>Ga0070689_100000592_pt1 | contig 21858 bp, 19 predicted proteins | sample KBSS23HmetaG_FD_64669 | JGI IMG/M metagenome (GOLD analysis project Ga0070689, IMG submission 64669) | Switchgrass rhizosphere microbial communities from Kellogg Biological Station, Michigan, USA - KBS S2-3H metaG | ecosystem: Host-associated > Plants > Roots > Rhizosphere ...
CCGATGTGGCCGGCGTCACCGTGGACATGAAGCGCGACGAGCACGGCGAGGTGGTGCGCTCGCGGCTCGACGAGCCGCTGCTGCGCGACATCGCGCGCGCGACGCACGGCGGCTACTTCGCGGGCTCGCGCTCGGGCGGCGAGCTGCTGCGGCTCGCGACCGCGCTCGGCTCGCTCGCGCGCTCGCGCCAGGGGACGCGGCTCGTGGAGCGGCCGGTGGCGCGCTTCCCGATCTTCGCGATGCTGGCTTCGGGCGCGCTGCTCGCGTTCCTCGCCGCGCCCAAGCGCCGCATCGTCCGCCGCTCGGCAGCGCTGACCTCCGCGCGCCCCAGGCGCGCCGCCGCCGCAGCCCGCACGGGCGGATCCGCCGCGGCTCCGCAGGCGCCGGCGGTGCCCGCGCCGCCGGGCACTGCCGCGGCCACGACGTCGAGTGCCGCGGCCGCCGTGCTCGCGCTGCTCGTCCTGCTCCCGGGCAGCGCGCGCGGCCAGTCGGCATGGGCGCGCGGCGACGCGGCATTCCGAAAGGGCAACTACGTGCGTGCGGAGTCGCTCTACGCGCGGCGCGCGCGCCTGCCGAGTCCGCCGTCGGCGCTGCTCGCGAACCTCGCCGCCGCGCGCGCGCAGCACGCGCCGATCGACAGCGTCGAGAACCAGCTCATGCGTCTCGCGTCGCGCCCCGATCGCGCGGGCGTCATGTCCGGCTACAACCTGGGCACGCTGCTCGGCCGGCGCGGCGACGTGGACCAGGCGCTCGCCGAGCTCCGGCGCACGATCGAGCGCGATCCCGGCGATCCCGACGCGCGCTGGAACTACGAGTGGCTGAGGCGGCAGAAGGACGAGGCGTCCAAGTCGCAGTCGCCGAAGCCGAACGACTCGAAGCCCGATGACAAGCAGCAGCCGAAGCCGCAGGACTCGAAGGCGGGGCAGGGCTCGCAGGCGCCGCCCGACCAGCCGCCGCCGTCGGGCAGCCAGTCGCAGTCGCCCCAGGCGCAGGCGCCGCCCGCGCCCGGGACGCAGCAGCCGATGACGCGGAAGCAGGCGGAGGAGCTCCTGGGCTCGCTCGGCGATCTCGAGCGCCTGGAGCGGAAGAACGGCCGCCAGAGCCACTCGCCGCAGCAGAAACGGGGGAAGGATTGGTGAGCGCGCGCAGGTCACGCATCGTTCGCGCGGCAGCCGTCGCGGCGCTGATCATGGGCTCGCTGCCGCTCCCGGCGGCTGCCGCGTTCGACGTCAGCGCGCGGCTATCCGAGGAGAAGGTCGAGCCGGGTGGCGTGGTGACGCTGTTCGTCACCATCACCGATCCCGGCGGCACGGTCGCGGACCCGCAGTTCCAGGTCCCCGCGGGCCTCGACCTGCTCGGCACCTCTCGGAGCCAGCAGTCGAACATCGTCAACGGCAAGACCGTGAGCCAGGTCACGTTCCGCTACGAGATCGCCTCGTCGCGCCCGGGGCGCTTCCCGATCGGGCCCATCCGCGTCGCCGTCGCCTACCAGACCACGCGCTCGCTCGAGGTGGCGCTCGTCGTCACCGAGCCGACCGCGTCCGGGCGCGCGAGCGCGACGCGCTCGGGTGCGTCCTCCGCGGGCCGATCGGCGCCGGTGCTCCCTGCGGGCAAGCTTCCGGCCTCGACGAGCGGCCGCTCGCCGTCGCGCGCCAACGCCGGCAACGTCGCCGCGCTGGTGCTCTCGCTCGAGCCGCCGTCCCCGCTCGTGGGGCAGATGTGCCGGCTGCGCGTGCAGCTCATCCAGCGCTCGAACATGTCTGAGGACAGCGAGTACGACCCGCCCGCGACGCCGGGCTTCTGGAGCGAGGCGTGGAGCGATCTGTCGCGCTACGAGGCGCGCGAGGGCAGCCGGAACGTGGTCGTCACCGAGAGCTCGCTCCGGCTCTATCCGCTGGCGCCCGGGCCGGCCTCGATCACGCCCGCGAAGGGCGTGGTGACGCCGACGCCGAACGGGGTGTTCGATCCGTACTCGAGCCTCGCGGGCATCCCGGTGCGGGTGCGGAGCGAGAGCCTGCGCGTCAGCGTGCGGCCGCTGCCCGCGGGCGCGCCGGCCGGGTTCGACGGCGGCGTGGGCGGGTTCGACCTCGACTGGAACGCCGATCGCTCGCACACCTCGCAGGACCAGGCCATCACCGCGCGCCTCGACGTGCGCGGCGTCGGGAACCTGCCGCTGCTGCGCGCACCGGCGTACGCGCCAGCCGACTTCGAGGTGTTCGCGACGTCGGTCGAAGACAGCCTGCCGGTCGCGGGCACGATGGGGCGCGGCCGCCGGAGCTTCGTGTGGACGTTGCTGCCGCGGCACGAAGGGCACTTGCAGGTCACGGCACCGACCCTGGCGTGGTTCGATCCCTCGTCCTCGCGCTACGTCACCGACACACCGGCCGCACTCGACCTGGACGTGCTCTCCGCGCGCGCGGGCGCCGAGGGCGAGGATGCGGGCGGCATGCCGGCGGTGTTCCGGAAACACCCCGCTCGGCCCGGTGGCCGCGCCGCGTGGCCGCTGCTGGCGCTCCTGGGTGGCGCGCTCGTCGCGGCCGCCGTCGATGGCTGGCGCCGCTCGCAGCGGCCCGACCCGGCGGCACCCGAGCGCGCGCGCCAGCGCGAGTGGCTGCGTGCGGTGGGGCTCGCGCGCGGTCCCGACTTCTGGCGCACCGCGGACGAGGTGGCGCTGTGGCTCGAGCGCCGGGGCGCGCCGCTGCTGCATGTGCGCGAGACGATCTCGGCCGCGCGCTTCGGCGGTCGCACCGATCGGGAAGAGGACGTGCGTCGCATCCTGGTCGAGGAGTTGGGCGCCTCGATGCCCGCTCCTATGGATCGCGGGCCGCTCCAGGCGGCGGCCGCGGGGCTTGCCGCGCTGGGTGTGGTGATGGCCGTGCTCGCGCTGCCGCTTTCCAGGTCGGGACGGCTCGCCGAGCGCGCGGCCGCGGCCGACGAGCGCGCGCGCGCCGGCGAGATCGCGGCCGCCGAAGCCGAGTGGGCGCGCCTCTGGGACGAGGCGCCGGGCGATCCGGCGCTCGCGGCGCGGCTTGCGTGGGGCGCGCTCGGGCGCGACGACGTCGCTGCCGCCACGGTGTGGACGCTGCGTGGTGACCGGCGCGAGGCGCGCGATCCGGCGATCGAGGTGATCGCCGCCCGCGTGCGCGATGCCGGCGGACTGGTCGGCGCGCCCGGGCGCGCACTGCCGTTCTGCTCGTTCGAATGGGCGCTGTTCGCGTTCCTGCTCGCCGCCGGCGCCGGGCTGGCGTGGCCGCGACGGCAATGGGGGCTGGCGCTGGCCGCGGCGGCGCTGGTGGCGGGGGCGTGGTGGCCGGTCGAGAGCGTGTGGCGCGCGCGCCAGTCGCTCGCCGTCGTGCGCTCCACGGTGTCGCTGCCGCCCACGGGCGTGACGCTCGACTCGGGACAGGTGGTGCGCGTGCGCGGGCAGGCGATGGGCGCGGTCGCGGTGCAGGCCGCGAGCGACCTCGAGGGCACGCTGCCGGTCTCCGCGGTGTGGCTCCTGGGACATCCATGAGGCTGGCGTTCCAGGCCGCACTGCTGTTCGTGCTCGCGTGGCCGGGGCAGGCCATCGACGACGCGGCGCGGGCGTGGGTGCAGGCGCATCGCACGCCGTGGCTCGAGGCGCCGATGCGGTTCGCGAGCGATCGTGCGCGGGTGGTGATGTTCGCCGGCGGCGCCGTGGCGCTGATCGCGGGTCCGCCCGGGCGGGCGTTCGTGCTCGAAGCCGTGGTGGCGTTGCTGCCGGTGAACGTGGCCGTGGAAGGACTCAAGTGGAGCGTGAACCGCACGCGGCCCGACGGCGAGCACCGGCGCTCGAACTCGTCGTTCCCGTCGAGCCACGCTGCGAACGCGTTCACGCTCGCTGCGGTCATCACGCGCCGCTGGCGCCGGGCCGCGATCCCCGCCTGGCTCGCGGCCTCGTTCGTGGCGATGTCGCGGATCTACCTCGATCGCCACTGGCTCTCGGACGTGGCGTTCGCGCTGGCGCTGGGCGTGGGAGGGGCATGGCTCGCGGCGTGGTGGATGCGGTTCCGGCACGGCCGGCGGGAAGCAAAGCCACCCGTGACAGCGAGTTAGTGACCGATCTTCGCTCCCGGCATGAACTCCGGTGTTCCGCAGGGCCCTGCCGCGACGCCGAGCGAAATCGATTCCGCAGTTGCGCCCGCCATTCTGTTACCCTCGCCAACGTCGCGAGGGAGGGCAATAGAAGTCCATGGCAATAGCTGAGATCTCCCCACTCACTGACACCTCGCTCAACCTCCTCGAATTGCGGCACAAGCGCCGCGAATCCGCGCTCCATCAACTCGTCCAGGTCGCGTTCGAGCACCAGGTCGTGCGTCATCCGGCGTTGCTCGAGACGTTGTTGCTGCGACGTGAGCGCCTCGGCAGCACCGCACTCGGACACTCGCATGTCGTGACCGGCGCGTGGTCGTGGTGCGTGCGCTCACCGCTCGTCGTGGTCGGCCTGTCGCTGAAGGGACTCGACTGGGACGATGCAGCCGGAGACGGGATCGAGATCGTCGCGCTCGTGCTCACGCCGGGCGAGATCGCAGAGGAGTTCCACTACCGTCGCATGGAGGCGGTGACGGGCGCGCTGCGCCTGCAGCGCCAGCGCCAGCGGCTGCTCGACCACCGCGACCTGCCGACGTTGTCGCTGCTGCTGCGCGAGCTGCCGCGATGAGCGCCGTCGAGGGCTTCCTCGAGCTGCACGATCTCGACGTGCTGCTGGCGCAGGCCGGTGACGATGCGCGTCGTGGACGCCTGCGGCGCATGGGCTACACGGTCGGGCCCGCGCCCGCGCTGGTGCGCGAGCGCGAGCGGCTCGCGGGCAAGCTCGACCGGCGCTGGCTGAACCTCTACGAGCGGTCGTTGGGCCGTTATGGCCGCGGACTCTCGGCGGTGCGCAATCGCGTCTGCCTGGGTTGCCGGCTGACACTGCCCACCTCGGCGGCACCGCCGCCCGGCGAGGCGCAACTGCACGTGTGCGAGGGCTGCGGCCGCCTCTTGCTCTGGGACTGAGGTCGCGTCCGGGGCCGGAATTCACGCGGCGATGACGCTTGCTCCCCTTCGAGCGGCCGCATAATCTATCCAGCGAACCACCATCGACCGGGTGGCCTCCGGGTAAGGAAGGGAAACTGGATGAGACGCTCCCGGGTCGAGTGCGCCGTCGTACTCGCCTTGCTGCTTGCCGCGAACGGTTGCACCGCCCTGCGCGAGATCCCGCGCTCCGACTTCGGCCAGGTCCACGAACGTCACGGCGTGCGCGTCGAGACGCGCGATGGACTGGTCTACGAGTTCGACTACGCCTCGTTCACGTCCGACTCGCTGACCGGCTATCGCAGCCGGAACGAGATGGACGGCCCCGTGGACCAGACGGTGACGCTGCGGCTGGCGCTCGACGACATCGAGCACCTGACCACGCGCAAGGTGGACTGGGCGCGCACGAGCCTGATCGGCGGCACCGTGCTCGCGACCGTGCTCGTGGCCGGCCTGAACGGCAACACGAAGCCGGCCGAGCCGTCGCCGACGAGCAGCGGTGGAGGCAAGGGCGGCATCAACTGAGCCGTCGGCGCGCGCCGGATCAGGGTCCGTGCGGCGTGACGAGCAGGGTGGCAAGGCCCACGCCCACGGCATCGGCGGTGAGGTCCACCGGGTCGAAGCGGCTCGTGCGCTGGTCCCAGAGCTCCTTGCCGACGCCGAACGCGAGCGCGGTGGCCGCACTCGCCGCGCGGTTGCGGGTGACGATGATGAGCGCCGAGGTGAGCGCGAACGACAGGCTCGCATGCTCCATCCGATCGCCGCGCACGAGCCCGACCTGCCACGCCCGCACCCGCGGGGGCGGGAACGAGACGACCGAGTCGGCGCGCGCCGCCGGGGCGACGATCGAGTCGGGCGCTGAGGCACGGCCAGCGCGCGCGGCGAGGGAGTCGGTTGCGGGCGCGCGGCTCGAATCCGGCATCGCCGCGAGCGAGTCGGTTGCGAGCGAGCGGTTCGAATCCGGCACCCCCGCGAGCGAGTCAGCTGCGAGCGAGCGGTTCAAAAGACCGCACGCAAGCACTGCGTTCGCCCATAGCGCGAGCACGGTCACCGCGCTCGCGAACACGAGGAGCTTCCCGTGCTGACGTGGCTCGCGAGCTTCACGGCCGAGGGCGCGCGCCGGCGCGCGGAGGCGAAGCTGCGCGCCCACACCTGGCCGGAGAGGTTGCAGCTCGCGCTCGCGCGGCTCGCCGGCGACGGCCACGCGGCGTGGCTCGTCGGCGGCTCCGTGCGCGACGTGCTGCTCGAGCGCCCGCGTGCCGCCACAGCGCGGCACGAGGTCTGGGACGTGTCCACCGACCGGCTCCCCGAGGAGGTGCGTGCCGTGTTCCCGCGCGTCGAGGGCGTGGGCGAGCGCCACGGCACCGTGCTCGTGCTCTGGGAGGGGCTCGAGCTCGAGGTCACCACGTTTCGCCGCGAAGGCGAATACACCGACCTCCGCCGTCCCGACCAGGTCTGGTTCACGCGCGACGTGCTCGAGGATCTCGCCCGCCGTGACCTGACCGTGAACGCGCTGGCGTTCTCGGTTGCCGAGGGCCGGCTCCTGGACCCGCACGGCGGTGCGCGCGACATCCTCAGGCGCACGCTTCGCGCCGTGGGCGATCCGCTCGAGCGCTTCCGCGAGGATGCGCTGCGGCCGCTGCGCGTGGCGCGGCTCGCGGCCGTGCTCGAGATGGAGCCCGAGCCCGAGACGCGGGCCGCGCTCTCGGCCGTGAACGACCGCGTCTCCGCGCTCGCGAGCGAGCGCGTGCGCAGCGAGCTCGAGCGCATGATGGAGGCCGCCCGGCCTTCGCGCGGGTTCGAGATCCTGCGCGAGGCGGGGCTGCTCGAGCGCTGGCTGCCGGAGCTCGCCGCCTGCCGCGGCGTGCCGCAGAACCGCTTCCATGCCTACGACGTCTATTTCCACTCGCTCTACTCCTGCGATGCCGCCGCGCCCGGGAAGCCCGAGGTGCGCTGGGCGGCGCTGCTGCACGATATCGGAAAGCCGGGCACGCGCGTCGAGCGCGATGGCGAAGGCACGTTCTACGGCCATGCGGAGCTGGGTGCGAAGCTCGCCGGCGCACGCCTCGCCGCGCTGCGGTTCCCGAACGAGTTCCGCGAGCGCGTCGTGCACCTGATCCGCGAGCACATGTTCGACTTCCAGGAATCCTGGAGCGACGCCGCGGTGCGCCGGTTCGTGCGCCGCGTCGGTGTCGAGCAGGTCGCCGACCTCTTCGACCTGCGCATGGCCGACGCGCTCGGCAACGGCACGCGCGGCCCCGACACGCGCCGGCTCGAGGCGATGGCGAAACGCATCGAGCGCGTCCTGCGCGAGGCGTCGGCGCTCAGCGTGCAGCAGCTCGCGGTGGACGGCGACGACGTCATGCGCACGCTCGGGCTCCCGCCCGGACCCGAGGTGGGGGGCGTGCTCCGGGCGCTGCTCGACCAGGTGATCGAGCAGCCCGGGCTCAATACGCGCGAGGCGCTGCTCGAGCGCCTGGGCGGCATGCGCGCCGAGCGCGGCAGCGCTTGACCGCGTCCTGACCCGTCCGTATCCTGCGTCGCGCCTTTTCGTTCCCTCTTTACCACCCGCCGACTCCGAGGCCCCTCACGCGAGGCCCATGAGCGTTGATACGAGCATCGTCGCGCTGCAGCGGCCCGTGCGCCGCCAGCTCGATCTGGTCCAGGACCGCCTGCAAGGGCTGTTCCGGACGCCGATCCCGATCCTGAACCAGGTCGGGGGACACGTCCTCGCCACCCGCGGCAAGAAGTTCCGGCCGACGCTGCTGCTGCTCACCGCCAAGCTGCGCGGCCACCTCGGCGAGGACGCGGTGGTGTGCGCGACCGTGGTCGAGCTGGTGCACGCCGCCGCGCTCATCCACGACGACTCGGTCGACCGGAGCCAGCTCCGTCGCGGGCTGCCCACCGTGAACGAGCTGTGGACGGACGAGATGGCGATCATCATGGGCGACTACCTGTATGCCCAGTCCATGGCGCTGCTCGTCGACAACGGCCACAACACCGCGATGAGCATCATGGCGCGGGTGGTGAGCGAGATGTCGTGCGGCGAGGCGCTCGAGTTCCAGCACGCCTACGATCTCGAGGTCACCGAGACGCAGTACGAGGACCTGATCCGCGCCAAGACCGGCTCGCTGATCGGCGCCGCGACCGAGATCGGGGCGGGGTTGAACGGCGGTGCGCGCGACGTGGCGCGCCGCGAGCGCTACCGGAAGTTCGGCGAGAAGGTGGGGGTGGCGTTCCAGATCGTGGACGACCTGTTCGACTACCTGAGCGATCCTGCCGTCACCGGCAAGCCCGTGGGCTACGACCTGGTCGAAGGCAAGGTGACGCTGCCGCTGATCGCGGCGCTCCGCCTCGCGAACGAGCGCGACCGCAAGCGCCTCCTGGCACTCGCGGGCCGCAAGCGCTGGACGCCGGCGCAGTGGACGTCGCTCACGGCGCTGATCGAGCGCGCGGGCGGCTTCCGCTACGCGCGCGAGCGCGCCGCGGCGCTCGCCGAGGAGTCGCGCGAGCTCCTCGCCGGCGAGCCCGCGAGCTCGGCGCGGCGGGCGCTGGATGCGGCCGTCGATTACGCCGTGCAGCGTGACCACTGAGCCCCGGGCGAGTGCTGCGATGACCCACGCTCCGCGCCAACGCCCCGGCCTGCCCGCGCCGGAGCTCCTGCGGCTCGCCGCCGCAGCCGCGGCGTCCAAGAAGGCCACCGACCTGGTGGGCCTCGACCTCTCCGGCCTGGACGGCGTCGCCGACTACTTCCTCATCTGCTCCGGCGCCTCCGAGCCGCAGGTGAAGGCGATCGCCGAGGAGGTGGAGGACAAGCTGCGCGAGCGCGGCGCCAAGCCCTGGCACGTGGAGGGCCGCGAGTTCCGTCGCTGGGTGCTGCTCGATTTCGTGGACGTGGTGGTGCACGTGTTCCACGAGCGCACGCGCGACTACTACCTGCTCGAGCGCCTGTGGGGCGACGCGCGGAGGGTGGACCTTGGTCTGGAATGAGCTCCGCACCGGGCTCGAGCGCGCGCTCGCCGCGGCGGGCCTGGACCCCGGCGACCGGCTGGAGCGTCTGGAGCTCGCGATCCCGCGCGAGCGCGGCCACGGCGACTGGACCACGAACCTGGCGATGACGCTGGCGAAGGCGGTGAAGCAGCCGCCGCGCGCGCTGGCCGACGCGCTCGCGCGCCACTTCCCGCTCGAGGGCTCGCCGTTTTCGACCGTGGAGGTGGCGGGGCCGGGCTTCCTCAACTTCCGCTACCGCGACACGTGGCTCGCGGCGCTGCCGGGACGCATCGCCTCGGAGGGCGAGCGCTTCGGCCGCTCGGACGCGGGCGGCGGCGAGCGCGTGCTGGTCGAGTACGTGAGCGCCAACCCGACCGGGCCCATGAACATCGTCAGCGCGCGCGCCGCCGCCGTGGGCTCCGCGCTGGTGCGGCTCCTGGACCACGCCGGCTACGTCTCCGGCAGCGAGTTCTACGTGAACGACGCCGGCAACCAGGTGGAGCTTCTTGGAGCCTCCCTGGCAGCCCGTTTCGCCGAACGGATCGGTGCGCCGTTCCCGTTTCCGGAGGAAGGTTATAGAGGCGAGTACGTGCGCGAGCTGGCGGCGAAGCTGCCGGAGGCGGAGGCGCGCGCGGCGCTCACGCGCGCGGACGGAGCGGCGTGGTTCCGCGACCAGGCGCTCGCGCGCGTCGTCGAGTGGCAGCGGGGTGACCTCGCCGACTACGGCGTCACGTTCGATCGCTGGTTCAAGGAGAGCACGCTCCACCCGGACGCGGTGGAGAAGGCTCGCCAGGCGCTCGAGGCGCGTGGCGTCACCTATCGCGCCGAGCGTCCCGAGGGTGTGACCGAGGCCGCCGAGGCGCGCGTCAAGGCCGAGGCGGGTGCCGCGGCCGGCGGCGGCATCGCGACGTGGCTCCGGACCACCGAGTTCGGCGACGCCATGGACCGCGTCGTCATCCGCAGCGACGGGCGACCCACGTACCTGCTGCCCGACATCGCCTACCACGCCGACAAGCGCGCGCGCGGCTGGCGACACGCGATCAACCTCTGGGGCCCCGATCACCACGCCTACGTGGGCACGCTCACGGCGGCGATCCGCGCCTACGGGCTCGAGCCCGACTTCCTGCACATCCTGATCGTGCAGCAGGTGAACCTGCTGCGCGACGGCCAGGCGGTGAAGATGAGCAAGCGGGCGGGGGAGTTCGACACGTTGCGCGACCTGGTGGAAGAGGTGGGCGCGGACTGCGCCAAGTTCTTCTTCCTCATGCGCTCGGCGAGCTCGCACCTCGACTTCGACCTCGAGCTGGCCCGAAGACAGAACGACGAGAACCCCGCGTTCTACGTGCAGTACGCACACGCGCGCATCCGCTCGGTGCTGCGCGTGGGCGCGGAGCGCGGCCTCACGCCCGCGGCGGGGGATGGCGCGCCGCTTGCGGATCCGGCGGAGGTGTCGCTGGTGCGCCAGCTCGCGACCTGGCCGGAGGTGGTGCGCGGCGCCGCGCTCGCGCGTGAGCCGCACCGCGTGCCCGCGTTCCTGGTCGAGACCGCGGCGGAGTTCCATCGCTTCTACCATGCCTGCCGCGTCGTCACCGAGGACGAGGCACGCTCGCGGCACCGGCTGCGCCTGTGCGCGGCCACGGCGCAGGTGCTGCGCAACGGTCTCGCGCTGCTGGGCGTCTCCGCGCCCGAGCGCCTCGAGCGCCCGGCCGAGGCGGGCGCGTGAACCCGCAGCGCATCCTCGTCGTCGGCTCGGTGGCGCTCGACAGCATCCGCACCCCGTACGGCGAGGTGAAGGAAGCGCTCGGCGGCTCCGCCAGCTACTTCTCGTGCTCGGCGAGCCACTTCGCGCCGGTCTCGGTCGTGGCGGTGGTGGGCGAGGATTTCCCCGAGCCGCACCGCAAGCTCTTCGCCGGGCGCGGCATCGACCTCTCCGGCCTCGAAGCGGCGCCGGGGCGCACGTTCCGCTGGCGCGGCGAGTACATGGCCGAGCTGGGACACGCGCACACGCTGGAGACGCAGCTCAACGTCTTTGCCGAGTTCCATCCCAAGCTGACGGACGCGCACCGCCGCATCCCGTACGTGTTCCTCGCCAACATCGATCCCGAGCTGCAGCTCGAGGTGCTGTCGCAGGTGCGCAAACCCCGGCTCGTGCTCTCGGACACGATGAACTACTGGATCGCGCGAAAGCCGGATCGAGTCCTGGACGTGCTCAGGCGAGTCGATGTGGCTCTCCTGAACGAAGAGGAGGCGCGAGCGCTGGCGGGGGAGACGCACCTGACCCGGGCGGCCGAAAGCCTGCTCGCCGCAGGCGCCCACGCCGTGATCATAAAAAAAGGCGAGCACGGCGCGAGCTACCACTCGCGAGACGAGCGCTTCCTCACGCCCGCCTATCCGGTCAAGTCGCTCACCGATCCCACGGGCGCCGGCGATTCGTTCGCGGGCGGCTTCATGGGCCTGCTGGCGCGGCTCGACCGCGCCGACGGCGGGGCGCTGCGACAGGCCATGGCCTGTGGCACGGCGATGGCTTCGATGGCGATCGAGGCGTTCTCGCCCACCCGGATCGCGGACACCACCACCGGCGAGATCGAGGGCAGGGTGCGCGAGCTCCACGAGCTGGTTCACTACGACCTCTCACCCATGTTCTGACCCGTAACTCGCGATTCGTATCTACTTCAACTTATGTCTTCACTGACGGTTGCGGCTGTGTGCTAAGCTGCCGCTTGCGTCAGTAACGGGTCCCCGGGAAGCTCACGAGGCATGTCCATGACGGAACCCCCCCTTGCCGGCCGGGCTGAAGCCGCCATCCGTCGCCTGCGCGACGTGGACGGCGTGAGCGTGCGCGCCGAGGGCGACGCGCTGGTGGAGATCCACGTCGTCAGCCGCTCCGACCGCCCCGCCAAGCACATCGTGCGCGACGTGCAGGCGGTGCTGCGCACCGACCTCGGCCTCTCGATCGATCACCGCGTCGTCTCGGTGGCGCTGGCGCGCGACCCCGCGCCGGGCGGCACGCCGGCACGCGAGCGCCCGGTCCACGCGGAGGACGCGCGCGAGCCGTCACGCGCGACCTCGCGCCACCCGGCCTCTGCGCGGATCGCCCCCGAGCCCGCCGATGTCGCCGACGACCGGATCCGCTACGAGAACGTGAACCTCATCGTCCACGGCCAGCGCACGCAGGCGCAGGTGGAGCTCCGCTGGAAGGGGCTGCCGAGGATCGGCAACGCCTCGGGGCTCAGCGCGCGCGATGACGCGCAGCGATTGGTGGCCCAGGCCACCGCCCTGGCCGTGCAGGAGTTCCTCGCCGACCCGGTGGCGCTCCAGGTGCGCGACGTGACATTCGTGGACGTGACCGGCCGGCGCGTCGCCGTCGTCGTGCTGGCGCTGCTCGCGCACCGGCACGAGAAGGTCTTGACCGGAAGCTGTACCGTGGAGCAGGACACCCCGCAGGCCGTCGTGCTCGCGACGCTCGCCGCGCTCAACCGGCTCGTGGCCGGGATGCGCGCGAAGGAGCCGACCGAGTACGTGCTGCGGGCCGAGTCGTACGCGAACGAACCCTGACCGGCGCCGCACGCGCCGCCACCACACGTTTTGGGACCGACCGCGTCCCAGGGAGACCAGCGAAGCGGAGGTTCATGACCAGCGAAGCGACCCACCCGCCCGGCTCGCGCCGGTGCGGATCCCTCAAAAGGAGGTGGGCCGTTCATGGACTTCATTCTCGATCTCGTCGAGCTGCTTACGAAGGCTGGTTGGTAACGTTGCAGTAGAGCAGTGATGTGATCTCCCTGTTGTCGCTGTCGGTCCCGCTCCTTTCTCGCCCCGGAATCGACACCCCGCACCCGCACTGCGCCGCGCCCCCACGATAGGACGTCGTGAACCCGTCATCCGCCATGCGCCGCCCGATCCTGTTCCGCCTCTACTACGGGCTCGTGCTCGCGGCCGCGGCCGCGCTGGTCGCGCTCGCCTGGGGGAGCCGCCCGGAGCCGCCGTGGCCGATCGTGTGCTCCGGCCTGGCCCTCCTGGTGCTCGCCGAGGCGGCACCCGTGCGCCTGCCCGGCGGCGGGCAGATGACCGCGGGCACCATGGTGGACGTGCCGCTGCTGCTGGTGGTGGGGCCGTTCTGGACCGCGGCGGCCGACGTCGCCGCGACGCTGGTGGTGCAGGGGCTCTTTCGCCGCCGCCCGCTCGTGCGCGTGGCGCACAACGCCTCCATCTACGTCATCGGAGCCTTCGCCGCCGCCGGCGCCTACACGCGGCTCGGCGGCCGGATCGGCGAGGTGGAGTTCCCCGAGGGCGCGCTCGCGCTCGCCGCATGCGGCGTGGCGTTCTTCCTCGTCAACTCCACGTGCGTCTCGGTCGCGATCGGGCTCACCGAGGGCCCGAGCGCGTGGCGCGTGTGGCAGCGGAACTTCCAGAGCGGGATCCTGCACCACCTCGCGTTCGTGGCGCTCGGCACGCTCGCGGCCGTGGTCTGGCGCGCGACCGGCGCCTGGGGCCTCGCCCTGGTCGCCCTTCCGGTACTCGTGTCACGTCACGCGTTCCATCTCTCGGTCGAGCTGAAGAGCGACTTGAAGGACTTCGTGCGTACGCTCACCGAGGTGCTGGAGGAAGTCGACCCCTACACGCGGCACCACTCGGTGCGCGTCGCCACCTACTCGGTGCGCCTGGCGCGGGGCTTGAGGCGCCCGGAGCGCGAGGTGGAGGAGATCGAGTACGCGGCGCTGGTCCACGACCTGGGCAAGATCGGACCGCAGCACCAGTACATCCTGCAGAAGCCGGGCTCGCTCTCGCACGAGGAGCAGCGCACGCTGCGCGCGCACCCGGCGGCCGGCGCCGAGATCGTGGCCAAGGTGAGGACACTCGCGCGCGTCGCCGAGATCGTGCGCTCGCACCACGAGCGACCCGACGGCCAGGGCTACCCGTTCGGGCTCCGCTCGGACGACGTGCCGATCGGGGCGCGCATCCTGAACGTCGCCGACGCGTTCGATGCCATGACCAGCGATCGCCCCTACCGGCGGGCGCTGCCGGTGGAAGCGGCGCTGCGGGAGCTGGAGCGCGGCGCCGCGACGCAGTTCGACGACGGCGTGGTGCAGTGCCTGCTCCGGCTCCACGGCGCGAACGCGTTCCCGCTGGTGCCGAGCCCCTCGAGCGAGGACCTGCAGCTGCTGCGGCTGCGGACGCGCGTCGGCGGCGCGGGCGGCGGCGGCCGATGACGATGCGATACCGTGACGCAGGCGTCGATGTCGCGCGCTCCGACGCCATCAAGGACGAGGTCATCCGCGAGATCCGCTCGACGTGGACCGCGGAGGTCGCCCCGATCCCGGGCGGGTTCGCGGGCGTGATGCGGTTCCCCACCGCGACGGGGGCCCAAGCGGGATCATGGCTCGCGGCGACGATGGACGGCGTCGGCACCAAGCTCCACCTGGCGAAGCGCGCCGGCCGGCTCGCCGATGCCGCCGCCGACCTGGTCTACCACGGCGCGAACGACCTCCTGGTCCACGGCGCGCGGCCGCTCGCGTTCCTCGACTACGTGGCGCAGGCGACGCTCGAGCCCGCGGACGTGCTCGCCACCGTGCGCGGGCTCGCGCGCGCCTGCCGCGAGGTGGGAGCAGCACTCCTGGGCGGCGAGACCGCGGAGATGCCCGACACCTACCTGCCCGGCGTGATCGACGTCGCTGGCTGCATGCTGGGCGTCGCCGCCCCGGGCGTGCTGCTCGACGGCTCGCGCGTGCGCGCGGGCGATCGCGTGCTCGGCCTCGCCGGCAGCGGGCTCCACACCAACGGCTACTCGCTCGCGCGGGGCTTGCTCGCCGCATCCGGGTTGGCGCTCGAGGCGCCGCTCCCGGGTGGCGCGGGCGAGCGCGTCGGCGAAGCGCTGCTCGCGCCGCATCGCTGGTACGGTCCGGCGCTGATGCCGCTCATCGACCAGCAGCGTGTGCACGCGCTCGCGCACGTGACCGGCGGCGGCATCGCCGGCAACCTGGTGCGCGTGCTCCCCGCGGGCGCGCGCGCGCGGGTGCGTCCCGATGCGTGGCCGCGGCCGGCCGTGTTCCGCTGGCTCGTCGAGGCGGGCGGCGTGCCCGAGGACGACGCGCGCGTGGCGTTCAATCTCGGCATCGGCATGCTCGCGGTGGTCGAGCCCGGCGAGGTGGACGCGGTGACGCGCGCGCTCACCGCCGCGGGCGAGACCGTGTGGACGCTCGGCGACATCGTGGCCGGCGACCGCGGCGTCGAGTGGGTCCCCGCATGAGCTGAAACAAAGTCCCCGCGTGGCAGCCCCCGCTCCCGAGTCGTCCCCCTGGATCGAGGAGGAGCAGGCACATGGAGCGGCAGACGCGTGGTGGAGGCAGTGAGCTTTTGGATGAGACCACCCCCGAGCTGGTCGGCGAGTCCGGGGCATGGCGAGCGCTCGTGGAGCAGATCCCGCGCGTCGCCGCGAGCGGGCTCCCGGTGCTGTTGATCGGCGAGACCGGCACGGGGAAGGAGCTGGTCGCGCGCGCGGTGCACGCGCTGTCGTCGCGACGCCGGCAACCGTTCGTGGCGCAGAACTGCGGCGCCACGCCGGACACGCTGATCGAGAGCGAGCTCTTCGGGCACGCGCGCGGCGCGTTCACGGGCGCCATCGGGGATCGCACCGGGCTGTTCGAGGCCGCCGAGGGCGGCACGCTGCTCCTGGACGAGATCGGCGACGCGAGCCCGATGCTGCAGATGAAGCTGCTGCGCGTGCTCCAGGAGGGGGAGGCGCGGCGGGTGGGGGATTCGCGGCCGCGGCGCGTGGACGTGCGCGTGGTCGCGGCCACGCACCGTTCGCTCGAGCGCGCGGTGTCCCAGGGCGGCTTTCGAGCCGACCTGTACTTCAGGCTCGCGGCGGTGAGGCTGCGGCTGCCTTCGCTTCGCGAACGCGGCCGCGACGTGCTGCTGCTCGCGCGCCACTTCCTCGCGCGCGCGGCGGCGCGCGTGGGCGGGCCCGTGCCCGAGGTCGCCCCCGACCTCGCCGAGCGGCTCTTGAAGCACGCGTGGCCGGGCAACGTGCGCGAGCTCGCGAACGCGTGTGCGTTCGCGGTGGGTGTGGCGGGCGCGCGCACGCGGGTGGGGAGCGAGCACTGGCCCGACGCACCGTTCGCCGAGGCCGTGGCCGAGGGCGCCGGGCTCCACGCCGAGACGCGCGCGCTCGAGGAGCGGCGGCTCCGGGAGACGCTCCGCCGCACGCACGGCAACAAGACCCAGGCCGCTCGCGCGCTGGGGCTCTCGCGGCAGGGGCTCTTGAAGAAGCTTCGCCGCCTCGGCCTCGGCGTGACCCCGGACCTTGACGAGGTCGGAAGCGCTGACTAGCGTGCCGCGCCTGAAGCCGGATGTCCGGAGCGTCCCAGCGATCGATTCGCGGGACGCTCCGGGCATGTGCGGTGCGCGGGAGGGGCCGTGGCGAAGAAGTCCTTGAAGGTGGCACTCGTCGGCGTGGGGGCGGCGGCGCAGATCAATCACCTGCCCTCGCTCCAGCGGCTCGAGGACGTGGAGCTGGTCGCACTCTGCGATCGCGACCCCGAGAAGGCGTCACGCGTGGCGCAGAAGTTCGGCGTGCCCACGTCGTACAACCGCTTCGAGGAGCTGCTCGCGAACGACGACATCGACGCCGTCGACATCACCACGCCCAACTACCTGCATGCGCCCATGGCCGTGGCCGCGCTCGAGGCGGGCAAGCACGTGCTGTGCGAGCGGCCGCTGGCGCGAAACGGCACCGAGGCGGCGACCATGGCGAAGGCGGCGAAGGCCTCCGACCGGCTGCTGATGTGCGCGCTCCAGCACCGCTTCCGGCCCGACGCCCAGCTGCTGCGGAAGTTCGTGGACAAGGGCGACCTGGGCGAGATCTTCCTCGCCAAGGGCGGCTGGTTGAGGCAGAAGACCGAGTGGGACTCCGACGCCTGGCGCGCGCAGAAGCGCGAGTCGGGAGGCGGCGTGGTGCTGGACCTCGGGTTCCAGATGCTCGACCTGGCGCTGTGGGTGCTGGGCGATGCCAAGGTGGATTCGGTCACGGCGAGCGTGCACCGCGCGAAGAAGGGCGACGTGGAGGATTCGGCGACCGCGTTCCTGCGCCTCGCCTCGGGCGCGACACTCACGCTCGAGCTGACGTGGGGCCTGCTCATGGAGAAAGACTTCGCCTACCTGAACCTGTTCGGCTCGGGCGGCGCCGCGCTCCTGAACCCGTTCCGCGTGCACAAGGGCATGCACGGCACGCTCGTCAACGTCACGCCCGAGCTGGAGACGTCGCGCAACCAGTACCGCCAGTCCATGGATGCGCAGATCCGCCACTTCGCCGATTCGCTCCGGGGCGGGAAGAACCCCATGGGGCTCGCCGCCGAGATCCTGCCGGTGATGGAACTCATGGACGCGATCTACCGCAGCGCCGAGCAAGGCAGGGAAGTGAAGGTCGGCTGACCTTGAAGCAGGCGCTGGTCTCGGGCGCGCTGCTCGGCCTGGCGTTCGTGCCGGGCGTGCCCGGCGTGGTGGCGTGGTTCGCGCTCATCCCGCTGATGCTCGCACTGGAGCGGCGCGTCGAGGAGAAGCGCGGCGCGCGCTCGTGGTTCGCGCTCGGGTACGCCGGCGGCGCGGTGTTCTTCTTGATCGGCACGCACTGGATCGCGCTCCTCTCCGACGTCGCGCTCACGATCGGCTGGCTCAAGTACCTGGGCTGGGTGCTCGGGGGCCTCTACCTGGCGCTCTATTGGGGGGCCGCCACGCTGCTCGCGGGTGGGCTCGCGCGCCGCTCGGGGATCGCGGCACGCTGGACGTTCGTGCCCGCGTTCCTCGTGCTCGAGGAGCTGCGCGGCTCGGGTGAGCTCGGCTTTCCCTGGTTCCAGCCGGGCTACACGCAGCACGCGATCCTGCCCGTGCTGCAGCTCGCATCGCTCGGTGGCGTCACGCTCGTCACCGCGTGGCTGCTGCTCGCGAACGCCGCGGGCGCCTGGGTGTGGCGAAGCCGCGAGCGGGCAGCGTTCGCGACCCTGGCGACCCTGCTCGCGCTCCCGCTGCTGTGGGGCGCGTGGGAGCTGCACGACCGGCGAGCGCCCACGGGCGCGGCCGTGGCACTCGTCCAGGGGAACGTCGCGGGGGAGATCAAGTGGAGCGGCCAGCACACGGCCGAGATCCTGCGCACGTTCATCGCGCTCTCGGATTCCACCGCATCCGCGCACCCGTCCTGGGTGGTGTGGCCGGAGACCGCGACCGGTACCTACATGCGGCGCGATCCGCTCCAGTCGCTCGCCGTCGCCCAGCTCGCGTCCCGCCTCCGCGCGCCCGTGTTCTCCGGCTTCGCGCACTGGAGCTACGGCGCCGACGGCCGGCCGGTGGTGTGGAACGCGGCGGGTCTGTGGCGGCCGGACGGCTCGGTGTCACCGGTCTATGCGAAGCGTCACCTGGTGCCGTTCGGCGAGCGCGTGCCGTTCCAGTGGCTGGTCCCGGCACTCGGGAAGTGGGACCTGGGCCAGGCGGAGTGGCGTCCCGGGGGCGGCCCGGTGCTGTTCGCCGGCCCGAGCGGCGACAGCGCCTCGGCGCTCATCTGCTTCGAATCCATATTCCCCGATCTCGCCCGCCGCGACGTGCGCCACGGCTCGCGAATGCTCGTCAACATCACCAACGACGAATGGTTCGGCAACGGCGCCGCGCTCCAGCAGCACGCGGCGATGGCGCCGTTCCGCGCGGTCGAGCACCGCGTGCCGCTGCTGCGCTGCGCGAACACGGGGCTCACCGAGGTCATCGACCGCTTCGGGGTGGTGACCGCGAAGCTCCCCGTGTTCACGTCCCGTGTGCTCGTGGCGCCGCTGCCCGAGGCCGGTCGCCACACGCTCTACACCTCGGCCGGCGACTGGCCGGGCGTGCTCGCGGCGTTGATGGGGCTGACCCTGGCGCTGGTTCCGTGGAGGAAACGCGCGCGCGTTGACGGGCCCGCGGCGCGCGGATAGATTCACGCCTCACCGCCGACCCTACGGACCTTCCTCCACGGAGACCCGCACTCGTGTCGCCGGAACCGCACGGAATGCGCCTCGCCCGGGGGATCCTCGTGCACTCCCGGGCTCGGAGGCCAGCATGAGCCGCGCGGTCGCGATCCTCGGCGCGACGGGCTTGGTCGGCCGGACGACGCTGCGCATCCTCGAGGAGCGCGCGTTCCCGCTCGACGAGCTGCGGCTGCTGGCGAGCGAGCGCTCCGCGGACCGCACCCTGAGCTTTCGCGGGCGCGACGTGGGCGTGCGCCCCGTCACCGCGGAGGCGTTCGCGGGGATCGACCTGGCGCTGTTCGCCACCTCGGCGGAGCTGTCGCGGCAGTGGGCGCCCATCGCCACCGCGGCCGGCGCGCGCGTCATCGACTACTCGAGCGCCTTCCGCATGGATCCCGAGGTGCCGCTCGTGGTGCCGGAGGTGAACGGCGCGCTCCTGGACGCGCGGCCCCGCCTGGTCGCGAACGGCAACTGCGTCGCCATCCCGCTCGCCCTCGTCCTCCACGCCCTCGCGCCACTCGGGCGGCTGGAGAGCATCGTCGTCGCCAGCTACCAATCGGTCTCGGGCGCGGGACAGGAGGCACTCGACGAGCTGGAGCGCGGCATCCGCGGCGGGCTGGACGGCGAGCCGCCGCTGCGGACGGACGGCCGACCGGCGTTCGCCTACAACGTGCTGCCGCACATCGACCGCTTCGACGCCGACGGCTGGACCGGGGAGGAGCGGAAGATCGTGAACGAGACGCGACGCACGCTGTCGCGCCCGGATCTCGTGGTGACGCCGACGTCGGTGCGCGTGCCCGTGCGCGTCGGCCACTCGGCCGCCGTGGTGGCGCGCTTCGACCGCGCCGTGGACGTGGCCGCGGCGCGCGCCGCCTGGGCGAGGGCGCCGGGCGTGCGCGTCGTGGACGATCCCGTGCACGAGCGCTACCCGACGCCGCTCGAGGCCGAGGGGGAGGACGACGTGCTCGTGGGGCGCGTGCGCCGCGACGCCGGCGATCCGCGCGAGCTGGTGTTCTTCTTCTCCTCGGACAACCTGCGGAAGGGCGCCGCCCTGAACGCGGTGCAGATCGCGGAGCGGCTGGCCGGGTACCCGCTCGCGGGCGAGACGGCCCCGGCACGGTGAGCTGCCTTCTTGCGCACGATCAAGCTCACGCTGGCTTACGACGGCTCCACCTTCCACGGCTGGCAGCGCCAGCCCGGCGTACGCACGGTGCAGGGGTCGCTCGAGGCGGCGCTGGCGAAGGTGCTCGGTGTTGAAGCCATCGCCGTGCCCGGCGCGGGACGCACGGACGCCGGCGTGCACGCGCGCGGGCAGGTGGCATCGTTCGTCTGCGAGACATCGCTGCCGGCACGCGCGTTCCCTCCGCTCCTCGCCCGCGAGCTGCCGGCGGACGTGCGCGTGCTCCACGCCGAGGACGCGCCCGCCGGCTTCCATGCCCGCCACTCGGCGCGCGCGCGTCGCTACGCCTACCGCCTGCTCGCCGTACCCGACGTGCTGCGCGAGCGCTACGCGTGGGCGCCGCTCCGGCTGCCGCCGCTCGCGGCGCTCCGGGCCTCGGCCGGGCCGCTCGCCGGCACGCACGACTGCTCCGCCTTCCAGGCCGTGGGCAGCGCGCCCACGGACCCGGTGTGCCGCATCCACCGCGCTCACTGGCGCTACTGCGAGGCGGGCGTGATGCTCGACATCGTGGCCGACCACTTCCTCTATCACATGGTGCGGAACCTCGTGGGCACCTCGCTGTCCGCGGCGGAGTCCGGCGAGCCGCAGGCGCACATGCAGGCGGTGATCGAGTCGCGCGACCGGAGCCGCGGCGGGGTCACGGCGCCGCCCGAGGGCCTGTCGCTCGAGCGCGTCTACTACGACGGCGAGGACCTGCACGAATGGCGCGCGCGCGCGCCGGGGCGGGGGCGGTGAGCCGCGCTCGCGCGCGGCACGGCGCCTGCGCGGCGCTCGCGCTGGCGATGCTGTTCCTGCCGAACCCAGGCGGGGCCGCGGCTCCCGACCGCGTCGACCCATCGAGCCTGTCGCGCTCGCGCCGCACCGCGATCGTCACCGCGGCCCAGCGCGTGAGCCCCGCGGTGGTGTCGGTGAGCGTCGTCACCACGCGCATCGTGCGCGCGGATCCCTACGGGCTGCCGTTCCACGACGAGTTCTTCGATCGCTTCTTCCCGCCGAGCCTCTACCGCGAGCGTGTGCCGGGGCTCGGCTCGGGCGTGATCGTGGACGGCGACGGCATCGTGCTCACGAACTCGCACGTCATCCGCGACGCCGAGGACATCAAGGTGAACCTCCCCGACGGCCGCCACTTCGACGCCCGGCTGCTCGGCGACTCACCGGTCTACGACCTCGCCGTGCTCAGGATCCCGGCCGACCACCTGCCGGTGGCGCCGCTCGGCGACAGCGATTCGCTGGTGGTGGGGGAGTGGGCGATCGCGATCGGCAACCCGTTCGGCTTTCTCCTCGATGATCCACAACCGACGGTGACCGCGGGCGTGGTGAGCGCGATGCGGCGCGACATCAAGGCCGACGCCTCGTCCACGAGCATGTACAAGAACATGATCCAGACCGATGCCGCGATCAATCCCGGGAACAGCGGCGGCGCGCTCGTGGACGCCGACGGCGAGGTGATCGGCATCAACACCTTCATCTTCACGAACAGCGGCGGCTCGATCGGGCTCGGGTTCGCGATCCCCATCAACCTGGCGAAGAAGGTGCTGGGCGAGGTGCGGCGCTATGGCCGCGTGCGCGTGGCGTGGCCGGGCATGAACGTGCAGCCGGTGAACGAGCTGCTGGCGCGCCGCCTGGGCTGGGACGGCACCGGCGGGCTCGTGGTCTCGGCCGTGGACC
>Ga0070689_100000596_pt1 | contig 21850 bp, 18 predicted proteins | sample KBSS23HmetaG_FD_64669 | JGI IMG/M metagenome (GOLD analysis project Ga0070689, IMG submission 64669) | Switchgrass rhizosphere microbial communities from Kellogg Biological Station, Michigan, USA - KBS S2-3H metaG | ecosystem: Host-associated > Plants > Roots > Rhizosphere ...
CGCTGCCCGACGTGCTGAAAGTCCCGCCCATTTCACAACACGGCAACGTGAACAAAAATCATCGGCAGATTCGGCGGCGCAGACCAGCTCCGCGACGCCGTCAGCCCCAACTCCAATCGCTGCTGTATACAGGCTGATTTATGACGGCCTTAATTAAGAAGCTTAAGGATAATCCTCTTTGGGCCTTTGGCTGGAGCATCTTCACGCTTTGCCTCAGCTTTGAAGTGACTCATGAATACGCTTTTCCAGACGACGCAAACTATTTTCAACATCGGACATTGGAAGTTAATCGAATGGCCGACGAGGTCGAACGGGCGAGGAAGGCTGTGGCCATATGGTCTGACGCCATCTCGTCAAGCGCCGAAACGGCGGGCAATTTTGACAGGGCGCTAACAGCGGAGACCCTCGTCCCCAAAAGAATCGGAGCGACGACAACGAATTGGATTCAGCAGATGACCGGAATTCGAAACGAGTTGTCGAAGTCGTTGGTGTTATTGAAGAATATGTATTTTGAAAAAACCGCATTTCAGGAATTGATGCCCAAACTTCTGCAAGACGTAGCGCTCATTGATCGAATAACTGAGAAACGGATACAGTTCCTCAATACGATGCTGACCAACTTCGACAAGGCGGCTGAAATAGTTCCTTCATTGACGTCTGACATTGAAGAGCAGAGGGCTACTTTGGAAGCCTCAACGCGACGACCAATGGTCGATCACATCTTGGAACGTGGCAGACTAGAGCATAACGATTATGTCAGGGAATCACAATCGAAGGTAAGGATGTACAAAATGCGATCAACAGCCGCCGTGGCGGCCGTTACATACATGGGCGCATTCATGGGAGCTGTTATCGGCTGGACAGTTAGCCAGCGTAGGTTGAAGAATCGGCGAGCGAAGAAGAGAAAGGAAAAGGATGGAGGCGCTTTCTCTAAAAACTGACGCCTGATTTCGTTCGAGCCTCCGCCCAATTTGCCTACTTCATAAAATGCCAAAAGTTTCGATTGCTACTGCACCTACCACCGCCCAATCCCTCAGTGCTCCCCGCCCTCCTCGACCGCGCCTTCAAAGGCGAATTTGTGAAATCCACCTCAATACTTGAACCACCAACAGAAACAGATCCCATCCTGTGAAAACCAACTCCGCGATCCTTTTTGTTGTTCTACCAGTCCTCCTCGCTGTGCAAGGCTGCTACTCGCCAACGCGTGAAGTCCCGCTAAACACCGTCTCATTTCCAGATGTGTCACTGCCGAAGCCTTCAAGCAAGCGTGAAGGCACTCTTGGTGTTCAAGTGACAGACACCCGCGACGAAAAACCAAAGGTTGGCAAGCTGGCAGGCCGAATCGGTGCCAATTCGATCCTGGTAGTCAAGGACGGCCTCGAACCCAGACTGGAGGAAATGATCAAAGAGGCTTTGGAACGTGCCGGTTACAGTGTGGCGCCGGGTGCGAAAGCGAAACTCGAAGCTGAGATTCTTGAATTCAAGGTTTACGCCAACGGGTGGACACAGGGTGCCAAAGAAACGATTCGCTTTAAGGTGCGCGACAAAGACGGCGGTGTTCTCTGGGAGCAGACGGCAAAGGGTGAGGATGGAGGAATGGATCTAGTCGACTCGTTTGCAGAAAAATCCATGAATGTGGCCCTCACGCGTCTCCTTGCCGATGCGATACACCAATTTACGTCTGAATCCTTTTACCAAGCCGTTCAAAAGTCGGCGGAAGAAAAATAATCCCACGCTTCTTGGCCTGCCACCGGGAACCATTGAAAGAGAGCGTGGACCAGAGACCGGGTGTCGCTACTCGCAATTTCTCCGTTGCTCTGGCGATGGAACTCCCAGGACGATTCCGTTCCGACTGAGATCATCAATCTACGCAGCTTGGCCGCTGACTGCTTGGACTTGTCCGTGAGGCGCCCTATCACCCTTAGACCTTTGTCTGGCGCGTTTTCTTTTAGCTCCGACTGAGGGAAATTTCACGACTTCTGACAGCACGGTCGCAGGCGTGAGCATCCAGAATACATTCCCGTCGGCTTCCTTCACCAGGCCCTTGTAGTGGCGGTGGATGACATTCGGCGAGTTACCGGCCCACGTCGCCGCTTCGCCTTCGTGCTTATGCTTGGCGAGGTACATGGAGATCGCGGTGTGGCGCATGTAATCCTGCACCCACGGCCGGAGTTTCTTGCCGTTCTCGTCCTTGCCACCATCCGGGCCATTAAAGCCGGCGGCATGTTTCACCCTGCCGAAGTGGCGCTGGAACGCGGCGGGAACGAAGTCGGGATGCTTCGGGGCGAGCGGAAGGAGCCAGTCCACGGCGTTATCGGGCAGCTTCACGATGCGTCGTTGACGTGTCTTGGCCATGCTGCCATCGAGCGTGATGGTCTTTTCGTTCAGGTCAACGCGGTTCCAAGTGAGCCGGGAAAGCTCGGTGGGCCGGAGTCCGGCAAACAGGGACATGACGACGTAGGGCAAAAGCAGGCCACCCTTGTAGTCGCGGGAGCCAGCGAGCAGCTTGCGGCAGTCACCCAGCGACAGGACGCTCGGCTCCTGGCTGTCCACGGCGGGCTTGTCCACTGCTTCCATGTGGTTCATTACGGCGAATTGCCGACGAACACACCAATTGAGGAAATTGGACACGGCGAGCCGGTCGTTGATCTGGTTGCGCGGAGACGTGCCATCGCGGAACACGAAGTCGCGGCAGTCGTCGAAGGTGACCTCAGCGACATTCTTTGTGCCGTGGAGCCGGGAGAACATACCGATGCGACCGTTCAGGTTGCGCAGGGTGTCGGGGCGGCGATTCTGTTTCTTGCGGTCAGCGATGAACAGGTCGAAGGCGGCGGTGACGGTCATCTGGCGGACCGGCTCGCGGTAGTTCTTGATGAAGTAGTCTGCCATCTCGTCGAGCGAGCGGTCGCCGATCCTGGCGAAGACGCGTTCGGCGGCTTTGATCTGCTCGTCGGTAAGGCGGGTAGCCTTCATCCGCGTCGCGGTGGTGGTGACAATGTTCGCCGCCTCGATGTCGAGCTCGGCCCTGCGCCCGACGGCTTCCTCCTGAGTCTTGAAGTTCTCGCGCACCCGGTCACCATTGGGCAAGTAGCCGGTGACGCGGAAGGCTGTTTCGCCGCTGGGGTTGGCGAATTCGACGATGTGGAAGCGTTGTTTGGCGGCGAGCTTGCGCTTGGATTTGCCGTTCTTGGTTGCACCGTTTTGCATGGCTGTGTTTTAGGCAAATCTATGGGCAAATTTCAATATCAATCTAATTATGGCCGTAAAATAAGGACAAAACTAACGTGTATAATGGCTTACTAAACCGTTATACGGGTTAAACCGTATCGGGGGTTCGAATCCCCCTCTCTCCGCCAAATCCCGATCCCACCCAATAGAATCAAGGGTAAAGCTTCTCGCGAAAGGCCGGGCCTACGTCCCGATATGCTCGCTTGGCAATTCCCGCAGCTGCGGAACAACAACTTCAAGGACTGAAAGTGGCAGAAAAGCCGTATTAAAATTCCCATCGGTGGACAGGTAATCGATTCGTGCGTGGGTCGAGTCGATGAATGCAACAACTCCGACTTCAATTTCTCCAGTCCTTCCAACCAAAGAGTCGTCTCTAATCGGAGTTTTCATGACATACAAACCGTACGTCTCGCCTCCGGACGGTGTCGATAGGCAGGCCACTTAGGTCACATCCTCTCAAACCTCATTTTTAATTTGTGTTCGCCTACCTCCCACCAATGTCAGGTTTACCAGACGGCGATTCAAAGTCGCCGGCAAGTGCCTCAATCGGTTTTTGGTTAGGAGTTGCGCTTCTGCCGTGACAAGGAGTCGATATTCTGTGACGATGCTGTCCACTGCTCCAAACTGGTTAGGAGCACGGGAAATACCTTGATGAAAAGAAATCTTACAAAGTGGATGGCGATCATCGCCTTGCTGTTCCCAATCCTCGCTCCCGCTGAACTGATCCACTACAAGGGAACACGTCGCGATGTGAGCCATGGCGACGGGCGCAGTTTGTCGATCAATTCAAAAGTATTCATGGTGGTGGATTCCGAAACAGCGAACACCACTCTCATCCAGTACGCGGCGCTTTTCGGGCAGAAGCGCTACGGCCTCATTCAGAGGACGAACATGCATTTCGTTCGGACGAGCGGCTCCCAAAATACCTACACCGCCATCGCCCGTCCACTCTCCGACTGCGATCGGGAAGCCGGCGCCACCGGGGAAGGAGCGTTCTGTACTGGTGCCGATGCACAACTCACTCTAAGGAGCGGTTCCTCTGTAACATTCCCGAAGCTGTTTAAGGCGTCCGGCCAGGGCGTATCGTTATCTACTCCGGAAAATCCCGCTCTAGTCGAAGGCTGGTTTCAAGTCGTGTATGACCGCGCCGCTACCGTGGCGAGCAATGACGCCGGCGAATCATTCGAGGAGGCAATTGACAGGCTCATCCGTCAGCTCGAGGCCCAAGGTTACAGCCGGTAGGCACCAGGACTTCATGCCGGGTTGGAGAGCGCCACAGTTTCCGTTGCGATTCCTCCGGAATTCTGCCCTGAACGATCTTCCCTTACGGACGTATGCTGAGCTTATCCGTAGTGGGAAAATTCGCCGGAATTTTTTGCGTCACGGAGCCCGTGGCAGCCCATTCAGTCCCTCGTTGCAAGGTTGTGGCAAAGCCAACACACCGGATCGCTTCCATCGCATGGCCCAACGCCGTGTGAAAGACGCGTCCTTTCCCGTAGGAAATCACCATCAATAGAGGTTCGTGCTCGCCACTACCCCTGGTTTCTTTGGTCGCCAGGGCACTCGCTAAAACTGTGACGTTTTTAGCGGGCCCGCGCAGGCGGTCGTAGAGTTCGTCCTTCGCATGCAGCCACGCGGGCGGGAGGCCCCCCATGATCGGATGCGCCGGTTCCCGGGTCTGGACCACGAATGCATGTTGCGCTCCATGGCTGCCACCGGTGCCCGGCGTAATATCATGAACCCATTGGCCGTCGCGCAGGCGCAGGTAAGGCCCGGAGGATTCTTTGCGATCGCCCCATCCGCCCACACCGATCATTTCGTTGTAGGCCTTCCATTCCGGAAAGGCGTTGTCGGCGGCGTGAACGGAGACAAATCCACCGCCTCCGCCGACGAATTTCTCAAAAGCCTCCTGCGTTTCAGTCGACCACGGCTCGCCATTGTAATTCGAAATGATAACTCGATAGGCGGCGAAGTCGGGCTTGAAGGTGCTCATATCTCCCTTGGCTGGAGGCGACGTGGCAACCTCAACGGCAAACAATCCGGTTTCTTCCAGGATTTGCTTGAGCGCGGGGGTAGTGGTCTTCCAGTCGTGATTGTTTTGCCCGTCAATGATGAGTGCCTTCATGGGGGCGCCTTGAGCAAACGTGACGGTGCTGGCAAGCAGCACCGAAACCAGCATGGCTTTGAAGTTGCGGAGCATGCGGGCAGGATGTTGGGAAATTGCTCGCCGTGCAACTCCGCATACGCGGCAGGTTACGCTACGACGTCGTGCAACTAATTACGCCCCTAGCCTCATTGGGCATTGGGGACAGGCTTCATCACCGGGAATGAGACTCCGATGTGCAATGAAAAATGATCAATGATCGATGATCAATGTTCGGACGACCGACGAAGCCGCCACCTCGAAGCCGCCGAACCAACGACGTAGTGCGTTGTCGTTCGATCATTGGGCATTGATCATTGATCATTTTCCATCGGTCATTGGGGTAAGCGTCTCGGAATTTCGCGGCCCAGGTTCAGGGGGTCGAACGTTGCGGGCCTCGGCGAGGATTAGGATTAGGAAATCTGCGGCCGAATCTAGGCTAAGTCAGAGCTTGTTCCGATTAGCGGCGCACTTACGATGCGCGGCGAAACGAGTTTATGAATGCCTCAATCATCTGGCACCGTCTGTTCAGCCTGTCTTTGGGACTGGCATGGGCATTTCATTTAGGACAGGTCGTCGCCGCTGATCCGCCGACCAATTCTCCCTCTCTCCGCGCTGGAACGAATTTCATCACAACCAGCGTTTTTTCCGCGGAGGAAGATGCGAAGATTCTCAAGGAATTCGAGGGACTGCGCGTTGCGGATGTTTCCGATGGAATGGATGCAGTCGGACTTCATAATACCGGATTGATGGATCCGGAGATTCGTCCGCTTTGGCGCGATACCAAGGACTATACGCACCGATTTATTGGTATCGCCGTGACGGCGCGTTATGTGCCCACCCAGGAACCCACCGCCGGCATTCGATCCATCGAGGACTATGATCGCTGGGCCGGACAATGGTATCGCGGTCGTTCCAGTGAACCATTTGTGCCCTTGCTTCGACCCGGCACCGCACTGGTCATCGAAGATACGGCGGAGGCCGACGTTGGCTCGATCGGGTCAAACAACATCATGGCATGGAAGGTTCGCGGTTGCGTGGGTGTCGTCACGACAGCCACGGCCCGGGACACGGACGAAATCATCACACAAAAGGTGCCGCTCTATTTCCGGCGCCCGGGACGCGGCATACGGCCGGGCCGCAACGAAATCGAATCCGTCAATCGGCCCATTGCGGCGGGCGGCGTGCTCGTCAAGCCCGGTGATGTCATCGTGGCAGACGGTGATGGTGTTATCGTCGTGCCACGCGAGAAAGCTGGGACGGTGGCTACTTACGCCCGCAAGATTCTCGAGGGGGACAAAGCGGCGCGGCGGGGCCTCTATCAGAAGTTGGGATTACCCGAAGATTCCTCGGTGAAGTAGGCTTATTAAATCGCGCGCACGCTTTCGCACCGCCGCCATCGCCCAGCGAAACGCCCGGCTTCGTGTTCCAGGATAATCGAAACCGGGCGAACCTAAAGTCGGACTGATCCGACAGTTGAGGCTGTTTGCCCTTCACTCCACGGTCAATCAGGAATCAGCTCGATCCATTTGCGCCATCCGCTGAGTCGCGGTAAAGCATCGCGATCTGGACGGTGGCCTCGGCAAGATACTCCACCGGCTGGCCGAGTTCGGCAGCATCGTGATGAACCACTCGCCATTGCCCCGCCCATTGACGCATCTGTGCCCGATGCCAGCGCCGGATGAAATCTTCGACGTCCCCGGGCCTGGCCAGCGTTATGCAATTTCCCAAGGCACCGTCGAACTTTGAGGGAGGCGCGAACCTCTGCGTGGAGGCTTCGTCAGACACCGGTGGAATTTTGGGTCTCAAGTCGTCATGCGACCAGTCGACAGTCTTTTCTTCTGACTCTCCCGTCAACCTCGATTGCTTAGAGATGCGCCGTGTTCGATCCAAGCAAAAGCCTTAATTCCCGTTGAGGCGGAAAATCCTTCAGGCCTCCACGGCCGCCGCGGCGGTGGTCTTTCCTAAAAATTGTTTCTATTGTTTGGCGAAGACCCGTTGGTATGGTTTTGGCGAAGTTTCCAATTGCAGATGAGAAAGTCGCAGGCAAAGCGGGAGAGAGCATCCCAACATCGTTCCGGGCGCGCGTGGAAGTGGTGCGTCGCCACGCTTGGCGTCATCGGCCTCTCGACGCTGGCGTTCAAGGCGCTCCGTTCGACACCGCCAAAAGTGGGGGAAGCACCGAACGCCTCTCCGTTTCTGGCCACCATCGAAAACAAGACCCCCGCCCCGGGCGCAGCGCCCGAAGGCATGGCGTGGATCCCGGGTGGCGAGTTCTCCATGGGAAGCACGGCGGAGACGGAGTCAATCTGCGGACAACCTGGCGTGACACGCGATGCGCTGCCCGTGCATCGCGTTTACGTCGATGGTTTTTGGATGGACGCGACGGAGGTTACCAACGAACAGTTTGAGAAATTCGCCAAGGCGACGGGCTACGTCACCATTGCCGAACGCACGCCGACGCAGGAGGAATTCCCGACGGCGCCGCCGGAGAACCTCGTGGCCGGGTCCACCGTATTCACGCCAGCCCCCGAACCGGTTCCTCTCGACAATTTTTACCGATGGTGGCGCTACGAAAGGGGTGCGAATTGGCGTCATCCGGAAGGGCCATCGAGCGATCTGAAAGGCCGGGAGAAATATCCCGTCGTTCACGTCGCCTATGACGATGCCATGGCTTATGCAAAATGGGCGGGCAAGCGTTTGCCCACCGAGGCAGAGTTCGAGTTTGCGGCGCGCGGGGGCAAGTCCGGCCTGATTTACTCGTGGGGCAATGAGCTGCATCCGGCCGGCAGATTCATGGCGAACACGTATCAGGGAAATTTTCCGGTGAAGGATGACGGGGCGGATGGTTTCGGCGGCATCTCGCCGGTCGCCCAATTTGCTCCCAACAGCTACGGTCTTTACGATCTCGCGGGAAACGTGTGGGAATGGTGCGACGACTGGTATCGGCCGGATTATTACGAACAGCTCGCCCGAACAAATTCGCCCGCGCGGAATCCACCCGGGCCGGAAACTTCGTTTGATCCGGTGGAACCCAACGAAAAAAAGCGGGTGCACCGCGGCGGCTCCTTCCTTTGCACGGACCAGTACTGCACCCGGTATATGGTCGGCACACGCGGCAAAGGCGAGGTCACCACCGGAAGCAATCACCTTGGATTTCGCTGTGTGAAGCCCGGCACGGGCGCCAAAGCCACTGCGAATATTTCGCATTCAACCGCGAGTGTTCCGAACCCATTGAAAGTTGGCTACCGGGTCACCGCGGCGAGCGCCTCATAGAAGGTGGTCACATGCCGCACGGCGTTGCTGCGCCCGGCGCCATCGAGCAATGCCGCGGCCACCTGAGCCTCAATGACGGACCGTTTCTCTGTAAAACGAGAGCTCGCCTGACTGAAAATGGTCGCACTCACTCGTCGCTGAATCTGTTCAAGCTCGTAATGCGCCTGCCGTTCGATGGGCGAAAGCTCAGGCCGGTAATCGTGCGGAGCGGAAACCTTGACGATCTCTGTGACCCACGAGCAAAGATCAAAATCCCCTGCCATCGGGACAAGGCTGCCCGTGGGCAGTTCGATGACGTCCGTATTCCAAAGGCCGCGGCCGTCGATCGACAATCGATAGTCCCAATTTCCCAGGAGGGCGTGGAGGAACTGCAAATCCCCAATCAACTGCGGATCAAAACGCGCATCAGTCAAAGCCGCGACCTCTTCGTCGTCCAGGGCCCGCCCACCCAGGTGTTCGGCCACGACTTCCACATCATCGAAAATCATGGCCAGCCGCGTCACCTGCCAGCCGCTTATCGGATTGTCATTCGTTGACGTCGTGTCGTGGTAGGTGATGGACGCCCGGCGAACACGCGGACTGATAAATCCGAGGACATTCATCACCTCGTAGGCCAGAGCCTCGCGATAGGCAGCGATCTCCTCTCGCAAACGGCCAATGGTGCCGCGTCCACCCTCGGCGCAATGGGTGCCAATCTTGATCTCACGGGCGTCGAAGAAAGGCGTGAGCACGCGCTCGTCCTTGCCAACCTTCAACTTCAGCTTGGGAAACGGACATTCCTGAAGACTTGAATTGCCGCGAACTCGCAAGGTCACCGGGGTGGTGAATCCGGAGAGCTGGGCGATTCCGTCAAACGCCGGCTTCTCTCGGACGGGCGGGAAAATGCCATCCGGCAACCCGGCATAGGCCAGGTCGAAATGCTTTTGCAGCGGGCCGGTCAGCGTCATAGCGATGACGGATGTTGAGGCGAATATGCTGTCGGGATGCCGGCTCCTGAAGAACGCGGGTCCCGTCGCCGCATCTACCGTATAGGGGTTGGAAACGTTGGTCAGATCCAGCCAGGGTCCGGTGACCGTGCCAGCTGATTGCAGTGTGCCAGTGTAGGCGATGCGAATCTCCGATGCTTCCCGCTGGATATTGAGGGTGGGCTGGCCGAGCGGTGCATCCGCCGCCCACAACGGCAATGCCAGAAGGCAGAAGGTCAGAGCCAGTCCATTTTTGCCGTGGCGGGAATTGCCTGACCGCAATTCCTGATCTCGATACGAATCCATTCGACTGATGATGGGCCGAATGAGGTTCCCTGAAAATACGCCTTAAGTGGTAAACGGTCATTTGTGCGCTTTCGCGCCACTCCATCGGGCGCGGTGCATCGAATTAATAAAAGAGATCTGCGCCGGGTGGGATACCCGGCGCAGATCCTTGAGCCTCCTCGCGCTTGGGATGGTGGCGACCACCCCTTAATCCGTTCAATCCCTCGAGCGCTGAATTCGGTAAACTCTCCCGTGGGAGAGCGACACGAGGTAAACACTGCCGTCCGGCCCGGTATGGATGTCGGTGACCACGCCAAAATTCGAGCCAAACAGGAGGCTTTCGCTCTCCGTAATCTCAAACTTCGCCAGGTTGTCGGCAACGCGATCCTTCAGCCGCGGATCATCGAAGGACAAAGTTCGGGCCGGCAGATTTCTTCCGCGATGATCGTCCCCATCCCCGTCGTGATCTCCATCATCGTCGCCGTCATTATCGCCGTCGTGATTACCATCCTCCCCCTGGTCATCATCATCATCATCATCATCATCATCGCGATCTCCGTTGCGACGATACTTGCCGTCGTCTCGATCGAAGTGGTTTTTGACGTCGCCCAGCCTGGTCCAACGGAGGTTGAACTTGAAGAGTGTTCCGCCCATCAACGTGTCCCGGGCAGCGCCGACGAGCATGTCGCCAAAATACCCGCCTCCGAGCGATGCTGTTTTGATAAATCCGACAGCCGCGGGGGCCACTTCATATTTCCAGCTGAATTCCGGATCGCGGTAGCGCGAGACGGGACTGCGATCGGATACGACCAATTGACCCCGGATCTCACCGCCGGGGTGCAAGGTGGTATGAACATTAGCGTAGGCACGACCCTGGCGCATGCGTTGCACCAGGTTGGAAAGGCTCGGCGTAAAGTTCGCGACGGCGAGAACGTTGGAGTCCCGCAGGGTCCCGCTGGCGATGATGTCGCCGCGTTCAAAATCGGTGGCGCCAGTCAACCCAAACAGGAAAGCCACCACGGGGCCGTTCTGGCCACGCGCGCCCAGATGGATGTGCGCCTGCGTGACATCCTGGATGGATGCAGTGGCGCGCAGTTCGTAGGCCAGTGATCCGTCCCGATTCAGGGCAAAGCGCGCGATGGCCCGGCCGTCCGTGTCCACCGGAGGGACTTCCTGTCGTCCGCTGAGCCGCGCGGTAAATTCATCGCCGCCTTCGTAGATCCAGAACATGCGGGCGAGCGCTTCCTCCGCCGAGTCGGCGATATTGGTAGGAGACCAGCGTATCTGTTGCAGGCCGAAGAAATTTGAGCTCGTTTCGATGGCCTTGAACTGTTCGATGCGCGAGAGCGGTCCCATGACCTGCACCCATCCGAGATTGACGCCGGGCTTCACCAGATTGATTTCGGTAAAACTGTCGTCCCCGTTCTGCGCTTCCCAGAGGTGGCCGGTGAGGGGATCGAAGGCCATGCCAAAGCCGTTGCGGATGCCAAACGCGAAGACCTTTTGAATGTTTGTTCCGGCCTCTCCGCCGCGCAGCGCTCCAGCCCGATAGAAGGGGTTATCCCGCGGAATCGAGCCGTCGTCGTTGAAACGCAGGATGACTCCGGTCAGATGGGCATTGTCCGGCTCCGGTCCGCCATATTGGTCGTCCGGCATGTTGCCGGCGGCGTTTGGTCCATCGGGAAGATTTTGCATCTGCCCGCGCCGCCCGTTATCGCCGATGTAAACATAGAGTTTGCCATCGGGACCAAACCGGATGACGCCCCCGTTATGATTGCCCCGCGGTGGTTGACCTTCATCCATCTGAAAGGAATGGAGCTGAACGATATTCGTCTCAAACGTCAGCGTGGAGCCGTCCCAACGAAACCGATCGACGCGGTTGCCCAGGAGGGGAACGTCCAGGATGTCGATCGAATCAGCGCCCGAGGCGCTTTGGGTCCAGTAGAGGTAAACGCCCGGATTGCGCGGGAAGGCGGGATGTAGGGCGATGCCGAGCAGGCCCCGTTCGGACGCGGAATTCACAGCGAGGTCGAGAACAGTGGAAACGACGGGACCGTTGGTTCCGCCAAGGCGCACGCGTTGCACGCGGCCCGATGCTTTCTCGAGAACAAAGAAATCGTTGCGCTGGAGAAAAGCCATCGTGGTTGGGATCTCCAGATTGGTCACAACGGTGGTGACCCGAAGATCCGGATCAACGAGCACAGGAGCATTGGATTGGGCAGCGGCATTGCAAAGAGCCCAACCGGCCAGACCGAAGGAGGCCAGCCATCGCGAAGGCCTCGTGAACAGCTTTACGAAACGGAGAGATGAGTTTTGCTTCATAAGCATCATGAACGGTTCAGGGTTAGTTAGCGCCGAGACCTCCAGCTAGGAACGGGCCATCGATCGGTCGAAAATGCGATCGATGCAACCTGCGTCAGTTCATGGAGCGATCCCCGGGAAGGCGGAGGAAGCAATGGTCATTGTAAACGCAGAATGCACTCGAGAAAACGGAAGGCGTATGCAGGTTGCACAAGGGCAGAAAAGCCGTCATCGCGGCGTGCCATGGAACCTCTTTTACGGGCAGTCACGTAGGTTACGGTTAGGTGAAGCCTCTCATTTTCGATCTTTGATTTACGAGGGATGCGGTCTCTACGTTCAGACCTCAAGCAGCATCCGCGCGGGGGACTCGACTGCTTCCCGGATCCTCCGAAGAAACAACACCGCCTCCCGGCCGTCGACGATACGATGATCATAAGTCAGGGCGATATACATCATCGGACGGATGACGACTTCGCCGTCCCGGGCTACCGGACGCTCCTCGATGGTGTGAAGTCCAAGAATCGCCGATTGGGGAGGATTGATGATCGGGGTCGAAAGCAGTGAACCAAACACGCCGCCATTGGTGATGGTGAAAGTCCCGCCCTCCAAATCGCGAGGATGCAAATCGATTTCCCTGGCGCGCCGGCTGAAATCCCCAATGGCCTTCTCGATGTCGGCGAAGCTCGAGCGTTCGACGCGTTGCAGCACGGGAACAACCAGTCCGCGTTCGCTCGCAAGGGCGATGCCGATGTCGAAATAGTTGCGATAAACAATGTCGGTGCCCCGCACCTCGGCGTTGAGTTGCGGAAATTGTTTGAGGGCATCGACCGCGGCTTTCACGAAAAACGACATCAGGCCGAGCTTGACGCCGTGGCGGGCACGAAAGGCTTCCTGATGTTCGTGACGCAGTCGTTGCACAGAGCTCATGTCCACTTCATTGAAAGTGGTGAGCATGGCCATGGTTTGTTTTGCCTCCACCAGCCGTCGCGCCACGGTGCGCCGGAGCATGGTCATTGGCACTACTTCCTCTTCGGCGCCGGCCAATGGTTCCTGGCTTGAAGGCGGGGCACCCGGCACCACGTCAGGCGGCGGCATTGGCGCGGGCTCCGCGCTTTCACCGTTGACCTCGGCCTTGTCAGGCGCCGCCGTTTCCGGCGCTGATTTGTTGTCGTCACGCGGCTTGATGTCAGAAGTCGTGGACTGCCCGCGGCCGGGTCCGGCCATCCTCTCCGTGGGAGGATCTGGTGGCGCTGACGCGGGACGTTTCCCTTTGGATGCCGCTGGAGGCGGCGGTTCGGAGGCGCTCGGGGAAACGGCAGCCGGGGCTGGCGCTGGAGAAGGCGGGGATATCTCACCGGGTTCGAGTTGAGCGACGACGGAACCGACGCTCACCGTTTCGCCAGCCTGATGAAGGATTTTCGTCAGCCGGCCGCTGTCGGTCGCCGGAAGTTCGAAAGTTGTTTTTTCCGAATCGATAATCGCGAGGGGCTCATCCTTCCGGACCTCGTCGCCAGGCGCCTTTAGCCATTCGTTAATCTGTACTTCGGAAATTGACTCACCGACCTTGGGAATCTTGATGTCAATCGGCATGTGTCCTCCGTTCTTTTTCCGGCGATTCATCGGGCGCAGCAAATGCGCGTCGGACCAGCTCCTGTTGTTCCAACTGATGCGCAGCAAACGAGCCCGTGGCGGGGCTCGCGGATTCCGGGCGGCTGATCAACCGGAAGGGAAACCGGCCAAACAATCTCTCGCCAAAGCGGCCGTGCAGATACTGCCACGCCCCCATGTTCGCCGGCTCTTCCTGGACCCAGGTGACGGTGGTTCCCTCCACCAGACCGGAAAGGGCGGATTCCAATTCCGCATCACGCCACGGGTAGATCTGTTCGAGACGAACCAGGCCGACGCCCGACACGCGATTTTTGTCACGATATTCGAGAAGGTCGAAAAATAGTTTACCGGTGGACATCAGGACACGCCTTCTTTCGCCATTCGTTGGGACATCAAAAAGGACGCGCCGAAACGCGCCGCGCGTGAAGTCATCCAACGGAGAGACCACGGCAGGATGGCGCAGGAGACTTTTGGGGGTGAACACAACCAGCGGCTTCCGCCATGGCCGCAGCACCTGACGGCGAAGACAGTGGTAGTACTGGGCCGGAGTTGTGGGCTGGACGATCTGCAGGTTGTCCTCGGCGGCCAGGGTCAGGAATCGTTCAAGGCGGGCGCTCGAATGTTCGGCACCCATCCCTTCGAATCCGTGCGGCAACAACAGAACGAGCCCCGACAATCGCTGCCACTTGTCTTCCCCGGAGGCGATGAATTGATCGACGATAACCTGAGCACAGTTGACGAAATCGCCGAATTGGGCCTCCCAAACAATCAGCCCGGATGGCAAATCCAGGCTGTAGCCATACTCGAATCCCAGAGCACCGGTTTCGTTCAAGGGACTGTTCAGAATCTCCACGGCACCCTGCTCCGCGCTGAGGTGTTGCAATGGGACATGCGGAAAACCGCTTTGTTGATCACACAACACCATATGACGCTGACTAAAGGTGCCCCGGGCAGAATCCTGTCCAGCCAGGCGCACAGGAACGCCATCCGCGGCCAGTGTGGCGAAAGCCAGAGCCTCGGCGGCGGACCAGTCGAGGGGCCGATGCCCCTCCGCCATTTCCCGACGGGCGGACATTGAGCGTTCCAGTTTGGGGTGAATCTGAAAGCCGGAAGGAATCTCCGTCAGCTGAAGGAGCAACTTCGCCAGGAGTTCCCTGGACATCCCGGTTTCCGGTTCATCCGATGGTTCCGGCCCTCCCCGATATCCCTTCCAAACGCCGCTGGGTTCGGCCGTGGACGCATGTTGCACTTGACCGACTTCGGCGAGTTTCCGTTCCAGCCTCTCCTGCCGCTCGCGGGCAATTCCTTCCGCCTCGTCGGCATTCACGCCGTTCAACTTCAGCAAATGCTGGAGGTACGCCTGCCGGACGTTGCTACGCTGGCTGATGATACGGTAGAGGACCGGTTGGGTAAACGACGGTTCGTCCGTCTCGTTGTGACCCCAGCGCCGATAGCCATAGAGATCCACAAACACGTCGCTCTGAAACTCGCGCCGAAAATCCAGGGCCAGCCGCACTACCTGGGCCACCGCCTCGGGGTCCTCCCCGTTCACGTGGAAAATCGGCGCGGACAGCATGCGGGCGACATCGGTCGCGTAAGGGGTGGAGCGTGCCTCGTTGGGCGGCGTGGTGAATCCGATCTGATTATTGACGATGACATGAAGCGCGCCCCCGACCCCGTATCCGGCAAGCTGGCTAAAATTCAGTGTCTCCTGAACCACACCTTCGCCGGCAAATCCCGCGTCGCCATGAATCAAAATGCCGCAAACCCGGCGGCGTTCCCGGTCCTGCATCCGGTCCTGTCGGGCGCGCACGCGCCCCAGCACCACAGGATTGATGAACTCCAGGTGGCTGGGGTTGAAGCAGAGCGAGAGGTGGACACGGCGATCGGAGGCCGTCCTCCATTCGCCGCTGAATCCGAGATGATGCCGGACGTCGCCGCGTCCGCGCCAGTGTTTTGGATTGTCATCGATTAACTCGCGAAGGATTTCGCGCGGGTCCTTGCCAATGATGTGAGCCAGCACGTTCAACCGGCCGCGATGGGCCATGCCCAGAACGATGTCCTCCACCCCCTGCCCTCCCGCCCATTCGATGGCGAGGTCCAGGAGCGGGAGGAGTGTTTCGGAACCCTCGAGCGAAAAAGTTTTGGCCCCGACAAATTTTCGGCGGAGAAACTCCTCGAAGATGACCGCATCGGTCAGCCGGGTCAGGATGCGTAATTGTTCGTTCCGAGAAAGGATGAGGCGATTCTGCGTGCCCTCCATTCGCAACTGGAGCCATCGTCGCACGGTCACATCATCGATGTGCATGAACTGCACGCCGATCGAGCGGCAATAGGTGTTGCGGAGGCGTTGGAAGATCTCCCGGACCGTCAGCGGCTGATCATAGGGCAGCGATGCGCATCCGGTCAGTGAATCCAGCTCCTTTTCGCTAAAACCGTAGTAGCTCAGTTCCAATTCGGGAGGAGGGGCGGGAGGCGGCCCCAGCGGATTCACGGCCGCCATTCGGTGCCCGCGGACCCGATGATTCCGGATCAGCTGGTTCAGCCTGTCCTGCAAACTCGCGGACCGCAGATCAGTGGGAAGGCCGCGCTTGTCGCGACTCGAAGCCGGAGGATTGAAAATGCTCCACGGCCGAAACGAAGGATCCAGTCCCTGACTTGCGGAGACTGTGCCGTGGCCGTTGCGTTCAAATTCCTCGCGCCAGCTGGAGGGCACCGAGCCAGCGTCTTGCCGGTATCGAAGGTAGAGCTGCTCGACGTAGCCAAGGTTTTGGAGACCGATGTTGCGGCCGGCGCTCATAGGTCGAAAGCATTTACCCGGGCGGCCGGGCGGGAGCCGGTTCCGGACGCTCCGATTCGAGTCCAATGTGCCGGCGGGCGTCGGCAACTTCCTGAATCTCGGGAGGCCGATCGACCGCGATCTTGGGGCGGGTTAGAATGATTGGGTTCGTGAACAACGTGGAGTTGGGAATCAGAAATATTTTTTCATCGTGGCGTAGGGTCGTGTAGCGAAGATCGATGCCGACAACGTCGCCCTCCAATCCCACCACGAGAATATGATCTCCGCGCAGGAACGGCCGATACATCACGATCAATACGCCGGCGAGGACGTTGGAAAGGGCGTCCCGGAAGGCAAAACCCAGGGCGAAACCGGTGAGGCCCAATCCAGCGACGAGCGCCGAAACATTCACGCCAATTGTGCCAAGGGCTGTTACCGTCCCGAAAACCAGCACACTGACCCGGGTGATCTGAGCCAGCAGTTCGATGACGTCTTGCTTGGACGGGTCGCTCCGTTTGGAGATCTGCAGAATGATGCGGTTGATGATTGAGCTAACGATCCAGAATCCGGCCAGGATGAAAATGCTGGCTCCGACTTTTGGAGCGTAGAGCGCCGCCTGTTTCTGCAGTTCGACCATGGGATCAACATGGGTCGCCTACGCGCGGTCAATGATCTGTTCTGCGCCGTCGTGATGGGCGCAATGGGCGCAACAATAGAAATGTCCGCTTTCTTCCACCCCGTGGCCGATGATGCGACAGCCGCAGTGCTTGCAAAGCGGAGCCAACATCTGAATGGCGCATTCGAAGCAATCAAACGTGTGAGTACGACCATGGATCACAACTTGGAATGCCTTGTCGTATGCGTTGCCACACACTTCGCAGGTCATTTCCGAAGGGTAGGTTCCCTGCTCCTGGGTGGTTCGGGACAAGGGCGTGGCGGTTCTGTTGGTGGATGTAGCACTCATAGTAAAAGCGATACGGCCCGGATATTCGGACCGATCAATCGCTCTTTAGCGAATGACATGCCATCCCACGGTTTGCGAGAGATCAGCAGGCTGCGCCGAATGCAGAATGCACGCTGCAGGAATTTCATTCGGCGTTTTGCAACTAAGGCGGGTCCCAGTTGAGTCGTCATCCGGCGCCAGTTGTCGGGCAATCGTCGAAAGGCGTTCGGTGGATGGGGGTGGAGGAGCTGTGGCACAGCGATGGCTGGAATACAGGAGGATTGGCATCGTACCACCGGATCCACTTTGGAACGCAGAAATTGCCCGCGCTCTATGATCTCAAAACCCAACAACATTTCACGAGTGCCGGAACCCCAAAAATCGCTCGTTCGCGTGCTCCTGGACCGGCGCGCCACCAGTAATTTTAAGCCCGATCCGGTACCGGACGCTGTCTTGCAGACGATCCTGGAACTCGCGGCCCAAGCACCTTCCGGATACAACATTCAACCCTGGCGGTTTATCATCGTGCGCGATCCCCAAAACCGGCAGCGTCTGCAAAAAGCTGCGATGAACCAAACGAAAGTGGGTGAAGCACCGGTGGTGGTCATCGCGATCGGAATGAAGGAAGAGAGCAAAAAGGTGATTGAGGAGGTCTTGCAGGAAGGCGCCCGGCGAGGGATCGGCAAGCCTGAAAACGTGCCCGCGATCGCCACGCAAGCGCGGGAGTTCCTCGACTCGTTTCCGATGAACGTATGGGTGAACCGACACACTATGATCGCGCTCACCACGATGATGTTGATCGCGGAGTCCTACGGGTTCGACACCGCCCCCATGGAGGGGTTCGATCCCGAGAGCGTGAAGCGGGAGTTTGAGATCCCAAACGAAGCCGAGGTCGTGGCATTGCTCGCCATCGGCCGAATGCAGGAGCCGGACAAACCGTATCCCGGCCGCTTTCCCCTTTCCCGAATTGTCTTTCAGGAACGTTTCGGAATCCCCTGGCCGAATTCGCCAGAGTAATGGAGCGGGCGCCGAAAACTATTTCGACAGTTCGACAAGAACCGCAAAATCAACCGGACCATGAAACTGAAGCTTAAGAAGAACATGAAAGTTCGAGACATCGAAACGCAACATCCCGAGACAGTCGGGCCGGACGCGCAAGTCATGCAGGCCGCCCAGATTATGCAGCGTCTCGATGTCGGAGTACTGCCCGTCTGCGACGGCGAACGGCTGGTTGGGGTGGTGACCGATCGGGATATCACTTTGCGGTCGACGGCGGAAGGCCGTGATCCGAAGGAGACCCCTGTGCGCGACGTCATGTCGACCAATCCCATTTGTTGCCACGAAGACCAGGATGTCGCCGAATGCGTGGAACTGATGGAGCAAAAACAGATTCGACGTTTGCCGGTCGTGGATAACGCGCAGCGCCTTGTCGGCATTGTCTCGCTGGGCGATCTGGCCATTCGCAGCCGGAACGAACGCCTGGCGGGAGAGGTTTTGAACCGGGTCTCCGCCCAGCCGCTGCCGGCCGTCCAGTAACGCCAACCCCCTTCCAGCATGCGGCGTTACGACCATATTGATCTGCGCGTGCGGAGCCTTCCGGAAGTTCGTCGGTTCTATGAGAGCCTGTTGCCCGCGCTCGGCTTCGATCACGAAACGGAGATCGAAGGGTGGCTGCAGTACGAAGCGAGGAGTCCAGACGGGGTCGCCGAGTTCTTCGGCATAAAGGAGTCCGCCAACCACGTGGCGAACGAATGCCGTTTCGCCTTTTGGGTGGATGAGCCCGGAGATGTGGATCGCCTGGCCACCCTGGTCGCGGAGGCGGGCGGTCAAAACATTGAAGGCCCTGCCTATGAGGAGCCGAATTATTATGCGGTCTTCTTCGAAGATCCGTCAGGCAATCGTCTGGAGATCTGCAACCGGACGGGAAAGGGAAACGAATTTCCATCATGAAACAAACTGAGTCCGAAAAATTTCACGAGCTGCTCGAAGGTTTCGACACGGCCGTCCTGGTCACCCACACGGGCGAGGGCCGGCTGCGCGCTCGTCCGATGGTGGTCGCCCAGGTTGACGACAATTGTGACCTGTGGTTCATCACTGACGAACACTCAGCCAAAGTTCACGAGATCGCCGAGGACACCCGCGTCCATGTCATAGGGCAGAAAGGGCGGGACAGCTGCGCCTCCATCTCGGGTCGCGCTTCTCTGGTGCAGGATCGCGCACGAGTGCGTGAGTTGTGGAAGACAGCCTACCAGGTCTGGTTCCCCCAGGGAGTGGACGATCCTTCGATCGTGTTAATCCGTGTCGCCGGGGAAGAGGCGGAATATTGGGACAATACCGGGATCAAGCGATTTACCTATCTCTATCGCGCGGTTAAGGCGGTTCTCACCCACACAAAACCTGAAATCGACGAAGGCCGGCAGCACGGACACGTGAGGCTCGACTAGGTCGGTTAAAAAACTAAGTCGGAAAAAACAAACCTCGACCCGCGGATTGGCCGTTGGCAACTGACGCCTGGCCAGAGACGGATCGAGGGTCCGTTTTCAACAATTGAACAATTGAACAATTCAATTGAAGCGAAAGCTAACTCCTCGGCTGGGGGCCGTCGCGCGCCCGTCCAGGTCGATCGGACCTGGACGGGGCGAACATCACCCTTAGCGTTCTGCGTAGCGATCGCGGTCGCGGCCCTTGTCCTTATCCTTCGAGCCGACGGATGATTCACCGGTGGTGGCAATATCTTCGGCGCCGACCCGTTCAAATATTTCCTTGGCGACCTTGGCTTCCTGCGAATCCTCGGTATGAACAGAGATAAGGATTCCGCCTTCCTTCACCTTGCCTTCATACCGTTTGGCTTCGTATTCGGGAATGCCCAACCCAATGAGCGCTCCCGTGATACCTCCCACGGCGCCGCCAACGGCCGCGCCGCTTAACGCTGCGGCGATGGGACCTGCGGCCACGAACGGCCCCAGACCCGGTATCGCCAGCGCGCCAATGCCCGCGAGCCAGCCGAGCGCGCCACCGAGAACGGCTCCACCACCCGCGCCCGTCGCGGCCCCTTCCGGAGCTTTCGTCCCCTTCTCGTGGGCGAAGTCCCGGGTTCCCGTGCGGTCAGGGAACAGCGCGGAAATATCATTGTTGGAGAAGCCTTCTTGCTTCAGTGAGTCCACAATGCGAGCCGCTTGGGCCTCGGATGTGGCGATACAGATGACCGATTTCTTTGACATAAATTACTTTCTTTTTTCGAGGTTATGAAGTTTCGACTGGTGATGGATGCGTCAGGGCTGACGATTGGGTGCCGCGGTGATCTCGAGTTGGTTGTCAACCTTGTCGGGTTGGGCGACACGGTTGGCAATCTCGGCGATGGCGCTCTTCTCCGCTTCGCTGTTGACCGGCCCGCGCAGCGTGACGCGCCCGTTTAGGGTGATGACTTTTACATTGCGAGCGTTGAGGGAAAGGCCGTCGCGAGCCATGATTTCCTGGCGGATTCGCCGGGTGGTCTGCGTATCCGCCTCACTCGAACCCTGATCAATCGGGGTTACGCTGTCAGGCTGGCGGTCGCGGACGTTGCGCTTCGTGTTGTCGGCATCGAAATAGGGTTCCACGCCGTAGGAGCGATACACCTTGGTCGAGTAATCCACATCGAAGTCAGGCCAATCGGTGCTCTTGAAATGTGGCGCGCGGGCCAGGTCTTCCTTCGTCGTGTCGAGCTGCAGCGCATCCCGAGTAGCGGAGAATTGGAAGCGGCCGGGAGGAACTGCGTTCAAGGCGTCGCCCACGCCCAGGAAACCGCCCGAGGAAACAATGACATGAACGATGCGCCCGGTTGGCAGGTCAACAATCAGGTTATCGACGTCGCCGACCTTCTTGTTTTCCTTGTTGACCACGGACATCCCGATGACCTTGCTGGCTTTCTCCATGTGAGCCGGCTGGTTCAGGCTGCGATCCGTTGTTCGAACCGTGACGGATTTTTCGGTCGTCCGGTCGGGAGCGGTCCTGGCGTTGACTTCTCCGCCCGGGGTCCTGACATAAAGCTCGTGACCATAATAGCGATAGGTCTCGGCCAGCTGGTTGCTGGTGACGCCGGTTTCCCATTTGCTCATGTCAAACTCCGGCGCTGCCTTGAATTTATCCTTGTCCGCGTCCAGGCGCACACTCTTGCGCGGCGCATCCAGAGTGAAAGCGCCGGGTGGGACAGCGATGCTTTTTGCGCCGACGCCCAAAACGCCGCCCGAACTGACAATGACGAGAGCGACGCGGCTGCCTTCGACATCCACGATCATCTCGCTGACTTTTCCGAGCTTCTCGTTCTGCTGATTAACAACCTC
>Ga0070689_100000597_pt1 | contig 21811 bp, 21 predicted proteins | sample KBSS23HmetaG_FD_64669 | JGI IMG/M metagenome (GOLD analysis project Ga0070689, IMG submission 64669) | Switchgrass rhizosphere microbial communities from Kellogg Biological Station, Michigan, USA - KBS S2-3H metaG | ecosystem: Host-associated > Plants > Roots > Rhizosphere ...
CACAAATATTGATCGGGCATAGCCACGGTGGCTCGGTCTGCATGCTGGCTTGCGTGCGGATGAACACGGCACGCCCGCACATAGTGACCCTTGCGACTCCATTCATCGAGCTCGACGCGAGCGACGCGGGGACGAAGACCGTTGCGGACTTATGTGCAGACCAGATCCGATGTCTCTCGCTCATGATCTTCTTCTTTCTTATCGGGCAGCCAGGAATCGCAGCGCTCACCTCCTGGATTCCTTTGGCATGGTTGCATCCGTGGTGGGTGTCTTACCTTCTGGCGCTGCCTCTCGCGTATTTGGGATTAGATGCATGGAACCATTGGTCCAAGACGCGTCTCGATCCGAATTGGGCTGTAGGCGCAATGATGCAGCGACACGCGTCGACTCGAATGCTGGTACTGCGGGGTGTCGACGATGAAGCGACGTTGGCGCTAACCGCCGCCGCAATTGCGACCCGGCTCTCGCAACCGTTTCCCTTCCTGGCCATGTTGGCGCTTTACACAGCGTTGTTCGCGCTGGTTCTGATCTACGCCGGTGGAGTAAATCTGACTCACGTGGACGCTGACCTGGTCAGGTTGACGGTCCTTCGATGGCTACCGGCCGTGTGGCTGTTGGACGTGGTCACCGGCCTGCTGATGGCCACCTCCGGAAGAGAGCTCGCACTCTGGTTCCACGGTTTGCAGATCAGATCGCACTCGTCTCCGGACCATGGGCATCACCTGTCTGTGTTTACGTTGCCGTACCGGGGACGAAGGGGACTGTTGCGACATGGGCTCTACGACCATTCGCTGGCGCCGTCACTGATTCTTGCCTGGATGAGGAACGACTTTGAACTGAGCCCGACAGACCTGGACGTCAAGGTTGCTTCGGATGGCCGCATTGAGGTGGCTCTCCTCGAGAAGGCGCCGAATGCGTAGGCACGCTGAGCAGCTACAATCTGCGGGGTCACCATCGACTGCCTGATTCGGGGTGTTGCATGAAGTTATTGGCGACCGTGCTGACGCTCGCGTTTTTTGGGTCCGCAGCTGCGAGTGACCTGAGCACTGCGATTCCATCCGTGGTGATCAGCGACCCGGCTCCAGATCCCGTACAACCTCCGCGCTCGGCGCAGGTGCTCATCCCCAGCGGTGGCGTGGGAATGAACGGCCTGTTCTATCTGTCGGCCGGCAGAGGACCCCATCCCACTTTTGTTCTTCTGCACGGCTTTCCTGGCAACGAACAGAATCTCGACCTGGCTCAGGCCATCCGGCGTGCCGGCTGGAACGTGCTGACCTTGCACTACCGAGGAGCGTGGGGAAGCCCGGGCACGTTTTCGATCGCGCATGTACTCGAGGATGCCGATGCCGCTCTGGCATTCGTGCGCCGAGCCGACATAGCGGAGAAATTCGGCATCGACACGCGACGCATCGTTCTCGGCGGGCACAGCATGGGTGGCTTTGCGACCGCCGCGCATGCACGCAAGGATGAGCAGCTTCTTGGAGTCGTGCTTCTGGACGCATGGAACGTTGGCGCCACTGCAGATGAGTTCAGCAAAGTAAGCGGGGCCGCCCGCGCGGCAATGGCTGACAAAGAATTCGATGACCTCGGCAATTCGCTGCAAGGAGCAACAGCGAGCAGCACTGCGGATGAGCTCGTGGCACACCGCGCCGAATGGAACTTCATGCCGTGGGCCAAAGATCTGACGCGCCGACCGCTGCTGGTCATCGGCGCCTCGAAGGCCGGCGCCGGAGAAAACCGCCAGCTCGCTGAAGCTGTGACTCGCGCCGGCGGCAAAGTCACGGCGATTACTTTAACGAGCGACCATAGCTTTCAGGATCACCGCATCGCGCTTGCAGCGGAAGTCGTCAAATGGCTGCAGGGCCTGCCCGCCAATTGATGGATCCTCATGCGCGGCCGTTCATTGATTTCTCGTCGGCATGCCGTGCTTGGCGCGTTTTGCCTGTGCTGTGCGCCCGGGTTGAGTCGCAGCGCTGATGAGAGTAACTCGGTAAAGACCACGGAGATCGCGCGCGGGATTCACGTGCGCCGCGGGGCCGATGAGGTCGCCTCCGCGCAGAACAAGGATGCCATCGCAAACATTGGATTCATCGTTGGGCGAGACAGCGTCGCTGTGCTCGACAGCGGCGGATCTCTGCACGACGGTGAGCGATTGCGGCGCAGCATCCGCAACCTGACTGACCTGCCGATTCGCTACGTATTGATGTCACACGTGCACCCGGATCACATCTTCGGCGCGGGCGCATTCCTGCAAGACAAACCTGCTTTCGTGGCGCACGCTCAGTTGCCGCAGGCGCTGGCTCAGCGCGGTGAGTATTATCGCGAGCGGCTCGAGGAAGTGCTTGGGCGAGGCAACGCAGGTCCGATCGTTCAGCCGACGATGCTGGTCAGCGATCGAACGCAGATCGAACTCGGCGGTCGGTCGCTGGAGCTGAGGGCGCATGCGGTCGCACACACCAGTAATGATCTGAGTGTAGTCGACTCGCAAACGGGAACGTTGTTTCCGTCCGATCTGTTGTTCGTGGGGCGAACACCTTCGCTGGACGGCAGTCTGAAAGGATGGCTGCGGGAGTTGTCGATGCTGGGCTCGATCCATGCGAAGCAAGCGGTGCCCGGTCATGGTCCAGTGAGGGTCAACTTCGCCTCTGCCGCAAGCAAGCTGCAGCAGTATCTCGAGACGCTGCTGCGCGAGACGCGTCAGGCCATCGCGAACGGAGTTGACATCGGCGCGGCGCCTGAGATCGTCGGGCAGTCGGAGCGCAAGAATTGGACGCTGTTCGACGAGTATCACGGTCACAATGTCACGCAGGCCTTCAAGGAGCTCGAATGGGAATGATGCGCAGATATTTCCTGATCGCTGCCTGCGGTCTGGGGGGCATCGTTTGCACGCACGTCGCGAGCGCCGATGACGAGGCCGATGCGCGCAGCGAACGATGGGCGGAGCTGCAGCGTGCGATCTTTCCCGGTCGAACGATCAGTGAGGGCGCCGGCGTGATTCAACTCGATGCGCCACCGCGGGCGTTGGATGCTGCGCTCGTTCCATTCACGATCACACTGCCGAGCGACAAGCAGATCAAGTCCGTAGTACTGGTGATCGACAACAACCCTGGGCCGCTTGCCGGGCGCTTTACATTCGGCGCCGCTGCCGACCCACGCAGCCTCCAGGTACGCATGCGCGTCAACTCGTACACCAACGTGCACGCGGTCGCGGAAGATTCTGCAGGCAAACTTTATGCGGTGCAGAAGTTCGTCAAGGCTTCGGGCGGCTGTTCGGCGCCGGCGGGATCGAACGATGAGGAGTCGACGCGCAATCTGGGCCAGATGAAGCTGAAGCTGGTCAGTGAGTTTGCACCCGGAGAACCGGTGCAGGCGCAGCTCATGATCCGACATCCGAATTTCAACGGCATGCAAATGGATCAGCTCACACGTCTGTACACACCGGCGCACTTCATCCGAACGATCGACATCACCTACGACGATCAGCCGGTGCTGCGTATCGAGTCGGACATCTCGCTCAGTACGGATCCCGTCATCGCCTTCGGCTTCAAGCCATCGACGCAGGGAAAGTTGAGGGTCGAGGTCACGGACAGCAAGGAGCAGAGTTTCGTGCGCGAGTTCGCCGTGCCCGCAGCTGCTGTGTCATCGACGTTGTAGCGAATGCCTGCCGCCATGCGCCGTCTACCGCTGGTCCTCCTGGTTGTGGTACTTGCAGCCGCCAGCAGCGACGGGGTGAAGGAGCCAGAAGGATTCTGGAGCGGGCCGATGAACTCGGCTGTTCCAGCAACAATCGCCGGCGGCAAGGTCATCCGAGCGAAGGAGTTGGCGCGGCTGCTGATGCAAAGCAAGCCGCTCGTTATCGACGTATCAAATGAGTCAAAGCGCCCTGCGGGGATGGCGCCTGATGCGCCATGGATGCCGCTGCCTCAGGAGGTTATCCCGGGCAGCGTGTGGTTACCGGGCGCCGGCATGGCGGACATTGCTCCAGAGACAGACGTATTGTTCCGCAAGCTTCTGTCGCAAACGACCGGCGACGATCACGAGCATGCTGTCGTCATCTATTGCCACGAGCGCTGCTGGCTCAGCTGGAATGCCGCGAAGAGAGCCATCGGCTACGGCTATCGCCAAGTCCACTGGTTTCCGGAAGGTGTGGAAGGTTGGCGCGCTGCAGGCAACACGACTGCCATCGCGAAGCCTTGGACGCCGGAGGCGCGCTGAGCGTTGCCGGATGCGCTCACAAGGCGCTAGCGGGTCTGCTGGAAGCGAACGATCGCCGCTCTGTCAGTTGCCGCGAGAGGAACTGAGAGATCGCTTCGTTCACGACGTTCGGGTGCGTGACGGGTCCCATGTGTCCCAGCTTCTCGAACTCCACGACCTCGACCTGCGGTAGAACCTGCGTCAGCAGTCGGGCCACGCTTCGAGAGGAGGACGGAGAGCGCCCGCCGATCATGTAGAGCACCGGAACGTCCAGCGTCGCGAATGCCTCCAGTGGCGTCGGTTCCTTGAATAATGCGTCGCCCCAGCCGACCACATTCGCGATCGCAGCCGTGATCGGACCTTTGCGCTGCTCAGGGGTCTTGTCCCAGGCACCAGCGCCCATCCAGAAGTCGATGAAGTACCGTGCAGCGCTGTCGCGATCACCAGCGTCCAGCGCGGCGCCTGCTTGCGCCACCGCGTTGCGAATGCCGTCGACTTCGTTCGGTGCTGGCGATTCCGCGTCGACGAGCGAGAACAAAGTGGGCTCATAGACCGCCAGCGCTTTGACCTTGTGCGGTTGTCGCATCGCCGCGATCAGCGCGACTGCGCCGCCGTACGAATGGCCCACCAGTGAAAACGGCCGACCGGCCCGCGCGAAGATTGGTTCGAGCAGCGCGACTTCATGGCCAAGTCGGATCACTCCGTCCACATAGGGAGGGCTTTTGCCGGCTCCGTAGGAATCGGCCGCGAACACGCGGTAAGTGGGCGCAAGCATCTCCATGAGGCTGCGCCATTGGCTGGACGAGCTCGCGTTGGCGTGTAGGCAGATGACGCCAGGGCCGGCGCCGGATTCGCGGAAGGACGGGGCGATAGGGGTCATGGTTGGTAAAACGGAATCGGCGATCGGTTCCCGCCAACTGCTGCGAATGGTGATGCGGCAGTTCAGGCAAAACCTGTGTCGGAGTCCTAATATGCTGACCGCCAGACCTGAGAGAAGGCTCATGACTAACCGACTCACGATCATCGGCGCAGCCTTGATCATCTCCAGCCTGGGAGTTGCGAGCGATGACCAGCAGTCTCCCGGGGCGACGGCCGCTCATGCACTTCTGCAGTCGTTGCCGCCGGCCAGGCGCTCGCAAGCGCAGCTGCCATTCGATTCGTCTGAGCGCACGAAGTGGAACTACGTTCCGACTAACCGCGCCGGAGTCGCGCTCGCAGAGCTCGATGCAAGCCAGAAAGCCTTGATCGATCCACTGCTGCGATCCGCGTTGAGCCCCGCAGGCTTCAAGACGGCTCAACAGATCGTGCAGCACGAATCGATCCTGGCGGAGATCGAAGGCAATCCGCGGCGCGATCCGGAGCTCTACTACACCGTGGTCTTTGGAGAGCCTGGTCTGCGTGCGCCGTGGGCGTGGCGATTCGAAGGCCATCATCTTTCTGTCAACGCGACCCAGATCGACGGTCAAACTCAAGTCGTCGCGCCGCTCTTCATGGGTTCGAATCCCGCGCGCGTGCCGTCCGGTCCGAAAGCCGGTCTGCGATTGCTCGCGGCAGAAGAAGACGTGGCTCGCGAGTTGATACGCATGTTGCCGGACGCGCGACGCAACCGCGCGATGCTTGCCAAAGACGCGTTCCCCGACATCATCACGCGTAACGACCCGAAGGTACGTTCGCTGAACATCGAAGGGCTTGCAGCAGGGGACATGTCACAGCCTGAGCAAACCCAATTGCGCAAGCTGCTGCACGTGTATGCGGATCGCATGACGGAGAGCTCTGCACGAGATCAGCTCGAGCGCATTGAGCGCGCGGGCTTCGACAAGTTGCACTTCGGCTGGGCTGGCAGTCTCGAGCCGGGCAAGCCGCACTACTATCGAGTGCATGGCCCGACTGTCCTCATCGAGTACGACAACACTCAGAACAACGCCAATCATATCCACAGTGTCTGGCGTGACCTGGAACGCGACTTCGGCGGCGACTTGCTTCGTGCGCACTACGAAGCGCATCAGGCTGACGATCATGGTCACGAGCACTAGCGCTAAAGAATCAACGGAATCAGGGCGGCGACGCGACTCCTGTAGTCCTCATACGCAGCGCCAAATTGCTCGCGCATCCAGCGCTCCTCGATTCGCAGCTTTCGCCAGAACGCACAGAACGCAATGATCACAGCCAGGATCCCTCGCAACTCCCCTCTGGCTAGCGCGGAGCCGACGAACGCCAACAGCAAGCCTGTGTAGATAGGGTGACGCACGAGGCCATACGGGCCGCTCGTGATCAAAGCGTGATCTTGCTTGATCGTGATGGTGGCGCTCCAGTTTCGACCTAGATGCACGCGCGCCCACACGGTGAATAGAAGGCCCGCCAGCGTGAGCGCCGCACCGAACCAGAACAGCCAGGCGCCGGGCGGCAGGAAGCGCACACCGAGCGCCGGCACCGGCGAGTTCGGCATCCACAGGAGGAGGCCCGCGAATGCGAGCGGCACGATGTGCAACAAGCGCGACGCGTGTGACTCGCGCCTCGCGGTGACCTTGGCATTGAGTGAGGCTGTCAGCCAGTACGTGGCCCAGCTCAACCACAGGGTCGGGATCAGGTAGCGGTACACGAGCGCAGTGTCTCACGGAGTCCGGCAGGCTGTTGCGCAAGAGTTGAGCGCGGCGCTTTCAGGACGCGTGTGGCATGATCTCTGCGCAAGTCCTGGTCTTCACTTCGACAAATGGAGTTGGGAATCCGTGAAGCTTTCAGTCGCCTTTTCATTCGTAGTGTTGACGGCCTCATTGGTCTCGAGCGTTGCAGCTGCTGGCGAGCGAGAACTGGACCGGGACACGTACGCACTCCAGTACGATTTTGGCACTGCCTCCAATCTCGGCGTCGAACCGCGGTGGCAGAGCGCTCCAAAGGACGTAACAGCCATACTCAAGCACATTGCCTCACAGCTCGTGGGCGGCAAGCTTACGTTCGCTAACATCGGCGAAGAATGGGCTACTACCGATGCAGTGAGAGACGATCTGCCGCGGGCTCAGCACCTGTTCTCGGCGTATTCAGACAAGGTCGCGGCGAGCGTCTTTCTCGTCGGTGGCTTTGGAGTAAAGGTCTACGCGGTGCTGGCACGGCGCCATGCTCAGAGCTACTGCATTTTCAGGTTGCCGGGGCTGGGACTGTCCAGTCTTACTATCTCGACCGTGCAATACGAACTTCGTCCTGATCGAGATCAGACTGCCACCAAGATACCTGAGTGCCAGGCCCAATCCCTCGCACGAGGCTTGGAGCTGCCGGACGGCTTATGAGAAGCGCGCCCGGTATCGAAACCAGCGCCATCGTTAGCACCGCCGTTGCGAATTGAACGTCGCTACGCGCTGCGCACTTCATTGCGATTACTCAACAAGTAAATCGCGAACAGGAAAATCATCACTGTGTCCACCGCGACCGCAACGCCCGCACGAGGCAGGAACTGAGGGCCGAAGCTGAGGATGAGCAAGATGAAGACGACTTTGCTCACGCCGGCTACAACCAGGATGAGCCGACGGCTCTGCGGACGGAACCCGCCATAGATGAGCATCGCGCCAATCAGCGTGATGAGCGCGCCCCAGTTGCGAACGACGATCTCCGCAACCGGGCCCTGGAGTGCTTCGCCGAAGGTGTTCAGCAGCGCCGCCTGCGGAGCGATCGCCGCGTACACCATGGTGCAGGTCAACGCACCCGCCACGATCATGATCCACTTGATCTGTGCCGAGATCCAACGCATGGCCGTCTCCCAGTTAGTTCTTCTTTCTGAATCGCTAATATACTGTCAGCCAGAGCTAAGAAGAATGTTGAGACACGGGGATGAGAATGATCAAGAAATCCTGTATCGCATCGCTGCTCCTGCTCCTGTTCGGATCCGTCGCCTGGAGCGACCAGGCCGACTCTCGTTACACCCTCTCGTTCGGAAGCTTCTCTCCTCTGAACTCCGACATCTTCATCGCCAATGCCGACGGCAGCGGCGCGCGGGTCTTGTTTGCGAATGCTGCGCAGGAATTCAACGCGGTGTTCGCGCCGGATGGTAAGTGGATCGTCTTTACTTCGACGCGCAACGGGTCGGCCGACCTCTACCGTGCAAATGTCGACGGCAGCGGCCTCGAGCGGCTCGTCGGTGACGCAGCCTACGATGACCAGGCAGCGATCTCACCCGACGGCAAGTCTGTCGCGTTCGTCTCGAGTCGCGGCGGCAACGCGGACATCTTCATTCTCGATCTTGCTTCCAAGTCGGTCCGGAACGTCACGAACAACAGCGAGGGAGATTTCCGGCCCGCGTGGTCGCCGGACGGCCGCTGGCTCGCCTTCACCTCGGATCGCAACTCCAAGAAGCCCGTCGGTCCAGGCGGCTTTGCCATTCAGCAGTCGACCGAAATTTACGTGATGCGAGTCGACGGTTCCGATCTCAGGCAGATTACGCGGTTCGACGAGTTTGCCGGCAGTCCGCGCTGGTCGAACGATGGCAAGCGTCTGGTTTTCTATCATGCGGACATGCAGGCGGCAGGAAACATTGTATCGCCGCAACGGCTGCGAGGGACCACGCAGATCTGCGAAGTCGACCTGGCGACCGGTGCCTGGAAGGCGTTGACGAAAGGAGACGGTGAAAAGCGCTCGCCGCAGTTCATCGCAGCGGATCGCATCGGCTATGCAAGCGATGGTCCGACCGGCGGGATCGAGATTGTCGACGGCGTGCCGGGCGCTCGTGGCGAGTTCAAGAACCCAACGTGGTCGGCTGACGGCAAGCACATGTTGTTTCAACGAGAGGTCGACCAGCAGTGGCCGCCGCATCAGCCTGCGCATTCACTCGATCCGCGATTTCAGTTGATTCGCGTCGGCGTATTTTCTTCGTGGTCGCCGCGCGGTGATCGGATGGTGAGCAATGATCAGACCGCCGGGATTCTTCACAACAGTGTGATTTCGATGCGCCCCGACGGCGCCGGCCGAACCACGTTGTTTACGGATCCTGTAAAGAGCGCGCTGGCACCGGTGTGGTCACGTCAGGGCGATCGGATTGCGTTCGGGCTCGGCCGGTTCTTCCAGGGCACCAACGGGCCCGCGCAGGCAGACATCGTTACGATGCGCAACGATGGCCAGGATCGGCAGGTGCTGACGGATGGCAGGTCGAACTATGGCTTCCCCAGCTTCTCTCCTGACGGCAAGCACATCGTTTATCGCGAGGCCAGCCGCGATCACAACGCGCTGTACATCGTCGACGTCGCAACTCGCGAACGTCGCGTGTTGATCGAAGGTCCCGCGCACTACAACTTCCCCGGGTGGTCGCCCACCGCCGATGTCATTGCGTTCACGAGCAACATGGACGGCAACTACGACATCTATGCCATTGCTGTCGATGGCTCGAACCTCAAGCGGCTGACCCATTCGCCGCATGTGGAAGGACACAGCTCGTGGTCGGCAGACGGCAAGTGGCTGGCCTTCTCGAGCGGTGTCGCTGGATTCAAGGACGAGTTCCTGTTGTTCCAGGCAAACCCGCAAGCGTACGGCGAAGTCCATGTGATGCGCGCGGACGGCAGGGAGGACCACGCGCTTACAGACAACCAATTCGAAGAAGCAACGATCGGTTGGGTGCCGCAAAAGTAGGGCTACGAGGGTCAGGCCCCCGGCGGGTAAGCCTCCTGCGAGCGTGCCGATCGATCTCCAGATTGCAAGGATCTGCAAGGTGTAGGGAGCATGACGCGGCGTGACGGCGGCGTCCTTGATCTAGATCAGTTCGGCCGTGAAGAGTACGTCACTGCAGAATCGCGATCGTCCATGGATTCGTGTCAGTCCCGTTCGGGATCGGCGCACCCGTCGCCGTGAGAGCGCCGGTCGTCTTGTTCACCGCATAGACCGTGATCGTGTTCGAGTCCAGGTTCGAAGCGAATAGAAAGTCGCCGCTCGGATCGATGGCGATGAACGCCGGCGTGTCATTGCTCGGGAACGGGCTACCCGCGATTGTCGCCAGCGTGCCGTTGGACGAATCGAACGCGAGGGCGGTGATTTGCGAGCCCGATCCACGTGACTGATTGCCGACGTAGAGAAATTTGCCGGCCGGATCCATCGCTATCCTTTCAGGATTCGCACCAGCCGCAAACGGGCTGCCGACGACCAACGACAGGTTGCCGGAAGGAGTGGCTCTGAACACGGAGATGCCGCTAAGGCTTGCTGCGAACAGGAAATTGCCTGCGGGATCGAAGGCCATCGATCTCACGGAAATGTCGGTGATCGGGTAGGGGCTGCTGATCAGCGACAATGCACCGGTGCTCGAATCGATCGCGAAGACGCAGATTGCGCCGCTGTTGTTGGGGCCGCCTCCCGAAGTGCCGACAAAGACGAACTGACCGTTGGGATCGATGGTGACCGACAGGGCGCTGCCGACGCAGGAGAACGGGCCTGCGCTCACCAGCGTCGGCGCGCCGGTCCCTGGATCGAGAGTGAACGCGGACACAGTGGCGGAACCGAAGTTAGGCGCGTAGGCAAACTTGCCGGAACGCTCGATCGCGATCTGAGCCAGGCCGGTGGAGACGACGAAGGGGCTGCCGGCAATCGGGCTCAGCACGCCCGTGGTTTCGTTGATCGAAAAAACCGTGAGCGCGCCGTTGACTGGCATGCCGACCGGATCCACCACGTAGAGAAATTTGCCGTTGGGATGGATCGCCAGTGAGTAAGGTGTGTGGCCCGCGGGGAACGGGCTGCCTGCAACCGGCGTCAACAAGCCCGTCGTGCGGTTGATCGAATACGCCGAAACGCTCTCGATGTTGTTCAGGCCGTTGTTCGCCACGTACGCGAACCGACCGGCGACTGCGCACGTCACGCTTACTGATGTGACATTGGCCGTTGCAACCGCACCCGTTCCGCCGGACACGGTGCAGACCTGGCGCGGCGTGCTCGGTTGCGTGGTCACGGTGACGTTGTACGAAGCTCCGCCGGCAAGTGCGCCAGCGAATGTGAAGGCACCGTTGCCGCTGATCGTCAGATTGCCGCCGCCGTTGAGTGCGAGCGTCAGGCCAGAGCCCGTGAGTCCTGCAACGGTACCGCCCACCGTATAGGTCGTTGCTGGAGGATTTGGCGGGCCCGGATTGCCGCCACCACCGCCGCCGCCGCCGCAAGCGGACAGCGAAAGCAACGCAACGACAACTGCCGAGTGTGCGAGTGCTGATGAATGCCGGGGCATGGGTGTCCCTCTTTTGGCCGCATTCTAGGCACAGGTATGTCGGCATCGCTACCATACCGACAGCCGGAACTGAGGAGAGGTGAAATGAACCTACGATTTCTTGTGATGGTGCTCGCTGCATGTGTCATTGCCGCTCCACCTTCGCGCGCAGCGACCGGCGCCGAAGCGAAGGCGCAGATCACCGTGCTCTACGACGCTTTCGGCAAGGCATCCGGAATGCAGAAGGACTGGGGCTACGCTGCGTTCATCGAATACGGCGGCAAGCGCGTGCTGTTCGATACCGGCAATCGTCCGGACATCCTGGAGAAGAACGCCAAGGCCAAGGGCATCGATCTTTCGAAGCTCGATTTCGTCGTCATGTCGCATCGGCATAGCGATCACATGGGCGGAATGACCTACCTGCTGAGCGTGAATCCCAAGGTGAAGATCTACGCGCCCAAGGAGGGCTTCGGCGTCTATGGCGGCGACCTGCCCAGCACCTTCTATCGCAAGGATGCGTCGCTGCCGCCGGAGCAGCGCTACTACGACGGCAATCCGCCCGAGGTCATGCGGTCTGGCTCTGCCTGGCCCAAGGCAAATTTCGAACTGATCGACAAAGACACGGTGATCGCGCCAGGCATCCATCTGATCGCGCTGGTCTCGAACAAGCCGGGAACGTTGGAGCTACGCGAGCTATCGCTGGTCATCGACACGCCCGACGGTGCCGTCGTCGTGGTGGGCTGCTCGCATCCTGGTGTCGAGAAGATTCTGGAGGCGGCAGTGAAGATCAATCCGCGTATCCATTTTCTTGCTGGCGGGTTGCACCTGGTCGTGGCCCCGGACGATGAGATTGCGAAGATCGTGGCCGCCGTGCACGACACCTACAAGGTTGAATACATCGCGCCGGGACATTGCACCGGCGAGCCCACGTTCACTGCTCTCAAGAAAGCATTCGGAGAACACTATCTATATGCCGGGCTCGGCACGAGACTCGCGCTCGGTACGACACCGCACTCGTCGTAGGCGAGAGCTGTACTACTTTCGATGGAGCTGCCTACCTGTTCAGGTACTCACGCACCTTCGCAGCAGAATTTCCGACGACGCGCACCGCTCCTTTGATCTCATCGGCCGTCTTGTTCATCGACTTAGACCAATTGCGCAGCTCGTACTCATCGTTCACGTCGATGAGATCGCGGTCAGGTTGTCCGCGCTTGATTTTGTCGTCGGTCATCACAAGTTCCTCCGGGTTGGATGCCAGAAAAACTGTTCGCGTAGGCGGCCGGTTCCCGTGCGCGGAACTGCTGGAACACAGCGGCGTTACTGAGCGAGAGGGCACTTCCATGAGCCCGTGGCACGTCATCCAGGGTCTGTACGAAAGCGAAATCAACTCCGGCATGGAGTCGGACTGGAATGGCGGCATCACGGCCTGGATTGCCGAAAGGGGTACGAGAATGACGCAGCGTACCTTTATGCCTGGCGAGTTTGGCGAGATCGCCGATTGGCTCGATCACGAGGCGCGGCGATTGTTTCCGGATTCGAGGTACGCCACTGCAGAGGTCAGACTTCTAATGTAGTGCTGCGCGGCTCTGAAGCCTGCGATATTTGACGTGCTCGATGAGCGTGGCCGTGAGCGCACCGCCGGCGGCGCCGATCAAGATCACTCCGCCATGCGCCGCAAATACATGGAGCGGTTCATCGACCACGCAGAACAACCGCATCCCGGCATCTGTCATGAGCCCGATCGCGAGACCGTAGGCACCGCCAGTGAGCGCAGGACGCGTGGGCAGCGCGCGAGCAACCAGCCAAGCAGAGATAGCGAGCGAGGGGAGTGCGAATGGCAGTTCCATGAACACGCATTCCCACGCGATTTGCCAAGAGCTTGCCTCGGCGACTCGTGTCGGAAGCACGTGCGCCGTGGTCAGCGACACCGATGCAAAGAGCAGCGCGGCTCCTGCGAACGCTAGCCACATCCACTGCCTGGGCACGGCGAGGCCGGGCACGGCTTGTCGTAACGCAAGTCCCATCAGCGCAGCACCGCCTAGCGATTCGAGCGCTGACAATCCCCAGCTCGTCCAGCTTGGCAGCAACGCGAGATTCGCGCGCCAGCCCCAATACATCGGCGGCCCAAAGAAAAGGACCAGCGCGAGCGGTACGAGCGCTAACAAGCGGCGCGACGGCGCAGACAGCGGCGTCACGGGTTCGAGGTCTGCACGCACCAGGTTCAGGAGCGATGCGGGAACGTTGCTCTCATTCATTGTCAGCTCCTCGTTCCAGCGCGGCGCGCAGCGCGCGCGAGGCTCGGCTGCAGCGGAGCCTGACGGCAGCCGCAGCGATACCGAGCTGATGCGCAATTGCATCGAATGAAAGACCGTCGATGTTGCGCATCCACCAAGTCGCACGCGAGTCGGGCGACAGATGCGCGAGTGCCTCCTGCAGCGGTTGCAGTTCGAAGTCCGCAGCTCGGAAGTCAGCCTCGAGCTCGAGGGTGTCTGTCGCCACTTCGTGCCGGTCGCGCCGGAGCTCGACGTGGCGATGTCGAAGCACCACGTTCAGCGCAATCCCGAATGCCCAACCTGCAGCCGAGTTGCCGGGTAGATAGGTATGGCGCGAGCGATGGATTTCCAGAAACGCTTCCTGCAGCAGATCGCTCGTGCGCGCATCGTGACGCACTCGCGCGCGAATGAAGCCTCGCAAGCGCGGGGCGAGCGCGCGATACAGCGCCTCGAACGCCGCGAGGCTCCCTCGCTGGTACTCGCACATGAGGTTGTCGAGCACCTCGGTTTCGTTGGGTTCGGACATGGGCACGGCGAAAAAAATTCTGCAGTGATGATACATCTCGCTCGATACGCCGAAGTACCCGGCGTGCGCAAACTGATCGTCGGCATCGTCACCGTGACGCTGGTGACATGGGCCTTCGTGATCACCGACTTGGCGAGCGGCGGCGGCCCCGATCCGCCTGCGCTTCGTGCCGCGGCGACTCTGCTCGATGGCGCTTGGCGCTTCCATGTCGGCGATGACCCACGCTGGGCGGACGTCAGCACAGACGACACTGAGTGGGAGACGTTGGATCTGACCGCCGTGCCGGGCAGTCACGACGACGACGTGGGTCTGCCGGATTACGTCGGCGGGTGGATGGCGCACGGTCATCCCGGCTATCGCGGCTACGCTTGGTACAGGCGCGCGGTAATGGTGCCGGCCGGCAGCGCATCGTGGGAGATTCTTGGACCGACTCTCGTCGACCACGGCTACGAGATCCATTGGAACGGCCAGCTGCTCGGCGGGTCGGGTAGGCTCGGCCCAAACCCGCGCGTTGTCGGTACGCGTCCGTTGAAGTTCGCGCTTCCCGCCGATGCGGCGGGCACTCGTGGCGTGCTCGCCATCCGCGCATACATGCTTCCCAGTTCCGGGATCAGCGCAGACGGCGGCGGCATGCACAGCCCGCCGATACTGGCGCCGCGGCCGATTAGCGATGAGCTCCATCGCGTGCAATGGCGGCGGACCATTGCCGGTTACATCGTCGATGCGATCGAGCCGATCGCCATGCTGGCGCTCATCGGTTTGGCGATCGGCTGCTGGTCGCGTGGCAGCCACCAGAGTTTCTTGATCTTTGTCAGCATCGCGCTCGCGCTGACGGCAGCGAGGCGCCTCAACAACGCGATCGTCGCGTGGACAGATCTGCAGGATCTGACTACTTATGTCTGGCTGGCGAAGACGATGTGGGTGCCGACGGTAGCGGCGTGGGCTTTGGCGTGGAATCGCTGGTGCCTGCTTCCATGGCGAAGCATCGATGTGGCGGCGGTCGTCCTGGCGGTCATCGCCGCTATCGGCGTAGCGACCCACTCCGCGAGTCTGATCAGCGCCAGCAAGCTGGGGTCGATCGCGCTGTTTGTCTTGACCGGCGCGCGCATCGTCCGCAGCGGACCCATGCGGATCCTGGCGTTTGTCACGTTAGTCTCGATCATGGCCGCACTATTCGGCGGGGAGCTGCTCGATCCGATCGGTGTGCCGGGCATCTGGTTTCCGTTCGGCATCGGCGTGTCGCGCACGCAGTACAGCTACGCGATTGTCATCCCGCTGCTGGGGTTGGTGATCGTGCGGACTTTGGCATTCAAGGCTGCAAGAAATGCTGATCCGCTGGACCGTCGCGGCGGATGAGCAAGTACGCATCACCACTCGGGTCGACTTCCCATTCATGAGCAATCTTTGGAGGAATCACCACGTAGTCTCCGACCTGAAGCGAAGACCTGTTCTCGCCAAGGATGTGAGTGACTTTACCTCGGAGCACGACTGCGTACTCCGCATACGCATGCCAGTGCAACTCGAAGCGCGTCCCCGCGGGAAAGTGGGCGTAGTAGGTTTCTCCGCCAGTGCGCGGGTCCGTTCCAAGGACGGCGCGCTGAGCTCCTTTCGGAACTCCTGACGGGCCAGCGTAGGGCTCGCTCCATTGAGCGGACTCCAGTAGAAACGGCAGGGCGGGTTGCTCAGCCTTGCGCTCGCCCGGACTAGCCGCACCGCCGACGAACGTGCCGTGAGTCGCGATCACACGCCAGTCGGCACCAAACTGCTTGTACGTCCTGCTGAAGCGGATGTCTCCGCCAACCTGCTCACCGTTCTGCAGAATGCTGTACTTCTCTCGCGCCACGACGATTGCGACGTCACCGTAGACTCGAACAGTCCGCTCCAGCACTTCGATCTTCTCGTAGCGCACTCGCCCCGAATCAAGGTCAGCGATCTGCTCGGCCTTCGTCCGCATGACTCCCGTCGACGGAGTCACCAACGTGTAGTCGTCGGCGTAGATCTGATAGAGCGGTTTGCTATCGCCACGGCGCAACGCATCGGTCCGCCGATCGTCGGTCGCGAGGACCTGGCGCCGGACCTGCTCTTCACGATTGCGCACGTCGACCTTGTCGCCGACATCGATCACCATCAGGTCCTCGCCGACCTCCAAGCGTCCTGCGTAAGCCTTGCGTGTGGCCGGAATCAGATCCTGCTCCGTGGCACTCGGCATGCAGATGTGTGAATACACTGCCAGCTTCGGCTTCACCCGCGCAAACACCTGGCCCGCCTGCTCGGGCGTCGTGTGATAGTCAATGATGCGCTTCGCGCGGGCTGGAGGAACGCCTGCGCGCTCCAGGGTTGCTGGCACGAATACTTCGTGGACCAACAGATCTACACCTTGAGCATGTCGGATGAGGTTCTCAGACACGCGCGTGTCACCCGACAGGACGACGGAGCGGCCGGCATAGTCGATGCGATAACCAAACGCCGGCGTGACTGGAGCATGATCCACCTCGAACGCCGTGACCTTCACGCCGGCCTTGTCATACACCACACCCTCACTGATCTCCTTCACGAGCAACGCGACACCGTCCGACGACGCGCCGTCGTTCTGAATACGAATTCCCACGTCGTACTCATATGCTTGCTGCAGATGAGACATCATGGCCGTTGTCCCGCGGGGCCCCCACACTGGCAGCGGCACGTTACGGCCGGGAACGAGCAGCCAGCCCGTCAACCAAAGATCGGGAAAGCCGACCACGTGGTCAGAGTGCAGGTGTGTGAGGAACACTCCTTGGACGTCTTGCCACCGTACCTTGAGCTCGGTCAGACGCTGCATCGCGCCTCGTCCGGCATCGAAGACGAACTTCTGGTCTCCAGCTTCCACCAAAGTGCTGGGGCCGAAGCGGTTCATAACGGCCGGCGGACAACCCGTGCCTAGCAGAGTCACTGTGAGCTGGCGTTCCTGCGCGGCCGCGGGGGCAGCGATTGCAACAAGCAGCGCCAATCCGGTCGTGCGGCAAAAGTTGATCACCACGTCACCTCGGTAAACGAACAGAGCTGGTCGTTCTAGTGTTCACTCGACCGAACAGATCAGAGAGTCCCCTGTCTTCTTTCCACCGCGGCGCAGACTGCAGCAGTGTCCTAAGCGTATTCAACAAGTCTCGCAGCGGCTCGCGGTCCACAAGCCGATGCGGATGATCACGAACTCGGCGGGCCGCACCGGCGCGATTCCGATCTCGACGATCAGACGGCCGCTGTCGATGTCGTTCTGAGTCATCGAGCTTCGGTCGCAGCGAACGTAGAACGCCTCCTCGGGCTTGTTGCCCAGCAGTGCGCCGTTCTGCCAGCTGTTCAGCAAGAAGTTCTCGACGGTCCGGCGTACAGATTGCCACAGCGCTGCGCCGTTCGGCTCGAACACGACCCATTGCAGGCCGTCATAGATCGAGTGCTCCAGGAAGATGAAGTAGCGCCGCACGTTGACGTACTTCCACTCTGGATCGTTGCTCGTGGTACGCGCGCCCCACAGAAGAATGCCGCGACCGGTGAAAGTTCGAATGCTGTTGATGCTCTGCGCACTCAGGCGTTCCTGTCCGTGAGTGTCGACTGCAGCCTGCAGACCCACGGCACCGGTGATTGCTTCGTTCGCAGGCGCGCGCCACACGCCCCGCGTAGTGTCGACGCGTGCATAGATTCCACACACAAAGCCACTCGGTGGAAGCTGGAGTGAGTTCGCCGTAGTGATCCACGGGTAATACATCGCCGCGTAGGAGCTATTGATGCTCGACCTGGCGGCGAGCGCCTCGTCGATGGTCGCTGCCGGTGGCGCGTCGAGTACTGCAAAACGAAAGCGCGCTGGCTCATTCACATGCTCGATCAGCGCCTGCTGTATTTCCGCTGACGCAGCTCGCGTCGAATAGCCCGGCGCGGCAATGATCGAGATTCCGGCGGACTCGGGCAATGCTTGCAGCGCCTCTGTGTATTCCGCCGCGGGGGCGTCAGCAGCGACGTGTCCGATGTAAAGCCGCTGACCGCCATTGTCGAAGAACGCTCGTGCCGCGTGCGCGATGTAGTTGCAAGCGGGGCCTTCCGCAGTTTGCAGATCATCGAGACCGCCGTACTGCTGCTCGAATTCGCGGAAGCTCCTGATCGGCTCGCGCTTGGTCGAGTCGGCCGGGGGCGGGGGAGTGGTGAGAGTGGCACCGATGAACGCAGTCGTGCTGGTCGGGACCCCTTCGATGCTGTGCGACCTGAATGGGACTTCCTCGACATAGACGCCGGGCGCCAAGAATTCGGGCTGGCGCTGTTCCATCTCGGCCCGAACAGCCTCGATCTGATTCGGGCTTCCAATCAGCCGGTCCTGCTCACGTGACTCATTCAGGAGCAGCTCTGCAGCATCAGCATCGATGCTGCGATTCCAAAGACGCTTCGCCGCTCTGATCGCATCCGGGTTACTCCGCGCGATCTTGCGCGCCAGCTCGCGCGCATGTGTAAGAGGATCGTGGCCTGCCCAGGTTGCGAGTCCCAGCCTCACTGCCTCTTCGCCATGGACGATTCGCCCGGAGTACGTCAGCTCGCGTGCGACATCGCCGCGTACCAAGTCGCGCAGCAGCGCAATGCCAGCCATGTCGGGCACGAGTCCCCACTTGATCTCCATCACCGAGAGTTTCACGTCCGAAGTCACGTAGCGGATGTCTGCGCCCAGTGCGATTTGCAGGCCGCCGCCAAATGCCACGCCGTGGACGGCGGCAATCACCGGCACGGGGAGTTCGCGCCAGCCCCATGCAGTCTGTTGTGGCGCGTTTGCGATGCCGTGGGTGCGGTCGGCCAACGTGTGACGGCGGCCCGTCCCCATCTCTCTGAATCGACTGATGTCGAGGCCCGCGCAGAATGCACGGCCTGCACCGTGCAGCACCACGACACGCAAGCTCGGCTCGGTTCGCAGCCGATCCTGCGCGGCGAGGATGCCCTCGATCATCGCGCTATCGATTGCGTTCATCTTGTCGGCTCGGTTCAGCCGGACGTCCGCGACGCCGTCGTTGTCGATGTGAATGACGACTCGATCGTTCATCGCGTTACTCCTTGGTCCTCAGGGCACTGCTTTCATCTGCAGCCCCGCACCCGAGCCTTTGAGGGCCACGAAGACCTCCGAACGAATGAGCCAGCGATCGCCTCTCTTGACCCACTGCGCCGAGTACTGCCCGCCAATCACTGTTGGGCCTTGCTCGCTGCCGACATGTCCCTGCCACTGGCCCGTCTCGAATGCCAGCGGCCAGACGGAGCTGACCTCAATGGAATTCGGGCGGCGTTGATACACGATTTTTTCGGCGGACTTGGCGTCTGCCGCGAACAGTTCGAGGTATGCGGACTTGCCTGCCAATTGAGCACCGAGCCCGCGGCAGATGGTGACGTCATCGGTCCAGTACGCGGCGATCTCAGCAAGGTCGCCACGCACGATCGCGGCGTTCTGACGCAGCCGCGCTTGCTCGATGGCTGATTTGTCGGTGGATGAGCCAGCGTCCTTGGCCACCACCGTTGCGCTGAGGGTCGTAAGGACGAGCAGTGGCCATATTGTCTTCATGTCTCACCATTCAGCTACGCCAGGAGTTCCGCGATCGTACGATCCTTGCTCGACCACAGCGAATTGATCCACGCCTGCACCCGCTCGCGGAACGCCGGATCATTCTGATAATCGCCCGCACGCAGCTCGGCGGGAATCGGATACTGCTGCACCTCGATTCTTACTTCGCCGATCCGATCGGCGAACAGATCCGCCATCGACGGCCGACCCTTCGGATACACGATCGTGATGTCCAGAATCGAGTGCAGCGCATCGCCCATGGCATCGAGCACGAACGCAATCCCGCCGGCCTTGGGTTTGAGCAGACGCGCGAAGGGCGAAACCTGTTTCGCATGCTTGGCGGGCGTGAAGCGAGTGCCCTCGACGAAGTTCATGATCGAGACGGGCAGGTCGCGAAACTTCGCGCAGGCGCGGCGCGTCGCCTCGATGTCACGGCCCGCGAGCTCGGGCCGGCGCTCCAGCTGTTCGCGTGAGTAGCGCTTCATGAACGGGAAGTCGAGTGCCCACCACGCGAGCCCGAGCAGCGGCACCCAGAACAACTGGCTCTTGAGGAAGAAGCGCAGCAGCGGAATGCGGCGGTTGAAGATCGCCTGGAGCACGGGAATGTCGACCCAGCTCTGATGGTTCGCGAGCACCAGGTAATGACCTCGCGGGTCGAGGTTCGCGTCGATCGACGTCGTGATGCGCAGGCGCGTGAAGGTATTGAGCATGGCGGTGTTGCAACCGATCCAGCTCGCCGCGATGGCCATCAGCACGGCGTTCCAGAAGCGTCGGGCACCGTGCCAGGGCATGAGCGCCTTCATCAGGGCGCCGATCAGCACGAACGGCACATGCACGATCGTGTTAAGGGTCAGGAGCAGCGTGCCGAAAGCAAAGCGCGCTCCGGTCCAGATCGATCCCATCGATTCCCCCTTCAGGCGGTGTGATAACTTTACCCTGAAGGCGACGGAAGAAGATGAGCATGATGAAGAAGACTGCGCTGCCCCTGATGCTGCTATGCCTGCTCTGCGCCGGATGCGCGACGACAGGTGGCGGCACCGAGGAGCCGACTGTGACCGAGGCAGCCCCGGCGGCCGAGGTGGCAGAGGCGATCGAAGAAGCGGCGCCCCCCGCGGACGATAGTTCGAAGCAGGAAGAAGGCGAGGTTGCCATTCCCGTCGCCGAGTCGGAGCAGCCCACTCAGCCCACCGAGACCGTCATCGTCAAGGCGACTCGTCACCAGGTGATCCACGATCTCGTCGCCGAAGGACAAACCCTGCTGCGCGACGTCGAGCTCCAGTATTTCTTCACCGGGAAGGGAAAGAACCCGATTCTCCGCGGTCGTCCGGTGGCCTTCGCCCTGTGGAATGAAGAGAAGCAGGAGTGGTCCGTCGCGCAGATCGAGCTGCCGCGCCCGCCGGTGAGGTGGAAACCCGGTCGGAAGCCCTTGCCGTTTCGCAATCTCACGCCTGGTATCGAGGCGCGACATGTGAAAGGCACTGGCGCCGAGCGGCTGATGTTCTCGTTCTCGCAGGACGGGAATCCGTTGAAGGTCTACGGGCGCAAGTTCCCGGTGTTCGACAACAACCTTCTCAAGCGCAAGCAGTGGAAGGCAGTCGTCCAGACCGCGAAACCGATCGTCTATCTGCCGTTCACCGAAGACACCTTCGACCCGGGTTTCGTCAGCGGCGGCAAGGACTTCCTGGTAACCACTGCGCGCAAAGCTCTTGACGACCTGCGGCTCGCGCAGGTGCCGAGTGCGGCCTTTCCCGAAAAGCTGCTCGCCGATGCCATTCCGCTCCAGGTGGTCACGACGCTTGCGGTCATCGAGCAGACCGACGACAAGGACTACGTCGAGAAGCAAGCGCTCGCCTTCGACGAGGTCCTGAGCCAGTACGGACTCAAGCAGGAGGAGGCCTATCGGTACAGCGTCTCGAGCGCGAATGCGATCGGGCCGATGCAATTCACCAACCGCAAAGGGAAGGGGACCTACGCGCTGGTGGTGAGACGCTGCCCAGCCGCAAGCCTCGACCCGAACTTCGAGAGAGGCGCGACCAATCTGCTGAATGCGATGAAAGCGGCGATCTGCCTGCTGGATCTCGAACTGGCGGCGATGCGAG
>Ga0070689_100000598_pt1 | contig 21799 bp, 15 predicted proteins | sample KBSS23HmetaG_FD_64669 | JGI IMG/M metagenome (GOLD analysis project Ga0070689, IMG submission 64669) | Switchgrass rhizosphere microbial communities from Kellogg Biological Station, Michigan, USA - KBS S2-3H metaG | ecosystem: Host-associated > Plants > Roots > Rhizosphere ...
CCTGCGCTTCTTCACCGTCTACGGCCCGCGCCAGCGCCCCGAGATGGCGATCCACCGCTTCGTGCGCGACGTCGTCGACGGGCGGCCGCTGCCGTTCTTCGGCGACGGCCAGACGCGGCGCGACTACACCTACGTCGACGACATCGTCGCGGGCGTGATCGCCGCGTGCGAGCGCGCCCGTGGCTACGCGATCTACAACCTCGGTGGCAGCGCGACGACGACGTTGAGCCAGCTGGTCGCCGCGATCGAACGCGCGCTCGGCAGGCAGGCCGTGCTCGATCGGCTGCCCGAGCAGCCGGGCGACGTCGCGATCACCTACGCGGACACCACGAAGGCGCACGACGAACTCGGCTACCGCAGCACGGTTCCGGTCGATGAAGGCCTGCGGCGGTTCTGCGCCTGGTTCCTGCAGCAGCGCGCCGCGGGGGGCATCGCATGAGTTCTCGGGTCCTGGTCACCGGTGGCGCGGGCTTCATCGGCTCGCACACGGTGCACGCCCTGCTGGCCGCCGGGCGCGCCGTCACCGTGCTCGACGACTTCTCGACCGGCCGGCGGCAGAACCTCGACGGCTGCCGCGGCGACCTGCAGCTCGTCGAAGGCTCGGTCGCCGATGCGGCCGCGGTCGCGCGCGCGATGACGGGTGTCACCGGCGTCGTGCACCTCGCGGCGCTGCCGTCGGTGTCGCGCAGCCTCGAGCGGCCGCTCGACTCGCACCACGCCTGCGCCACCGGCACCGTACAGATCCTCGACGCGGCGCGGCGCGCCGGCGCGCGCGTCGTCTATGCGGGCAGTTCGTCGGCCTACGGCAACCAGCAGGAGCAGTGGAAGCGCGAGGACATGCGCGAGGACCCGCTGTCGCCGTACGCGGCCGCCAAGCTCGCCGGCGAGCTGTACTGCCGCAGCTTCGCGCGCGTGTTCGCGGTGCCGGTCGTCGTGACGCGCTTCTTCAACGTGTTCGGGCCGCGGCAGACGCCGGACAGTCCGTACTCGGGCGTGGTCGCGGCGTTCTGCTTCGCGCTGCTGCGCGGCACGCGGCCGCGCATCGACGGCGACGGGCTGCAGTCGCGCGACTTCACCTACGTCGAGGACGTCGTCGGCGGCATCGTGCGCGCGCTCGACGCGCAGACCAGGGGCTGCGAGATCGTCAATCTCGCCTACGGCCAGTCGTGCACGGTACGGGACCTGCTGGCGCAGCTGTGTCGCATCGCCGGACGCACTGTCGAGCCCGTGTACGCGCCGGCCCGCGCCGGCGACGTGCGGCACTCGCTGGCCGCCGTCGACCGCGCGAAAACGCTTCTGTCCTTCTCTCCGACCGTCGGTTTCGCCGAAGGACTGCGGAGAACGTTCGACTGGTACCGGAGTCTGTACTCATGAAAGGTGTCGTCCTCGCCGGTGGTCTGGGTACGCGGCTGTACCCGCTGACCAAGATCACGAACAAGCATCTGCTGCCGGTCTACGACAAGCCGATGATCTACTACCCGGTGCAGTGCCTGGTGAACGCCGGCATCACCGACATCCTGATCGTCACGGGCGGCAACTCGGCCGGCGACTTCCTGCAGCTGCTCGGCAACGGCGCCGACTTCGGCCTCAAGCGCATCAACTACGCCTACCAGCAGGGCGAAGGCGGCATCGCCGACGCGCTGAAGCTCGCCGAGCACTTCGCCGAGGGCGACTCGATCTGCGTCGTGCTCGGCGACAACATCATCGAGGGCAACATCAAGAAGGCCGTCGACGACTTCAAGCGGCAGGCCAACGGCGCGAAGATCATGGTCAAGGAAGTCCACGATCCCGAGCGCTTCGGCGTCGCGACCGTCAAGGACGGCAAGGTCCAGCGCATCGTCGAGAAGCCGAAGCAGCCCGAGACCAACCTCGCCGTGATCGGCATCTACCTGTACGACGCGCGCGTGTTCGACATCTGCCGCGCGCTGAAGCCGTCGGCGCGCGGTGAACTCGAGATCACCGACGTCAACAACGAGTACATCCGGCGCGGCAGCCTGACCTGCGAGGTGCTCAAGGGCTGGTGGACCGACGCCGGCACGTTCGAGTCGCTCTACCGCGCCGCGACGCTGATCCGCGAGAACGGCTGCAACCGAATGGACGTGTAGTCACGGCGGCGACGATGGCACTCGACTACCTGGTCACCGGCGCGCTCGGCCAGCTCGGCCGCGTGGTCGTAGCTCTGGCGCAGCAGCGCGGCAGGGCCGTGCTCGGCGTCGACCTCGAGGAGATGCCGCTCGAGAACCGCGCCGCGGTCTTCGGCGTGATCGCACGGCACCGGCCGGCCTTCGTCGTGCACTGCGGCGCGATCACGAACGTCGACGGCTGCGAGGAACAGCCGCTGCTCGCCTACCGCATCAACGGCCTGGCGACCGCGTGGGTCGCCGAGGCCGCGGCGCAGCACGGCGCCGGCCTCGCCTACGTCAGCACGGACTTCGTGTTCGACGGCGCGCTGCACGGCACGCCGTACCCGATCGACGCGGTGCCGCGGCCGCTGTCGGTCTACGGCGCCAGCAAGCGCCTCGGCGAGGAGGCGGTGCTCGCGCACGGTCGGCGCGACTTCTACGTCGTGCGCACCAGCTGGGTGTTCGGGCCCGGCGGCAAGAACTTCCCGCGCGCGATCCTCGACCGCGCGCGCAGCGGCCAGCCGCTGAAGGTCGTCACCGACCAGATCGGCCGGCCGACGATGACGCACGACCTCGCCGAGGCGCTGCTCGACGTCGCCGAACTGCGGCCGCAAGGCGGCATCTACCACGCCGCCAACGAGGGCCAGTGCAGCTGGCACCAGTTCGCGGTCGACGTGCTGCAGCTGGCGGGGCTCGGCCACGTGCCGGTCGGCACGCAGACCGCCGCCGAACTCAAGCGGCCGGCCGCGCGGCCGTCGTGGTCGGTGCTCGACACCTCGCTGCTGGCCGCGGTGCGCGGCAAGGCGCTGCCGCACTACCAGGACGCGATCCGCCGCCACCTGCCGCTCGATGCGGCGCTGGCCGCGGCACCGCCGCCGGAGCCGAAGTCCGCGGGGCTGCGCGGCAAGGAGTACAAGTCGTGAGCAAGATCCTCGTCACCGGCGGCGCCGGTTTCATCGGCAGCAACTTCGTGCGCCTGCTGCTGCAGGACAGCGACCACCACGTCGTCAACCTCGACGCGCTGACCTACGCCGGCAACCTCGAGAACCTCAAGGACGTCGAGCGCAGCGCGCGCTACACGTTCCAGAAGGGCGACATCGCGGACGGGCAGCAGATGGAGGAGGTGTTCGAGCAGCACCGGCCCGAGGTCGTCGTGCACTTCGCGGCCGAGAGCCACGTCGACCGCAGCGTGCTCGACGCGACCGCGTTCGTGCGCACGAACGTGCAGGGCACGCAGGTGCTGCTCGACAAGAGCCGCGGCATCGGCGTGCGGCGCTTCGTGCACGTCAGCACCGACGAGGTCTACGGCTCGCTGGGGCCGTGGGGCTACTTCACCGAGGACACGCCGATGCAGGCCAACTCGCCGTACTCGGCGAGCAAGGCCGGCAGCGACCTGCTGGTGCGCGCGGCCGTGCACACGCACGGCATGGACTGCGTGATCACGCGCTGCTCGAACAACTACGGGCCGTACCAATTCCCCGAGAAGCTGATCCCGCTGATGATCGCCAACGCGCTCGAGGGCAAGCAGCTGCCGGTCTACGGCGACGGCAAGAACGTGCGCGACTGGATCTTCGTGACCGACCACTGCGAAGGCATCCGCGCGGCGATGGAGCGCGGCAAGCGCGGCGAGGTCTACAACTTCGGCGGCAACGCCGAGCGCGAGAACATCTACGTGGTCAAGGAGATCCTGCGCCTGCTCGGCAAGGGCGAGGACCTGATCAAGTACGTGAAGGACCGGCCGGGCCACGACCGCCGCTACGCGATGGACTCGAGCAAGGCGCGCGCGACGCTGGCCTGGGAGCCGCGGCACACCTTCGAGGAAGGGCTGCGCGCGACCATCGACTGGTACGTGCAGAACCGCGCGTGGTGGGAGCGCGTGCGCAGCGGCGCCTACCAGGACTACTACAAGCAGCAGTACGCGAACCGCTAGCGGGCGGGCGCCACCGGCGCCGCCGGCGCCGCCGGACCCGCCATGCGGCGCGGGCGGCCGGCTGCGGCGTCGGCGCGGCGCCGACCGGTGTCGGCCGGGCGTCGGTCCGGAGTGGCTGCGGGGCGTCCGGGCGGGCGCCGCGGCGGCGCGCGCGCTCAGGTTCGGTGACCTGAAACGCCGATGACGTCGTGTCTCTATGAACAAGCGGTCGTTGCGCAGGGGTGCCCGGGTCCTACGATGCGGCGCCCTTCCGCTTTGCGCGGCAAACCAGGACCAGAGACGCGTGAGACCGAACTGCCGACCATGGTTCCACCTCGCCCTCGCCGCGCTGGCCGTGCTGCTCGCCGCCTGCGGCACGTACGAGGAGAAGCGCATCCGCGAGCTGACGCACGAGAAGGGGTTCGGCAGCAAGGCGCAGGGCGACGCGACGGTCGAGAACTACGTCGCCGGCGGCGACATGGTGCACTTCCTGATCGCGCCGGACGTCTACCAGCACCCGGCGGCGCGCGAGTTGTTCCGGCTGACGCTGCCGCAGCGCGTGTCGCTCGACGGCCGCATCCAGATTCCCTACGTCGGGCCGGTGCCGGTGCTCGGCCTGACCGAGGCGCAATTGACGGTGTTCGTCAAGGGCCTGCTGCGCTCGGTGTTCAACCGGCAGATCGACCTGCAGGCCGCCATCATCGGCGAGAGCAAGAACATCTACGCGTTCGGCGAGACGCGCCGCAAGGGCGTCATCCCGCTGGGCATGGTCGGTGCCGACCTGACGGTGCTGCGGGCCGTCTCCGAGATCGGCTGGACCGGCCTCGCCAACCTGAGCCGCGTCTACCTGATCCGGCCCGACGCGGAGCACCCTTTGCAGGTGGAGATCAACCTGCACGAGATGATCACGACCGGCTACACGGCGATGAACATCCAGATCCGCGAGAACGACATCATCTACATCCCGCCGACGTTCCTGGGCCTGATCGCGCGCATCCTCGAGCGCATCCTGGCGCCGGTCGCGATCGCCGTCGACGCGATGCTCGGCATCGCCGACGTCCGCGCGGCCTACGACTACGCGACGGGGCAGCGCACCAACGGCGTCTTCTTCCGGTTCTGATCGACATGGGGCACGCGACAGGGCGATCGCAGACGACGGCAGCACGCGGCAGCGCGGCAGGTGGCGCGCCGTGAGCGAAGCCGCGTTCGAACTGCCGCAGGTCTCGCTGGGCCGCTACGTCGACCTGCTGAAGCGCCGGCGCTGGCAGGTGATCCCGGTGTCGCTGCTCGGCCTCGTGGTCGGCGGCGCGGTCGCGTTCTTCATCCCGCGCTACTACGTCGCCGAGACGGTCCTCTCGTACTACCGCGTGCCGACCGAGATCCAGGTGGCGCCGCAGGAGGACCCGTTCAAGTTCGTCGTCGACAACGCGACGATCATGCTGCCACAGGTCGCCCGCGACGCGATGGCACACCTGGGCTGGGACGAGTCGCGCGAGACCGACCCGCAGAAGAAGCGCGACCTCGAACGCGACGTCGAGCAGCGCATCACCGTGCTCGACGTCAACGCGCTGCCGCACCGCACGTTCGTGCGCCTCGTCGTGCAGTTCCGCGACCGCGACGGCAAGCGCGCGGCCGCCTTCCTCAACGAGGTCGTCGACACCTGGATGGGGCAGCGCATCGCCGAGATGCGCAAGCAGGTCGAGGACCAGAGCAACCTCGCCAACCGGCAGAGCAAGAGCGCGCTGACCGAGTGGAACACGCTGAACGGCGAGCTCAGCAACCTGGCGTTCGTCTACGGCTTCCGGCGCGACTTCAGCGAGGGTTCGCAGCAGGAGGACCTGCGCCTGCGCGGCGAGGCGCAGGCCGCGCGCGAGGGCAAGCTGCTCGAAGCGCAGGGCGAAGTCGCGCGCCTGAACAAGGCGATCGACGACAAGCAGAAGGAGATCGACCTGACGCGGCGGACGGTCGACCTCAGCTCGCTGTCGGTCGCCGAACGCTTCAAGGCGGGTTCGCCCGAGCAGCAGATGGCGGTCGAGCTCCTGCGCGTGCAGAAGATCCTCGAGATGGCCGGCGAGGCCTACCCGGGCCGCGCCGAGTTCGAAGCCGACGCGAAGCTGCTCAAGGAGAAGCTCGAGCGCGCGCTGGCCGCCGGCGGCGAGGCCGTGAATCCGGCCATCGAGAAGCTGCGCAAGGAGCTCGAGGAGCTCGGCCAGCAGCTCGCCGCCGCGACCGCGAAGCGCGATGCGCTGCTCGCGGAGGTCGGCGTCCAGGGTGAAGGCAGCAAGCGCCGGCAGGACGCGATGCAGGAGTACATCGCCAAGCTGCGCGCGCTCGGCGAGGCCGAGGACAAGCGCAAGGCCGCGAGCGCGCGGCTCGCGGCGGCGATCGAGATGCGCGAGCAGCTCGAGAGCAACCGGCCGATCAAGGTCGAGATCCCGGCGACGGTGCCGAAGCGGCCGACCGAACCGAACATCTTCCTGGTCGCCGTGGTCGGCTGCGTCGTCGGCCTCGGCGTCGCGATCGGCCTGATCCTGCTGATCGACGTCATGCAGGGCACGCTGAAGACCGTCGACGACGTCGAACGCGCGCTGCCGGTGCCCGTGCTCGGCGCCGTCAGTCACCTGGAGACCGAGGAGCAGCGCCGCCGCCAGAGCCAGGGCCGCCGCCGCGCCTCGCTGGTCGCCGGCCTGTTCCTGCTCGGCGCCGTCGTCGTGATCACGACCTACTACTGGGCGCCACACCGCCTGCCGCCGTTCGCGCGCGACCTGCTGTCGTTGGTCCTCGGCGGTTGACGTGGGCGCCTTCCGCGACCTGCTCGTCTTCGCGGTCGTGCTGCTGACCCTGCCGACGAGCTTCCGGCGGCCGTTCGTCGGGCTGCTGGTGTTCAGCTGGCTCGCCTACATGCGCCCGCAGGACCTGTGCTGGGGCTTCGCGCGCACGATGCGCATGTCGTTCTTCGTCGGCCTGGCGATCCTGCTCGGCTGGTGGGCGATCGAGCGCGGCCGCCGGCCGTTCGCGCGCTGGGACGTGCGCACGGGGCTGATGCTCGTGCTGACCGTGCTGGTGTCGCTGAGCTACGCGATGGCGCAGGTGCAGGACGAGTACGTCACGCGCTACTACTTCGAGTTCCTGAAGATCATCATCGTCGCACTGTTCACCAGCGGCCAGGTCGACAGCCGACAGCGGCTGCGCGTGATGGTGTGGACGATCGCGCTGTGCCTCGCGTTCTACGGCGTCAAAGGCGGGCTGTTCGGCCTCGTGACCGGCGGCGCCACGATCCTGCGCGGACCGGGCGGCATGCTCGAGGACAACAACGACTTCGCGCTCGGCCTGGTCATGAACATCCCGCTGCTGTGGTACCTCGGCCAGAGCGAGACGCGGTGGCCTTTGGCGCGGTCCGGCACGCGCGTCTGCATCGCGATGACCGTGATCACGGTGCTGCTGACGCACAGCCGCGGCGCGTTCCTCGCGATGTGTGGCATGGCGCTGTGGATGGCATGGCGGTCGGGACGGCTGCTGCGCGCGCTGTTCGGCCTGTTGCTGTGCGGCGTCGCGTTCCTGCTGTTCGCGCCCGAATCGGTGCGGCAGCGCATCGCATCGATCGGCGACACCAAGGAGTCGTCGGCGGCCGCGCGGCTCCATTCATGGAAGATCGCGTTCCGCATGATCGAGGACAACCCGTTCTTCGGCGTCGGACTGCGCAACTTCCAGTCGCGCTACGCGGAGTACGCGGAGGTCCCGAAGGCGCAGCGCGGCGTGGCGTCGACCTACGTGGCGCACAACTCGTACCTGCAGATCTGGGCCGAGAGCGGCTCGCTGGCGTTCGGCGTCTACCTGGCGCTGCTCGGCTCCGTGTTCGTGGTCTGCCGGCGCGTCCACCTGATGGGTCGTCTGCGGCCGGACTTGGCCTGGTGCCGCGACTACGCGCGCATGATGGAGGCGACGACGATCGGCTTCATGATCGGCGCGACGTTCCTGAACCGCGGCCACTTCGACCTCGTCTACCACTGGCTCGCGCTGGTCACGAGTCTGTCGCTGGTCGTCGCCGCGGCGTGGCGCCGTGGCCCGCCGCGCGACGCGGCCGCGCCGACGGCGGTCGTCGTGCAACGCCGGCGCGTGCTCGCGGGCGCGGTCGCCGGCAGCGGCAAGCCGCAGCCGCGCTGGGGGCGGACCTCCTGATGTGCGGCATCGCCGGCGTGTTCGGCGCCGACCGGACCGCGCCGGTCGACGCGGCGGTCGTGCGCGCGATGACGGCGGCGCTGGCGCACCGCGGCCCCGACGGCGACGGCGTGCGCATCGGGCCCGGCTACGGGCTCGGCCACCGGCGGCTCGCGATCGTCGACCTCGCGACCGGCAGCCAGCCGATGGCGACGCCCGACGGCGCGCTGTGGGTCACGTTCAACGGCGAGATCTACAACTACCTCGATCTGCGCCGCGAACTCGAAGGCGCCGGCGTCGTGTTCAGGACCACCAGCGACACCGAGGTGCTGCTGCACGGCTGGCGCGCGTGGGGGACCGGCCTCGCCGGCCGGCTGCGCGGCATGTTCGCGTTCGCGATCGTCGACGAGCGGCGCCACGAGCTGTACGCGGCGCGCGACCGCATCGGCAAGAAGCCGTTCTACTGGACGCTGCAGGGCGACCACTTCGCGTTCGCGTCCGAGCTGAAGGCGCTGCACGCGCTCGGCATCGACCGCCGGCTGCGCGGCGATGCCGTCGCGCAGTTCTTCGCGCTGCGCTACGTCGCCGATCCGGCGACGATCTTCGCCGGCGTGCACAAGCTGCCGCCCGCGCACTGGTGCCTCGTCAGCGGCGGCCGCGTGCAGCAACAGCGCTACTGGCGGCTGTCGTTCGCGCCACAGGACGACGACCCGGAGCCGGTGCAGCAGCAGCGCATGCTCGCGCTGCTCGACGAGAGCGTGCGGATCCGGCTGATGGGCGAGGTGCCGCTGGCGCCGTTCCTGTCGGGCGGCATCGACAGCTATGCCGTCGTCGACTCGATGACGCGCACGCTGGGCCGCAGCGTCACCGCGTGCACGATCGGCTTCGACGACCCCGCGTTCGACGAACGGGCCTCGGCGCGCAGCTCGGCGCGCGCGTGCGGCGCGCAGCTGGTCGAGGAGACGCTGCAGGCCGCGGACCTGCTCGACCTCGGCTGGTACGCCGACACGTTCGACGAACCGTTCGCGGACAGCAGCGCGGTGCCGACCTACCACGTCAGCCGGCTGGCGCGGCGCCACGTCACGGTCGCGCTGTCGGGCGACGGCGGCGACGAGAGCTTCTGCGGCTACCGCCGCTACCTGTTCGACTGGCGCGAGAACAAGGCGCGGCGCTGGCTGCCGCGCGCGGCGTGGCGCACGCTCGCGGCGCTGGTGCCGAAGGGCGACTGGCTGCCGCGGCCGCTGCGCTGGAAGCGCACGCTGCAGAACCTCGCGGTGCCGCCCGAGCTCGCCTACGCGCGCTCGATCAGCGCGAGCCTGCCCGAGGAGGTGCTGCAGGTGCTGCGCCCGGAGCACTACGCCGCGGCCGGCGACCCGCTGCAGCCCGTGTGCGACGCGTGGCGGCTCAGCGATGGCCGCGATCCGCTGCAGCGCGCGGTCGCCGCCGACTTCGCGACCTGGCTGCCCGGCGACATCCTGGTCAAGGTCGACCGCGCGTCGATGGCGACCGCGCTCGAGGTGCGCGCGCCGTTCCTCGACCACGTGCTGGTCGAGCACGCGGCCGCGATCCCGACCGCGCGCAAGCTCGCGGGCGGCGGCACCAAGGCATTCCTGCGGCGGACGCTGCGGCCGCGGCTCGAAGCGGCGGCGCTGCAGCGGCGCAAGCAGGGCTTCAGCGTGCCGCTGCGGCGCTGGCTGCAGGGACCGGTCGGCGACGCGCTCGCCGACGAACTCGACGGCGCCGCCCTGCGCGAGTGGATCGATCCGGCCGCCGTGCGCGGCCTGCTGCAGCAGCACCGCGCCGGCGTGCGCGACGGCGCCGAGCTGCTGTGGGCCGTGCTGGTGTTCGGCCGCTTCCTGCGGCGGTGGTGCGCGTGAGCGACCTCGTGCTGACGTTCACGAACCTGTTCCCGTCGTCGGTGATGCCCACGCATGGCGTGTTCGTGCAGGAGCGCATGCGCCGCGTCATGCAGAGGCTGCCGGACTGCGACTGGCAGGTCGTCGCGCCGGTGCCGGCCGTCGCGTGGTTCGTGCGGCGCGGCCTCTACCGGCGCTGGCACGACGTGCCGGCCGCCGAGACGCAGGACGGTGTCACGGTGCATCACCCGCGGTTCCGGCACTGGCCCGGCGTGTCGATGCGGCGGCAGGCCGATGCGGTCGCCAGCGGCGCGTTCGAGCTCGTGCAGCGCCTGTGCGCGGGCCGGCGCGCCGTGCTCGACGCGCACTACCTGTGGCCCGACGGCGTCGCGGCGGCCGCGATCGCGCGCCGCCTGCAGCTGCCCTACGTGCTGACCGCGCGCGGCACCGACGTCAACGTCGTCGGCAACGACCGCGCGATCGCGCGCCGCATCGGCGAGGCCGCCGCGGGCGCCGCCGCGTGCTTCGGCGTCAGCACGCCGCTGTGCGAACGGTTCGCACGCGTGGCCGGTGTGCCGCGTCCGTTCGTACGGCTCGCGCGCAACGGCGTCGACCTCGAACGTTTCCGCCCCGGCGACGCCGCGGCGGCGCGCGCCGAACTCGGCCTGCCGGCCGGCGTGCCGCTGCTGCTCGGCGTCGGCCGGCTGGTGCCGTCGAAGGGTTTCCTGGTCGCCGCGCACGTGCTCGCGCACCTGCCCGGCGTGCACCTCGCGCTGATCGGCGAAGGCCCCGAGCGCGCCGCGATCGCGGGCGCCGGCGGCGGCCGCGTGCACCTGCTCGGCGGCCAGCCGCCCGAGCGCGTGGCGCTGGCGTACCGCGCCAGCGACCTGTTCGTGCTGCCGAGCGAGCGCGAGGGCTGGCCCAACGTCGTGACCGAGGCGCTGGCCAGCGGGCTGCGCGTCGTCGCCACGCCGGTCGGCGGCATCCCGGAGATCCTCGGCCATCCGCGCGCGGACGACACGTCGCTCGGCGCGCTGGTGCCGGTCGGCGATGTGGTTGCTCTCGCCGACGCCGTGCGCGCCCTGCTGGCGGCGCCGGGCGACCGCGAGCGCGTGCGCGCGTTCGCGCTGCGCTACGGCTGGGACGAGCCGGTGGCGCTGATCGCCGACGCGCTGCGGCAGGCGCTCGGCGTCGGAGCGGTGCCGTGAGCCTGCGCATCCTCTACCACCACCGCATCCGCGCCGACGACGGCCAGGCCGTGCACGTGCGCGAGCTGATCGGCGCGCTGCGGCACGCCGGCCACGAGGTTCTCGAATGTGCACTCGTGCGCAAGGCCGATGGCAACGGCGGCACCGCGCGCGGCGGCGGTTCGGCGTGGCAGCGGCTGCGGCTGCCGCGGGCGGCGATCGAGGTGCTCGAGGTACTCTACAACCGTCGCGGCCGCTCGATGCTGCGCGCGGCGGCCAGGACGTTCCGGCCGCACGTCGTCTACGAACGGCACGCGCTGCACTGCCGGGCCGGCCTCGACGTCGCGCGCGAACTGGGGGTGCCGCTGCTGCTCGAGGTGAACTCGCCGATGGTGGACGAGATGCAGGCGCTCCGCCTGCTGCGGCTGCCGCGCGCCGCGCGGCGCACCGAGCGCTTCGTGCTCGCCGGCGCCGACCGCGTGCTGGCCGTGACGCAGGTGCTCGGCGAGCGGCTGGTCGCGCTCGGCGCGGACCGGCAGCGCCTGCGCGTGGTGCCGAACGGCGCGCAGCCGGAGCGCTACGGCCAGGACGCGCACGCGGCGGGGCGCACCGTGCGCGCACGCTGGCAGCTGCCGGACGCTGCCTTCGCGCTCGGTTTCGTCGGCTACATGCGGCCGTGGCACCGGCTCGACCTGGTGCTCGAGATCATCGGCCGGCCCGGGCTGCAGTCCGTGCACCTCGTGCTGATCGGGCAGGGGCCGGCGCTGCCGGGGCTGGTCGCCATGGCCGCGCAGCGGGGCCTCGCCGCGCGCGTGCACGCGCTGGGTGCCGTGCCGCCGGACCTGCTGCCGCCGCACGTCTGCGCGCTCGACGCCGCACTGATCCCGGCGATCAACGAGTATGCTTCGCCACTGAAGCTGTTCGACGCGCTGGCGGCGGGGGTGCCGACGCTGGCGCCCGACCAGCCCAACCTGCGCGAACTGGTGAGCGACGGCGAGAACGCGCTGCTGTTCCGGCCCGGCGACGAGGGCGCGCTCGCCGACCGGCTCCTGCGCCTGGTCGCGGACCGCGCGCTCGGCCCGCGTCTCGGTGCGGCCGGCCGGCGCGCGCTGCTGGAGCACGGCTGGACCTGGGACGGCAACGCGGCGCGCATCGCGGCGCAGGCACACGAACTGCTCGGCGAGGTGGCGCCGTGAGGCCGGCGCTGTGGATCTTCGTGCCGCTGCTGCTCGCCTACGCGACGGCGCTCGGCTGGTGCTGGGACCTGTGGTGGCTCGACGACAGCTACTTCGCGCACCAGCCGCTGGTGCCGCTGGTGATGGTCGCGGTGATCTGGCTGCGGCGCGCGCAGTGGCAGCGCCGGCCGGCCGCGTGCGACGCGCGCGGCTGGTGGCTGCTGCTGCCCGGCCTGCTGCTGCACCTGTGCGGCGCGGCGCTGACGATCGACTCGCTGTCGGCGATGAGCCTCGTGCTGACGGTGCCGGGCGCCGCGTGGCTGGCGCTCGGACGCGAGCGGCTGCGCGGCCTGTGGCCGGTGCTGTGGATGTGCGCGCTGGCGGTGCCGCTGCCGATCTACACGACGAGCCGGCTCGCGTTCGAGCTCAAGGAGAACGCGGTCCGCGGCGGCCTGTGGCTGGCACAGACGACCGGTCTGCAGGTCGTGCGCGAGGGCGCGTTCCTGCACGTGCCGCTGCAGGACACGCCGCTGAACGTCGCCGACCCGTGCGGCGGACTGCGTTCGCTGCTCGCGATGGTGACGCTGGTCTACTGCATCGCGTTCTTCGTCGGGCCGCCGAGCACGTGGCGGCGCACGCTGCTGCTCGTCGCGGCCGCGCCGGTGGCGCTGTTCGTCAACGTGCTGCGCATCGCCGCGATCTGCTGGGCCGCGCACTGGCAGGGCGTGCCGTTCGCGACCGGCACCGGCCACGACGTGTTGAACGCGCTGGCGTGGATCGTCGACCTCGCGATCGTGATCGGCATCGACACGTTGACGTCGCGCGGCCGCGCGCGCCGCGGGCCGCTGCCCGAGCCGGCGCCCGACGCGCCGGTCGGCGGGCCGTGGCGGTGGCACGGCGCGTGGCTGTGGGCCGCCGCGGCGCCGCTGCTGTTCCTGTCGCTGTACCGGCCGAGCGGTGAGACCTCGGGCCGCGCCGCGTCGCTGCCCAGGCAGCTCGGCACGTTCGTGCAGCAGCGCGAGTTCACGATGCCGGAGCGCTACTACCAGCTGCTCGGCACGCGCGACGCGACCTGGCGCAGCTACGCCGACGGCCAGGACGGGCAGACCGTGTTCGTGGTCGCCGTGTTCCACGGCAGCAACTGGAAGAGCGTGCACCCGCCGCACGTGTGCCTCGAGGCCAGCGACATCGAGCTGCTCGAGGACAGCGACGTCGCGCTGGCGGCCGCGGACGGCGAGCGCGCGGGCCGCATCCTCGGCCGCAGCCGCACCGACGGCCGCCCGTACCTGACGCTCTACGTCTACGGCGCGCGCGACCTCTGCACCGGCAGCTACGGCGAGTTCTTCCTGCACCACGCGCCGCGCGCCTTGTTCCGGCGCAGCAACGACGGGTTCCTGCTGCGCGTCGACACCTACGCCGATGGCGACGGCGGCGTGGTCGCCGCCGAACAGCGCTGCCGCGCGCTGCTCGCGGCGCTGCTGCGCGAGGCCAAGGGTCTGTTGCCGTGACGCTGGCGCACGCGCTGTCGGTCGACGTCGAGGACTGGTTCCAGGTGCTGAACATGGCGCACCTGATCCCGCGCGCCGACTGGGACCGCTTCGAGCTGCGCTGCGTCGACGCCACGCGCCGGCTGCTCGACCTGTTCGACCGGCGGCAGGCGCGCGCGACGTTCTTCTTCCTCGGCTGGATCGCCGAGCGCGCGCCGCAGCTGGTGCGCGAGGTCGTCGCCGCGGGCCACGAGATCGGCAGCCACGGCTACGACCACCGGCTGCTGCACGACGTCGGCCGCGGCGGCTTCGCCGCCGAGCTCTTGCGCACGGCCGACCTGCTGGCGGCGGCCGGCGGCGCGCGGCCCGAGGTGTTTCGCGCCTGCACCTGGTCGGTCAGCGCACGCACGCCGTGGGCCATCGAGGAACTGCTGGCGGCCGGCATCCGCGTCGACAGCTCGATCTTCCCGATCCGGCATCCGGACTACGGCGTGCGCGCGGCGCCGAGCTCACCGTACCGCATCGTCGCCGGCACGCGCGAACTGCTCGAGCTGCCGCCACTGTGCTGGGACGTGCTGGGCCGGCGGCTGCCGGTCGGCGGCGGCGGCTACCTGCGGCTGTTCCCGCTGTGGTTCGTGCGCCGTGGCCTGCAGCAGCAGGAACGGCGCGCAGTGCCGGGCTGCATCTACCTGCACCCGTGGGAGGTCGATCCCGCGCAGCCGCGGCAGCGGCTCGGCGGCCTGCGCGGCTTCCGGCACTACGTGAACCTGCGCCGCACGCTGCCGAAGCTCGACCGGCTGCTGGCTGAGTTCCGCTTCACGACCGTCTCGGCCGCGATGGCTCAGTTCGGCGACAGCTGGCGCGCGAAGCTGCCGGCGTTGCGCGCCAGCGAGCTGTTGGCGTAGTCGGTGCCGAGCTGCTGCAGCAGCTGCAGCGCGCGCGTGCGCGCCTCGGGCGTCGTGCGCATCAGGTTCGCGAGCGCGCGCGCGTAGAGGTGGAAGCCGGTCGGCTGCGGCGGCGACTCGACCAGCAGATCCTCGGCGCGGTCGGGGTGGCCGCTGCGCAGCGCGGCGAGGCCGCGCGCGTAGCGCGCGCGCGGCGTGTCGCGCAGCGCCGGCGGCACCGCCTCGAGGCGCTCGAGGTCCGCGGGCTGCAGCGCGCGCAGTTCGCCCGCCAGCACGCTGAACTCGACGGTCGCCGCCGGGTCGTCGGCGTAGGCCAGGGCGCGGCGCGCGTCGTCGACGCCGCGGTGGCCGTCGCGCATGTCGGCCATGACGGCCGCGCGCTGCAGCCAGAAGTCGATCGCGGCCGGGTGGGCCTGGATCGCCGCGTCGAGCAGCGCCAGCGTCGCGGCATCGCCGAGCCGGCGGCGCGCGTAGCCGACCGCAGCCGGCAGCACGTCGCGGCCGTCCTTGCCGCAGGCAGTGGCGTCGAGCAGCGTCGCGACGTGGTGCGCGACGACGGCGGGTGCCAGCGCCGCGAGGCGCGTTTCGTCGGCCAGCACGAACGCGAAGGCCGGGCCGGCCAGTTCGCCGCGGTCGAGGTCGGCCAGCGCGGCGGTCGTCAGCGCCGCGGCGTAGCCGGGCGTCAGCGATGCGTTCCGCTGCGCGGCACCGCGGTAGAGCGCGGCACCGGCGCGCCGGCGGTCGTCCATGCTGCCGATCGTGCGCAGCCGTTCGAGCAGCGCCGCGGCCGCAGGGGTCTGGCCGCTGAGCAGCAGCATCTCGACGTCGGCCATCGAGGCCTTGCTGGCCTCGGGCAGCAGCGTGACCAGCGTGGTCAGCACCTGCACGGCCTGGCCCAGGTTGCCGTTGCGCGCCGAGTCCTCGGCGACGTCGCGCAGCGTGTGCGCGAGCACCGGCGGCGGCAGCGGATCGGCCGTCGCGGCCGCGCGCAGGCGCAGCTCGGCGCGGATCGGCGCCGGCATCGTGTAGCCCTTCGCCGCGGTCGCGCGGACCGCCTCGCCGTAGAGAGGCAGGTCGCGCGCGCCGGCCTCGAACAGCTGCTGGTGGATCGCCTGCGCGTCGGCCGCGAGGTCCGCCTGCACCAGCGCGCGCGCGAGCAGCAGCGCCACGGCGCGCGACTGCGGCAGCTTCGGCTGCAGCGCGCGCGCGCGTTCGAGCGCCGGCGCCGCCAGCTCCGGGTCGGCGAGCATCGCCACCAGTTCGAGCACGGCCGTGCGCAACGCCGGCGTGATCGTGCGCAGCTCGGCGCCGAACGTCTGGTCGTCGGCCTGGCCGGCGAGCGCGAACGGCACCGCCGCGAGCAGGTCGCTGCGGTCCTCGTGCAGCCTCGCCTGCGCGACCTCGGCGGCGGCCGGGTGGCCGGCCAGCAGCGCCAGCGCGGCGTCGGTCGGCTTCTGCAGCATCGCCATCGCCATGTTGGCGCGCTCGCGCGAGCTGCGCTGCAGTTCGAGGCGCGCCAGCGGCTGCGCCGCGGCCTCGCCGCCGCCGAAGCTCAGGGCCGCCGTGTAGTGCGCGGCCGCCGCGTCGAACTCGTGCAGGCGCTCGGCGCACTCGCCGGCGAACACGAAGTTGGCGGCGTCGCGCAGCTCGATCGCGTCGCCGAGCGCGAGCGCCTGCACGGCGAGCAGGTACGCGGTGCGCGGCCGTTCCGCGGTGACCAGCTGGCGCGCCGTCGCGACCAGCGCGGCGCCGGCGACCGGACCCGCGGGCGGGCTCGCGGCCAGTTCCTGCTGCGCGAGGGCGGCCAGGGCGTCGTCGGCGTTGGTCGCCGCGGCGGCGCCGATCCACTCGATCGCGGCGGTCGCCTGCAGCGCCTGCGCCGCGGCGTTCGGCGTCTTCTGCGTGGCGGCCCGCGAGCGCTGCAGCACGGCGCGCGCGCCGGCGACGTCGCCGCTGCGGCTCATCGCCTGCGCCGCGAGCGCGAGCAGGTCCGGCGGCGGCTCGGTGCGCGCGACCGCGGCGCGCGCCAGCGCGGCCGTGGCCGGCGAGTTCTCGGCGATCGCGGCTCGCAGCAGCGCGGCCGCGATCGCGGCGTCGTCGTCGAGCGTGCGCACGACCAGCGGCAGGAAGCGCGCGACCGGCAGACCGGCGCGCGTGCAGGTGTCGAACCACATCGCGATCGCCTCGCTGTCGGTCGGCGCGACGTCGATCGCGCGCGCGAGCACGTCGACCGCGGCCGCCGTCTTGCCGCCCGCGAGTTCGGCGCGCGCCTCGAGCAGCCGCGGCCACTGCGACCACGGGAAGCTGTCGGCGGCCGCGCGCGCGCAGGCGCGCGCGATGTCGTGGCGCTGCTGCTTCAGCGCGATCTCGCCCGTGTTCAGCAGGCAGACCGGATGCGGCGGGTACTCGGGCTTGCTGGTGTTGCGCTGCACGCACTGGATCAGCAGCGACTCGCCGTCCTGCGACGAATCGCGGTAGGCGCGGTCGGCGGCGGCGCCGAGCAGGTGCAGCGCGCCCTCGTGGCGCGGCGCCGCGGCCAGCACTTCGCTCGCGGTCGCCATCGCGGCCGCGGCCTGGCCTGTCGCGAGCTGCATGCTGGCGCGCGCCAGCAACGGCTCGATCGCGCCGGGACGCTTCAGGACCCACGTCGACGCGATCTCGACCAGTTCGGCGGGCGCGGTGTTGCCGGTGCGCGCCTGTTCGAGGCGCGGCGGCATCAGCACCTCGAGCAGGTCCTGGCCGTCCTGCGGCGGCGGCAGCTGCAGCAGCCAGTTGCACACGGCCGCGAGCTGGGGCTCGACGACCTGCGCGCGCTGGCGCAGCAGCCCCGCGAACGAGCCGGCCGCGGGCGGCACGCCGCCGACCGCGAGGCCGGCGCCGCCCATCGCGGCCGCGGTGCGCGCCAGCTCGTCGAGGTCCTTGTCGCGGCCGAGCCGGTAGAGCGCGTAGGCCTTCGCCAGCAGCAGCTGCTCGACGGTGCCGTCGAGCTTGCCGGCGCGGAACCGCGCTTCCCACGACTGCAGCGGCAGGAAGCGGTCGGCGAGGTCGACCGCTGCCTCCCACAGCCCGTCGCGCAGGTGCGCGTTGACGCCGTCGATCGCGGCCTCGGTGCAGAAGCGGTGGTCGTAGTTGCTGAGGTAGATCTCGGCCTGCGCGACGACGTCGTCGGGGCGGCCGGCCTGGCGCAGCGCGAACGACGTGCCGCGGTAGGCCGCGGCGAAGAAGTCGTTGCGGGGCTTCATCGCCTGCGCCATCTCGAGCGCCTTCTGGTAGAGCCCGAGCGTCTGCTGCACGCGCTCGCGCAGCGCGCGCAGGTCGTCCTTCAGCTGCGGCCACGCAGTGCGGAAACGCGGTTCCTGCGTGTAGAGGTCCTCGAGCCGCTGCAGCGCGGCGACGCCGCCGAGGTCGCCGTCGGGCCGGTAGACGAACTCGAGGAACGCGTTGATGCCCTCGCGTTCGCGGTCGTAGCCGAGTTCGCTGCGCAGCCGCTTGTTGAGGTCGCGCAGGCGTTCACCGTAGGCGGCCTGGCACGCCTCGCCGGCGAGTTCGCGGCCGCGCGCGTGGTCGGGGTGCGCCTCGACGAACGCGAGCGCGAGCTGGCGCGCCTCCTCGGCGCTGCCGCTGACCGACAGGAAGTAGATGCGCTGCAGCTGGAGGTCGATCCTGCCCGGATCGGCGTGCAGCAGGCGCTCGATGTCCTCGAGCACGCGACGCGTGTTGCCGAGCGCCGTGTTGGCGCGCAGCCGCAGGTCCCACAGCTTCTGCAGCAGCGGCTCGTTCTCGCGCACGCCGGCGCCGGGTTCGCAGAGGTCGATCACGCGCACGGTCTCGGCCGCGTCGCCGCGCTCGAACTTGGCCGTGGCCTCGGCGAGCAGGGCGTCGGAACCGCGCCAGTTCAGCACCGCGTAGCCGGCAGTGAGGCCGAGCCCGAGCAGGAGGAAGGCCAGGATCAGGATCAGGCTGCGGCGGAGCATCGCGGTCTCGCTTCGCTTATAGCGGGGTCGGTGCGCGAACGGCACCGGCCCATGGGCTCGAGGCTGTGCTGGCGGCGGCGGATGCCGGTGGCAGCGGTCATTGCAGTCAGCGCACGCCGTAGCGGCGCAGTTTGGCGAACAGCGTGCTGCGGTTGATGCCGAGCACGCGCGCGGCGCGTTCGCGGTTGCCGTCGCAGTGCTGCAGCGCCTGCTCGAGGATGCGGCGTTCGGCGACCGCGATCGCGTCCTTCAGCGCCACCGGCGCGCCCGTGAGGGCCAGCGGATCCCCGGCGGCGAGGGCCGGCGCGACGGCACCGGCGACGAGGTTCGGCGGCAGGTCGGCGGCGTCGACGACCGGGCCGGTCGCGAACACGACCGCGCGCTCGACGACGTTCTCGAGCTGGCGGACGTTGCCGGGCCAGCGCGCCTGCTGCAGCACCTGCAGCGCGCGCGGCGTGAACCGCTCGACGACCTTGCGGTGTTCGGCCGCGAACCGGCGCAGGAAGTGCAGCGCCAGCGGCGGCACGTCGTCGGGCCGCTGCCGCAGCGGCGGCATCTCGATCGCGACGACGTTGATGCGGTAGTAGAGGTCCTCGCGGAAGCGCCCGTCGCGGACCGCCGCCTCGAGGTCGAGGTTGGTCGCCAGCACGATGCGCACGTCGACCTCGATGGTGTGGTTGTCGCCGACGCGGTCGACGGCGCGGTCCTGCAGCACGCGCAGCAGGCGGACCTGGAACGCCGGCGTGCTGGTGCCGATCTCGTCGAGGAAGATCGTGCCGCCGGCCGCGGCCTCGAACTTGCCCGGTTTGTCGCGCGTGGCACCGGTGAACGCGCCGCGCACATGGCCGAACAGCTCCGATTCGAGCAGCGTCTCCGGCAGCGCGCCGCAGTTGACTTCGACGAACGGCCCGTTGCGGCGCGAGCTCATCGCGTGCAGCGCGCGCGCGACGACCGTCTTGCCGGTGCCGGACTCGCCGGTGACCAGCACGGTCGTGCGCGTGTCGGCGACGGCCTTCACGGTCTTGAAGATCGCCTGCATGCGGCGGTCGTCGCCGATCAGGTTGTCGATGCGCACGCGGTCGTCGAGCGCCTGCCGCAGGTCGTGGTTCTCGCGCACGAGCAGCGCACGCTCGAGCGCGCGGTCGACGGCGACCTGCGCCTGGTCGCCCGAGAACGGCTTGCGCAGGAAGTCGGCAGCGCCCTCGCGCATCGCGCGCACGGCGTCCTCGACGGAGCCGAACGCCGTGGTCAGGATGACGCCGAGGTCCGGGTCGAGCCGGCGCGCGGCGACCATCAGCTCGAGCCCGCGCTGGTCGGGCAGGTCGGCGTCGCACAGCATCATGTCGATGCCGCCCGCCGCCAGCAGTTCGCGCGCCGCCGCCGCCGATGCCACGGTCACGATCTCGTGGCCGCGCTGGGCGAGCTGCTGCTGCAGCACCGCCTGGCTGTGCGGGTCCGGATCGGCGACGAGGATCTTGGCCATGCGGTGCGGGCGCGCGATTCCCCCCGGGTTGCCCCGGCCGTCGCGGTTCCCAGACCGTCCATCGGCAAGGACGGTGTCGCGACCGAAGCCCGCCGCGGGCGGGCCGGCAGGGCAGCCCGGCTGGCGCCCGCTTCAGGCCGGCCGCAGCACCAGGTCGATCGCCAGCGAACCGTCGGGCAGCCGGCGCGCGGTCGCGAGGCCGCGGTGGCTGTGCACCGCCGTCTGCACGAGGAACAGCGACAGGCCCTGGCTGCTGCCGCGCAGCAGCCGGTTCAGGTAGTAGGGCTCGAACGTGCGCGGCAGCCGCCAGTCCTCGAGGCCGGGGCCGAGCAGCGACAGCCGCAGCCGCAGGCCGGCCTCCAGGCGCGTCAGCACGAAGTGGATGCCGCAGCCGAGCGCGTGCATCTCCGCGGCGACGCGCACCAGCAGGTCGAGCGCGGGCCGCAGCAGTTCGCCGTCGCCGTCGACTGCGAACGCGGCGTCCTCGGGCTCGCGCACGATCGCCGGCGGCGGCGGCAGCGTCACGTGGCGCGCGATCGCTGCCGCCAGCTCGGCGAACAGGTCGATGCGTTCGTGCTGGCGCGGTCCCGACGCGGCCTGCGCCAGCAGCCGGATGCGGTCGACGGTGGCCTGGATGCGGCTCGCGCCCGCGAGCGCCGACGCGAGCTGGTCGCGCTGGTCCTTCTGCTGCTCGGGGTCGCTCTGCAGCTGCAGCAGCTGCAGGTGGCCCATCAGGAACAGCAGCGGATTGTTGATCTCGTCGGCGAAGCCGCGCGCGAGGTCGAGGAACACTTCGTCGCGCGGCCGATCGGCCGCGGCCAGCGCGTGGTCCAGCGTGCTCGCGAGATCGCGCGGCTGGAACGGCGTCACCAGCAGCAGCGCGCCGGTCCGCGCGCAGAGATCGCGCAGCGGCACCTCGCGCGCGGCCGGTGCCACCGCGACGACACTGAGACCCGGCAGCAGCGCGCGCAGCAGGCGCAGCGCGCCGATCAGATCGGCGGCGGCGGCGTGGTCCTCGTCGATGCCCACGAACAGCACGTCGGGTTGCAGCGCGACCAGGGGTCCGGTCCCTCCGTAGAGACTGGCGAACACGTGGACCTCGGGGCGGAGCGGCAGGGCGTGCAGTTCGGCCGGCAGCCGCCGGTCGTCGACGCCGGCGATGCCGATCCGCACCGGCTTGTCCATGATGCGAATTCCTAGAGAGTTGTGAGCTGGCTCGGCTTTGCGCCTGCGAAGGCGGCACAGTAGCGGCGCCCATGCGCAGTTGCACGACCCCGTCCAGACCGGAGTCCGGGGCGGCCGATAGTAGGGACGGATGCAGCAGGATGGGGGCAACCCGCCGGACGACGGTCCGGCCACGGGTCAGGACGCGGCACCGATGCAGCGTGTCGCCGGCAGCGCCGACACCGGCGAGCCAGCGCCCGGAATCCGGCTGCGGCGCGAGTTCAAGGGGCTCACCGTGCGCGACCTGCTCGCCGACGCGGGTCTCGACGCGCAGTTGCCGGGTGCGGTCCGTTCGGCGCTCGCCCACGTCGAGCGCGG
>Ga0070689_100000603_pt1 | contig 21743 bp, 15 predicted proteins | sample KBSS23HmetaG_FD_64669 | JGI IMG/M metagenome (GOLD analysis project Ga0070689, IMG submission 64669) | Switchgrass rhizosphere microbial communities from Kellogg Biological Station, Michigan, USA - KBS S2-3H metaG | ecosystem: Host-associated > Plants > Roots > Rhizosphere ...
GAAATCGGGCGACGAGCCCGTAAACGCCGTCGCCCCCAAAACTGCGAGCCGCGCCTTTATCTTCGGGTCAGCAAGCGCAACGTTTATCTCCTTGTTCAGTTTGTCGACGATTTCGGGCGGTGTGTTCTTGGGCGCGGCGATCCCGAACCAATTGCCGGCCTCGAAGCCCGGCAGGAACTCGCCTACGGTCGGTACCTCCGGCAAAATCTCCGAGCGCGCGGTTGTGGTCACAGCCAGCGCGCGTAGTTTGCCAGCCTTGATGTGCTCGATCGACGACGGCATGTCGGCGAACATCATTTGCACCTGACCGGCGAGGAGGTCGATCAACGCAGGAGCATTCCCTCGATAAGGCACGTGAACCATGTTGACGCCGGTCATCATCTTGAACAACTCGCCGCCTAGATGGATCACCGACCCGTTGCCGGGCGACGCAAAATTGATCTGGCCCGGCCTGGATTTGGCGAAAGCAATAAACTCGGGGACTGTTTGGACCGGCATCGTTGGATTGACCGCCATCGCAAGGGGCCCATGGCTAATGGCGGCAACCGGCACGGTGTCCCGAATGAAATTGAAACTGAGCTTGTCGAAAAGCGCGTCCGAGGTTGCGTTTCCGGGAACTACGAAAAGCAGCGTATGCCCGTCGGGGGCCGAACGTATAACCGCCTCGGCGGCGATGTTGCCCGAAGCCCCAGGCCGGCTCTCGATGATGAATGGCTGCGCGAGGCTATCCGATAGCCACTGACCTATGATCCGCGCCAGGACATCAGATGGCCCGCCCGGGGGAAAGCCGAGAACGATGCGCACCGGCCGCGATGGATAGGTCTGGGCCCGAGCGAAATGCGAGATGACAGGCAACGCGGCAGCGCCCGCTGCGAGCTGCAAGAATTTGCGACGGAGAAGTTTCATTGTTTCCTCTCAATCGTCTCAATGGTCTGGAATTCAGCAGCGGCCTCGCGTTCCAATATTTGAGAAACTGCGCGTTGCTCTCAGTCGACCTTAATGCCGAGCTTTTCGACAATCGGCGTCCAGAACGCGATATCTTTTTCGAGCCTTTGCCGGAATTTTTCAGGGGTCGCATCGCTGCTCACCTCTAAGCCCGATTCGGTTAGCCTCTGCTGATACGCCTTGTCGGAGAGCGCCGTGCGAGTCGCCTGTGCGATTTGCTCGATGATTGCCTTCGGGGTCTTGGCCGGCGCTGCAATCCCTATCGTCCCCACGTTCGTGACTCCTGGAAATCCTTGCTCGGCCACGGTCGGGATCTCGGGCGCTCCCGCAAGTCGCGTCGGATTGGTCAAAGCGAGCATCCGAATCTTGCCGGTGCGGTGCATTTCGAGGGTCTGACCCGTCACGCCTACGACGGAGAGCGTAACCTGGCCTCCGATGAGGTCGACGAGAACGGGCCCGGCGCCGCGGTACGGCACCTGCACGAGGTTCGGCAAGTCGGCCTGATCTCTGAACATTTCGTATGTCAGATGATTCACCGTGCCCGCACCGTTGTGAGCAAAATGAACCTTGTCGGGATTCGTCCTGGCGTAAGCTGCGAGTTCCTTCAGGTCTCGCACCGGCACGGAAGGGTGGACAACGATGCCGAGCACCACCGCGGCGATGCCCGAGATCGGCTCGATATCCTTCACCGGATCATAGAGTGGCCTCGCCTTTATGAGCGCTTCGTTGATATGCGTAAGCGTTCCAGCCGTCAGAAGCGTGTAGCCGTCCGGCTGAGCACGCGCCACCGCTGCCGAACCAATCGATGCGCCGCCGCCGCCGATGTTCTCGACTACGACCGTGCCGAGAAGCGACTTCATTTTCTCCGCCCACGGCCGAGCGATGAGGTCATATGCCCCGCCAGGTGGGAACGGGGCTACGAGCCTGATCTGCCTGGAAGGATACGCTTGCGCCCGCGCAATGCGCGGCATGGCCGACAGCGCGGCAGCGCCGGCGAATAAATCGAGAAATTCTCGGCGGAGAAGTTTCATTCCAGTCCTCCGCGGCGTGCGGTCCAACTGGGACGGCTACAAACAGACTAGTACCTCTCGTAAGGTTGCGAAAGCGGCGACGTTATCCAGTGGCACTCAACGGCCATGGCGTGCGCCCTGGCGGATGTCCGTTCAGGGGCCACTAAGCGGATATGGCAGCCTGCACTTGAAAGTCGGCTCAATCCGCCTGCCACTCGGCCCGAATTATAGCGAATAGCCGCCATCCACCACCAGCGTCTGCGCCGTGATCATGCTGTTGTCGGCGCAGAGGAATACGATGGCGCCGGCGATATCGGCTGCGGTGCACGGCCGCTTCATCAGCGTGCGCTCGACCGAGGCGCGCTTGCGTTCGTCGGGCCACTGGCTCGTCCATTCGGTGGCGACAAAGCCCGGCGCGACCGCGTTGGCGCGCGCCTCGGGGGCGAGCGCGCGGGCGAAGTTCTTGGTCAGGCTGATCAGGCCTGCCTTGCTCGCGCCATAGGCCATGCTCGACCCCGCCATGTTGAGGCCCGCGACGGAGGCGGTGTTGCATACCGCGCCTCGCGAGGCGCGCAGTGCGCTGGCCGCCGCATGGGTGCAGCGGAACGGCCCGATCAGGTTGGTGTTGAGGATCGCCGTCCAGAACTCTTCGGTCAGCTTGTCCATGTCGTGCGGGGGGATTGGCTCCTTGGTGTTCGGCGTACCGGCGTTGTTGGCGAGATAGTCGAGCCGGCCGAGCTTCTGGATGGCGTCACCGACCATGCGCTCGGCCGCGCCGGGCTTGGATACATCGCCCGGCGCGGCGATAACATCGAGGCCCTCGGCGCGCAGCTTCGCCGTGGCGTCAGCGCCACGCTTGTCGTCGGGCAGATGGTTGAGCGCGACCTTGGCGCCGCGGCGCGCGAACAGCTCCACCGTCGCAAGCCCGATGCCCGACGAGCCGCCGGTCACCAGCGCAGCCTTGCCCTTGAGATCGTTCATGTGCCGCCCTCCGAAGACGGTTTGCCCTAGCTGACCCGCTGCACCTGCGGTTTGGCCGCCGCCGGTTGCTTCGGCGCTGCGGCCTCTGCTTTGTCGCCGTCGACCAGATGTTCCGGCTTGATGATGCAGGTCCACACCAGTCCGTCAGGATTGAACTCAAGCCCGCCTTCGCCGAGCGCGTTGATCGTGACGCGCTCCAGCACGAAGCAGCCGAACCCCTTTTTGGCCGGTGCGACGACCGGCGGGCCGCCGCTCTCGCGCCAGGTCATGCGAAGGTCCTGTCCGCCGGCCTCGCCAGGCTGGCGCACCCAGTCGATGTTGACCTTGCCGTTCGGCACCGACAGCGCACCGTATTTCGATGCGTTGGTGGCAAGTTCGTGGAGCGCCAGCGCCACGTTCTGTACCGCCTCGGTGCGCAGCATGATCCGCTCGCCGCGGCAGGTCACTTTTTCCGTGCCGAAGGCGGCGAGTTGCGCCCGCACCAGATCGTCGATGAATGCGCCGGTCCATTGCTGCTCGACCAGCAGGTCGTGGGCATCGGCCAGCGCCTGGATGCGCGAATTGAACCGCGACTCGAACTCGCTGAACGAAGTGGTGTGGCGCGCGGTTTGGCGCGCGATCGCCAGCACGATGGCGAGCAGGTTCTTCGAGCGGTGCGATAGCTCCCGCATGATGAGGCGGACATGTGCCTCGCGCTCGTCGCGCTCCTTGTCGTGCTGCTCGAACACGCGCGCCGTGGAAGCCAGCGCATCGAGTGTGCGGTCGGCCTCCGGCAGCCCGGTATTGGTGAACGCAATCGTCCGGCGCAGCATCAAGGCGTGAGTGCCTTGCTCGATCTGCTCGATCGGCCGCGCGATCCGCCGCGCCGACCACATCGCCAGCAGCAGGCTTAGCAGCAGCGTCGCGCCGCCGGCCAGACCCGCCACCAGGACCGTGGTGCGGATCGGCGCCTCGAACAGCGACTTGTCGGCGGCCAATCCCATCACCCATCCGCTGATCGGCGAGGTGACATGGGCGGTTGCCACCGGGACGCCTTCGAGTGATCTCGTCTCATTCCAGCCCACCGGGGCTCGGCGCACCACAGCGCGAAAGTCGTCGGACGCGGGCCGGCCGACATTCTGCTCGTGATTGCGTGAGCGCGCGATGAAATTGCCATCGGTGTCGATCAGGCCGGCGAGCCACCCTTCCGGCAGGTTCCATTGTTCGAACAGCGCGCGGAAGACATCCGGCCGCATGGCGACGATGATTTCCAGCGGCGGCTTGTCCGTGCGGCGGACCGGCAGCTCGACGGTGACAGTCGGAGTTTTGAGATAGGCTCCGGTGAAAATGCCGGAGATCTGAATTTGGCCGGTCTCCATGGCGCGGCGCTGCAGTTTCATACCGGCCTCGACCCGGCGCGGCAGCGGCTCAGTGGCGCCGGGAGCGAGGTTGAGGAGTTGTTGCCCGGATTCGTCAGCGATCACGATCCAGCCGCCGGACAGGCCCATCATCGCGCGGGTTGCCTCCGGGCGGAACGTCGTAAGATCGTCCGCATGCAGCGCCGGCGACGTCGCCAGCATCTGCGCCACCGCGATCTGCTTGCTCAGGATGGTGTCGACCGCGTTCATCAGCGTGCGGGTCGAAAACAAAATGGCTTCGCGCCGGGTCTCGCGCTCGTTGTTGGCGAGCTGCCAGACGATCCCGCCGGTCAACAGCACGAACGGCAGCGCCACTGCCAGTGCGAGCAGCATCAGGCGGTGACGGATACTCCAGCCTTTATTGGAAACGTCCAGAGCTCGCTCCTGAAGGCCGTTGTGCTGCCGGGGAAGTGGGCCGCAATCTATGCGGCGGCGGCGCTCGATCAATTGGCGTAACGGCGGTCCGCTAAAGGCCGCCGAACTTGACATAACTCGGCGCGGTTCCGAACGTTCCGGCCGCAACCATCTCCAGCTGCCCTTAATTCCGGTAGCTCGGATCGAGCTGATCCATCATCCGCAGGTAGGCCGGCCAATCGGCCGAACCCCGGCCGGCGTCGTGGGTCTGGTACTGCACCGCCACCTTCTCGCAGACCGCGGCGGGAATTTCGATCAACTCGCCGCCGGTCGCTTCCATCTTGAGCTGGATGGTCGCCGCCGACATCAGGTACTTCATCAGGATGAAGGCCTCGCGGGCGTTCTTGCCGACAGTCAGCAAGCCGTGGTTCTGCAGGACCAGCGCGCGGTGGTTGCTGAGCGCCTTGAGGATGCGCTCGCGCTCGCTGAAATCCTCGGTGATGCCCTCGTAGGGGTGGTAGCCGATGCGCTGATAGAAGCGCATGGCCTGCTGCGAAATCATGCGCAGGCCGTGCTTGAGGCCGGCCAGCGCCATACCGGTCTCGGTGTGGATGTGCACCGCGCAATTGACGTCGGCGCGGCCCTTGAGCACGCCGCCGTGCAGGGTGAAGCCCGGCCGGTTGACGCCCGACTTCTCGTCGAGGTCGTCGTTCATGTCGACCTTGCGGAGATTGGAAGCGGTGACCTCGGTCCACAGCAGCTCGTGCTGCTTCATCAGGAACTTGCTCGGCTCGCCCGGCACCCGCATCGAGCAGTGATTGTAGATGAGGTCGTCCCAGCCGTAGTGCGCGCACAGCCGGTACACGGCGGCGAGGTCGGTTCGCGCCTGCCATTCCTCGGCCGAGATGCCGGTCGGGACGGCGGTTTCGATTTTCGCGTGCTGGTTCATGGACGGGCCTCCGTTGGAGGCGGACCTTATAGCACGGACAGAGCGCCAACAGGGACCCGGCGCTCGTGCTGCATTGCGCCAAAATGCTGCTTTCCTGCGCACGCCGACATTTCGTTGCGGCGCGCCTGCCGCCGCTGAAACGACCGGTCTATCGCGGCGGCCGGCATTGCTGGCGCGGTGCCGCCACTCTATCTCTGAAATCTCTGTTCCATATTCACAGGCCTCTGGCAGGCTCGATCCCGCCGGGGCAGACTGGGCTGCGCAAATCTGGACTGCGAATGTCGCTCAATCACGTCACGCTCGACGACAAGTACGACCTGACCAAGAGCCGCGTCTTCGTCACCGGCTATCAGGCGCTGGTGCGCCTGACGATGATGCAGCACGAGCGCGACAAGCGCGCCGGCCTCAACACCGCCGGCTACGTCACCGGCTATCGCGGCTCGCCGCTCGGCGGCCTCGACTACCAGTTCCAGCGCGCGGCGTCGCACCTCGCGCCACGCAACACGCTGTTCCAGCCCGCCATCAACGAGGACCTTGCCGCCACCGCGCTGTGGGGCTCGCAGCAGGCCGAGTTGCGCGGCGAAGGCAAGTACGACGGCGTGTTCGGCATCTGGTACGGCAAGGGGCCCGGCGTGGATCGCTCCGGCGACGCCTTCCGCCATGCCAATTTCGCCGGCACCTCGAAATTCGGCGGCGTGCTGGCGCTGATGGGCGACGACCACACCGCCGAATCTTCGACCACCGCGCACCAGTCCGAGTTCAACTTCGTCGACGTGATGATCCCGATCCTTAATCCGGCGGGCGTGCAGGAGATCATCGACTACGGCCTCTACGGCTTCGCCATGTCGCGTTTCACCGGCACCTGGGTCGGACTGAAATGCATGCACGAGACCGTGGAGGCGACCGCCGTGGTCGACGGCGCGCTCGACCGTCTCAACATCGTCATCCCCGGTCCGGACGAATTCCGCATGCCCGAAGGCGGGCTGAACATTCGGCTCAACGACACCGTGCTTGGCATGGAGGCGCGGCTGCACGACTACAAGCGCGACGCCATGCTGGCCTTCGTGCGCGCCAACAAGCTCAACAAGGTCATCACCACCGGCGGCCGCAACCCGAAGATCGGCGTCATCACCACCGGCAAGAGCTATCTCGACGTCCGCCAGGCGCTCGACGAGCTCGGCATCGACGAGGTCAAGTGCAACGACTTCGGCCTGCGCATCGACAAGATTGCCTGCCCATGGCCGCTCGGCCGGCTGGAGCTGATGGAGTTCGCCAAGGGCCTCGACCTCATCATCGTGGTCGAGGAGAAGCGCTCGCTGATCGAGGTCCAGGTCCGCGAGGAGCTGTACGGCACCACGAACCAGCCCACCGTCATCGGCAAGAAGGACGAGCAGGGCAACTGGCTGTTCCCGGTCAAGGGCGCGCTCGATTCCAACGACGTCGCGATCTGCCTCGGCGAACGATTGCTGAAATACGTCACCGACGAGAACCTGAAGGGCCGCGTGGCGCGGCTGAAGGAGGCGCAGGCCCGTCTCGCCGCGACCGAAGACGTCGCGGTGCGCATTCCGTATTTCTGCTCGGGCTGCCCGCACAACTCCTCCACCGTGGTGCCCGAGGGCTCGCGCGCCTACGCTGGCATCGGATGCCATTACATGGCGCAGTGGATGGACCGCTCGACGCTCGGCTTCACGCAAATGGGCGGCGAGGGCGCCAACTGGATCGGCGAGGCGCCGTTCTCCAGGCGCCCGCACGTGTTCCAGAACATCGGCGACGGCACCTACAACCACTCCGGCTACATGGCGATCCGCGCCTCGATCGCCTCCGGCGTCAACGTCACCTACAAGATCCTCTACAACGACGCGGTCGCCATGACCGGCGGCCAGATGAACGACGGCAATCTCAGCGTGCCGAAGATCGCGGCGCAGGTCGCGGCCGAGGGGGCGAAGCGCGTCGTCGTGGTCAGTGACGAGCCGAAGAAATATCCGTCCGGCGTCAAATGGCCGGAGGGCATCACCTTCCATCACCGCGACGACTTGCAGGCGGTGCAGAAGGAGTTGTCGGAAATCCCCGGCTGCACGGTGCTCATCTACGATCAGACCTGCGCCGCCGAGAAGCGCCGCCGCAGGAAGCGCGGGACGTTCCCGGACCCGGAGAAGCGCGTCATCATCAACGAGCTGGTCTGCGAGGGCTGTGGCGACTGCGGCGTGAAGTCGAACTGTGTTTCGGTGCAGCCGCTGGAGACCGAGTTCGGCCGCAAGCGCACCATCGACCAGTCGTCCTGCAACAAGGACTTCTCCTGCGTGAAGGGCTTCTGCCCGTCCTTCGTCACCGTGCACGGCGCGCAGCTGAAGAAGGGCAAGGGCATCGCCCAGGACCAGGAGGTCATGGCGCTGCCGGACCCCGCGCATCCCAAGCTCGGCCGAACCTACAACATCATCGTCACCGGCGTCGGCGGCACCGGCATCGTCACCATCGGCGGCATTCTTGGCATGGCGGCGCATCTCGAGGGCAAGGGCGTCGGCGTCATCGACATGGCCGGCCTGGCGCAGAAGGGCGGCGCGGTCTACAGCCATATGCGGATCGCCGAGCGGCCCGAGGACATCCATGCCATCCGCGTCGCGGCCGGCGGTGCCGACCTTGTGCTCGGCGGCGACATCGTGGTGGCCGGCAACAAGAAGGTGTTGTCGGCGGTGAAGCCCGGCACCGCGATGATCGTCAACACCTCCGAATTCCTGCCTGGTGACTTCACCCGCAACGCCGATTTCTCGCTGCCGACTGAGCGGCTCAAGCGCGCCATCGCCGGCGGAGCTGGCCGGGAGAACACCCATTTTATCGACGCGTCGCGGCTTGCCACCGCGCTGTTCGGTTCGTCGCTTGGCTCCAACATCTTCATGGTCGGCTTTGCTTATCAGCTTGGCGCGCTGCCGCTGTCTGCCGACGCCATCGAGCAGGCGATTGCCTTGAACGGCGAGGCGGTGCCGATGAATCTCGCGGCGTTCCACTGGGGCCGCCGCGCGGCGCTCGACCGCGACGCGGTCGAGGCGCTGGCGAAGCCTAAGGCCGAGAACCGCGACGAGAACCGCACGCTGTCGCAATCATTCGAGGAGACGGTAGAGCGTCGGGTCGCGTTCCTCACCGCTTATCAGAATGCGGCCTACGCCGCGCGCTACCGGGCCCTGGTCGACAAGGTGAAGGCGGCGGAATCCGCAAAGGCGCCCGGCCAGTGCGGTCTCGCCGAAGCGGTGGCGCGCTACCTGTTCAAGCTGATGGCCTACAAGGACGAGTACGAGGTGGCGCGGCTCTACACCGACGGCAATTTCTTGAAGCAGGTCGCGAACGAATTGGGCGGCGACAATCTGCGCTTCGAATTCCATCTGGCGCCGCCGCTCTTGGCGCGCCCCGACCCGGCGTCCGGCGAGCCGCGCAAAATCAGCTTCGGGCCGTGGCTGATGAGCGCGTTCAAGCTGCTGGCGCGCCTGAAGTTCCTGCGCGGCACACCGTTCGACATTTTCGGCTATTCCGACGAGCGCAAGACCGAACGCAAGCTGCTTGCCGACTACGAAGCCATGCTCGACGAGGTGCTCGCCAAGCTTACGCCCGCCAACCATCCGCTTGCGGTCGGTCTTGCCGCGATCCCGGAAAAGATCCGCGGCTTCGGGCCGGTCAAGGCCCGCCACCTCGTCGCCGCCAAGGCCGACGAGGCGGCGCTGCTGGAGCAGTTCCGTTCCGGCCTGCCGCCGGTGCTGAAGGCCGCGGAGTAGCGCTGCCCGCGACCGGCGCGGCCGCCTGACGCCGAAAGCTGTAGATGTCTACTGCGTCACCGTGATGTTGTTGGCCCGGATGACATCGCCCCACAGCTTGATCTCCCTATTGAGCAATGTGCTCGCGGCTTCGGGCGTCTCCTGTCCGGGCGGAAACAGATCCATGCCGCCTTCGGCAAAGATCTTTTTGACCTTGTCATCGGTCAGCGCATGGCGTAGCGCCGCGTTCAAGCGATCGATGATCGGGCGCGGCGTCCCGGTGGGAGCGAGCAGCATGTGCCAGAAATCGAGATTGAGCTTCTTATAGCCAAGCTCACCCATGGTCGGCAGGTCGGGCAGCCCGGCAAACCGGGACGGGCCGATGATGGCGTAGGCCTTGAGCTTGCCGGCCTTGACCAGAGGGCCGGCCTGCACGGCGGACTGCGAGCTCAGGTCGACCTCGCCGGCCAAGAGATCGTTGAGGGCAGGACCGGCGCCCCGATAGGGAACCTGCGTGACCGTTGCGCCGAGCTCCTGCGCGACCAGCACGCCGGCCAGATGGCCGAACGAGCCGACTCCGGCATGCGCGACCTTGACGTTCTGCCCGGGCGTTTTCATCCAGCTCACCAGCTCGGCGAAGCTTTTTGGTGGCAGCGTCGGGCGCGCCGCCCAGGTCGAAGCGGCGTTGTTGATGAGGCCGATGGTGACGAAATCCTTTTCGGCGTCGAACGTCAGATTCTTGTACATCGTCATCCCGGCCGCCAGCGCCACCTGGTGGATCAGGATGGTATAGCCGTCGGGCGTGGCGCGCGCGGCGCGCGCGGCGGCGATCATGCCGCCGGCCCCGCCGATGTTTTCGATGATGAGCTGCTGCCCGAGCGATTGCGACATGCTGTCCTGAATGATGCGGGAGATCGCGTCGGTGGCGCCGCCGGGCGGGTATGGAACGACCAGTGTGATCGGCTTGTTCGGATAGGTTTGCGCCGATGCGGCGGCGGCCGTAAGGGTGAATGCGGCGGCCAAAATCAATGCAATCGCGCGTGCATATTTCATGATTTCCTCCCGGCCGTTTGTTTCAGTCTAGACAATCCCGCTACCGCGTGACCAGGGTGGGCAGCGGCGGAAACCTCTCTTCGCGGGTTCTAAAACGCTTCCGCCAACTCCTTGGCGCCCTGCGCTTGCGAAGCGTTGTCCATCTTGGTCTCGATCGCGTTGAACAGCGCGGCAACCGTGCCGGTACGGCGCGCGATCGGGTTGCGCTCGTAGCCGCCGCGCTGGAAGAAGTTCGAGGTCGGCACCTTGTCGCGCATCGCCAGCGGCATCGTCACGAGATCGTAGCCGTTGCCATCGCCGGTGAAGTTCATCAACTCGAGCTCCGCCGCGGTCAGCGGTCGCGTGGTGCCTTTCATTTTGGCAAACACAACCGAATCGAGCAGCTTCTGGGTCTGCAGCAGCGGGCCGATATCGCGGTCGAGCACCGCGGCATGGATGCCCATTCCGCCCTCCGTGGTCTTGGCCAGCTTGTCGTGCTCGCTCCAGGCGTTCGGCACGGTGCGGCTGAATGCGATCATCTTCTTCAGCGTCGCGATCTTGCGCTCCATCGCCTTGCGATCGGCTTCACTCAGCGCCCCGGCGGATTTTTCCAGCGCGGCGACGAACTTGTCGCCATGCTCGGCCAAGAGGCTTACCGTGTTGGTGCTCAGCAACTGGTTGTAGCCCATCGCCGGCGAGATCGGCCGCGCGTCCTTGCGGTTGCCGACGATACCGGCCTGGCCGTCGTAGGTGCCGTTGCCGCCAGTCTCGAAGGCGTAGATACGGACCGCCTGGTCCCTGGTGAGCCCCGCGGCGGTCGCCACCTTGGCGTAGGCCTGCTTGAACTCCGCGTCGGTCTTCGGACGGTCCGGGACGAAGTTGTAGTGCGCGGCGGCGGCCTTGAGAAAATCGGCGATGCCGGGGATCGGCAGCACCGGCTGCACCGGATCATGGCGCGGCGGTATATAGCCGGGCGGCCGCGGCGGGCCGGTGTAGACCGGAGGCTGCGTCAGCACGTAGTCGTCGAGCGCGATGGTTTCGTTGTTGCGGCGCTTGGCGTTTCGCCCGCGCCGCTTGTCGGCCACCGATTGCCAGTAGGCCGAGGCTTCGTCCTCGTAGGCTCCGCGGGCGCGGAGGTAGGCTTCGATCGCGCCACGATGACGGACCGCCGCAGCGCGCGCCGCCGGCTCATCCTTCTCCTGCATGTCCTGCGCGAGCGACGGCGCCGCGGCGCACAGCAACGCGGCAAGCAGCCATCCAAATTGCCGTGTCGAGCAAAGCATCATGTCTGTGCCATTGGCATGCACGGCCCTCATAGCACGATTCACCACCCGATTGACGGAAGTGCGGCAACGGCGCAAGCCGTGCTTGACGGTCGTCAATGCCGTGAAACAATGCGCCTTTCCATAACAGGGGCGGGCAGGAGACTTGCGATGATCGGACGCTGTACACTTTGGGGCATGGTTCTCGCGGCAGGGGCCGTCGCCTCGCCGGCCGGCGCCCAGTCCGATTATCCCAATCGTCCGATCCAGCTGATCGTGCCCTATGGCGCCGGCGGCGTCGCCGACGTCGGGATGCGCATCATGGCGGAAAAGCTGTCGATCCGGCTGAAGCAGAATGTCGTGATCGAGAACCGGCCCGGCGCCGCCGGCATCGTCGCCGCCAAGGCGGTCGCGACCGCCGCGCCCGACGGCTACAACGTGCTAATGACCGGTAACAACAACGCCATTGCCGTGGCGCTGTTCAAGTCGCTGCCCTACGACATCCTCAAGGACTTCGCCCCGACCTCGACGGTGTCGTTCTTCGATCTGTTGATCGTGGCGAACGCCGGCGCGCCGCTGAAATCGCTGCAGGACGTCATCAAGACGGCCAAGGCCAATCCCGGCAAGCTGAACATCGGCACCATCAATCCCGGCAGCACGCAGAACCTCGCCGCCGAGCTGTTCAAGAACGTCACCGGCATCCAGGCGCAGGTCGTGCCGTTCCGCACCTCCGCGGATATGGCGACCGCGCTGCTGCGCGGCGACCTCGACGTCATGTTCGAGTTCTACACCGCCGCGCACGGCCTGCTGTCCGACAAGAAGATCGTTGCGCTCGCCTCGACCGGGCCGAAGCGCAGCGCGTACTTGCCGGAGGTTCCGACTGCGCTCGAGGCCGGCATCAAGGACTTTGAGGTGCTGAGCTGGAACGGACTGTCGGTGCCGGCGGCGACGCCGAAGCCGATCATCGATACGCTGGTCAAAGGCCTGAACGACGTGCTGCCCGATCCGACGATCCAGGAGAAGTCGAAGGCGCTCGGCATGGAGATGCGCGCGGGCACGCCGGCCGAGATGGACAAGCGCATGAGGGACGACATCGTAAAATGGGGCGCGGTGATCGAGAAGGCTGGAATTGAGAAAAGGGACTAGTGCATCATGCTTACGACCTCATCCTGAGGAGCGGTCCGAAGGACCGCGTCTCGAAGGATGGCGACAAGGCCCATGCTTTGAGACGCGCACTTCGTGCGCCGCATGAGGTCGGAAAGTTCTGAGACGACTGCCTGACGCCAACCGGAAAGACCGCCCATGACTGCACTCGCTCTCGCCCTTCACGTTCTCGGCGCCGTCGTCTGGGTCGGCGGCATGTTCGCCGCCTACATGTGCCTGCGGCCCGCCGCGGGCCCGCTCGACCCGCCGGCGCGGCTCAAGCTCTGGAGCGCGTTCTTCCAGAAATTTTTTCCGTTCGTCTGGATCTCGATCCTGCTGCTGCTCGCGAGCGGCTACTGGATGGTGTTCATGACCTTCGGCGGGTTCGCGCGCCTCGGCCTGCACATCAATTTGATGCAGGGCCTCGGCTGGGTGATGATCGCGCTCTTTCTGTGGCTGTTCCACGGACCGTGGCTGAAGCTCAAGCGCGCGGTCGCGGCCTCCGACTGGCAGACGGCCGGCGCCAACCTCAACCGCATCCGTCAGATCATCGCAATCAACCTGCCGCTCGGCCTGCTCGTCGTCATTATCGGCGCGAGCGGACGCTACTGGGGCTAGTGTCCCGAATCCGAAGTTCGCATATCGTTGCGGTAATCTCTGATGCGACTTCGGAATCAAAGGGACACGAGCAAGCGTATGAATCTGGTGTGGCTTGGTTCAGAAATTCCCTCGGCGGAATCGCGGCGAGAGTGAAGGGAATTTCTGGACCACCACACCAGTCACTTGTCGTATTTGACGGTGGCGCGCGCCCGCTTGAGGTAGCTGTCGGCAATATATTTCTTCATGTCGAACGGCGTGCCCGCCGGCAGCATCCCGGCCTTGATCTGCGTCTCGAACACCTTGCGAAGCCCGGCCTCGGTGAACGACAGATCGCGTGTCAGGGTGCCGGTCTTGGTGTAGTAGTCCCACGCCCGTTCGGCGTAGGCCGGTTTGATATTCAACTCGCGCGCAGCGATCTCGGCGGCCTCGGCGCGGTGCCGATAGATCCAGTCGGTCGCGCGCAGGATCGCGCGGAGGAAACCTTCGACCTTGCGCGGATTGGCTTTCGCCCAATCGCCATTGACGTTGTAAACCGTGAATTGCCACTCCGGCACATAGTCCGATGCGGCGCCGAGGTTGTTGAAGCCGGCGTCTTCGGCGACATAGGCCCACGGGATCGACTGCAGGCCGACGTCGATCTTGCCGTCGACCAGCAGGTGGTGGCGGGCGCCGGCGCCGGCGGTCTCCAGTACCTTGTAGTCCTCGGGGAATTTCAGGCCGTGCTTCTGCGCGATCTCTTGCCAGTTGAAGAAGCTGCCTTCGGTCATGGTGAGGATGCCGACGGTGGCGCCCTTCAGGTCCTCGACCTTGGCGAACTTCTTCTGGGTGATGATGAAATGGCTGAGCTTGCCGGAGTTCGCCGCGATCATGCGCAGCGGTCCGCCGCGCTCGACGTTCTGGATGATGCCCTCGACCGACGACAGCACGAAATTGAGGTCGCCCTTCATCAGCCCGGCAGCTTGGCCTTCGCCGCTGCGGATGAAGCGGATGTTGGCATTGAAGCCTTCATCGGCGAAATAGCCGTTCTGGATCGCGACGAAGACCGGCTGCGGAAAGAAGGTGCGGTCGATCAGGCCGACCTGGATGGTTTCGCGGGCGCGCTGTTGCGCCGGCGATGGCGCGGCCGATAACGTGAGCAGCGTTACCGCGAGCGATACAAGCCGAAGGCGGGTCGCGGTCCGCATGGAATGGCCTAGCGCTCCCGGCGCTTGGCGCGCCGCACCAGATAATCGAAATTCACCGCGAACTGATCGGGCCGGCTGATGTCATGCTTGAGTTGCTCGATGTCCGCCTTCGGGAATTCGGGCGCGACTTCGCCGGCGGCCTCGGCGAGCACTTGGATTTGCGCGGCGTTCTCGAACATGATGGTGCGGATCACCACCTCCTCGACACTCGGCGCCGCGGTGACGATGCCGTGGTTCTTCAGCATCACCACGCTGTGGGGGCCGAGATCGCGCGCAACGCCGGCGCCCATCTCGTTGCTGCGGATCAGGTTGATGGTGTCCTTGTAGATGCCGACCGCATTGTAGAACAGCGCCGCTGGCTGGCTGATCGCCTTCAGCGGCCGCCCGCCGCCCGACCACACGATCGAATAGAGCGGGTGCGTGTGCAGGATGCAGTGCACGTCCGGACGCACCTTGAAGATTTCGGAATGGATGTAGACCTCGCTGTGACGGCGGGTGGTGCCGGCCACGACATTGCCTTCGAGATCGATGGTCAGGATGTTTTCGGCGGTGATCTCGTCGAGGCCCAGGCTGTGGCACTTCATGAAGAACAGCGACGGATTGTCCGGCAGCCGCACCGAGATGTGGCCGCGGGTGAAATCGTCCTGACCCTCGTTGACCAGCACCTTGCCGGCCCAGATCATTTTTTCTTTGATTTCAGCGTGGGTCATTACTGTTATCCCGCCTTACCGTTATGGATCGCCCGCCACACCCGCTCCGGTGTCGCCGGCATCTCGATGTGACGAATGCCGAACTCGGCGAGCGCATTGACCAGCGCGTTCGCCACTGCCGGCATCGCGCCGACGCAGCCGGCTTCGCCCGCGCCCTTGACCCCGAGCGGGTTGGTCTTGGTCGGCACCGGATTGGCTTTGACGTCGATCGCGCAAAAATCATGGGCGCGCGGCATCGCGTAGTCCATGAACGAGCCGGTGGTGAGCTGGCCGCCGGCGTCGAAGTTGATGTCTTCCTTCAGAATCTGCCCGACGCCCATCGCCACGCCGCCGACGATCTGGCCCTTGAGCAGCAGCGGGTTCATCACCGTGCCGACGTCGTCGACCACGTTGTATCTCACCACTTCGGTCTTACCGGTATCGGGATCGACCTCGACCTCGCAGATGTGGACGCCGTTCGGGAAGTTCTCCACGTCGGCCTTGTAGACCGCGGTGGCGTAGAGGCCGGCCTCCATGTCCTTCGGCAACTTGGCCGGGTTGTAGGAGTCCTGGGCGACGTCCTGGATCGTCATGGTCTGGTTGGTCTTGGTGCTGGAGAACAGGCCCTCGTTGAAATTGATGTCCGCGACATCGACCTTGAGATTGTGCGCGGCGATCGCCTTGGCCTTGGCGATGACCTTTTCCCCGGCCTGATAGAACGCCGAGCCCGACATGGTGGCCGAGCGCGAGCCGCCGGTGCCTTCGCCGAAGAACACCTTGTCGGTGTCGCCCTGGATGTACTCGATGTTGTCCGGATGCACGCCGAGCTTGTCGGCCACAACCTGCTTGAACGTGGTCTCGTGACCCTGGCCCTGGTTGATGCTGCCGGAGAAGATCTGCACCGTGCCGCCGCGGTCGAAACGGATTTCGGCGCCTTCGAAGCTCGGCGCCGCCGCCCGCTCGATGGTGTTCGACATGCCGAGGCCGCGCAGCTTGCCTTTTTTCTTCGATTCCGCCTTGCGCTTGGCGAAGCCATCCCAGTCAGCCATCTTGAGCGCGAGGTCCATGCCCTTCTCGAACTCGCCGGAGTCATAGGTGAAGGTGAGGCTGGTCTTGAACGGCATCGCCTGCGGCGGGATGTAGTTCTTTCGCCGGAGTTCCGCGGGATCCATCTTTAGCGTGGCCGCCGCGACGTCGACCATGCGCTCGATCACGTAGGCGGCCTCCGGCCGTCCATTGCCGCGGTAGGGCCGCATCGGCTGGGTGTGCGAAAACACCGCCGTCGATTCCACGTACATCGCCGGCGTCCGGTAGACGCCGGCGAGCGTGCCGAGGTTTCCGGTGTAGGCCTGGAAGCCGGATTGCAGATAGGCGCCGGCATTGACCGTCGACATCACCCGGAAGCCTAGGAAGGTGCCGTCCTTGTCGAGCGCGAGCTCGGCATTGGTGACGTTGTCGCGCGCCTGGGCGTCGCTAAGAAACGCCTCCGAGCGGGTGCTCATCCACTTCACCGGTCGGCCGATTTTCTTCGAGGCCAGCAGGCAGAGTGGCACCTCGTTGTAGATCGCCGACTTCATGCCGAAGCTGCCGCCGATATCGGGGGCGACCACCCGCACCTTGTGCTCGGGCACCTTCAGCACGAGCTTGGCCAGCTCGGCGCGGTAGGGGTGCGCGCGCTGCAGCGTGGTGTAGATCGTGTAGCGGTCTTCGATCGCGTTGTACTCACCGACCGAGCCGCGCGGCTCCATCGATGCCGTCGTCACGCGGTTGATGACGAGATGCTCCTTCACCACATGGGTGGCCTTGGCGAAGGCCTCCTCGGTCTTGGCTTTGTCGCCATGGATTGCCACGAAGCAGATGTTGTCCTTGCAGTCGTCCCACACCAGCGTCGCGCCGGGCTTGGCGGCGTCGGCGGTGGCGACCGTGGCGGGCAGGACCTCGTAGTCGACCTCGATCAGCTCGGACGCGTCCATCGCCTGGTTCTTGGTCTCGGCCACCACGAACGCGACGTAGTCGCCGACGAAACGCACCCGGTCCTTCACCAGCGCCGGATAGCGCGGCTTGTAGTTGGTCGAGCCGTCGCGGCGCTTGTGGGTGCCGGGCACCGGCAGGTCGCCCCAGCCGGACTTGATCCAGTCCTCGCCGGTCAGCACGCAGAGCACGCCGGGCGCGGCCTTGGCCTTTGATATGTCGATCGATTTGATTTTCGCGTGGGCGTGTGGCGAGCGGAGCACATGCCCGAACGCCATCCCCGGCAGCACGATGTCGTCGACGTACTTGCCGCCGCCCCGCAGCAGCCTCGGATCCTCGAACCGCGGTACGCCCTGACCGATCGCAAACTCACCCATTGCAGCCCTCGAATTTGATTGGCATTTGCCGGAAATATTGCGGGGATCAGGTCTTTAGCACAAGGCGGGGCGCTTGGCTTAGCCTTTGGTCAGGTGCGGCGCGGCACAGGCTTGACCGGCCCGCGCCGGTCCATTCTTATCGACGCCAAGACACTACCAAGGACCTGCCGCGGGGGCGGCGGGAGAGGGGAAATTCGGCGCTGCGCATCACGGTTGCGCAGCCCTTTGGGAGGAAGCCGTGGCGAGCCCAGGTCCCGCCGGCGCGGACACCTTTCCGAAATTGTTGATCCGCAATGCGCAGAGCTTCGGCAACCGGCCGGCGATGCGGCACAAGGATCTGGGCATCTGGCAGACGCTCACCTGGGCGCAGTTGCTCGACGAGGTCCGCGCCTACGCGGTCGGCCTGCACCGCCTCGGGCTGAAGCGCGGCGACACCATGGCGATCGTCGGCGCCAACCGGCCGCGGCTCTATGCATCGGTGATGGCCGCGCAGGCGCTCGGCGTCGTCCCGGTGCCGGTCTATGCCGACGCGGTGGCGGACGAGCTCAGTTACGTGCTTGCGCACGCGGAGGTGCGCTTCGCCGCGGTCGAGGACCAGGAGCAGGTCGACAAGATATTGTCGGTGTCGGATCGCCTGCCGAAGCTCGAGACCATGGTCTATGACGAGCCGCGCGGGCTTCGCGACTACGACCACACCCGGCTGCACTCGATCGAAGACGTCATTGCTGATGGCCGTAAAGCGCTGGCGGAGGACGCCGGCCTCGCCGCCTGGCTCGACGCCGAGATCGCGGCGGGCAAGGGATCCGACACCTCGATCATTCTCTACACCTCCGGCACCACCGGGCAATCCAAGGGCGTGGTGCTGTCGGCCGAGCGTTGCATCGGCGCGAGCTCCGATACGGTGGCCTTCGACCACCTGACGGAGAAGGACGAGGCGCTGGCCTATCTGCCGCTCGCCTGGGTCGGCGACCATTATCTCAACTACGCGCAAGGCCTGGTCGCGGGCTTCTGCATGGCCTGCCCGGAGAGCGGCGACACAGCGATGGCGGACCTCCGCGAGATCGGACCGACGTTCTTCTTCGCGCCGCCGCGCACCTTCGAACAGATGCTCACCCGGGTGATGATCCGCATGGAGGACGCCGGCTTCATCAAACGGCATCTATTCCATCACTTCATCGGCGTGGCGCGGCGCCACGGCGAAAAAATCCTCAACAAGCAGCCGGTGCCGCTGCACGGCCGGCTGGCATACTGGCTCGGCAACATCCTGGTCTACGCACCGCTGAAAAACGTGCTCGGGCTTTCCAACGTGCGACTGGCCTACACGGCGGGCGAGGCGATCGGGCCGGATTTGTTTTCGTTCTACCGCTCGCTCGGCATGAACCTGAAGCAACTCTACGGCCAGACCGAAGCGTTCCTTTATCTGACGGCGCAGCCGGACGGCCAGATCTACGCCGACACCGTCGGGCCGGCGCTGCCGAACGTCGACCTCCGCATCGCCGACAACGGCGAGGTGCAGTTCAAATCGCCCGGCATGTTCGTCAGCTACTTCAAGGACGACGCCAAGACCAAGGAAACGATGACGCCCGACGGCTATGTGAAAACCGGCGACGCCGGCTTCTTCGACAGCAAGACCGGGCATCTGAAGATCATCGACCGCGCCAAGGACGTCGGCAAGCTCAAGGACGGCACGCTGTTCCCGCCGAAATACATCGAGAACAAGCTGAAATTCTATCCCAACATCCGCGAGGTGGTGGCTTACGGCGACGGCCGCGACTTCGTCGCCGTGATGATCAACATCGATCTCACCGCGGTCGGCAGCTGGGCCGAGCGCAACAACGTGGTCTATGGCTCCTACCAGGAGCTGGCCGGCCATCCGCTGGTCTACGACATGATCCAGAAAAACATCGAGGAGACCAATCGCTCGCTCGCCGAGGACAAGGTGACGGCGGGCGCCCAGGTGTCGCGGTTCCTGATCCTGCACAAGGAGCTCGATGCCGATGACGGCGAGGTGACGCGGACGCAGAAGGTGCGCCGCGGCTTCGTCGCCGAGCGCTACGCGGCGTTGGTCAAGGCGCTCTATGACGGTTCGAAGGAAGCCGACATCTCCACCGAAGTGACCTTCGAGGACGGCCGCAAGGGCGTGCTTTCGGCGCGGGTGAAAGTCCGCGACGTTGCGACCGTCCCGGTCGCGCCGACGCTCGGGAAGGCGGCATGAGGGCACCGGCCGCCAGCGACATTGCCGCCGGCGAGATTCTGCTCTCGATCGAAAACGTGTCGCTGTCGTTCGGCGGCGTGCGCGCGATCCGCGATGTGTCGTTCGATATCAAGAAGGGTGAGGTGCGCGCCATTATCGGCCCGAACGGCGCCGGCAAGACCTCGATGCTCAACGTCATCAACGGCTTCTACCAGCCGCAGCATGGGCGGATCACCTTCAAGGGTGAGACGCGGAGCAAGATGCAGCCCCACGACGCCGCCCGCGGCGGCATCGCCCGCACCTTCCAGAATGTCGCGCTGTTCAAGGGCATGAGCGCGCTCGACAACATCATGGCCGGCCGCACCTTGAAGATGAAGCACGGCTTCCTGTGGCAGCTTCTGCGCATCGGTCCCGCGCTCAACGAAGAGATCGCGCACCGGCACCGGGTCGAGGAGATCATCGACTTCCTGGAAATCCAGGCGATCCGCAAAGTGCCGGTGGCACGGCTGCCCTACGGCCTGCAGAAGCGCGTCGAGCTTGGCCGCGCGCTCGCCATGGAGCCGGACCTGCTGCTGCTCGACGAACCGATGGCCGGCATGAACCTCGAGGAGAAAGAGGACATGTCGCGCTTCATCATCGACGTGAACGATCATTTCGGCACCACCATCGCGCTGATCGAGCACGACATGGGCGTGGTGATGGACCTGTCCGACCGCGTGGTGGTGCTCGACCACGGCGTCAAGATCGCCGACGGCACGCCGGACCACGTAAAGCAGGATCAGAACGTCATCGACGCGTATCTCGGAGTGGCGCATTGATGGGTGTTCAGCGAGCGCCAATCCCTCGTTCGTCATGCCCGCGCATAGCCGTCCGAAGGACGGCGTCGCTGCGCTCGCCTATGTCGCGGGCATCCACGCCTTGCTTGGCAAGAGAGAAGGCGTGGATGCACAGGACTTGGCTCTGCCAAGTCCGTCAAACAAAAGAGTGGTGCAAGTCGGGTGGACCCGACTTGCGGACGATAAGCCCGGCCATGACGTGGAGAGGCCGGAGCGGGGGACACTAGCGTGGTCGTATTCGGCCAGTTCCTTGAAGTGTTGATCAGCGGGCTCCTCGCCGGCGTGCTCTATTCGCTGGTGGCGCTCGGCTTCGTGCTGATCTTCAAGGCGTCCGGCGTTTTCAACTTCGCGCAGGGCTCGATGGTCCTGCTCGCCGGTCTCGCGCTGGTCCGCTCCCTCGATTGGCTGGTCGCCAAGGGCTTCCCGGTCTGGTCGGCGATCATCCTCGGTCTCTTGTTCGCCGGCGTCATCATGGCGATCACGGCGTTCCTGGTGGAGCGCTATGTGCTCGGGCCGCTGGTCAACCAGGACGGCCTCATCTTGTTCATGTCGACCATCGGCGTCACCTTCATGATCGAGGGCGGGGCGCAAATGCTGTTCGGCTCCGACGTCTATCCGCTCGCGCTGTTTCCCAATGATGCCTGGTTCCTGTTCGACAAGACATTCGAGGGCGGCATCCTGGTCAGCAAGATCGATGTCTGGGGCGGGGTGATCGCCGCCGTGCTGGTCGCCGGGCTGGCGCTGTTCTTCCAGCGCACCAAGACCGGGCGGGCGTTGCGCGCCGTCGCCGACGATCACGCCGCGGCGCAGTCCGTCGGCATTCCGCTCGACTGGATCTGGTTCGTGGTCTGGCTGGTGGCCGGCCTGGTCGCGCTCGTCGCCGCGACCGTGTGGGGCACCAAGCTCGGCGTGCAGTTCTCGATCACGTTCCTGGCGCTCAAGGCGCTGCCCGTTCTCATCATCGGCGGATTTACCTCGGTGCCCGGCGCCATCGTCGGCGGGCTGATCGTCGGCGCCGGCGAAAAGCTCGCCGAGGCCTATCTCGGCCCCTTCATCGGCGGCGGCATCGAATACTGGTT
>Ga0070689_100000606_pt1 | contig 21682 bp, 11 predicted proteins | sample KBSS23HmetaG_FD_64669 | JGI IMG/M metagenome (GOLD analysis project Ga0070689, IMG submission 64669) | Switchgrass rhizosphere microbial communities from Kellogg Biological Station, Michigan, USA - KBS S2-3H metaG | ecosystem: Host-associated > Plants > Roots > Rhizosphere ...
TATGGCTAAACCGGTATTGCTGACGGTCGACGACGATCGTGAGGTGTTGCGCGCAATCGAGCGCGACCTGCGACGGAAGTATGGCAGCGACTATCGCGTGTTGCGCGCCGGCTCGGGACAGGAGGCCCTCGAAATTCTTCGGGAGCTGAAGATCAGGAACAATTCGGTCGCGCTCTTTCTGATCGATCAAAGGATGCCCGGAATGTCAGGAGTCGAGTTTCTCGCGCAGGCGATCACTCTCTTTCCGGATGCAAAACGGGTGTTGCTGACAGCTTACGCTGACACGGATGCAGCGATCGCTGCTATCAACGAAGCAGGCATCAATCATTATTTGCTCAAACCCTGGGACCCGCCCGAAGAAAACCTCTATCCTGCGCTGGACGAACTGCTCGAGGATTGGGAGGCCGCGTTCCCGCCACAGTTTGAAGGCATTCGCGTGTTAGGGAACCGGTGGTCGCCTGCATCACATAACATCAAAGATTTCCTGGCGCGCAATCACGTTCCGTATCAATGGCTCGATATCGAAACAGCCGACTCGGAAGTCCGCAGCCTCGTCGAGTTGTTGGACGAGGAAGAGACGCACAGCTTGCCGGTAGTGATTCTTCCAAATGGCACTCGTTTGAAACAGCCCTCATTGGCAGAACTTGCCGAGCACGCAGGACTTAAGACTCACGCTGCAGAAGCATTCTACGATCTCGCGATCGTCGGTGGTGGCCCGGCAGGATTAGCCGCGGCTGTTTATGGCGCCAGCGAAGGTTTGCGCACAGTGATGATCGAGCGTGAAGCGCCTGGTGGCCAGGCCGGTATGTCCAGTCGCATTGAAAACTACCTGGGCTTTCCGAGTGGACTGACAGGCGCCGATCTTGCACGACGGGCCGTGGTCCAGGCCAGACGATTTGGTGTCGAGATCATTTCGGCTGAGGCGACGGAGGTTCGAGTCGATGGTCCATACCGGTTTCTAAAACTGGCAAACGGGGCTGAGCTCAGTTGTCATGCTTTGCTGGTTGCGACGGGAGTGCAGTGGCGTAAGCTGGATGCGCCGGGCGTGGAACGTCTGACTGGAGCGGGCATCTATTACGGCGCGGCCATGACCGAGGCAATGTCAACGCAGGGTGAGGATGTGTACGTTGTCGGCGGCGCTAACAGTGCGGGACAGGCAGCGATGTACTTTTCGAGGTATGCGCGGCGAGTCGTCATGCTTGTGCGCGGCTCATCACTCGCGGCTTCAATGTCTCACTACCTGATCAATCAGCTCAAAGCGACTCCAAACATTCAAATCGAATTCAACACGTCTGTCGTGGAGGCGCACGGCGAAGATCATCTCGAAGCCATTTCGATTCACTGCGCGGAAACGAACGAGATAAACAAAGTTCCCGCCAACTCTTTATTCATCATGATCGGAGCCGCGCCAAACACGGAATGGCTTGCGAACATCGTCGAACGCGATGAACGTGGTTTTATCTATTCAGGCCCACACCTCACGCGCGACGGCAAACGGCCCAACGGCTGGAAACTCGATCGCGATCCGGGACTTTTGGAAACAAACGTTCCCGGCATTTTTGTCGTGGGCGACGTTCGGCACGGCTCGGTTAAGCGTGTGGCATCGGGCGTGGGCGAGGGATCGGTTGCGATCTCTTTTGTCCATCAATATCTAAGCAAGGTCGTGTGACAGATGGAAGAAAAAGTTTCGGGCGGCATTGAAGCATTCGTTCCAACTACGTCGTCGCCGGCGGATAAAGTCGAGGCGCTTCGTCGCGTCCATGTGTTTGCCGATCTACCCGACGATCAGTTGCAGTGGTTCGCCGAGAACACGGAAGACCGGCGCTATGCGGCGGGAGACGCTGTGTTTCGCAAGGGCGATAAGGCCGAGGCGATGCTGATCTATCTCGAAGGGGAAGTGCACGCCTACTGGGATGAGAGTGATCACGACATTGTTTACATAGCACAGGCCGGCGATCGATCAAGAGAAGTAACGGGAATGCTGCCGTTTTCCCGTATGACGGAGTTGCAGGTTACCGGGCGCGCGGTGACTGACGTGCGTCTGCTGTGGTTTCCGGTTGGTCTATTCCCCGAGATGATGCAGCGCATGCCGGTGCTGGTCCAACGTCTGGTCGGCATCATGAGTGATCGTGTGCGTGAATCGACCACGCTCGATCAGCAGCAGGATAAATTGATGGCGCTCGGCAAACTGTCAGCCGGACTCGCTCACGAGCTAAACAATCCGGCGGCGGGGGCGACGCGTGCGGCCAACGATCTGATTGAAACGTTGAAGGACTTACGCGCCGCGGACATGAGACTCTGCTCGCACGACCTCACAGGCAAGCAGCAGGAATTGATCGATGCCTTCGAAAGCAAAGCAATCGATCATACCGCGACAGCAGTGCAGTTGAACTCGCTCGAACAGAGTGACCGGGAAGATGAAGTCTCGACCTGGCTCGAAGCACATGACATTGCGGATGCATGGAAGCTTTCACCTAACCTCGTCGAAGCGGGAATGGATTCACCGGCACTCGAACAACTTCTTGGCGAGATACCACCGACAGCCATCTCCGACGTGCTGGCCCGAGTTAACAGCCAACTCGCAGCAGCGAAATTAGCCAGTGAAATCAAGACCGCGACGACGCGCATATCCGAGCTGGTTGGAGCGATCAAGGAATACAGCTACATGGACCAGGCGTCGGTCCAGGAACTGGACGTCCACAAAGGCCTGGAGAACACGCTGCTAATCCTGAAGTACAAGTTAAGAAAAAAGGACATCACCGTAACGCGTGACTATGATGAATCGTTACCGCGAATCAAGGCGTACGGCAGTGAGCTCAATCAGGTATGGACGAACCTGATCGTTAACGCGGTGGATGCAATGAGCGAAGGCGGAAAGCTGAAGGTACGCACCAGGCGCGAACCGACAGATATCATGATTGAGATTCGTGACAACGGCGCGGGTATACCGGCCTCGGCGAGGTCGCGCATCTTCGAACCATTCTTCACCACCAAGCCAGTCGGCGAAGGGACCGGCCTCGGCCTCGACACCGTTGCCCGCATCGTCCGCAAACACCGCGGCAACGTTCGTTTCGAATCAAAGCCCGGTGACACGTGCTTCCAGGTCCGCTTACCTATTGGATAGCATTGCTTCGCTCCGTAGGAGCGACATGTTTATAGCTTTCCATAGATCAGATGCCCTGAATCGCGTCCCGTAGGAATCACATGCGCCAATTGATTCAAACTTACTTCGCGCTCGCGCCGAACGAGTACAACGCGTTGCGTGTACGGATGTAGAGATTGCCACCAGCAATCGCGGGCGTGGCCCACACCTCTTCACGAAGATCGTTCATCGCGAGGATTTCCCATTGAGCGTCGGCCTTAAGCACAGTCACTTTGCCGCTCGCACTTACCATAAAGACTTTGCCGTCCGCCGCGACCGGAGATGCGTAGTACTCCTCGAGCGCATCGGGCGTGCGACCCTGTTTCAGGACCTGCCCACTGGCTGGATCGAGACTCGAAACGATCCCGCCCTCTTTCATGAGATACATCACGCCGCGGTAAATCAAAGGCGAAGGTATGCTTGGGTACGCTTTCTTGACGCGCCAAACAACGTTCGAAGATGTAAGGTCGCCCTGGCCTGCTAAGCGAACTGCGGTTAGTCCGTGACCCGACGTGGTTGAGTTGCGAACAAAGTCCCATTCCGCACGTTCGATGGTTCCGTCGTTGTTAGAGTCTAACCATCCGAAGTGATCGTAAGCCTCGGGATTAGCTTTCACCTCTTCACGTTGAATTTTTTGGTCTTTACCGGCATCAAGCTTCAGCATTTCCTCGAAGGGAGGCAAAAACGGTTCTTCACCACCGTCCGCCATCACGTAGACCATGTCTGTTCCAAGCAGTGGCACGCCTTTGGGATACGATCCGATCTTACTCACCCACCACAATCGCTCTCCTTTATCCAGGGAATATCCATCGACGGTGTGTGAGCCGAGAACGATTACTTGCGCTGGACCATCCTTTGGCTTGTAAATCGCCGGCGTAGAATAGGCCTCATAATTGGGACGGCTCTTCTTCCAGAGTTCTTTCCCAGTGCGCGCATCGACAGCAATGATGAAAGAATCGGTTCGTTGGTCACACACCATCACCAGCGTGTTACCAGCAAGCACGGGCGAGCCACCCATGCCGTAAAAGCTGTTGAAAGGTCCTAACGGCACTCGCCATCGTTCCTTGCCATCTGGTCCATAGGAGATCAATCCGAGCTCTCCAAAAAATGCGAACACGTTCTTTCCATCGCTAACCGGGCTCGGCGAAGCTCCATCATTGGCTTTATAGATTGACATGTGCCGCGCGCGTACAACATCGCGGCGCCACAAAACCTTTCCTGTTTTTCGATCTAGAGCGAGTGTGATCAGTTTGTCGCCTTCGCTCGCGGTCAGAAATATACGGTCGGCCGTTACCACCGGCGATGATCGTGCGAAGGGTACGGGTGTTTTCCAGGCGAGGTTCTTCGTCGCACTGAACTCAGTCGGCAGGGCAAAGCCTTCGGCAACGCCGGTCCCATTCGGTCCACGGAATTGTGGCCATTCATTAGTGGGAGTTTGCTGGGCATACACTGGAACGACAAATAGCGCGATCGCTACGACTATCGGAGAGAGTGACATTTTGACTTTCATAATGTGAATCGTGCTTCGAGGAAAGAACCTGCACGTCCTTTCGGCAAGTTAATCTGGGTCTTGTCTGCTAATTCTCGCTTGAGTCACTACAGTAAGCAACCTCAGTTTAGAGTTCAAGCTTTAGCTTGTTACCTCAAAAATAGCAGCCTAAAGGCTGAACTCTGAACTTCAGAAGCGCGGTTCGTAATTGCGCGTCGTGCCGGAGTCGCAGCTTATTTCCTCCAGCTCGTCGGATGCACATGTGTGAAAGGAAAGGACGACCATGTCTTGTTCTGTTGGGAAGAATTCGTGTGGCATGCCTTCGGGAATGACGTACCAAACGTCATCCAAAGAGCTACCTGGATCACCGAAGAGTTTCATCTGAGCTGAGTCCGGTCCGACTTTTGACGTTCCGTCGCCTTCAACCATCACCATGTGCTGAATGCTGTTTGGATGGTAATGACAACCCGACGGCACGTCTTTCTTCAACACAAAGATCCAACACGATCTGATGCTGTCCGGCAGCGGCGCCGTGATGGATTGCAAGTCGATCGCGGACCAGACGAAAGGCTCCGAGGTTTGTGGCAGTTGCTTCTTCAGTGAATCGACGAGACTGTGAATATCAGGCCGCGTGATCAGTTGTGCGACCGCTTCGTTAAGTTGCGGCAGATACTCGGGCATACTCATTTACTCCGTGTCCGCACGTTCCGGATGATGTCAGCCAGCAGGTGCTGATCAACTACATTTTTACCACGCGCTTTTCCAAAATCCCACTTGCGCGATGGAGATCTACCTGCGGACGGACGTGGCGCCGTCGACCGTGACGTAAGCCAGACTACCGCGTCAACCGGTCGCCGCGTCCGCTGATGCCGCCGTTGAGATACGTGTGGCTGCCTTCACCGCTGCCAAGCGCGACGTAGAAGCGAAAGAGAATGTTATCGAGTTGACGGGGAACTACCACGATTCCGGCGCCATAGGTGTGTCGCATCCGTCCTTCATCAAAGCGACTGATACTCGACGCTACTTTTCCGAAGTCGTAAAACAGGATCAAATCGATTGGACCGTATAACCTACGCAAAAACTCGTTTTGGACCAGCAGGTAGTCTCGATCGCGGAAACGATAATCGCGAAAGCCACGCAAGGTATCATCGCCGCGAATGTTCGAGCCACCGAGAGTTTCCATCAGGTAAAAAGGCACGCGTTGGCCTGGGCGTGTCTCAGACAACGAAAACCGTCCGCGAATGCGAATTTCGTTGTTGCTGCCGAGTGGAAACTTGTGGCGCAAGTCAGCATTGAACCGGCGAAACGAGTAGAGGTGATCGTCCAAATCCTGGTAAAAGTGATAAAGAAACAGGTATTCGAGCCTGCGCTGTTCCGGTTGACCGCGAGAGTTTAGCCTCGCAAATGCAGCCACATGCAGAAACGGTGGCTGTTCATTCAACCCCGGTGCAGTGGCTTCAGTAAACTTTCGTTCTACCGAAGTCACGGTCGGGTTTGAGATACGCACGATGTTGGGCCAGATACCCTCCACAGCACCGCCGATATCGAGCCACGGAGTGATCGGTTGCGCAATGTCCGCGCCAACTACACCCTCGCGATAGTGAAAGACGGCGCGATCCTGTTCTCTGCTTTCAGGTCCGAGCCCGAAGAAGTCCAGGCGCTGCATATCCCTCACGAGACCGTAGACGTTTATTTTCAAGTTGCCCAAGTCAGACGGCGCGGTCGTGCTGCTGCTTGTCTTTGTCAGACGCAGGTTGGCGTCCAATTCCCAGTACTTCTTCACTGAAACTCGCGCCGATGAAACAAAGTCGGAGCGCCAGGTCGGATCGTTGGTGTGGTGTCCATAACCGATGCCTCCGGCAAATCCACCACCCGGAGCTACGCTGCCCAGCACCAGGCGGAAGCCGTCCTTTTGCGTGATTTTGTCATACCTGTTCTTTTGACACTTGAGCCAATTTTCGAAGCCACTCTCACCGCATGGGTTTGCTGCGAATGGCGTTGGCACCGGGGCAGCAGGAGTTGGCGTTTGAGAACGTGCCATCGCACATGACAACACAGTCAATGCAATTAAGATCGAACTCCTGAACAGATTCGTTGGTGAAGCTAATCGCATAATACACACTCCATATTTCAGCGTTTCTTACCGGCGGCTTTCTTCGTGGCCTTCTGTGCTTTCTTCGCGGTCTTTTTGCCGGCCTTGGATTTAGCGGTTTTTGGCGTTCCGTTCCGGTTGGCCTCAATGCTTTTGCGTACTCGTTCCAAATATTCCGCAGTCTCGGTTTCAGTTGTTACTGAACCGATCTGTGCCGCCACTGTGTAGCCAGGCAACATAGTGCTGTCAGCCTGAAACGCCTGAAAGACCATTGCCTGTTGAAAATCGTTTAGTTGCTGAGGCGACGATAAATTAGCTGATGCTTTTTTCGCCGCGGCTGCGAGGTGAGGTGAAGCCGGCTCGGGAGTTTGCTTCGGAAACTTCACCTTGTCGGTGCGCGCAGTCGCAAGCGTGAGGCAATCCTCAAAGGTCTTTGCGTTACGATCGCGTTCAGTGAGAAAAGACTTTTCCCATTCCGGAATAAACAGCTTTCTCGCCGTGGCAATGATCGACGTGTGATCGAAAGTTTTGTCGTGAATAATCGTGCCCCTTGGGATGAAGGGCGACACCAGCACCGCCGGCACCCGAACGCCGAGTCGTTTGAAATCAAACACTGTCGCATCAGTGGGCTTGTCACCGGGATTAACAGTTTCCGGCGGCGGCACATGATCGTAGAGTCCACCGTGTTCATCGTAAGTGATCACCAGCAACGTACTTTCCCAAGTCTGTTTGTTGCTCGTGATGGCCTTGTAAACATCGTTAACAACTCTCTCGCCCAGGCGCATGTTGTGATCGGGGTGCTGATCCGATGCTCCAAAGAATTCACCCGGTGTTGACAGATCGTTGTAGCGCGGCTCGACAAAGCTGAACGCCGGCAGCTTGTTTTTCTTAGCGTCGTTGATGAAGTCATCAAAAAAGAACAAAAACTTCTTCGCGCGTTTCGCAATGAAGCTGACCGCTAAACCGAGTGTCCAGTCCGTGTAGTAAATCTTCGAAGAGACATTATTTGCATCGAGCACTTCAAAGACTGTTTTCAGCGCGAGGTAGTTGGGATTCATATCGACGCGCCCGAGCGAAGTGGCGCCGATCGAAAAAGCGCGATTCGGCAGTGTCGGTCCGGGCACTGAGGCAAACCAACGATCGCAAACGGCATACTCCTTAGCCAAAGTCGAGATGTTTGGCAGGCGACCCGGAGCAAAACACTTCATCACCCGATGCGACTTAGGGACGTTCTTCGTTTTGCCTTCGTAGGCTTTTACGAAACCCTGCATCGCCGGTGCCCCACTGCCAGCGAGGTTCCCGAAGATCTGCTGGTTGACGCTCAGGAAGTCGTGACCTGGATCGGGAGTTAGATCTCCCGCATCACGGGCGTCGGGAGTGACGGTCACTGGCGCGCCCTGGCTGTCGGGATTGGTTTCGTTTCCATTCAGGCCGTCGATAGGCCATGAAGTGTCCTTCATAAAGCCGAACATGTGATCGAAGGAGCGGTTCTCCATCATCAACACAACCAGATGTTCGATTTTTGGCGCCATTGTGTGTTCCTCCGTTTTGATACAAATCGAGCCACGCGACTCTTTCAACCTCACCTGAGTACCATCGCTAAAAGTCAACGATTCCGTTGAAGCACAGGTGTCAACGTTGAACCTAACCGTCTTTCTGACTTCGTGTCCTGCGATCTCCCGGCGTTAACGGTTTCGGATTGGAGAGGCCCTGGTAGCTGCAATAGATGGGAAACTCACCTGGAACAATCAACGGGGCTTTGCCTCAGCAGTGGCGAACATTGTTTCGCCACTGTACCGGACAGCATGAGTTCGTACTCGGTACCTAATCCTATCGGCGACTACTCTCACCTCGTGGCCATCGGTAACGTTGCCGCCGGAAACCTTTGTGCAGGTATGCGCGCGGATTCCTTCTGATGAAGACTTCCAATTACTATGGCAGCAGAACCTGAATCATTTCCACTGCCTGTAATAAAAAGTTTGCCTGCTTTCAAGAATTGAGATGATTAACCAAGGTGAACTGATGACGAGTTGGGAGTCAGATCAGCTCATAGTACTCAGCGAGCGGGAAAGCCGTTGCGGCAGATACTCGGGCATACTCATTTACTGCGTGTCTGTACGTTCCGGATGATGTCAGCCAGCAGTTCGTTGAACCGTGCCGGATCTTCAAGCATGGGATAGTGTCCGCTACCTTTCATGATAACGGCATCAAACTGCGGCGCATACTTGCGATTGACCTCCAAACTCGTCGGCGTCATGTCTGCGTTGATCGCCGTGAATGGGCACCTTCACCTCGCCCATTGCAGGTGCTGCCCGATACGCAAAGATTGCTTCAAGGATCGTGACAGCAAGCTCCGGTGGGCGCGCGGTCACTTGTGAGATTATGCGACTCTTGACTGCGGCAGGCGTGCTGGGTGAGAAGTAGAGTTGATTCAGAAAACCGGTGGCCGCAACTACGTAGTTAGCGCGAAGCTGCTTCACTGCCTCTTCAAGTTGTTTTGGATCAACTGTGCTTTCGACATTGTGTAGAGTGTCGACCGGAACTATTGCGAGCACGCGGTCGGGCATTCGCCGCGTCGCTTCCAGCACGATAGGTCCACCCATCGAGCTTCCGATCAGTATCACGCGTTTGAGATTCAGTTTCGTCATTACAGTATTGACGTCATCGGCATAGCTCTCAATCGACCAGTTCTTGCGTCCCTGACCGGATTCGCCGTGACCCGGCAGATCGAGAGTGACGACTCGATGATTTTTCGCAAACACAGGAACCTGGTTGTCCCACAAGTGGCGGTCGCAGCTCCAGCAGTGTACGAATACCAACGCAGGTTCACCTTTGCCTTGAACGGAATAATGAATCGGAACACCATCTTTCGCCGGTACGACTTCCGCTTTGACATCTGACTGAACGAAAGGAGCCGCTAAAATAAAGAGCAACACAAGACTTTTAATCATGGCCTTACCTCCACGAGAGAACTATTTCGGTCGAAAAACGTAAACACGAATCGAATCCACTTAATACCACACTGTCCGCGTCATCGGAACCGGTGCATGAGGACGAAAGGACGCCCAGGTGAACACGCTACTTCATAACGTCCGCTACGCAGCGCGCATGTTGCGTAATAACTCCGGATTTACCCTCGTTGCGGTGCTGACGCTCGCCTTTGGCATTGGCGCTAATACTGCGATCTTTAGTGTCGTGAACGCCGTTGTCTTTCGGCCGCTTCCATTTTCAAAACCGGAACAGATTGTGATCATTCGCGACGATTTGACCGGCCGGCAAATTGAAGATGTGGGTATGTCGGTCGACGAACTGAAGGATCTGCAAGAGCGTTCGGGCATCTTCCAGGAGGTATCCGCGGTCTGGCCGATCGACGCGAATCTAACCGGATCGGAAAGACCGGAAAGAATCGAACTGCTGGCCGTCAGTCCGAATTACTTCGCGTTACTCGGCGCGAACGCTCAACTCGGTCGCGTGTTCGGTCCTGAAGAACGGCAAGCAAAGGGTTTTGCCGAGGGTGTCGTGATTAGCGACGGACTTTGGAAACGACTATATGGCAGGGATCCAAATATTCTCGGGCATAAGGTTTATGCAGACACGGACCTTTACACGATTATTGGTGTCATGCCTCCCGAATTTCGTCACCCCGGCAAGACACTGCGAAATGAAGTCGATATGTGGGGCACTGCCGGATTCGCGGCGAATCCATTTGGGCCACCTGTACGCGCGGCACGAATCCTTCCGGGTGCAATCGGACGGTTGAAAGACGGGATCGACGTAAACCAGGCACAGGCAAAGATGGATGCGTTTGTTGCCAACCTTCAGACGGAGTTTCCGAAAGAATATCCGCAACAGGCGGGTTGGTCAGTTCGCGTGCTATCAGCACACCAGCAGCTCGTCGGCAACGTGAAAACGATCCTGTACGTAGTGCTCGGTGCGGTCGGGTTAGTGTTACTGATCGGGTGCGTCAATCTTGCAAACCTGATGCTCGCACGATCGTCAGGGCGTCGTCGTGAGATGGCCATTCGCCTCGCGCTGGGAGCGAGTCGTCGCCGCCTCATACTTCAGCTTCTTACGGAGAGTTTGTTGCTCTCATTTATTGGCGGAGCGCTTGCGCTTGTTGTGCTCACCTTAATGTTAAAAGGGTTCGTTCAGTTCATACCTGCTGATATTCCCCGACTAAATGAAATAGAAATCAATCTGAGCGTCTTAGGGTTTGTCTTTTTGATCTCGACCATCACCGGATTGCTCTTTGGACTCGTTCCCGCCCTGCAATCATCACGGGCTGACGTCGTCGTCAACTTGAAGGATGGTAGTCACGGATCCGGATTCGGAATGGCGACGCATCGTTTTCGCAGTGGGCTTGTAGTGCTCCAGTTCGCGCTATCGTTAATTCTGATGATTGCGGCAGGGTTACTGCTCCGGAGTTTTGCCCGGCTCCTCGACGTGAATCCGGGTTTCAACCCCGACAACGTTTTACTCGCTCGTGTCTGGCTGCCTGTTCCAAACAACCCGGACCTCGATCCGTACCGAGATCCATTAAAGCGAGCCGGGTTTACAAAGGATTTGCTGCAGCGAGTGAGTGCGATTCCGGGCGTGCGCAGCGCGGCGATTAGCAGCGGTAATGCTGTTCCCCTCGTTGGTCAACATAATTCCGGCGGCTTTACGATCGAAGGTGATGCTGTAACGAACAACAATATCCCGACCGCGCAGATTGCCGTGGTCTCGCCTGATTACTTTAGAACGATCGAGACGCCTCTGAAACGTGGACGGTTCTTCACCGAGGCAGACGACCGCAAAGCGCCGCAGGTTGTTCTGATTGACGAAGCACTTGCGGAACGCTACTTCACCAGTCGAGATCCGGTAGGAGTGCGAATAAAACGAGGTGGTCCACAATCGGAGGCGCCGTGGATGACGATTGTCGGGATTGTCGGAAACGTGAAGAGCGACGGCTTTGACAAACCTGATCAGCCTCACCTTTACCATGCGCTCTTCCAAAATCCCGCATACGCGATGGCGATTTATTTGCGGACTGATGTGGCGCCGTCGAGTGTGACACAGGCGTTGCGCGAACAGGTGCGCGCGGTTGATCGAGACTTGCCGGTCTTTGGTGAAACCACGATGTCACAGGTAGCCGCTGAGTCTGTTAGTCGTCGCAAGTTTGCGATGCAGTTGGTGGGACTCTTTGGAGTGCTCGCACTGCTGCTTGCGGGAGTTGGTATCTACGGCGTGATCGCGTATTCCGTCACACAAAGAACACGCGAGATCGGAATCCGCGTCGCGTTAGGCGCGAGCAGGAGCGCGATTCTGAGTTGGGTGCTGAGGCAGGGAATGATTTTAACGATCGCGGGTGTCGCAGTAGGACTGATTGGAGCATTTCTCCTAACGAAATACCTGCGGAGTTTATTATTCGGCATTGGACCAACGGACATTGTGACCTATGGCGCGTTGGCAATATTGCTGACGGTTGTTGCACTGATCGCCTGCTACGTTCCGGCGCGTAGAGCCACGAAAGTCGACCCGCTCGTGGCTCTTCGATACGAATAGATTTTGTTATTGAGTGAGTTAGCCTGCGAAGCAGGCGTAAGCATAAAGCCTGGGGCGCAAGCCCCAGGATCGCACAAAAAAACAAGATTCGAGCCCGCGAAGCGGGCGGCAGCGCTGTCGCCCGCTTCGCGGGCTCATGTTGTTTTTGTTAACGGCTAACCTGGGGCTTGCGCCCCAGGCTTTATGCCTTCGCCCGCTTCGCGGGCTCTAAGCAGTTCTGTGCACTCGCGCGCGGGAATGATGTGAGTACGACACTAACGATTATGAGGAGTACGGTGGTGATGAAAATGTGATCTTCATGGTAATGCGTAATTTCTTCCTTGAAACTAACGCGAATAAAGAGGGAAAGCGGGTCGCTGCCGCGCTGAATTTCCATGAAAGTTTTTTGAAATGGAACTCTTTTTGGACCCGGACGTACGAAAGTTGCGAGAAAACTTCATTCTGCTGTATATCTTCAAACTCACTCTAGGAAACGAACCCAGATCGTTTCACTGCCCAGGCTGGAGGTTTCATCACGAGCGCCGCTCTCATCAAAGATGCTTCGCAACGCAGCTCCCAATTGCGTGGCGCCTCGATGGACCAACTCTTACTTGCGTTTATCGAAGCACCAAACGAAGTGCAAGCTGACGGCTGTCTCGCGAGTCTCGTCGATGAGCACGCAGCGCCGATAGTCAAAGAGATTCTCGGCTCCAGTTTACGCTTTCACCTCGACAACAATGGATCAGCATCAACTCAGGACGCCAACGATCTATTCAACGAAATCATTGCCAACCTGCTCGCGCGGCTGCGTCACATCAGGAGCGATCGCCCGCAAGGAACCATCGCAGATTTTCGCGGTTACATAGCTGCTACGGCCTACAACGCCTGTAATCTTTATCTGCGACAGAAGTATCCGCGTCGCTCTCGACTCAAAAACAGATTGCGCTATCTGTTGTCGCACGATGCAGCGTTCGCGCTCTGGTCCAACGAGGCATTCGGCTTGACTTGCGGGTTCGCAGAATGGCGTGGCAAAGTGGCGCCTACGCCGCAAAGACAGCTCGAAAAGATACGGCAAGATCCTGGTGAGTGGGTCCAAAACGCCGGTCTGCAAAGCGTTGGCATTGATCGCGCACAACTCTCCCGTCTCCTGCACGCTATCTTTGAATCGTGCGGGAGTCCCATGAAACTCGATGAGCTGGTGAACATCGTGGCAGACATTTGTCGTGAGAAAGATCAGCCTGATGAACCACTCGACACAGTGATGAATCTCGCTGCCACTAGTCTCAACTTCGAGACTATTCTCGAGCAGCAACACCTGCTGACGTTGCTTTGGCAAGAAGTCCGTCAGCTACCACGTCGCCAACGCCTTGCGTTATTGCTTAACTTCAAAGATGCTCGTGGGCAGGACTTGGTTAGTCTTCTGCCCTTTACTCGCACGGCGACAATTGAACAAATTGCTGAGGCATTAGATTTCCCGCTTGTGGATTTTCTTAAATTATGGAACAAGCTGCCGCTCGATGATGCGTCGATTGCTGAGTTGCTGGGCGCCACGCGGCAGCAGGTAATTAACTTAAGGAAGTGTGCGCGAGAACGTTTGGAACGGCGAATGAGCGCCGTTATCGCGAAAAGTTCTGCCGGTAAGTAATATCTCGCGCTTGTCAGACTCTAACTAATTAGGGTTACGTCTGGCTAACCAGGTTCGATGATGTCGGAACATCTTTCACAGACGCAGCTTGCAGGGTACAGCGGACGTACATTGGAGCCCGACGAATTGCTCGCGGTCGATAGGCACCTGGCGTCGTGCGATGTGTGTCATCAAAGGCTGATCCGGAGTTTGCCGGGGACTGCGAAGATTGCCGTTAGCCAATCGGTTGAGTTGGACGGAGCGCCATTTCATCTCGATTACGATCGATATCTCCAGCCTTATGTTGACGGCAAGGCGGACGATATCGATCGCGAGATTGTCGATAGTCACATTGCGCTATGTTCAAAATGTGCCACCGACTTAGAAGATCTGCTTGCGTTTAAGCAGCACCCGGTTGCTGCGATAACCGGCAATGCCGGCACATCATCGGGTTGGAGACAATGGCTGGGCCAATGGTCATTGCTGCCGAATCCCGCATTGGCCACGGCCGTAGTTATAGGAATCTTCATTCTGGCAATGGCGGTCTTATTATGGACCACATATCCGAGGTCTGAACGAGTCGAACACGCGGCTTCCGGACCACCGGCATCTGACAAGCCAACACAACCCCCGGAAACAGCGCAGCCGTTACCGGCACCGACCGAGCAGACTGCCCGGACGATCTCACCTTCTAATTTGCATGAGAACAAAGCGGCTCTACCAATACGGCCGCGTGAGGAATCTCTCGTCGTGCTTGATGATGCCGGCGGCCAGTTGACAGTGAGCCCGCGCGGCCGCCTGGAGGGACTTCCCGAGTTGCCTCCGGATTTAAGAGAGAGCATCGAGAAAGCAGTGGCTACGCATGAGCTTCATGCGTCGCCGGCTTTAACGGAATGGTCCACCGGCGCAGGAAATCTGCGTAGTGAGATCGAGAAGCAAAGTACATTTGCGCCGTTGGAACCGACGGATATTGTAGTTCAAACTGATCGACCAACGTTTCGCTGGCGGGCGCTGGAGGCTGCGAGTGATTACATTGTGGCTGTATATGACTCCAGGCTTCGCCAGGTTGGCAGCAGTGGTCCAGTAACTGGTACAGAGTGGACCATCCCACACTCGCTGGAGCGAGGTGTTACTTATTCATGGCAAATCAGTGCGTTGAAGGATGGCAAGACAGTTGTTTCGCCAAAGCCGCCGTTGCCGGAGGCGCGCTTTAAGATCCTGGACCAACCGGCTGTCGAGACATTGGCGAAGCTGAAAGCATCCGCGGGAAGCTCGCATCTTGCAATGGGAGTCTTCTACTGGAAACACGGCTTGCTCGAGGAATCTGAGCGTGAATTTCAGTTGCTCGCAAAAGCAAATCCGAAGTCGACTGCTGTGAAAGAATTGTTAGCGAGCATCAGATCTCTCCGCCGGCGATAAATCAGATTTAGCCACAAAAAGGCACATAAGGCACAAAGGTTCAACTTTTGTGCCTTATGTGCCTTTTTGTGGCCCTGTAGTTACCAGCCGTCGCCGATCATGACGAATCCGGCCCAATAGAATGGATGCCGGTAACGCTCGCTGCGCAGCAGTCCCAACTCTGCCTGTCGCAGCGCCTCTGCTTTCGATCTTGCGTTTGCAGGTCGCGCCGTTAGATGGCGATGGAAGTCGATCATCAAACTCGTGGTGCTTGCCGAATCCACTTTCCATTGACTCGCTACTGTCGTCGGCACACCCGCCACGAACAATGCCCACGACATACCGATCACGCCTTCACCCGCGCCGACTCGCCCACGAGCCGTCTGACAAGCTGAAAGTACTGCCAATTTCGCATGCAGATCCATGTTGATGATTTCACGAGCTTCCAATAACCCGTCCTCATTCGGATCATCCACTCCCTTTTGGGCCAGCGTCAGATACGAGAACATTGGGTTGCGATTGTCCAGCAAGCCATGCGTTGCAAAGTGAAGCACCTGGAATTTCGAGGCTTCAGTTTTTACCACTCCTTCGCGCGCTTCCGGCCCAATGAATATCTGACTATGGGCAGCGCCATAAAGTCTTGCAAGTGTCTTGACCTCTTGCTCAGCTTCAGGCAGAGGACCGAATCTTTCAGAGTCGACTCCTCTAAAGTTATCAGCCGGCCCACCACCTAACTGCGGATTACCAAAGGCCAGCAGTGTTTTAAGGTGCGTTGCAGTATTCCGTTGCTTCGTTACCTCTCGCAGCACGCTCAATGACGGCGCGTAGAAGAGCGTGTAGTCTTCGATCAAGTGGACGCCCGTTCTTGGCTGCAACGCCTGAAACGGCAATTCCCACAGCGCCCGATCAGGCACGACGCAAAGTGTTTTCTTGCCGCGCAATTGTTCCTCGGCAGGCTTGAGCAGTAGATCATAGAGTTGGCGCGCCGCGTCCTGATAATTCAAATCGCGTTCGGCCAGCATGCTGCGGAATTCGTTTACTCGCTCAGACAGCTGGTTTTCGGTGATCTTGAGTGCGTAGAGTGTAATCTTGAGTGGGCTTGCCGTATTTTTTTTATCACTGGTCAGTACAATCAGATACGACTTGTCTTCAGTGACAACAAACTCAACGATTGCTGTCGAAGCATCTGGTATTAGTGCCGCAGCCTCCGCGGCTGTGATCGGCATCGCCTCTCCTCGTTGCACCTTTAACTCGGGATGTTTGACGTACAGACTGGTTAAGAAAGCCTCGTGGGCCATGCGTGCCTTCTCACGAAGCGGTTCCAGCTCAGCCAGGCGATTGAGGTCTGGTTTAGGACGCTGCCGCTCGTTGTAGATTTGCGCGTTAAGTGTAGTGAGCTCTGCGTTTGAAATGCGCTCCTTCTCCTGCTCCTCGAGAGACATCGCCTTGTTGATCGGAATGCGTCCGTTACGGAGCACATCAAGCAAGGTCCTCGCCTTGGCGAGCTCACTATAAGTTAAGGCGTCAATGGGCCGGTTGCGACTGAGTGCCAACTCGACCATTGCCGTATAAGGCGGAAATTTATCTTCGAAAAATCGCTGGCGCGCTAGTTCGCCACCGCCAACGAGATAGCGCATGTTTTCGATTGTGTTGATGGAAGTGGTGAGGGCTTTCTCTGCCTCATCGTATTGCTTTAACGCAGTATATACGCGCCCGGCCTGTTCGTAGCCTCTCCAAAGAAGCTCGGGGCTCGCCAGGCGAGTTGCGATATCGATTACGCGCTTTATGATTTGCAGTGACTGGGGATAGTCGCCTTGCAGGTAATGAATGATGGCGATGTGGTTCAGGGTATGGGCCATGCCGGGCTGATCGTCCAACTTCTCACGTATCGCTAAACTTTGCTGATAGCATTCCAGCGCCCGTTTATAGTCGCCCTGTAAACGATGAATAATGCCGATGTTGTTTAGCGTGAGTGCGGCTCCACGCTTATCGTTTAACTGCTCGCGCAATGCGAGGCTCTGTTGGTAAAAGTCGAGAGCCCGCGGATAGTCTTGTTGCTTGTAGTAAGTAAGGCCGATATTGTTCAGGGCGTTGGCAATTATGGGCTTATCATCCGAAGCTTGACCAAGCTTCAGACTGCGTTGGAAATATTCCAACGCTTGCGCATTGTTTCCCTGCGAGCCGTGAATGGTCCCGATATTGTTAAGAGACTGGCTGATTACAATTTTGTCACCCAGGGCCTCCCTTAACGCCAGACTTCTTTCGAAATATCCAAGGGCGCGTGCGTAGTTGCCCTGTTCCCTGTGGATCAGGCCGAAATTATTGAGTACGTTGCTGAGGATCTTTTTGTCACCCGCTTCCTCTGCCGGGCGAAGACTTCGCTGCACGTAATCGAGCGCGCCGGCATAGTCTCCGAAGACACGTTTAATCGCGCCAATGCTATTAAGGGTACGGGCGGTCATTGCGCGATCCGGCTTGATCGCTTCCAACGACAAAAGCTGCTCGAACAGCTCCAGCGCCTGCTGATACTCTCCGCGCGAGAAATAATTAGTTGCAAGCTGGTCAATCGCGAACGCGACGTTCTGTTCGTCGCCGAGCCGTTCCGCAATTGACCGCGTGAGTTGCAAAGGGACAAGGGCTTGCAACAGCTCGCGCCGCTGCGTGAGAGTCTCCGCGTTTTTCCGCAACGCCTGGACCAACTCAGTTGTGATTAACTCCGGCTCAGCTTCCAACAAAGCCTTTTGATCGCTCTCTGTCTTTGCTGACAGAAGTTTGGTCGCCAGTTCTGTGGTTGCTGCACTACGGGCGAAGCTCGTTTTGTCGGGTGTCTGGGCGAAGCCGGCGTTTGAGCAGAACACGAAAGTAAACACCAGGGAGAGAGTTAGTGGGAGCGCCTGTTTGTAATACGTCATAAATAGCTTTCCTTGCCACTTGAAATAGATGTAGGTACGAAGGTTCGAAGCTGCCGCGCAGGGGAGGTTGGTAAAAGGCGTCGCTATTTTAGTGATTCGAGTTTGGATGGCAAGGTCTTTTTTAAATCGAGCCTTTTCGCGAAGATAAAAAATTTTTCTCACCCGTGGTAATACGCAGTCCACTTTTCATCTTCACCAGTAAGAGGACAAACACATTCCTTGATGCCGGAACTGCACCGGCCCATTTGTCCCCGTCACAAGCACTTCCACAGGACGATCTTCTTAGCTAGAAGAAGATCCGGCAGGAGAAGCACTATGCGTTTCCGTCTACGCACCTCCAGACTCGCGTTAGTAGTGGCCTTCACCATTTGGGCAAATTCACTACCACACCCTGTCTACTCGAAGGACTTCAGAACCGCGGTCAAACCCGTACCTTCGAACAACGACAAACCAAAACCTGCCGGTGCGAACGGAACAAGTAGCATGCCCCGCAAAAACGCTACTGAAAACTATGGCCAGGTCCCGCTAAGTTTCGAATCGAACAGTGGCCAAACTGATCCGGAAGTCAGATTTTTCTCACGCGGTCGTGGTTATGGCTTTTATTTGACTGCGGCAGAAGCCGTGATGGTGCTCAACAAAAACGCAGCGCCAAAGGGCGACATCAAGAACGAAGAACGCGAGGCCGGTAGTGTAATTCGGATGAAGTTGGCGGGCGCGAACAGTAAGCCGCGTGTGCAGGGCCTTGAGCAACTACCGGGGACAACCAACTATTACATCGGTAAGGACCCCAAACAGTGGAGAACAAACGTCGTAAATTACGCCAAGGTCAAGTACGAACGAGTATACCCGGGCGTTGACGTAATCTATTACGGCAACCAGCAACAACTGGAATACGACTTCATTGTTGCGCCGCGCGCTAATCCAAATGCGATCAAGCTCACATTCGACGGCGTAGACCAACTCGCCATCGCTGACAACGGCGATCTCGTGTTGTCGGTTGACGACGGCGAGGTCCGGCAACGCAAGCCAATCATTTACCAGGAAGTAAATGGCCAACGAGCCGAGGTCGCCGGTGAATACGTCATTTTAGATTCGCGGATGGTTGGGTTCCGGCTGGGTAAGTACGACCGCAGCAAGCCTCTGGTTATCGATCCGGTATTCAGTTACTCAACGTATCTCGGGGGATTCGGGATGGAGTCGGCGGGTACGATCGCGGTTGACTCGAGCGGCAACGCGTATGTTGTCGGTTCTACCTGGTCCTCCGACTTTCCCGTAACCGCTGCTTTCCAGGGAAGCCGTCGCGGCACCATGGATTGCTACATCTCCAAGATTAATTCAGCCGGAACGGGCTTCATTTTTTCCACTTACTTTGGTGGCGCCACCGGCGGCGGTGAGTCTGCTGATGATATCGCCCTCGATAGCTCCGGCAATGCTTACGTAGTGGGAACCACGTTTTCGACCGATTTCCCGACAACGGTGGGAGCGTTTGATACCGGTTATGCGAATAACGGAGATGGGTTCATTGCGAAGCTGACGTCGTCTGGCGGGCTTGCGTACTCAACCTACCTGGGCACAGGCGGGGACGATCGAGCAACCGGTATCGCGGTCGACACATCGGGTAACGCCTATGTTCTCGGAATGACTAATTCGTCCCAATTTCCGGTACTGAATCCTTTGCAGACTTATGCCGGCGGAACGTGCGGAAGTAACCCAAACACCTTTCCGTGCATGGACGTGTTCGTCACGAAGCTGAATGCCGCGGGTTCGCAACTGATATTTTCGACCTACCTCGGCGGAACCAACGAAGATGCCCCCAATGGTTACGGTGGCGGAATTGCCATCGACAGCTCGAATAACGTCTACGTGACCGGCAGCACGCGTTCGACTAACTTCCCGCTGCTGAATGCCTACCAGGCAACTCATGCTCCCGGTCCGTCGCCGACGGGCGGCAGCAATCCAGTGCTTCTGAACGAGGATGTCTTCGTCACGAAGTTGGCTGCAAGCGGTTCATCCCTCGTGTATTCAACCTATCTCGGCGGCAGCAGCGACGACGACGCCAGAGACATCGCCGTTGATCCGGCGACAAACGAAGCATACGTAACGGGCAACACCTACCTTGCAACTGACTTTCCCACAACGCCAGGCGCGTTTCGGACCACCGACGGTAACTCCTTCGTTACAAAGTTTTCGGCGGCGGGAAACTCGCTTGCTTACTCAACCTTTCTGATTGGGACCAGTAATGCAATTGCACTGGATACGAGCGGGCACGCTTACGTCACCGGGCAAAGCCCCTATACCACGGGCAAACTCACACAAGTATTCAAGCTCAATCCGGATGGTGCCTCGATGGCCTACTCGATTCTCTTCGGAGGCAATGAAGCGTCTTTCGATCCAAGCCTTGCCTCGCAGGAAGGCACGGGTATCGCCGTCGACGCATCGGGGAGTGCTTATATTCACGGCTCCACATTTGCCCAGAACTTTCCGACGACTGCGGGAGTGTTGCAGCCCAACTTCACGAGCAACATCTGTGGCTCTGATTTCTGCGGCGACAGTTTCGTCACGAAGATTGGCAGTGGCACTGGTTTCACGATCGGCGGCCGCGTGACAGGCGTGAATGGCAGCGGCATATCGAACGTGAAGATGTCGTTGACGGGCTCTATGAAGATGACCGTCATGACAAATGCGAATGGCGACTATTCGTTTCCGTTTCTTAAGCCCGGCGGCAACTTCACTGTCGCACCTACCAAGAGTTTTTTCACTTTCCAGCCGGTAAATCAGGTCTTCAACAATTTGAGTGCGGACCAGACAGCGGATTTCGTTGGCACGATTCCTAACGTATTTATCAACGGCACCGTGAAGAATGCCAACAACGCCGGTGTCAGTGGTGTCACTGTCACCTTGAGCGGCGCCCAATCGGGGAGTGTTGTCACTGATAGCTCGGGCTTCTTCAACTTCCCGAATTTACCATCCGGCAATACCTACACTGTTACGCCTACGCGAGGCGCTGACACCTTCGATCCGGTTAGTCAAACTTTCTTCGGAATCGCCGATAACCAATCAGTCCAATTTAAATTGGTTTACCAGATTTCAGGTCAGGTTACCGATGCAGTTGGAACGCCAACGCAAGACGTGACGCTGACACTAAGCGGCACGCAAAGCGCGGTTACCAAAACTGATGCAAATGGTAATTACGTGTTCACCAAGTTGCCCGCCAATGGCAATTACACGGTGACGCCATCGAAAGATGGAATTCTGATTTACAACTTCACGCCGGTTAGCCAGAACTACGCCGACCTGACCGGAAACCAGGTTGCAAATTTCTCATTCACAAACTCAACGAAGGTAGCGCTATTTCCCGTCGCGGATGCTTACGTCGAAGATGGCGGGAATGCAGGGGCAAACTTCGGCGGCGTCACGCCGTTGCTGTTGAAGACGGCGAACCAGACAGGGCAGCGGCGTGACGTGTATCTGAAGTACGACCTGAGCACCGTGAGCCGGAAGA
>Ga0070689_100000607_pt1 | contig 21675 bp, 13 predicted proteins | sample KBSS23HmetaG_FD_64669 | JGI IMG/M metagenome (GOLD analysis project Ga0070689, IMG submission 64669) | Switchgrass rhizosphere microbial communities from Kellogg Biological Station, Michigan, USA - KBS S2-3H metaG | ecosystem: Host-associated > Plants > Roots > Rhizosphere ...
AGAGTTCCCACGATGGCCTGAAGGTCACCGTCGAACTCAGCTCCGTTAACCGCAAGCAAAGTGAGATCTCGATCAGTTTGCCCCGGGATCTGGAAGTGCTGGAGGCCCAGATCCGGGATGAAGTAAATCGGAAACTGGCCCGCGGCCGGGTCACGGTCCGGGTTTCCCTGCACACCGCCGAGGGCCACGAGGGCGCGCGTGTGCAAATTAACAAGCCGCTCGCCCAAGCCTATGCCCGCGAACTGCGGGCCGTGGCCAAGGAGCTTCGCCTGGCCGGTGATCTGAGCGTCGAATTGCTCATCCGCGCTCCGGGCGTGCTCGACTCCAATTCAAAAATCAGCGATGCCGAAGCATTATGGCCCAGCGTTTTAAAGGCGTTGAGCCAAGCGCTCAGCGACATGCTCAAGATGCGGGGGCGCGAGGGCGGCCACCTGAAGAAGGATCTGTCCGATCGCATTAGCGTGATGCGCAAAGCGGTGACCCGAATTCGCAAGGAGGCGCCCGTCGTGCAAAAGCGGTATCGTGAACAATTGATCGAACGGATCAAAACCGCCGGATTGCAGGAATTGCAGATCGACGAGGAACGCATCAGCAAGGAAGTCGTTTTCTTCGCCGACCGCTCCGATATCTCCGAGGAATTGACCCGCCTGCAGAGCCACTTCCAGCAGTTCGATGACTGCCTCAAGTCCGGGGAACCCGTCGGGCGCACCCTCGATTTTCTCGCGCAGGAAATGAACCGCGAGATCAACACCATTGGCTCCAAGGCCAACGACAGTCTCATCTCGCGCGAAGTGGTGCAGCTGAAGACAGAGTTGGAAAAATTCCGCGAACAGGCCCAGAACGTGGAATAGGAACGAGCCATCGATGACGGCCATGAACGCCAATCCGTTGCTCGTCGTTATCTCGGCGCCATCCGGCGCCGGCAAAACAACCTTGTGCGAACGGACTCTGGAGGCCCGCCCCACCATGACCAGGGCCATCACCTGCACCACTCGCCCGCCCCGCGACGGAGAACAGGACGGCACCGACTATTTCTTCCTGGATGCCGGAGACTTTCTTCGCCGGGTCCAAGCCGGGAATTTCCTCGAGCATGCCACCGTCCACGGCAACAGCTACGGAACCCTGAAAAGCGAGGTCGTCGGAAAATTACGTGGCGGCCGGGATGTCATGCTCAACGTGGACGTGCAGGGCGCCGCGGCCATCCGTTCGCAGGCCGAGAAGGATCCGGAATTAAAGCGGGCGTTGGTGACAGTATTTCTCGCTCCCGTGTCGGTCGCAGTGTTGGAGGAACGCCTGCGTCGCCGCGGGAAGGATTCGCCCGAGAGCATTCAAAAGCGGCTGGCCGGTGCGCGCCACGAACTGACCCAATGGCGGCACTTCGATTACATCATCGTCACCTCCTCGATCGACGAGGATCTGCGGCGCATGATGGCCATCCTGGATGCCGAGGCCATGCGGCAGCATCGCACGCAACTGCCATCTTACGAAGGAGAGCCGGGGAAAACGTCATGAGTGTGAAGAAGACCATTGTGCTTGGCGTCACCGGCTCCATCGCCGCACACAAGGCAGTCGATGTCGCCAGCCAGTTGACCAAGGCGGGCCACGACATTCACGTGGTGATGACAGCGGACGCCCAGCGATTCATCACGCCGCTGCCCTTCAAGACATTGTCACGACATCCAGTGGTGACGGACCTGTATGACGAGGAGGAAGGCTGGAAACCCACGCACATCACGCTGGCCGACACCGCCGACCTTTTGCTGATTGCCCCGGCGACGGCCAACATCATCGCCAAGCTCGCCCACGGCCTCGCCGACGACGCCCTGAGCTGCATCGCGCTGGCGCTGAACCCGGCGGCCAAACTGATCATTGCCCCCGCGATGAATGGCAAGATGTGGCAGCATCCCGCCACTCAACAGAACCTGGCCACGCTGAAGTCGCGCGGCGCGGATATCGTCGGCCCCGATGCGGGCATGCTTTCCTGCGGCTACGAAGGTGTGGGACGCCTGGAGACCGTCGACGAGATCGTCAAGCGGGTGTTGGGATTGTGAGTTTTTCTGGCGAGTCGAAGAAAGCGCTCGTAGAGCGGACACCACGAAACACTGCTCACTTTCTCTCCGGCACCGGCACCGGTTCTGGTGGTTTTCCCGGCGGCGGCTCTCTTCTCTCCGGATTGAAAATTTCGTTCAGCGCTTTGAAGGGAAGGAACGGCAGCGTCAGGATCTTTGGAAACACATAAACCGGTTCCATCTTCGGTTTCTCGAGCGTCCCCGAGATCGACGTCCGAAAAAGCTTCGTCACCGGCCAGAGCACAGTGCTGATCAATGGTCCGATTCCCGGAACCTCGCGCATCAAGCTGGCCTCGACCTTGGCCGTGACATTTCCATCAAAATCAACGTGACCGTCGTACTGGAGCCGGGTGGCGTTGGCGATGATCTCCAGGTCTTTCGAGTGAACAACGCTGTTGGTCATGATAAATGTCGCCTTGCCTTCCTTGGCCCGGCTGTTCCCCAGCCCGGGCACCACGGCATTGAGGACGGGCGAGAGCAAACCGAAAATCGGAATATCCCAAATCAAACCTTCATGGAGCTGGATATGGCCATTGCCATTCCAGCTATTGAGACGGTTCACATCCGCGCGGGTCACGTGCATACGACCGCTGATGGTGCCTTCCAACCGGTTCGTTTTGCCGTGTTGAAAGTCAGATATGATCGGTTTGAGCTGGGTCCTGGAGATGATGGCATCGAAGGCCATACTGCCGCCCCGCGGACGGGCAAAATTGAAATCCGCCCAGCCCTCTATGGTTCCGTCATGCCATCCCCCCGTGACGTTCGTCAGGGTCAACCGATCCCCGCGCCAAAGGACCGTTCCTTTCAATCGCTCGAAATGAAGCACATTCCAATGAAACCTTCCGCCATCGATCTCGAAGCGCATGTTCTCCGCGTTGCTGTCGTTCCGGCCCAACGGCACCGTTCCTTCCACCCGCGCGTCCGGCGGCATCTCGAACACGTACGGTTCGATGGTCCGCTTCGTGATGGGTCCAATGACCTGTCCAATGGCAAGAGGGCTCAGGCGGCCGACGGCATTGGTGAAATGCAGGAGCATTTGCTTTATGTCGATGGCCAGCCCGGCTGCAGTAGCCCGCTCCCCGTGCCGAATCACAACGGGTTCCAGGATGGAGAGCCATTGATTGGAATAGGTAAGGCGGGCGGTGCAACCCAACACGGGAACGCCGCGATAGCTGAAGTTTGTCGCGAGGACGTTGGCGCTTCCGGAAAGCTTCGAGAGATCGCGCCAGTTGCCCCGCACCCGCGCCTCGATGCGCGGCGGCAGATTTGGTACTTCAATTTCGCGAAAGATCCTCTGCGCACCCGAATTGGTCAGGGCCGTCCGCAGGACAAGGGGATTGATGCCGCTTTCCCCATCCACCACGAAGTCGCCCGTCAATTCATCCGCTCGCGCGTTGAGTCGCAAGACGCCCTCCGGACGGTTCAGTTTCAAATCCGTCAATTGCCAGAGCTGATTCGTCAGGCTGAAGGGAACGACGACGCTGGTGAACTCGATGCCGCGAAATGAGGACGAGGGCGCCGCGAGCGTTCCGCGCAATTGCAGCGTGGGCAAAACATCGGCCTGCCAGTTCGTCGGGGGCCGGGTCCAGCTGGGCAGGACGAAACGGCCGCTGCCCTCGATGGAGGGAGTCATCAGCGAATCGAACTCCGCCAGCCACCGTTGGGCATTCGTCGTAAGATAGCCGGCAAAGAGAGCGGGGCGAACGGAGGCAGCGTTGGTGAACGTAATCTCGCGAGTCGTGACGCGGCCGGTGACCCCGGCGCTGACGAAAGCCTCCCCGGAGGACACCTCAGCCTCAACCCGGCCTTCCGACGTCTTCCAGTCGATCGTGCCGAGCGCATGGTCGAGCAGATGCGGTCCGACCCAGGCATTGCTCACCATGGCACTCACATGAAACGGCAAATTCGTAATCCTATCGAGCCAGGCCCAATTGGTTCGAAAGAGATTAAACTCAGGCAGGGCCGGAAGGTTGGCGCTGCCTTCCACGCGCGACCACTGCGAAGTATGCCAGTGGGTACGCAACACTTCTGTCAGCACCGTGGCTTCAAGGTGGGCCGGAAGATAGTTGGTCGGTCCATGGCGGGCTTCGGCCGACGCCGCCAACCGTTCCGCGCTGCCCCAACGGCTTTCCACACCCTCAACGGCAACCTCCAGATGGGTGCGGCGTTCTCCGGCCGCCGAACCTACCGGCTGGGACTGGGAGTTTATCGAAATCGAACGGGCTGTTCCCCATCCGGCCTTGGCGTCTGCCAGGCGGATGGATAGCGATGCATTCGTCGGAACCAAGTATTCGAGCGAAGGTTCGATCTGCAGCTTGAGCTGGAGATAGGAAGCATCAGCCCATCGTGTCCGGCTGTTCTCCGCCCCGACCTGTAACATCAACCGAATCGGATCATTGCTGCCGGACGGAGGGATGGTCCGCGCGATTACCGTCACATTCGTACCGCGGCCCCACGGCGAGTCCAATCCCGACGTGGTCAGCCGCATATTGATATCAAAGCGCTGCCAGTCCCGCGCGTCACCGGAGAAAATCACTTGAGCGGTGGGAGCCGCCGTAAAACGAACCTTTTCCACATCGGTCAAGAGGCGGTGCCAAAAATTACCGACCTGTCCGGGCGGGGTGGTGGTCTTTGGCTTCTTCCAGGCGCGGATGACGGAGGCATTCGTGATTTCGCCGCGGAACCTGACCCGGGCATCCAGGCAGGTTGACTCCAGGAATTTCAACTCCCAAGCGTCGCCGGGCTTGAACACGAGCTCCCCGTTGACCTGGTTAAGGACGAAAGTGCGCGGGGGCTCGTTTGTGCCGGAAAGTGGCCAAAAGAGCCGTCCTTCGCGGAAGGCGACGCCTTCCGGCTCCAGATGAAGTTTAAACAACTCCTTCCAATTTGGGCGAAATTCGGCGCTACGGAGAAACAGGAACGGGCTCGTGACGTGATTCGTGCGATGCAGCTGGAGATCCTCGGCCACGATTCCGTGATACCACCGCAATCGCAGCCGGCTGAATTTGACGTCCCAACCCTGTTCCGCGAGCTGCCGCTCCAGCCGGGTTTCCACCCAGTCGGGAAGCCCAACGTGATTCAGGAACAAGCCCAGGATCAAAATGACGAAGATCAGCAGGAGAAGCGAAATTCGGCACCATTTGAAAGTGGTGAAGAGGATTCGCAGGCCGCGCGGGCGGACTTTATTCCGCTTCGAAGCATTCCCTGACTCGTCGCTCGGTTTAACCTGGGATACGGCCATTGAACCTTAACGACAAATGGACGATGGAAAGGGCATTGGCAATAGCAGCCATGCTGCCAGGAAGCACCCGGGATCACGTGGCCGCGTCCACGAGGTCAGGTCGACTGGAGATGTTTTATTTTGCTGGATTCGAAGGATCACCCTCGGCACCGGCCTTCAGCGATGCCGGAAACATTTGGTTAAACAGGTTGCGCAACAATTCAAAATAAAACGCCGGCGGGAACTCAAATATGAATGTCTGCCCATCGGCCACGCTCATCGCGTACGGCAAACCCGTCGGCGCCCTCCGTGTCTTGTCGTCGCCGAACTCCAACACCAGCGCCCGCGGACGATCGCCATTGCGCAGCTCAATGGTAATCTGGTCCCCCGTATCGCGGAACCCGTAGAGGGCCTTATTATCGGTGCCCTGCGCCACCCAGGCGCTGGCCCGCAGCTCGCCCAGCCGAAACATCATCTCTTCCAGGGGCGCGGGGTTGATGGTGCCCTGCGATCCCTCGACGAAACCCCAGGAGGTATTCGGATCTCGCTGGATCGTCTTCTTCATTCCACCATGTCGAACGGTCACGCGACTGATTTGGTTCGTGGTGAAGGTCCAGACCCGGCGATCCCGCAGTTGCCAGGCCGCGTAAGGCAGGCGGGATACATCCTTGGGGGGCAGACTGTAGACCGTCGCTTCGTCGGGCCGGCGAGCGAACACTTTGTTTTCCTGCCGGGCCCCGAGTTCCAGCACGCCGACGACGACATTGCTAACGGCTCCGGCCGCGTTGGTAGCATTTGCGCCGAGGATGTAGCGGCGGGCCGGCGGATCCAGGTTGTAGAGGGTCTTGAAGTCGGTCACGACATCCTTCTCAATCGCCCCCTCCAATCTGGCCAAGTCATCGATCCATTCCCTCATCACTCCCGCGTCGGCCGGCGGCACTGGAACAACGGAATTGTCTCCAACCGCCCAGGCACCGTTGGTCCCGCGGCGAACGGTGAAGTTTTCCGTGCCGTTGACCTCAATGCTATCGAGGCCGGTGGACGGTATGGACACCAAATGCAAATCGCGCAGGTCGCTGAATGTCGTTTGGAACGCGTCGAGAATCTCGCGGGAAACGAGGACGACGTTGGTATGCATCAAACGCCGGGCGAAAATGACGGTGGAATCGTTGGTCGGACTTTTGCCGAACTGCACCACCTTGAGGTCATTTGTGCCAACGCCGAAGGCCACTTCCAATTCCGGGGGTTGCAGACCGTACTGCTCCAGGTCGACGCGCGGGGAGTCCGTCACGAACTGAACGACCTGAGACAGGGCGATCTTCTCGAGCAGGCGCTGGACTTTGGCCGGGTCGGCGCGAGCGAAAGTGGGTCGTGTGACCACCAACTGGCTCCCGGTAAACTCGACGGTGTAGCCCCGGCTGCCCGCGCGCACGTCCATTCGCCCGAGCTGGATCCCGCCAAACAGGAGAGTGTCGCGCCAATCGTTGTAGTTTCGCGGCAGCCGATCGTAGAGCTCCGCGGGCACGAGATAAACGCCCGGGCGGTCGAGAACCTGCAGGTAAACCTGGTCGCCCACCGGAGTCTTCGTTCCGAAAAGGATATCCCGGCGTTGGCCCCCGTAGTGGAGAGTCAACGTCGCTGGAGGCACGTCGAGCCCGAAGTCCGCCATCGTTCGCTTGTCCGCCGTCAGTTCGCGCTGGGGAATGAAGGTGAGCGGTGCCAACTCCTCCAAACTTCGTAAGACCCATTCGATGGCGTGGCTTTGCGCCGGATAATTAAACGGCAGGGAAAGCGACCAGCTTTCGTCCGACGCCTTTCTTTCCGCCCGCAGCTTGAGCTCATTGGTGACCCGCAGCTGAACATTCGTGACCTCGGCGGCCCGGAACGAGAAAAGCCTGCTGGGGGCCTTGCCGTCCTGGGAAGTCGGATGCAGCGGCTGCTCCACCAGGACGATGAAGGCAAAGAGCGTCGCGGCGAATCCGACCAGCATCCATGTGGTTCTCCATTTCATGCGCTGTAGCACCCAATTCCAATTCCAGCGCTTTGGGTTTCCCTTCGAAGATTCGATGGTTTACCGAGATTCATATTCGCCATGGCTTGAGATTAATGCCGGTCAGCGACGGCGGCGCAGCCAGACGAGCCAGCCCAGGAACAGAACGGCACCAGGAAACGCCCCGACGAGTATCCATTGGGCCGCCGACATCTGGCTCTTCGTCATGATTATCTTGTAGTCCTTGATGGGCCGGGGGGGAATTGGGACCAGCAACTCGTCCCGCGCCAGCAGCCAATTCAAAGTGTGCGTGGCAAACTGGCGGTTCGCCGCGCTCTCAATGATTTCGTTCCCGAGGAAGTAGGAGTCGCCGACGACCACAATGCGCGTCGCGCCGCGATCCGCGCTCACGTTTCGCACGCCGCCTTTCTCGATGGCCGCCATCAACGGAATTTCCCCGATAAAATCGCTCGGCATCCGGATGGGAGTTCCGTCCGCCCGGATATCCGTCACCAACCGGCCCTCCGGCCCGGTGGAGGCCAGAAGCTCAACCTGGGGCGCATCGGCCCCGGCGGAAGGGCCTTTCCGAACGGAGCGCGGCAGGAGCAGATACAGATTGAACCGCGCGAAAGGTTTGATGAGCGGGTGCGACCCAAAACGGCTGACCACGACATCCCGCTTGCTAAAGGAATTCTTGTCATCGTAAACAACATCGCGCCCCACAACCACACCCCAGCCTTGAAGGACCTTCTCCAGCCCGCTGGGACGGAACATCCCCTCGTGATTGAAAAGGGCCAGCAGACGCCCGCCTTGCTTTAAATAGCGATCCACCTTCTCGATGACTTCTGGCGGCAGGGCACTCCGCGGTCCTGCCACGATGAGAAGGTAACAATCCGCCGGAACATCACCGGAACCTTCCAGCCGCAGCTTCTCCCATTTCAGGGTGTTTTCGGCCAGCACCTCGGCAAACTGGGAATACCCCGAAATTTTGTCGGTGGCGTCCGGGCTGTGCTCGCCGTGGCCTTCCAGGAAATAAACCTTCAACTGCCGCGGCGTGATGACCTTCAACAGGGCCGAGGTAAACAGCAGCTCCCCTTTGAAGTGGGTTCGGCGGACCTCACGGGCCTGCATGGAAAGCAGCGGCTGCATGTCGTATTCCGACAGCTCGCTGGCATAAACCGTGTTCCACGCCCCTTTGCCGTCCTTGCCGTCAAAGATCACGAGATCCCGGTCGGTGGCCTCGCTCAATTTATACTTGGCTTTCACCAACCTCGCTTTGCCCGGATCCCGCACGTAATCCACCAGGTCGATCGAGATTCGGCTGTTCGCGTTGGCATAGGCCTTCAGGAGCGTATGGCACATCTCGTAGAGCGGCTCCTCCTTATCGAAATACATCGTTACCCGCACGTCGTTGGTTGTGGCTTCCAGGATGCGCAGCGTCAAAGCCGTCAGTTCACCCTGCGCCGCCGCCGACCAGGTCCAGCGCTTGAAATGCCGCGACGCCAGATAATTGAACATCGCGGTTACCGCCAGCGTGGCCAGGATGGCGACCAGCGTATTCAGGCTCAGGCTGAAACGACGTCCGCGGGAAAAGCTGGGTGACGGGTGGTCGCTCATGTCATTTCCATCTCCGGCTCTCGACCAGCTTTAAAGTCAGGAAAATGAAGAAGGCCGTCGACGAGATGTAGAAGACCAGCGGCCGCGTGTCGATTACGCCCTGGGCGAAATCGTGCATGTGCTCCACCATTGAGGTGTAGCTGACGATCCCGGGAATCCACCCCGTGTCCGTGGTAAAGGCGACGCGAAGAAAGCTCACCATCAAAAACGCAAATCCCACCGCCAAGGTGAGGATGGCGGCAATAATTTGGCTTTTCGTCAGGGCGGAAGCGCAGATGCCCATGGAGAGATAGAGGCTGCCGACCAAAAAAATCCCGAAATAGGTGGAGCCGACCCCTCCCCAGTCGAACGCCGTGGGATCGCTCGTATAATGCCGGATGATCACCAGACAGCCCAGCAACGGGAGCCACATGACCATGAAGAAAAACAACGCGCCGCAGAACTTGGCCAGGACCACCCGGACCTCGCTCACTGGAGTTGTCATCAATGTTTCGTACGTGCCCGTCGATTTCTCCAAAGCAAAGGAGCGCATCGTAATCACAGGCGACGCGATGATCATGATGTGCCAGAAATACGAGGTATTGTAAAAAATCTGCATCATCGGCATCGGCGTGGGCTCCGCATTCAACGCCCCCAACATGCTGTTCAGACTGAAACCCAAAAGGAACAGAACCGCCGCAATGACGACGTAGCCAGTCCAGGAGAAGAAAAAGGAGGACAGCTCGCGGCGGACAAGAGCAAAAAAGGCTCGCATCAACGTTCCTCCTCGCGATCGGCGCGCGTCAGGCGGACAAAAATATCCTCGAGAGACGGCTGGGTTCTCGACAATTCCCGCAATTTCCAGCCGCGCTCGTTGGCCAGCGCGAAGACGACCGGTCGCAGGTCCATGCCCGCCCGGCCGGTCACCAGGCAACGGAAGTATTCACCTTCCGCCGGGGCCAGCTCGTAGTGGTCCACCTCTGCCATCGTTTCAAAACAATTGCGCACGTCCGCCTCGTTGGCCGCAATCTCCGCCACCACTTGGCCCACCTCGCCCACCAACGGTTGCAAATTGTCCGGCGTGTCATGCGCGAGAATGCGGCCCTTGTGCAGGATCAAAACGCGATGGCACGTCAGCTCCACTTCCGGAAGGATATGCGTGGAAATCAAAACCGTGTGGTGCCCGCCCAGATCCTTGATCAGTTGCCGGACCGAGCGGATTTGGTTTGGGTCGAGCCCAATCGTCGGCTCATCCAGAATGATCAAGTCCGGCTCATGAACCAGCGCGTCCGCCAGGCCCACCCGTTGTTGATAGCCCTTCGAGAGGTGTCCGATGATGCGCTTGGAGACGTCCGTCAGCCCGCACTGTTGCATGACGATGTCGATGCGTTCACGGGCCCGGCCCCGGCGCAACCCCTTCAGGGCAGCGCGAAATTTCAGATATTCGCGCACCCGCATGTCGCGATGGAGCGGATTGTTTTCCGGCATGTAGCCAATCCGCCGGCGCACCTCGTCCGCCTGGGAAAAAACATCATACCCGGCCACGCGCACGGTGCCGGACGAAGCGGGCATGAAGCAGGACAGCACCCGCATGATCGTGCTTTTGCCGGCGCCATTGGGGCCGATTAAGGCGACGATCTCGCCGCGCTGGACGGCGAAGGAGACATTGGCCACCGCCACCCGTCCTGGGTAGCGCTTGGTCAAATCCTCGACCTCAATCATATATCCGTTATGCATTCGCGGCTGGTCGGACTCTAGCCAAGCGATATCCGCATGGGCCAACAAAAAGAACGGGTCTGGGCTCTGGGTAGGGCTGGGCGCGCTGCGCCGGCCCCGCCGCGTTCCAGCGGCGGAACCCTTCCGTGCACCTTCAAGGAGCATGCACCGACGATTGTGAATCTAACGATTCCGCCTCCGTGCGTCGGCGGGGCCGGCCCAGCGGGCCAGCCCTACCTCAAAAATGCTGTAAGAGCATGAACCCCGTTTCTTCTGTAGGGGGTGGATGGCTGGATTCCCGCGTGTGCGGGGCCTTCCGGCCAGGAAATCGGGTGCGGTACCCGATTTCACCGCGGGCAAGGGCCCCGCGCCTTCAAAGGCATACGTAAAGCCGGTGAATGCGCGGTGGCCCAAGCTCCAGCGTCCTTGCCGGATTGCAGACCCGGCTCGGAACAACTGGAGCATCAACCGGAGCGGATGCTTCCTGGTTGTGGTTCCGGTCCCGCTCTCCGCCAGTAGTTGACCCGTCCCAATTCCCAACGCAGTGACTCAGCTCATGAAGACATCTCGTATAGCGCTCATCGCTTCCCTTCTGGCCTCCCTTCCCGTCGTCATCCTCGCCCAGGTCCCACCGCTCCTCAATTACCAGGGGCGTGTCACCGTCGGCGGAACCAATTTCAACGGCTCGGGACAGTTCAAATTTGCTCTCGTCGACGGAGCGGGCACCACATCGTACTGGAGCAACAATGGAACGAGCGCCGGTGGCGGCGAGCCCTCCGCCGGAGTCGCCCTCTCCGTGGCCAACGGCCTTTACTCTGTCGCCCTCGGCGATATCGCCCTGCCAAACATGAGCGCCGTTCCGTCCACGGTTTTCAATAACAGCGATGTTCGTCTCCGCATCTGGTTCAACGACGGCGTCAACGGGTCGCAACTGCTCACGCCCGACCAAAGAATCGCCTCCGTCGGTTACGCCATGATGGCCGCCAATGTTCCCAATGGCGCCATTACCAGTGACAAAATCGCCAACGGTGCCGTCTCCGCCGACAAGATCGCCGCGGGCGCCATTTCCACCACTCAGGTTGCCGATAATGGAATCAACTCGGCCAAGCTTGCCGATGACATTGATCTGGGAAGCAGCACGGTGGACGGCCGGCTCGACATCTTCAAAACAACCGCCGGCACCGCGGCGATCAGCCTGATCGGGAGCAGCAGCCAAATCAGCACCTATGGTTCCGATGGGCTCGAGCAGATTCGACTCTGGGGTCCGGGATGGGGAGAATTGTTGTTGCATGATAGCGCCGCGGAAAACAACACGACCGTGCAGCTCGTCGCACACGAAACCAGCTTTCTCGGCTTCCCGTTTCCCGCCCTCGGCCAGCTTCCTGGCGGGGCCTTGCGCCTGACTCTCGGCAGCACCAACCGCGTCTACCTCAAAGCCGGAAATTCCGGCGGCCAGCTCTCCCTCTACCAGAACGACGGCGGCGTCGGCGTGTTCGCTGATGGCGACGACGGCGGGGCCGGCTCCATCAGCGTCCGGAGCACCAATGGCAGCACCCGCGTGCTGATCGATGGATTGAGCACGTCGGGCGGCGGCGAAGTTTCCGTAAACGATGGCAGCGGATCAAAGGCCGTTCAATTGCTCGGAGGCGGCACGGGAGGCGGCATCCTCAACCTCATGAACGGGGATGGAGCCGTTCGCGCCTCCATGACCGCGTCCACTTCCAGCGGCGGCTACCTGTATCTTTACGCCAACGATGGCAGCGCCTCGATTTTAGCGGATGGCGACAGCGGCGGGGCCGGCTACCTCAGCGTGCGCAATAACGCCGGCGCCAGCAGGGTTGTTGTCGATGGCGAAACGACCAGTGGCGGCGGGGCCATCTACCTTTATAACGCGGCCGGATCCGGAACCATCAGCCTGGTGGCTGACAGCAGCGGCGAAGGCCGCATCGTGACGCAGGTTCTTCAGATTACCGGCGGGTCGGATCTTTCCGAGCAGTTCGACATTAAACCGATTCAGGACGAGCTGAAGGCCGGCATGATTGTGAGCATTGATCCGGAGAATCCTGGCCGGCTGCTGACCTCGACGCGCGCCTACGACAGGACGGTGGCCGGGGTGGTGAGCGGCGCAGGCGGGGTGAAGCCCGGAATGATGATGGGCCAGCATGGGACGGCGGCGGACGGCAAGCACCCGGTCGCACTGACCGGCCGCGTTTACTGTTGGGTCGACGCAAGTCACGGGGCCATTCAACCCGGCGACATGATCACCACCTCCGACACGCCCGGTCACGGCATGAAGGTCACCGATCACTCGCTCGCTCAAGGCGCGATCATCGGCAAGGCCATGTCATCCCTCGCCTCCGGCCGCGGTCTGGTGCTGGTCCTCGTGTCCCTCCAGTAACCCGGCAGACAATGGTCACGCTCAACCGGAGACCCGTATGAAAAGAATCTTGAACATATTCCTGGCGGCCTCGGTCATCGGGACAGCCGCCGTGGCCATGGCAGCGGATCGCGAGATAGGACAGCTCGCCGATGGCGGTTACTACATTAAGGATGAGGTCGACTTCGCATTGAAGGAGGAAGTGGCGCGCGACCTGTCGCCCGTTGGGCCCGGGCGACGGCCGGTTCTGACCGGCCGCATGCTTGGTCTTCACGCCGGCCTTCGTGAGATCGCCGGCGGCAATTCGGCAGCGGTCTCCTGGCTTAAAGGCGAGGAACTGCCTGAGCGCGTTCGGGGCAAGGGAAATGAAGTGCCGAAGATGGCCCGAGCCTTGAAAGGCAAGCTGCACGCCGGTCACGACGCATCCTCCGTGGTGCAGGAACTGCGACGTCATCCGGATGTCGCCTGGGCCAGCCTGAATCGCGTGCGCAAGGCCGCTGCCGTTCCGAACGACGCCCGCTGGGACGACCAATGGGGACCGCAACGCGTTCGAGCCGATGACGCCTGGGACGTATCCCAAGCTTCGACGAGCATTCGTGTCGCCATCATTGATACGGGCGTTGACCTCACCCACCCGGATCTGTCCGCGCGAATTGTCTACAACCGCGGCTTCGGCGGAAACTCGAACGGGGACGCCAAGCGGGATCGCCGAGGCGGGAGTTCAATCGATCACGGCACCCACTGCGCTGGCATCGCCGCCGCTATTCGCAACAACAGCATTGGTGTCGCGGGAATCACGCGCGCCAACATCATGGCCATGGGCTGCTCCAGCTGGGTCGCGTCCGAGAGCGAGTACTACATTTGCTGCGCCGCCGACGCGATTAACGACGCGGTGGCCAACGGCGCCGATGTCATCAGTTGCAGCTTTGGGAATTCGTCACTGGAGAGTTCGGAGTCGGATGCCCTGGATAATGCGCAGGACAACAGCGTAGTGGTCGTAGCCGCCGCCGGCAACGACGGCATGAATGTCGACAGCAGCCCCAGTCAGGGTTGGAACGATCACTCCTGGCCGCTCATCGTCAGCAATATCCGCAATGACGACACCATCAACAGCGGAAGCAATTTCGGCAGCGCGATTGACCTGGCTGCTCCGGGAACAGGCATTCTCAGCACGGTCACGACCAACTATTATGGCGCGAACGCCAATGGCAATTACGCCAACTTCTCCGGAACATCCATGGCGGCGCCCGCCGTGGCAGGCGGTGTGGCCATGGTGGAAAGCATGAACCCGAGCCGCATTTCCGGCTCCGGCACGAAACATCTTCTCTATCGCATGGCGGAAGATTTGGGCGCCGGCGGAAAGGACAGCAGTTACGGCAACGGCATGTTGCAACTGGATCCCGCTTTCCTTCGGCCGTTGCGCGACGCGAGCGCCTTCGTCAATCCCATCCAGCCGGCCCTGCTCGAGTTCGGTACCTACGATCTTCCATACAACGACATTCCGGCCGCTGTCGGCGCCGTCCCCAGCGGTGGAACCATTGTCCTCAACGGTGGGACACTCAGCCCGGCTTCGTTCAGCTATCCGCCGTTGACCATCACCAAGGCCTGCACCTTGCGGGCGTTTCCCGATCGTTCAGTAGTGATCGGCCAATAACTTCATCACTCGATTCCCATGAACATATCTTTCAATGGAGCACGAGCCATGCGCCCAGCCCAACCGCCCGCCCACCGCCTGGCCATTCAATTCGCCGTCGCGGCGATATTCGTTCTGCCGGTCGCATTGAGCGCCGGGTCGATGACCAGCACCGCCTACTCGGTGGCTGCTGATTCCGTCGATGCGGGAGGAGGAAGGACCACCAGCGCGCTCTACAACAACCAGGGTTGCCTGGGCGGCATTGGCGGCATCAGCACAGTTGGAGCGCCGGCCGAGGTGGCCAAGCATGGCTATGCCGGACAGCTCTACGAGGTGGTGAATCTGGCCGTCTCGGCGAATCCCACCAATGTCAACGAGGGGGCCACTCGCCAGCTGGGAGCCAGCGCCGTCCTGGACGACGCATCGGTCCTCAATCTCGGTCCGGCCACGGTGGCCTGGAGCGTTGACAGCGGGCCGGTGGATTCCATCAACGCCAGCGGACTGGCCACCGCCGGTCATGTTTATCAGGATACGCTGGCCACGGTTCGCGCCACCGCGCTGGCCAAGGCCGGGACGCTGGATCTTCTGGTAAGCAATGTATCGAACGACGATTTCGGATCGTACGCGGGCGACGGTTTGAATGACGCGTGGCAAGTCCAGAATTTCGGCGAGAATAATCCGAGCGGCCTGGCATCGGCCGATCCGGATCACGATGGGCAGAACAATTCCTACGAGGAGATGGTCGGCTCGATCCCGACTGATGGGAATTCCTTCTTCCGATTCCGCATTGAGCCGGTAACCGGCCACACCGACCGAAAGAACCTCATCTTCAGTCCGCGCATCGGCGGACGGACGTACACGGTGGAAGCGAGAACAGATCTGGCGGCGGGCGTGTATGCGGCGGTATCGCCGGTGGTGGTATCGGATGTCGGACCGGAACGCACGGTCACGGACATTGACGCTGTTGAAACGAACAAGTTTTACCGGGTGGTCATCACGAAACCGTAGGGCAGCTGGTGGCGCCCGCAGGAATGCGGGCGCTACCAAACTTCTCCTTTCCTCGTTTCCGCATGGAGGGCATGATGATGGCTGTATCTGATGCGCAGGACCGTTGCTTACATTCTCTCCACACCGTACGCGGGTTCGCACTACCTGTCCCTCATGCTGGGCAGCCATTCCCAGGCGGCTCACGTCGGGGAAGTGAATCATCTCCTGAACGAAAAACGGGGAAGCCAAAGCAAGGAAGTCGCATTCGTCAACGAACAGATCTTCGAAGGCATCGGCCCCGACAATATCGGCTCCCTCTATGACACGATTTGGACACGCCTGAATCCTCCGCCTGATCTCCTGATCGACAACTCTAAGAAGGTGACCTGGGCACGGCGGTTCGTCGACCGACAGGATTTTTCCCGAAAGTACATCCACCTCATCCGGGATCCTCGCGCCCTCATTCGCCGCTACGGACTGAACAGCTCATTCAAAAAAGTCCTGCGGCAACGCTGGAGATTGTTCCGCCACATCCCAAGCCTGCGCCCACGCATCTTCCTCATCAGCGAGGCTCGGGTCTGGGGCTATTACTGGCTTTGGCAAAACCAATCGATTTCCGAATTCATCTCCAGCCATCAGGGCGATGCCCGCATGATCACGTATCGGGATCTGGCCAGGGAACCCGCCACCGAAGTCGCCCGGCTGATGCAATGGCTCGGCCATGAATTTGAGCCGGCGCAATTGGAATACTGGCGCTTCCAACATATCGGCACCGAAAAGAAGAACTACGGGTGGGTCAAGGAACAGCAGTCCTCCTATTTCGACCTCCGCTGGCAACAGGAGGTCCCCACGGACCTGCAATCTGCCATCTCCAGCGACCCGCTGATCCTCCGGTATCTCGACTCGGTTGGATTGCGCATGGTCGATGACGGGCTCACCCGGCTGCCGGCTGCGGCGCAGCCAGAAGCAGCCAAACCTGCGGCCGGACAAACCGTGCAACCCATATGAGCGGATGCGCCTGGCCCTGACCATCGAGCGATTGGACCTGGCCCGGGGCGGGGCCGAGGTGGCCGGCTTGCGTCTAATCGAGGAACTCGTCCGTCGCGGGCATCAGGTCTGCGTGATGACCGAAGCCGTGGTGCCACCGCTGCCGGAGGGCGTGGAGGTTGAGCGGATTCGGCTTCCCTTCCCGTCGGTGGCGCTTCGTCAGCTCAGCTTCGTGCGCCGAACCGCCCAGCGGTTGCGGAGCGGCCGGTTCGATGCGTCGGTGGCATGCGGACGCGGCATCGCCGAGGACATCATCTGGGCCCACACCGGTTCGCATCCCGCCACCATGATGGGTGCCGTGCGAACCTATTACTACAACCCGCTGCTGCGAACATTGCGGCGTTACCAGGATCGCTACAGCGCCAAGTCCTGGGTCTACGCCTGGATCGAACGCCGTTGTTTCGCCCGCCGGCCTTCGCCGTATCTCATCGCTGTGTCCGAAATGGAAGCGCGCGAATATGAACAGTTCTACGGCGTGGAACGAGGCCGCATCCGGGTTGCCTACAGCCTGGTCGATGTTCGCAGGTTTTCCCCCGAAACCCGCCAACCCCTGCGCCAGGCGGCCCGGGCCCGCCTCGGGTTGAAAGACGAAGTCGCCATCCTGTTCGTTGGGCAAAACTTCAAACGCAAGGGGCTTCGCCTGCTGGTGGAAGCCGCGGCGTTGCTCGCGCAACGCGGACATTCGTTTCGCGTTCTTGTCGGGGGAGGCTCCCTCCGCCAAGGCCGCCCTTACATGGCTCTGGCGGAAAAGCTCGGGTGCGCCTCCGCCATCCAGCTCCTCGGCCCAACGCGGTCCGTCGAGGAATGGTACGCCGCGGCGGATATTTTTTGTCTGCCCACTTTCTATGACACTTTCGGCATGGTAGTGCTCGAAGCCATGGCGTGTGGTTTGGCCGTGGTGACATCCCGCTTTGCCGGGGTATCTGAAGTGATTCGAGACGGTGAGACAGGTTGCCTGCTCGCGGGAGCGCACGACGCCCGTGAACTGGCGCGGCGCCTGGAAGAGTTGCTCTCGCCGGAACGGCGCGCCGCGATGGGAGCCGCCGCAGTTTTGGCCGCGCGGGAAACCTGTCGAAAAAATCCCGCGATTGATGTTGCATCGATCGTCGAAGAACTGGCCGCCCGCAAGCTGGCCGAGAAAAAATCATGAGCGCGTTCAACCGTTTCATCCAGGTGCTTCCCACCAAGCCGCGCAAGGTCGCGCGTCGCCTGCTGGCCCGCCTGCAAGGACGGGGCATTGTGCACCTGTTGCATATCGGCAAAACGGGGGGGACTGCGGTCAAGCACGCCTTGTCGCTCCACCTCGACCTCCCGTGCTGGGCGGTCTTTCTTTCCGGCCACTCCGTCACTCTGAAGTCGGTTCCTCCCGGAGAAAAAGTTATCTTCTTCACCCGAGACCCCATCAAACGATTTGTCAGCGCGTTCTTCAGCCGGCAACGGCAGGGCCTGCCGCGACATCACCTGCCGTGGACCGAAGAGGAGGCCGCTTTCTTCAAGGAATTCGAAACTCCCAGCCAGCTGGGCGAAGGTCTGTCCTCGTCGGACAATGCCGCGCGCGTCAGGGCACAGGCCGCGATGAAATCCATCCGCCACATTCGTTCGTCCTACTGGGAATGGTTTGGAGACGAAGGTTATTTTGCATCGCGGACCGCCGACATCCTTTTCGTTGGTCGGCAGGAGACCCTGTCCCAGGATTTCGAGCATTTGAAAACCATTCTCGAATTGCCGGCGAGCCTTTCCCTTCCCACCGACGAAGTTCAAGCCCACCGCAATCCGACGAACCTGAACAAGAAACTCAGCGAGACCGCCGTGGCAAATCTTCAGGAATGGTACGCGCGCGATTACGAATTCCTCGCGCTTTGCCAGAAATATTATTGCGCCGAACGTCTGGCCGAGACGATGGCGAACACGTGATGGTCGCGCCTCCCGAGCATCAACCGTGAAACTTCGCGCGCTGGTCCTCCGCAGCCTGCAATACCGATGGCGTCAGCATCTGGGTGTCCTGCTGGGCGCAGCGGTCGGCAGCGCAGCGCTGATCGGCGCCCTGGTCGTGGGCGATTCGGTTCGCGGCAGCCTTCACGAACAGGCCTTGCAGCGGATGGGATGGGTTGACGCGGCTCTCGCATCCCCGGACGGCTTTTTCACTGAAAGATTGGCCGGCTCCATCCAAAGCGCGACCGGTTCCGTCACCATTCAGCGGACGGCACCTGCACTCAAGCTCCCCGCCACAGCGGCGCGCCCGGATGGATCCGCCCGTGCCAACCACGTTTTCATTTTAGGTGTTCGCAGTAATTTTTGGCCGGAGGCGATGGCAGGAACATTCGCTTCCATGCCGCGGCAATCAGTGATTCTTAATGAAGGCCTGGCGGCCCAGCTCAACGCGAAACCTGGAGACGGATTGGTCTTCCGTGTGCACAAGCCGTCCGCGCTATCGCGAGATGTGCCCATCACACCCCAGAGCGACGCTAGTGTGGCCTTGCGACTCACGGTCCATAAGATAGTTGGTGCAGCTGAAATGGGCAGCTTCGATCTGCAATCCCGCCAGGGCCCACCCCTGAATGCCTTTGTCCATCTCGATGACCTCGCTGGCCCCGCCGGACTTAAAGGCAAGGCCAACCTCGTTCTCGCGGCGGAGATTAACGGCTCCAGCGACCAAACGGATACCCATCGGTTGAATCAATTCCTCGCCTCGAAGATGCGCCTGCAGGATTACGATGCCGAAGTTCGTCCTGTAACCAACTCGACCGCTGTGGAGGTGCGCTCGGATCGAATTTTTCTTCACCCGGCTTTGATGGAGAAGGCCACTGCCGCGGGCGCGTTCGGAGAAGCAATCGTCATCCAGCCCCTGCTTACCTATCTCGTGAACTCGATTCGCAATGGCGAAAGGTTGGTGCCTTATTCGATGGTGACCGCCGCCGGCCCGCCTTGGACGCCGACGGCACTGAAGGACGACGAAATCATCGTCAATCAATGGCTGGCCGACCGGCTGCAAATGAAGCCTGGCGATTCGATCGAACTCGCCTTCTTCCTGCCGGAGTCCGGATCCGCCCTCGTCGAACGCACCAACCGTTTTCAGGTTCACTCGGTTGTGCCCATCGAAGGAACCCACGGCGATCGCACGTTGATGCCAGAATTCCCTGGTCTGGCCAAAGCGGAATCCACGCATGATTGGGACGCAGGCTTCCCGCTCGTCCACAAGATCGGCGATGAAGACGAAGCCTATTGGAAAACCTACCGAGGCACCCCAAAGGCCTTTGTCACGTGGAAAGCGGGCACATCGATGTGGGAAAACCGATTCGGGAAAGCCACCGCGATTCGCCTCTCCCCGTCGAGTCAACCATTCGAAGGACTGGCAAGCCACGTCGCGACCAATCTTCTGGCACGCTTGGACCCGGCCGCCGTCGGGTTATCGTTCCAACCTGTTCGTGCGAGCGCCCTGACCGCGAGCTCGCAATCGCAGGATTTCGGAGGCTTGTTCATCGGGTTTAGTTTTTTCCTGATTATCGCCGCACTGATCCTGATGGCTTTGCTGTTTCAATTCGGACTGGAACAACGGGCGACGGAAGTCGGAACCCTGTTGGCACTTGGCTTCACTCCACGGCAAGTCCGCAAGCTACTGCTTTGGGAAGGAGGCATGATTGCGCTGGTGGGTGGCGCAATTGGGTTGGCCTGCGGCCTGGGTTACGCCCTCGCCATGCTGCGTGGCCTGACGACCATCTGGCGCGATGCCATCGGCGCTTCAGCCCTTCATTTCTTTGTCACGCCCCTGAGCCTCGGCGTGGGCTTGATCAGCAGCTTTGTTGTTTGCGCCGTCACGATCTGGATTGTTCTCCGTCAGCAAGCGAGGCGCCCGGCGCGAGCCCTCCTGGCGGAAGGTGGCCTGGAATCGAATGAACCCAGGCCTCGTCCCGGGGGCCGCTGGGCGGGCGGGAGTGCGCTGGCGGGAATAGCCGGCGGCGCGGGAATGGTCGGATGGGCATTGCTGGCGGGAGAGAATGCATCCCCAGGAATTTTCTTTGGCGCCGGCTCATTGCTTTTGCTCGGAGGTCTGGCCCTTTCCGCAGTCTTCCTGCGACGGCTGGAGCGAGTTGACCGCAAACGAACCCTGAGCCTGACGTCGCTCGGGCTCCGGGGAGCCACGCGCCGGCGCCGGCGCAGCCTGGCCAGCATGGCCTTGCTGGCTTCCGGAAGTTTTCTCATCGTGGCAGTCGGGGCCAACCGACTGGATTCCGGAAAGGACGCCTCGAAACGCTCGGCCGGCACCGGCGGCTTCGCGTTGATCGGTGAATCGACGCTGCCGGTGATTCGCGATTTGAATACCGCCGCCGGTCGCGAGTTTTATGGCCTCAAGGAGCAGGAATTGGCGGGCGTGAGCTTCGTGCCTTTTCGCGTGCGCGATGGCGATGAAGCCAGCTGCCTCAACCTGAATCGGGCGCAGCAGCCCAGGTTGCTCGGCGTCAACCCAGCGGCCTTGTCGGAACGACGGGCATTCACGTTCTCGCGCGTGCTTAAAGGCCTGCCGTCGCAGGAGCCATGGATTCTTTTGCGCGCGCAAAGCGAAGACGTGATTCCCGCCATCGGCGATGCCGCCTCGATCCAATGGGCCTTGGGACGAAAGCTGGGCGACGTACTCGACTACACGGACGAACGCGGCCGGGCGTTTAAAGTCCGGCTCGTGGGAGCAGTGGCCAACTCGGTTCTTCAGGGAAATCTGGTCATCGACGAAGCCGAGTTTGTCCGCCGATTCCCGAGCGAAGGCGGCCATCGAATGTTCCTGATCGACGTCCCGTCGAACATGCCGCTTACGAATGTCACAGCGGCGCTTTCGCGCGGATTGCAGGATGTCGGGCTGGAATTGACCCCTGCGACCCAACGGCTGGCGGCATTCAACGCGGTGCAAAACACGTATCTCAACACGTTTCAGGTTCTGGGCGGCCTCGGCTTGCTCCTGGGGAGCGTTGGGCTGGGCGTTGTGGTCTTGCGCAATGTGCTGGAGCGGCGCGCCGAATTCGGCCTCATGCTGGCGGTGGGCTATCGCCG
>Ga0070689_100000608_pt1 | contig 21664 bp, 18 predicted proteins | sample KBSS23HmetaG_FD_64669 | JGI IMG/M metagenome (GOLD analysis project Ga0070689, IMG submission 64669) | Switchgrass rhizosphere microbial communities from Kellogg Biological Station, Michigan, USA - KBS S2-3H metaG | ecosystem: Host-associated > Plants > Roots > Rhizosphere ...
CAGTGCAATCGAGCCAAAAGTTCGAATTCGTTCCTTCGTCAGGATGAGTGTCGACATGGTGTATTCCCTTTTTTGACGTGCGCGCTCATGGCGCAGCGAAATCCAGTATCGTTAGCGCCCGACTGTTTGCTTCCATTTGAATCGCGCGGTGGCGTGGACGAACAGGACTGAGGACCACGAGCCGCCGCGGACCACACGTGGGTCGTTCGCGTCGCCCGGCGCAGCGCGCGCCGTAGAGTCCACGCAATCGCCGCATGGCGGACCGTAGGGTTTCGTGAACGCGTCTTCTACCCACTCCGCTGCGTTACCGCCGAGATCGTGCAGGCCCACGCGCGGTTATGTGTTTGGCCGGAAACACGCGCGCCCCTCCGAAGGCGGCGCCGGTGTTATGCGTCACGCCGGCGACGGCGATCGCAGCGCACCCCGTTCCTCGAGGGCTCGAGGTGCGCGGTCGAGCGTCAGCGCTACTTCTTGGCAGCCCTGGCTTTGCTGGCAGCCCTGGGTTTGCTGGTTCAGCGTAATCGGGCCAAGAGTTCGAATTCGTTCCTTCGTCAGGGTGAGTGTCGACATGACATATTCCTTTTCTTCGCTGCCGTGATTGGCTGTGCGAAGTAAGATGGCGTTTTGCCCAATGGATACTGCTATCGAGGTAAATTTTTGGCGTGCGCGCTCATAGCGCAGCGGAATCCAGTGTCGTTGGCGCCGACTGTTTGCTTCCATTTGAATCGCGCGGTAGCGCGGACGAACAGGACGGAGGACCACGAGCCGCCGCGGACCACACGCAGGTCGTTCGCGTCGCCCGGCGCAGCGCGCGTCGTAGAGTCCACGCAATCGCCGCATGGCGGGTGGTAGGGAACCGTGAACGCGTCTTCTACCCACTCCGCTACGTTGCCGCCGAGATCGTGCAGTCCCAGCGGTGTGACGTCATGCGGGGCGTTGCCCACGTCCTCCGGTTCGCGCGGGAGGCGGTCGCACTGGAAACCGAGCTCCCTTCCGAAGACGACGCCATCGCACGATGGCTCGTCGTTGCCCCACGGGAAGCGCCTATTGTCCACGCCTCTCGCCGCGTACTCCCATTCGATCTCCCGAGGAAGGCGCCTGCCCAGTCTTTCGCAGTAGAGCCGGGCGCCGTCCCACGTCACCCACATGACGGGCTTTTTGGCATACCCGGGCCGCGCAGCGAAGCCCTGGCCGTCGATCACCCCGCTCGTCTCGTAGAGCTCGATGAGGTTCTGTCGAGTAGCCCGATAGCGTACGAACCGGCGTTGGGGAGACGTGTCGTCGCGGACCACCTCGCCTTCGCTTCCGAGCGAACCAAGGAAAGAGGCGAACTGCTCGTTCGTGACCTCATAGATATCCATGTAGAAGGACGATACGTGTGCGCGCTGACGGGGCTGCTCCCAGTCCAACGGCCGGCGGAGGCAATTGGCGCCGAGAGCCGTACACTCGCGATCGAGCTCTTCTCGCGTACGCCCGTAATCGAATGCCCCGCCGGGGACCCAGATCATGTCGGCGAATGCCAGGGTGGGGGGTGGCGGCGCGGCGGCATGATGTTCATACCGCCAACCGGCGGTCGCGACCGCCGATGTGGCGACGAGCGCTGCGACAACGCCCTTGGCTTTGCGGTACCGCGCGCCTTCGGAGGTAGCGCGGGTCGGCGCGGGGTCGTCGTTGCGTCCGCGGGACGGGCTCGGGCTCCGCATGGACATCGACGTTCCTGCGCGGAGCGCTCTCAGGACCTCGCCCGCATTGACGAAGCGCTGAGCGGAGTCCTTCGCCAGGCAGCGCGCGATGAGCGTCCGGAGAGGATGGTCGGCCGGCATGGCGACCTCGTCATGAAGAGCGGATACGAGCACCGCCATCGCCGTCTCCCCCGTGAACGGCCTCCGCCCCACGAAGAGCTCGTACGCGATGACGCCCAGCGAGAACACGTCTGCGCGCGCGTCGACTCGGAGTCCGAGCGCTTGCTCGGGCGCCATGTACCCCGGAGTCCCCGCGATCCTCCCCTCTATGGACTGCGTGAGGGTGTGCGGGAGCGCTTCGGCCGACCACTCCGTGGCGATCCACGTCGCGAGGCCGAAGTCGAGCACCTTCACCTGGTCCCCCGCGGTCACCATGATGTTCTCCGGCTTGACGTCGCGGTGGACCACGCCAACGGCGTGCGCGGCCGCAAGTGCGTCGAGAATGCGGTCGAAGATCCGTTGCGCGCGCTCCGCCGGAATGCCATCGCCCATTAGGCAGCGGAGCGATACGCCATCGATGTATTCGATGACGATGTACACGCGGTCGTCGACCTCGCCGACCTCGTAGACGCGCGCCACCCCCGGGTGGGAGATCGCGGCGGCGCAGCGGGCTTCACGCTGGATGCGTACCCGCGCCTCGAGTGACTGCGCGCGCAACACCTTTACGGCGACGCGCCGCCGGAGCGACTCGTCTTCGGCCAAATAGACGACGCCCATCGCTCCGTGCCCGAGGAGCGATTGGACGCGATAGCGTCCGAGGGTCACGCCGACCAGCGTGCCCGAGGGATCGATGGCTGGCGCGGCGGCCACCTCTCGGAGGAACGCGTCGACGTCGGGATCGTCGTCCAGCGGGCTATTGGCGCCGCCGTCGTCATCGTCGAGTGCGAGCGCGTCTCCATCCGCCGCATGTTTGTGACGGGTATTTGGATCGAGCATGGCCTAGGATTCCGATGGGGGGGGGCGACACGAAATGGCCCCGGCATGGTCTGCGGGATACGACGTCGTAGACCAGGGGCACGGCGAAATGTGAACTCGTCGTGCGTCGATCTTTTGCGGCTGAGTTCCGTCGCGTGTGTGGTCGTGACGAATATCTACTGACCAATCGCGCAGCACGAGCCGAAGGCAGGTGTCGCGGCCCCGCCGGGCACGTATCTACATGCAGCGCGCTTGGCGGTACGACGAGTTGCCATCGTTCGGAGTTATTCGTCGTCCGGAGACGGGAGGAATCCTTTTTCGCGCCCGAGGGTCACGAGGCGCTCTTTTAGTGCCTGAAAACGCTTTCGCAACCGCGCGGACTCGCGGCGAAGCGTTTCGGTATCGGCATCGGGATCGTCGAGGAGTGTCATGGCGACGTCCGCCCACGACATCCGACGATCGAGGCGCAGCACGAGGAGCTCCTGGTCCTCGCGTGCTAGCTCATCCCGCAATGCGAGGAGGCGCTTGCGCTTCTCGGTGTGGAGGATGGATGCTGTCTCGGTGCGCAGGTGGGCGGGAAGCTTCTCGAGCTCCACGTTCGGCTCACGGCGCAGCTGGTGAGCGCCGCGCTTGCGAAAGCGGAGCGACTCGCGGCGAGCAATGAGGTAGACCCACGTCTGGAGCGCGCAGCGCCATTGGAACGATGGAAAAGCGCGCCACAATCGCTCGGCGAATGCTGAAAAGACGTCCGCGGCGTCGTCGTCGTCGTGCAGGACGCGGAGGTAGCCGAGCACGGCCGGGCCGTACCCGCGGATGGTGAGCGTGGTCGCGTCGTCGAACCGGCCGCTCTCGCAGAGGGCCCGTACCTCGCCATCGATGTGGCTCAAGAGCCCCCTACGCTCGTCCATGGCGCTCGTTTCCTGGAGGAGCATGCACCCACTCCGAACGCCTCTGCAAGCGCCAGGTCCCTTCGATCGGCCTGTATCCCGACGGAGGGCTGGACGCGCGACGTTTCACCCGTGCCCAGAGCGCGTCGATTCGTCAGAAGTGCGATTTTTTGCGACCGACGAGAGGCGGTGTCGCCCTTGCTGTATCGATGTCGTTACCTCGAACCAAGGAAGGCCCGTACAGCAGAAGCGATGAGTTATTCACCAGCACACGTCCCGTGGCTCGACGCTACTTGATCGGTGGGACGACCGAAGAGTCGTCTTTCTGCACACACGACGAGAGGTCGAAGAGCATGAACTCGAGCGCCTTCTGCTGCGCGCTCAAATCAGTTGTCTTGCATCCCGCCGGGAAGGGGGCCTGCGCGTCGTCGCTGACGCCCCCCTGCTGCCCCGCGGCGACGTGGATGTCGCTCAGGACGACCCGGCCGCACACGTCCGCGTCGGCGGCGCCGACGGGGGTGTTGAACGACAGGTACTCGATCGCCGTCTTGCCCGCGTTGTTCGAATTCAGGGTCGAGATCCAGCTCAGCCCGTTCGACGTCACGCCCCCGACGTCGTCGCGCGCGTCGTAGATCGGGAGCTTGCCGCCGACGAGCGCGCCCTGCTTGTCGAGCCAGTCCCTCATCGCCGCCGCCTTCGGGAACGCGGTCGAGATATCGGTGCTCACGGCCGTCGTCGCGGGCTGGGACGGGAGCGCCGGTGGCGGGGAGTCGACGGCGAAGGACGCGATCCCGGAGACGGCGGCGTCCGGGTTCTTGCGGATCCACACCTCGTGGTAGTGCGACGCGAAGACGCGCCCGCCGATCTTGGCATAGCCGTAGAGGGCGGCCTTCGCGGCGTCGCTCTTCGTCGCGCCTGCCGTGCACGTCGGGCAAGACGTCGAGTCGACCTCGTCCTCGCCTCCTTCGCACGCGAGGAGGAGGACGTCGTACTTCGCGAGGCTCGCGCCGTCCTCCCATAGGCTCTTCGCCGTCGGGAAAGCTGGGCCACTCGCGAACCGCGATGACGCGAGCTTGGGGCCGCTCAGGTCGAACCCTCCGCCCGCGTAGAGGTGGATGCGCGCATCGCTCCCTGCGACGCCGAACTCGGCGTCGTCGATGCCGATCTTCCGGAGCAGGCATTGGAGCGGGTCGGCTCCGCCCGTGGTGAGCGCGATTCGAGGAATGTGCCCCTCGTTCCGGTTCCGCGGGAGGCGCGTGAGCGCCGGATCGACGGCCGCGGTGGTGCAGCTCGCGACCGTCGGCACGCGCACGACCCGCCGCCATTTGCCGATTTGGATGACGAGCGGCAGGTCGTTCACCACGGGGACGTCCGGCAGCGTGAACTTGCCCGACGTGTCCGTCGCCGTGATGACGACGGGGTTGCCCGTGACCTTCGCGTCGCACCGGTCGCACGACGCGCCGTCCGCGATGTCGGCGAGCTGCGGGTCGGCGTCGCGTGGCACGTAGACGACCGCGTTGTAGATCGGCACCTTCCCCGCGGGGTCGAAGACGGTGCCCGTCAGCGTCGTCTTCGCCCCGCCGTCGCAGGACGCCTGCTGGCACTCGAGGCCCTTGCAGCCGCTCGCCGTCGCGCCGTCTTGGAACCCGCCGGAGCCGTCGCCGTCGCCCCCGTCGGCCGTCGACCCGCCGTTGCCGTTGTCGCTCCCGCAGCCTGGCGCAGTGACGATCACGAGCGCCAGCGGGACGGATATGCAAGCTGCAAGGACTCTCATGTTTCGGACCTTTCGGAGGAGTCAGGGGAAGTGGCAAGTACCGCTGATGCACGGTACGGCGTTGCAGCAGTTGCCGCTGCCGCTGCCGCTGCACACCTGGCCGTAGAGCGCGCACGTGCCGCCGTCGGGGAGGTTGCCGCCGTCGGTGCCGCCGCCGGTCCCCGTGTCCGCGCCGGCGTCGGTGACGCCGCCGTCGGAGAGCACGGTGCCGCCGCAGATGCCGAGCGATCCTCCCGGCGGGAGGGTGCACGTGATGCCCGTGCAGCAGTCGGCGGTGGTCGTGCACGCGCCGCCCTTCTGGACGCACGCGCCGTCGCACTTGTTGTTGACGCACGGTTTGCCGCAGCAGTCGGCGCTCGTCGCGCACGTCGTGCCTGCGGGCGGCGGGTTGGTGGCGCAGTTGGAGGCGACCATGAGGCACCGCGGGATGCCGAGCGCGTCCTGCCGGCAGCAGTTCGCCGGATCGCTGTTGCAGTAGCTGCTGCCGACCGTGCCGCCGTCGACGAAGTGCGGCTCGCAGCAGTTGTTCTCGGCGCTGCACGACGCGAAGCCGCCCGCCTTGCAGATGCTGCCGGGCTCGCGGCACGCGCCGCCGTTGTCGCAGCGGCCGAGCTCCTGCGAGGGCGACGATTTCGCGCACGTCACGGCGCCGTTCACGGGCGGCGGCGCGCCGGACCACCCGCAGCAGTCGCTGTCGGTGCGGCACACCTCGCCGGTCGGCTTGCAGCCCGACGGCGGCTCGCACACCTCGAGGCCGCCGTTCGCGCCGAACGGACCGCAGGAGCGCGAGCAGCAGTTCTGATCGCACAGCGTGCCGGCGTCGGAACCGCCGGCGGAGGCGCCGCAGAGCGCTCCCGACGGCGAGCAGCCCGGCACGCCTGGCGCCGACGTGAGGCCGCAGATGCCGAGCGTCGCGCCCGCGGCCTTCGTGCACGCGCCGCCGCAGCACTCGAAGTCCGTGGAGCAGACGTCGCCTGTCTGCGTGCAGAACGAGCCTCGGCTGCTGCAGAGGCCGCCGTTGCAGAACCCGCCACAGCAGTCCGCGTCCTTGGCGCACGGGTTCCCCGCCGTCCGGCACGCGGGCGTGCACGGCGGCGGCGCGCAGTTGAGCGGCGCGCAGATGCCGCCGCCCGTGCCGTTCGGGACGCACTGCCCGCTGCAGCAGTCGCTCGCCACTCCGCACGAGCCGTTGTCCGCCACGCACGCCTTCGCCCCGCAGACCTTGTTGACGCACGATCCGAGACAGCACTCGTTGCCCGTGGTGCACGCGGTCCCCGCGACTTTGCAGTTGATCGGGTTGCCGCAGACCTTCCCGGCGTCGGCGCCGATCGCCGTGCAGTTCGCGGAGCAGCAGTCGGTGCTGTTCGTGCAGCTCGTCCCGTTGGCCACGCACGACCCCGCGTCGGCCCGGCTGCCGTCGATGATCGCGTCGATGAAGCTCGACTCGTCGATCGCGTCCGCGGACGCGTCGTCCGGCGCCGCGCCGTCGTCGAGCGGGTTCGTGGCGTCCAGCGCAGCCTCGTTGCCGCCGTCCGTCGGCTGGTCATCGGTCCTGTCGCTGCCGCAACCGGCCCACGCGCTCACGAGCATTGCCGTCGTCGCGAAGAGCGCGAGAGCGGCCGAAGGAAATTTCTTCATAGGAGCTCCTCTAAACGGAGTGATGCGCTGTCGTTTCGTTGGACTGCGCAGGAGTTCGATTCGCGCTCCGCGACGACCTCCGGATCATGCTGCAGGATGGGCTCTCGACCAAGCATCCGTTGCAGATTTTGTGTTTGTCATCCCGCCGCCCACGCGAGCGCAGGCCGGTCCGGGGACCAGGATTCGGGATTCGGCGCGCGACATTCTTGATCGGCGGCCGGTGGAGGCGAACCTCATCCATGTTGATGCGCTGGTCAGTGAAGAGGCCAGGGGAGTGACGCTCGCGCCGGGGCAGCGCGCGCCAATGTGAATCCCGACGCCCCGCCGGCGACGCGATGGATTCGCGACCACGACGGTGTCTTCGGCGATCGATGCCTGGCGCGGGCTTTTTCGAAAATAAAGGACGGGACGTTGTGACGCACACTCGCGCACGGTCACGCAACTGCCCACGATCGACGCGCAGCGGCGCTCGTCGGATATCGCCATGTTCGGCAAACGGCTGAAAGCCGCTCTGGCTCTACTCGGAGGCCGCGAGCCGCGTCACGTCGCCGCGGTCCTGACCGAGCGTTACGGGCACCGTGAGCGTGGCGCCGAGACCTCCGGGCGCGGCGAACGTCACGGCGGAGAACGCGGCGACGACGCACGCAGCGACGGGCTGTCCCAGCGAACCCCTCACGGTCGTCACCTCGGCGTGCTCGACCTGCCCGGTCGGCGCGACCTCGAGCTGGATTGCGATCGTGCCGTTCGTACCCGCCGGAGCGTGAGCGCGGCACGCCTCGAATGCAGGCGCGAGCGACGCCAGGGTGCGATCGACGCCCATCTTACGCTGCATGCGCACATTGGCGACAGGCTTCGGCGTCTTCGTTCCCGGCGCGACGGCGACGAGCGTGACCTCGCGCGGCCTGCCCGCACTGTCCGACGTGTCCACGCGCGCGATGCGGATGTCGGCGAGCCCACCCGAGTCGGACGTGGTCGTCACGGTGCGCGCACCGCCGCTCATGGGCGCGGGCGCGGCGGCGGGCGCGCCGGACGAAGGCAACGGACTGTTCTGAAGGTTCACGTTGTCGAGCCGAGCAAGCGCCGCGCCGACGGCGACGTCGGCCCGCTGCGGCGCGCGCTTGGGCGCCGGCGTGACGGTCTTCGCCGGGGCGGCAGGTGTTTGTGCCGGCGCTTCCTTGGTGTCCTTCTTGAGCGTATTCGCATCTTCTGCGACGGCGACCTGCGTGACGGAGGCGAGAGCGATGACGGCGATCGAACCCAGGGTGACGCGCATGGGAACCTCTCTCTCTTGCGGGGTGTTCCCTTCGCCCGGTTCGCGCCGACAGAGGCCGGTCGCGCGGCACCGATTCGAAGATCCGCAATCGTGAGTGTACGGCAAAAACTCCAGCCGACAGCGAGGGGGCAGGCCGCCTCGATTCATTTTCGTGGGCGCTCGTCCCACTAGCGTGGTGCGTCAGCTAGGCTCGAGCGTTTCTCCCACTTCTCGCCCGAATCTGCGCGCTAGTCGTCGGCCTCGCCGCGTCGTGCGCTCGGACCGTGAGCGGCAAGTCGCCCGGCTCCGGCTACTCGTCATCGTAATAGAGTGGCTCCCGCCAGTGGCAAAATTGTTCGACACGCGCAAGCGCGTCCGCGTCGAGATCTTCGAAGGCGATACCGAGCCCGGGGCTCACGTCGTTGCTCGCTTCGCGCCTCCACCGCACGACCCCTGCGACGCGCAGCGGGCCGTCCGGCAGCGAGATCTGAAGATCGAGGCGGCTGCCCGCCGGCAGTGAGCGATAGGTCGCGACGAAGACGCCGCCGCTGGACATGTTCTTCGCCATGCCATTGAAGAATTGGGATTCGCTCCCGAGCGAAACCTCGACTTCGAGCGATGAGCGAACGCATCCACGCAGCTCGATTCCGCTGTCCTTGTTCGTGGTGGGTTCAGTCCCTGACGGTTTGCGCACGACGAGCGGAGTTGACTCTATCGAGTCACGTGCACGTTTGTTCGTCGTCTTCATGGTTGCACGTCGCTTCGATCAGAAATGCGCAGCTGGCTCTGCGCGCATGAATGTGGAGCTGCCATCTGTCGCATCCTCGTCGCTCGATGGTCCAAGCATCGTCGAGAGTTGTGTCCCAAGACTCGTCTCAGCAGACAGCGATCTGCGAATATTTGCGGGGCGCGAGCAAATTGGTGCGACAGTGTGCGCGCGAGCTTGCCCGTCGTGCAAGTCCTACGACGGTGGCAGCGCGAAGCTCGTCGCGGCCTCGATCCGGTCGCTCGTCCAGCCAACGGTCGCTGCACCTTTCAGCCCCCGTCCGATCGCGTTGCACATTTCCTTTCAGTGGATGCGTGCGGGACGGGCGCAGCGAAGGGGCCCGCAACTCGCGCGCCGCCCAAAGGGAGGACATGCCTTCGATTTCCGGTTACGAGCACCCCCTGAGCCGTCGGAGATCCAGTGAATCGGAACGCGTCCTGCAGTGTTGCGCGCCATCCACGATGGCTCCGCGTGCGTGGTCTCTATAGCTCGGACAGGCGGATCGACTTCGCCGGGAACAAGACCCGCGTCTTTTTGGCGTGCGGCCACGACAATCGATGCAAAAAAAACGAGGCTCAAATATGACGACCAAGCTCGGTAACGCAGTGACACACAACGAGAACGATCAGACCCCGACCAGATCCGCAGAGCGGCTGAAGCTCTCGCGTGACACCGTGCGACTCATGTCGGTGAACATTGGCTTGAAGGCCGGCGAGCGCACCACGACCTTGACCAGGTAGTTATCCTATCGTGGTCGGCTACTCTGCCGTGACCCGGCGCTGCGCTGAGCCCACACTCAGGCGAGGGTCGCGGCTCGCTCGGCTACGCGCTTCGCGCCGTGGGTGGAGAGCTTCGCGAGATATTGCTGGAACGTGCCGTTGGTCATGCCGTACCAGAGGAACGTCTTGCGATAACTGGCGTGCTGCGAGGCTCGGATCTCCTTTGCCTCGGCGTCGGAGAACGTCCGGCCGGTGAGCGTGGCGAGGCTCGCCACGTCGAGATCGGCTTGCTTCGCGAGGAGCTCGTCGAACGCGCCGCAAATGCCGAGATAGTCGTCGAAGGCGGCGTCGATCTGCGACGGCGTCGCCCGCGACGCGAGCTTGTCGAGCTCGAGGGCGTCGATCTTCGCGTGCTGCGACTCTTCGAGCCAATGAAACTTGAGGAGCCTGGAGAACAACGGATCGACGCCGGTGTCGTCGCGCACGCACTCCGTGTAGTGCTGAAGCGTCATGAGCTCGAGGTGGCACGTCACCATCGTCACGGCGAGGGGGCCCTTGCTCAAGATGACCCGCGCGACCTCGGTCGCCGAGCCGAGGACCTCGCACGGCTTGCCGACGCCCCGATCGAACGCCTCTCGATAACGCCAGAAGAGCTGTTGGTGTTTCGCCTCTTCCTCGGCGAACCGTAGGAGAGCGCGGACGGCTTCGTGATCGCCGAACAGCTCGGCGTGCGTCTGCTGGACCGCCGCGGCGAGGATGTACTCTTCGACGAATTGAAACAGGTTCAGATACGCGTTTCCCGAAATCTGATTCAGGGTCTTCCTCTCCTGCGGATCGAGGCCGGGAACGCGCGTCGCGCCCGCCAGCGCCTCGGGGAGGAACGGGCGACTGAAATCGAGATTCGTGTCGGCCGGCATGACGTCGTCGAGCCTCCACGACACCTTCTCCGAGCCTCGCACGCAGGACGCATAATCGAACGTGAGATCAAGCATGGCCCCCGTCCCTCCCTGTTCGATGTTCGACGTTATCGAGATCGTTGGAGGACAACAAGGCGCAGCATATCCAGAGCCGCGGATGCTTCGGCTATGCGCCGACGTCGAGGGCCACCGGCGACGTCCCCGACCATTCGCTCGTGATCGACGAGCTCTGGTGATCTCGGTGGGATGTGGTCGCTCAATCGACCAGTGCGAGGGTGCCCCGGTCGTGTGCGCGGGGACGCTCTGATGAACGGTGTCAGCAAACGGACCTTCGCGTGGTGCAGCGGCCGCTCGGGGGCGAGGCGAGTGGCTAGACTGCCCTCATGCGAAACCTCCTTGGTATCACGGTGATGGTGGCCGCGATCGGCGCGCTCGAGGGCGCAGCGGCTTGCGGCGGGAGCAGCTCCAACGTGAACGATGCTCCCCAGGACGCGGGGCCGGACTCGCCGGGAGTCCATTCGACCGAAGACGCGAGGCGCGCATATCTCGGCCTCGACAAGTCCGTGGACAAGGCGATCGCGCTCGGCTTCCAGGGGTACAACGCGGCGAGCAACGCGAACATCCCCACGCAGGAGGCGACCGGCGATAAAACGGGGAAGATGGCTGTCGGCGGCCAGGTCGATCAAGGACAATCGAACAACAAGACGATGCGGCTCACCGATACGCTGACCGCATATTCGGACGACGGGATCATCGCCTACGACACGGCGGGCGGCACGCCCGCGGAGCTCGATATGACGCTCAACAAGATCCCGGACGGGACGTTGACCGGCTCCCTCAAGGGATCGTTCCAGATGTCCGGCGCGAAGCTCGAAGACGGCGGCATCGTTTCGCAAGACGCGGGCGCGCTGGTCGGGAGCGTCACGCTCGATCTCACCTTCACCGGGCAGCTCCAGCCGACCTCGGCCGACGCGACCAAGGTCGAGCGCAAGCCCGGAACCACGCACATCACCGGGACGGCGAGCGCGGGCCCGTACACGTACAACGTCGACGTCACGCGCTGAACGCGGTCGATCGCCGACAAACGGAGGGCCGCCGCCCCGCGCGCGTCACCAACGCGCGCGGGGAATGGCGTACGCTGCGGGGCACCCCCCGCCGATCAGTGCCCGTCGAGGCAGCCCAACTGGCCGCTCGAGTTCGGGTAGCCGGTGCTCGCGGTGAACGCGGCGTTCGACCACTCACCCTGGAGCTTCCACGAGTTGCCGTCCGAGAACCTGACGCTCGGCACGTTGAACGTCCACGCGCACTTGTCACCGTTCTCCGCCCCCGAGCCGTCCCACCAGGCGCCCGGGCCCGTTGCCGTCGTCGTCGACGGATCGCTGCGCGCCTCGCTCAGCTCGTGCGCCGAGACGTTCGCGAGCGCGGCGAGGCCCTGGGAGTGGCCCGTCGTCGTGTCCTGCGGATCGCACCCGGCGTCGCCGTCGAGTTTCCAGAAGAAGGCGAACTGCAGGACCGTGCTCCCGCTCGCCGGGCACGTGCCCGACGCGTGGTACGCGCAGTAGCCCGCGTTGCCGCGCGGCACGTCGGTGTAGACCGGGTAGTAGCCGTTGCCCGCCGGATCGGGGCTCGTGATCATCTTGCAAACCTCTGCGAGGATCGCCGAGGTGCTCCCGCCGCCCGACGCGGTGGAGGTGTCGATGACGTGGCCTTGGTGGGTCGTCGTCGCTCCGACCTGCACCCCGAGGCCCGTGTACTCGTCGACCGTCTTGGCGTAGTTGCTGCCCGAGTGGCCGGTGTAAAACGCGTCGAGGCCGGTGATCTTGTCGCCCACGAAGCTCGAGTTCGCCCAGCTCGGACCCCAGAAGATCGCCTTGGTCACGGCGGTCGGCATGATTTTCCCGTTATGGTAAACCATGTTTGCCGTACGTTTGCCGCCTGCTGCGGCCTTCGCCTCACGCGCCGCGCTCTCCTCGCGGGTCCAGTGGATGCCCGACACGCCGGTTCCCGGTGTTTCGACTTCGCGCTGGCCCTGGGTAGAGATGGCGCCCTCATCCGTCGCGGCCTGGTCGGTGGCGGCGTCCCCCGAGCTGCAGCCAGCGAGGACGGCGAGGATCGCGAGCGACGAAAAAGTTACCGGCTTCATGTTCAGCATCGTGGGGACCTCGTGGTGATGGGGGGAGCGCGCCGCTTTCGCCAGACTCCGGCACCGCAGGGTGCGGGCTCTTGGCTGCGGGAGTAGCGGTTAGTACGTGAGGCCGTGCGCATTCTCTCCCTCACGAAATAGAAAGTTCGTCGCCCGGATCGCGATGTTCCGTGGACACGACGGTGACCAGTGCCTTCGCGCGAACGCTCACCGCAGCGCCTCGGCGCGCGGCGGCAGGAACAGCGTGCCGGCAACCCCTTCGACGAACGTGCGCTCCTCGCGCACGATGAAGCGCTTCTCCTGGGCCGCGGCGAAGTTCGCGCGCCCCTCGGGGTCCTCCTTCAGGCGGGCCCGGTACGCCTCGTACGCGGCGAGCCCGTCGAACGCGATGACGCCCCACGCGACGTCGTTCGTCCCCTCGTGCGGGAGGAAATAGCCGAGGAGGCGGCCGCCGCAGCGCGGGATGATGCGCCCCCACGCCTCGGCGTACGTGAGGAACGCGTCGCGCTGGAACGGATCGATCTGATAGCGGATGAAGCAGGCGATGGTCATGCGTGCACCGTAGCGCCGTCGCGCCGCGCGACGCTTTTGCGCCCGCAAAACTGTGGCGCACGCGCTGGCGCTATCCTGGTCGAGATGAGCAGTCGCTTCGCGATCGCCGACGTCGCCGCGCTGGTCGGCGAGCCGACGCGCGCCGCCATTCTCCTCGCGCTCCTCGACGGGCGCGCCCTCCCTGCGGGGGAGCTCGCGCGCGCGGCGGATTTGTCTGCGCCGGCGACCAGCCTCCACCTCGCCAAGCTCGTGCACGGCGGGCTCCTCGCGGCGCGGCAGGAGGGTCGCCACCGATACTACCGCCTCGCGAGCACCGACGTTGCGCACGCGCTCGAGGCGCTCGGCGTGCTCGCGACGCGCGCGCCGCCGCGGGCGCCTGCGTTCACGCCGGCGCAGCGCGCGCTCCGCGCGGCGCGGAGCTGCTACGACCACCTCGCCGGCGCGGTGGCCGTCTCGCTCGCGGAGATGCTCGAGCGCGAGCGGCACGTGCGCGTCGTCGACGATCGGACGTATGCCGTCACTGCGGGTGGCGCGCGCTGGCTCGCGACGGCGCTCGGCGTCGACGTCGCGCCGCTCGCAGCGCGGCGCCGCGCGCTCGCACGGCGGTGCCTCGACTGGACGGAGCGCCGCCCGCACCTCGCCGGTGCGCTCGGCGCGGCGGTGCTCGATCGGCTCGTCGAGGCGCGCTGGGTCGCGAGGACCGCGGGGTCGCGCGCCGTGCGGATCACGGCGCGCGGCCGCGACGAGCTCGCGCGGCTCGGGCTCGCCGCGGCGCTCGCGGACGCGCGCTGAGCGCATCAGCGGCCGCCGTTCGGAATGCCGTCGTCGTGGATCGTACTCGACGGCCGGAGGACCGAAGGGCGACTAACTAGATAACTCGTTATCTATTTTCGAAACCCGCAACGAGCGGGTTCATCGAATTAGTATACGGGAGCGAAAGATGAGCGCGAAGAGATGCCTCGGCTGGATTGGGGTGAGCGCTATGGCGTGGTGGCCGTTGGCCTCGAGCTGCGCGGCACCGGAGAGCGACCCAATGGCGAATACCCAAGGAGCGGAGCTGACCGCATCGTCCGCGCGGCCGGCGTCGGTGCCGGCGGACTTCGTGGTCACGCCGCACGGTTATTTCCACCCTTCGTGCGTGATCGAGCTCGGCGCCGGAGAGCGAGTGCATCCGTCGGGAGAGATCGCGAGGGCGGACGGGAGCGTGCGCTCGGTCACGAGCTGCGCGTTTCCACGATTCGATCGGGCTGGGCAGGTGGTAACCGATCCAGCGAAGTCGCCGCCGCGGATCGACGGCTGGGTCTCCTCGGAGCAGAACACGGGGCAAGGACCGGTGGCCGGGCTGTGGGCGAACTGGACCGTGCCGGCCGCGCCTCCGGTCCACGCGGGGCAGCAGATCTATCTCTTTCCCGGCCTCCAATCGCTCGCGACCGGCAGCAACATCTTTCAGCCGGTCCTCGGCTGGAACCAGCGCGGCGATGGCCATCAGCGGTGGACGATGGCGAGCTGGGACTGCTGTCTCCGGGGCAACGACTTTCATAGCCAGATCATTCCCGTCAATGCCGGCGACTCGGTGAGCGGGACCATGACCGCCATCAATTGCGACGCCCGAGGTGTGTGCGCCGATTGGGAGATCACCTCCGCGGACAACTCCAACGGCATGTCGTCGACGCTCCATACGACCTCGAACGGACAGGCGATGGACTGGTTATTCGGCGGCGTGCTCGAGGTCTACGCGGTGGATCAGTGCGCGCAGCTCCCGGCCAGTAACTCGATCCAGTTCAGCGGATTGACCACCGTCGCCGCGAGCGGTGGCACGAGGTCGTTCAACTGGTCCCCGGTCTTTTACGACAATCCTACGCCGTCCTGCTCTTTCGGTGCGAGCAGCAGCGACCCCAGCGACGTCACCCTGTCCTGGTGCGCCGTCGGGCAGCGGTGCGGCGGCGTCTGCACGGACACGCTGACCGATCGGAACAATTGCGGAAGCTGCGGTCACCGTTGCCGGGAGGAGGGTCTCGCCTACCAGTGCCGCAACGGCGAGTGCGGATGCCCGCCCGGCACGCAACCCTGCTGCGGCGGCGATTTCTGCCGAGCTGGCCGTTGCCCCATTTGCCCTTGAGGGGCGAGCGAAAGCACATATTGCCGCACGGGTACGGCGGGGACGTCAGTACCAGCTCTGCGCCTGACTGGAGTCGCACGGGGCCATGTCGACGCCGTAATCTGGCGTCCCTCTCATACACAGCCCCGTTGCCTGGTTCTGGAACCTGATGGTACCGTCGTTCCATCTCTTGACCCACCAGCTCTCGTTGGTGCGCGAGTCGCAGGTGTCGGTAAGCCATACGTACTGGTCGGATGCGTACAGGCACTTGAGGGTGTTGACGTTCCGCAAGCGCCGAGTTCCATCGTTCCACACGTGGACATCCCAGTAATTCAGAAATGCCTTTTTTTCTCCGGAAACTAACTAGTTGTCGTCCCCTTCGTCATGGCTGTAGCGATTCTTGTAGAAGACGTAGTCGGCCCTGTACGGCACGAGTGCTTTCTTGCCCAAATCCTCCGCCTGGGCGCAGCCGGTGGTCGGCGTCACGCCGCCCACGGTGCTCAACCTCTGGACGAAGACCGCCGCCATCAGCGTGCGGCCATGGGTTGGCCCCTCTTGAGCCCCGACCACCCGGAGCAAAAGCCAGGGAATGGCACCCGGAGCCACGAAGATAGGGTCCGTGGAGGAGGCGACGGGCATCGCCCATACGGTGCTCGTGTCCCGGGAGTGCTCCCACGTGGCGCGGGCCGTGCCGTTCTCGAACTGGTTCGCGCTGAGAAAGTGAGTAAACACCTGCTCGTTGTTGTCCGTGAAGAGGGTGGCCTGCGGCCCAAAGAACGTCCACGCGAAGCTGGGGCCTGACGGCAGGCAGACATAGTTCTGGGTGCCGACGGCGTGCCCCTTGAGGAACGGCCTGTACCCCGGCGGCACTCGAATATTATCCGGCATGGGTGGCAGCGTAATGGGCTGGGCGACAGCGGGTTGCAACAGCGCAGCCGTGAAAGCCAACGTGAAGCCAATGACGCACGCGATGCGGCGCACCGTGTAATTCATGGATGTACTCATGAATACTTGGATGCATCGATGCGCGCCATATCGCCGCTTCCGACGGTCGGATTAGCCCAGGCAAATGGCACCGATGATGACGCCCTAACGACGGGATAGGCGTGTCCTGTGCGGTGGAGAGGGCCTCCATCGGGGCGTCGCCCCATGCTTGGGTCGAGGGTCGTCCAGCCCGGCCAACAGCGGCGCCACCGCGCCGGTCATCCGGTCGCGAGACGTGCGATCCAGGCGCGCTGCTCCGGATCGAGGCTGCCTGGCGGCGGTGATCGCCGGATGGCTCAAGCGCGGTACCCGATTTCGAGCGCCGCATTCACGACGGCTCGTGCGGCCTCCATCGAGACGACGTGTGGTCATATGGAATCTCAGCGGAAGTGTGGAATCTCAGCGGCTGGCGCTCGGGTCAAGGGGACCGCCGATGTTCCGCCGGCCGCTCGGCGTTGCATGCAACTGCAACGCGGTGGCAGTGCGGCGCCGAGCGGCGTGAAAAACGAACTGGATGATGACATCGAATGATGGCGTAGCGGTTGCTCGATATCGCCTCTGTGAAGAAGACCTCCGTCCCACTCGTGGCCACGGCAAACGCCGTGGAGCGCGAAGTACCCGACCACACCGAACCACGCCGGCGCCGCGGCGCCGATCCGATCGTCACCGCACCGGCATTCGATGTCATCGTGGTGGGCGGGCGTCCGGCGGGCGCGTCGCTCGCCGCGCGCCTCGCCTCGCGTGGGTTGTCGGTCCTCGTCGCTGACAAGGCGGACTTCCCCTCCCACCCCGAGGTCCCGTCGTGCCCGATCATGTACTCGAGCGCGGTCCGCCTGCTCGACGAGATCGGCTTCCACGAGGCGGACTACGCCGCCGCGACGACGCGGATCCGCAAGAGCCTGGTGGCGTTCGAGGGGTACTTCCAGGCGACGATCCCGGTGCGCATGGCGCACGGTCGGGACTACCTCTACGGGTTCGATCGCGGGCGCTTCGACAGCGCGCTGTGGGATCACCTCGGGCGCTTTCCGTCGATCACGCGCCGGTCGGGGCTCGCCGTGAGCCACCTCCTTCGGGACCCGAGCGGGTGCGTTCGCGGGATCGTGGGCGCCCCCAAGGGGGGCCCGCCCGAGCGCTTCGAGGCGCGGCTCGCGGTGGTCGGCGCCGACGGCCGGCACTCCACGATCGCGCGCCGATGTGGCGCGCGCGTCGTCGAGGAGCAAGCCACGCACACGAGCACCGTCCACTTTGCCGAGTGGGAGGGGCTCGCGCCGGCAGCGCCCGACGGCGAGCCGGTGATCCATATCGTCTCCACCGGGCGCGGGCGCAACGTCCTGTTCTTTCCCTCGTGCGACGGCAAGGTCTCGGTGGGGACGCACGCGCGCGCCGATCTCCCCTCCAACGGCGACGCCGCGAAGCACTATCTCGGGCAGCTCCGTTCGCTGCCGACGGCATGGCGGCGGCTCCAGGGAGCGCGGCAGTGCGGGCCGCTGCGCGGCGTCCGCCGGATCGCCAACCGGTATCGCGATCACGGCGGACCGGGCTGGGTACTGGTCGGCGACGCCGTCACGCACAAGGATCCCATCGACGGTCAAGGCATCCACGACGCGCTGGCGGGCGCCCGCGCCCTCGCCGAGCTGCTCGTCGCGGTGCACGAGGGTCGACTCCGCTGGGACGCCATGCTCGACCGCTACCAGCGTGCGGTGCACGAGATCACCTATGCGATGTACCAGCAGACGATGAAGCGCCTGGTGCGCGATCTGTACTCCACTCCCTCGCCGCTGGCGATCCGAACGCTGCTGCGCTGGGCGCTCGAGGATCCGGAGTACCAGCGGCGATTCATGCTCTTCCTGGCGCGGGCGATCCCGCCGGCGGAGTTTCGGACGCCGGCCCTACTTGCCGGCGTGATCGGGCGAGGCATAGCTCGCGACCTCGCCGGCCTGATCCGTCTGAATCAAGCGAACTCCACGCCCCCCTTCCTGTAGAGGTGCTCGAGGAACTCGCGTTGCCCGGGGAGCCGCCGCGCGAGATCGTCCGAGCGCGCCGCAATCGCCTCGAACGCCCGCCGCGCTGTCTCCTCGCCGACAGGGGCATGGGACAAAAGGGGATACGGTTCCTTCGGGAGCACGCCGAGCCCGGAGAGCAGACAGGCGTAGCTCCGCTCTCGGAAGATGAAGTTCCGGAAGCGCTCTCCCATCGGCAGGTTGATTCGATAGAATTCGAGCTCTTGCGCGAGCGCGGGCGGGACGTCGATGTCCTTGAGATCGCGCCAGAAGGGCGTGTCGCGTCGCGGCGATCCGAGGAAATGGAGGATAATGAAATCGCGGATCTCGTCGTAGATCTGCCCGACGGTACGATTGTAGCGGTCGGCGCGCGCTGGGGCGAAGGCGCGATCCGGAAAGAGGGCGACGAGGTTCGCGAGGGCATACTCGATAAGGAAGATCGTCGTCGACTCGAGGGGCTCGATGAAGTTCGCGGCCAGCCCGATCCCCACGCAGTTCTTGACCCACGCGCGCGCGCGGCGTCCAGGTGTGAACTTGAGGTGGGCGGTGAATGTATCCACATCGGCGCGCGGGCCGAGGTACGTCCGGAGCTCGAGCTCGGCTTCTTCCTTCGTCTTGTATCGGCTCGAGTAAACATACCCGGCCCCCGCGCGATGATAGAGGGGGATGTTCCAGATCCAGCCGGCGTCGGACGCCCTCGCGAGGGTGTAGGGTTCGATGTCGCCGGGCGCGTTGGCCGGGCGCATCGCGACGGCGGAGTCGCACCAGAGATGGTTTGCAGACGAAAGGAATGGTTCCTTCAGCGCGCCGCCGAGGAGCACGCTCCGAAATCCGGAGCAGTCGATGTAGAGGTCAGCGGCTATGATACCGTGCTCCGCAGTCCTGAGCCCGGCGATGCTGCCGTCCTCCGCGAGCAGCACGTCGGTGATGTCATCGAGGAGGTGCTCGACGCCGCGCTCGATCGACTTCCTGGCGAGGAACGTCTGAAAACGATGGGCGTCGAGGTGGTACGCCGTCGGGATCTCGTGCTCCGCCGCCGCCTCGAATCGTGGCGACTTTCGCGCGTCGCAGATTGCTGGGCCGGGGAAGACGGCGTAGGCATACGGCGTCGGGTCGCCAGCGAGGTGCCGTCGGTGCCAGTAGTGCATCAGCGAGATGCCGTCGCCGACCTCGGGGAAGAAGGTCGGTATCGGGCTCACCATGGGCTCCTGGCGCTCGAAGAACGGATGATAAAAATGCTCGGCGCCGGCGGATTCCGGGCGGGTCCACTGTTCGAAGCGAACTGCCGTCTTGTAGGTCGCGCCCGCGTGAGGCATCCAATCCTCCTCAGCGAGTCCGAGGAACTTCATCGTCCAGCGGAGCGATGAGACGGTCGCCTCACCAACGCCGATCCGGCCGATGTTCTTCGATTCGACGAGGCTCACTCTCACCGTGGCCCCGAGCGCGCGCTGGAGATAACAGGCAGAGAGCCAGCCGGCGGTGCCGCCGCCGATCACGAGGATGGAGCGAATGGGTTCGGTTGTCACGGGATCCTCCAAGAGTCTTGAACGAGCTTGAGCGCTCGATCCGCAGACCGCGCCACGCAGAGCGAGCAACCGCCACGCCAGCACTCGATGCCGGTATCCAGCTCGTTCTCGCGCCGGCGGGCGCCACGCCGCCACCGCGCTGTGGTTGCATGCAACATGCAACGCCGAGCGCGAGCGCACACGGCCGGTCGACCCACCCACCGAAGAGTCGCGCGCCTGCGCGTCGAAATCGGGCACGACCTGTTCGTACGTTCGGGCCGCCGCCTCGTGCTCACGGCGAAGGGCGAGCGCTTGGCGGAATACGCCCGGCGCTTGATCGACGATGCCACCGCCGCGCTCGACGCCATCTGCCGAAGCGACGACCACATCAACCAACCCAGCTGCCCCTAGTCGGGGCGGCGGCGCTCGCTACCCGCCGAGAGTCTTACGGATCCACGTGGCGCGGTCGTCCGCGGCGCGGTTTCCGAGGTAGACCGTGAGGGCGCGATGGATCTCGGGCAAGAGCCGCTCGATGTCCTTTCGTTGCACCGAATCGGGATCGATCCCGGCGCGCACGAGCGCCCTCCTTACGACAGTCCTGGCGAAGATGGGAGACAGCCCGCTGAGGTGTACTAACTCATCGAGGAGTCCACCGCTCACAATGTCCCCTTTGCCATGTACACGGGGAGCATCACCTTCAAGACGTCGCTCCACCACAGGCCCATGAAGCGTGACAAGATCATGATGGCCTCGTCGCGATACTGCTCGTTCACCGCCACCGACAGCTGACCGATGATGACGCCCCACGTCGGGAGCCCGCCCTTTATCGCGTCATCCAACGTCGTGGCGCCGGCGAGCTCCGGCAGTGCCTCCAGGAACCCGCTTCGGACCTCGTTTGTCTCGCCCGCGAGCCCCTCTTCGAGGATCGCGATGCTCGCGCGCATCAACTGCTCGACGTCCTCGCGCGGGAGGGGCGCGTTGTCCGTCAAGTACACGACGTCCGTGGACCTGCGCACGAGCTCGTCCCTCGATGTCCGGAGGACCGAGAGCAAATGGGCTAGGCAGGGAGTCATGAACGCTCCTGGGAACGGTTGGACGTCGGAGAAACGAGGGGAGTGCGAGCGTGGAGACGCGTCGCCCGGCTAGATACGATTCAGATATAGCTTGGTGGCGACCTTAGTACAATGTGTACTTGCCGTATCGCCCATTCTGACTATTGCCGAATCGCGAGGTCATCAGCGCCGGGCCATAGCGGGAGTCCGGCTGGTCCGGCGCTTGACCACTCGCGCCGACGTTCGACGCCACTCGACACCGTCTCCCCGCCCGACTCTCCGAGGAAACAGCGCGCCGCACCGGGCTCGCGTGATGACTTGGGACGACGCGTCATGGGCGGGCGCCACGCACCGCCTGTCGTGGGGTGTCGTGATGAGATACGCATCACGGGTGGCCTCGCAGGGCTGAGACCTCGTCTCGTCTGCGGCGTCGAGGCGTATGGTTGAGGTACGTGCAAGCGAGAACGCGACGACCGGTCGAGCGATGACGATGGGATTGGCGCGACGTCTACGCCGCTCTCGTCCGGGAGCCCGGGGAGGTCGCGCGGCATCGCTGTGTCCTCGTCGGCGTAGCGCACGAGATGGGCGCGGCCGCAGGCGCGGCTCTGCACTTCGTGCTGCGCTCCGGCTGGACGTGAGAGCTCAATAGTTAATTTCTCTTCGAGGTTGAGTCGCCGGCTTTCAAAGCTGGACAGCCATTCTGGTGGAGCTGGAGTCCAC
>Ga0070689_100000610_pt1 | contig 21657 bp, 24 predicted proteins | sample KBSS23HmetaG_FD_64669 | JGI IMG/M metagenome (GOLD analysis project Ga0070689, IMG submission 64669) | Switchgrass rhizosphere microbial communities from Kellogg Biological Station, Michigan, USA - KBS S2-3H metaG | ecosystem: Host-associated > Plants > Roots > Rhizosphere ...
GCCGCCGCGCCTACAGCGCGCAATGGGTGAGCGATGCGGCCATGCAGGCCCGCCTGAAGAAGATCGACGCCGAGCACGAAGCGCTGGTGCGCCAGCTGATGGCGCCCAGCACCCCGTAAACACACCCGGGCGTTAGTGTCCCGGCATGTCCTTGATGTTGAAGGTCTGGCCGTTGGGCATGACCATGTCGCCCGGCTTCTGGCCGGCGGCGCACTGGCCGACCCACTTGCCGGTGCTGGTCATCGCCATGTCGGCGTGGCCCATGATCGCCGGGTCGTACTTGATGTGGCCCTGGGTGGAATACGCCGTATCGCCTTCATACGTCGTTTCGCTGTGGCTGCTCATGTTGACCGCGCCGCTGGGCGCGTTGATCTTGCACACGGCGTCGGTGACGACCTTGTTGCCCTGCACGTCGATCTTGAACGTGCTGCACATCTGGCCGCTCATGTGCGTGCCCATCTTGTACATCGCGGTATCGGTGTCGGCATCGAGGCAGATCTTGGTCGTCTGCGCCTGGCCGCCCATGCCGGAGGTCTGCATTTCCCACAGCCCCGGCTTGCGCTTGGGCATATTGGCGGGAATATCCTGCGCCAGGGCCGCACCGGCCACACTCAACAGGGAAACAGCGAGCAACCAGCGACAACGAGAGGACATGGGGTTCTCCATTTCGCCCGGAGTGGGCGTCGGGTGGCAAGGTAACCCCAAAATCGCCCCGCGTCATGCTGAACCGTTGCGCAGCGCACCACGTCACAAATTCGGCCCATAGACCGTTTGCACTATGGCGCCTCGCGCTAGATCGAACTGTGTATCGAAGGGGCCGTTTGGATTCTTTAGAGTGCCAACCAGGGCGATTACGCGTGGTGATGCGCCCGAGAACCCTTTTGCTTCCTGATTGCCGGGATCCTGCGTAATGCCGTCAACCTGCCACTGCGTTCGTCCAAGGCCTCGATGGCGGCATGCTTGCCCGCCGTCGACGTGCCGCTGCGAGCGGGAGGCCTGACGCATGGAGCCGCGCGCGCACCTGCTGCCCCGCCTGTTCATCGATGTGGTTTTGCCAAGCACGATCGCGGCCCTCGCCCTGATCCTGGCGCTTTGCCTGCAGCAGACTCATAGCCTGGCCGAACGCGCCGATGCCACCGCCAGCCTGCGCCTGGCGCGGCTGGCCGGCGAACTCGGCAGCACGGAAGGCGTCTCGCCGCAGGCGGCCCTCGATCGCACCCTGCAGGAAGGCAAGGCGGACCAGGTGCTGCGGGTGGAACTGCACGGCTCCGACGGTCGCCTCTGGAGCAGTGGCGCGGCCCCGACCGATACCGGTGCCACCTACCGCAACGAAGTGCGCCCGCAAGGCACGATGTCGTCGTGGGTGAGCATGGAAGTGGACACCCATTCCCTGCGCAAGGCGCAGGCGATGGTCTGGCTGCTGGGCGCCTTGTGCGCCACTGGCATCCTGGTGCTGGCCTGGCTGGCGCGCGTGTCGATCCGTCATCGCGTGCTCGAACCGCTCTCTCAGGTTCGCTATGCCGTGCATGAGCTGGTCAACGCCCGCCATCCGCAGATCGACGAGACGCCGGTCAGCAGCGAATTCCTCGAACTGCGCAAGACATTGCAGCGCCTCTCCGAACTGCACGAAGCGCAACGCCGCGACTGGAGCACGATGCAGCACGACAACGCGGTCGAGGCACTCGACCGCCTGCGTCAGAGCCAGGCGGCCACGCGCAGCAAATCGCAGTTCATCGCGTTGGTCAGCCATCACTTCCGCCAGCCGCTGCAGGCGCTGGAACTGTTCGCCGCCGGCCTCGACCAGAATGCGAGCGAAGAGCAGCAGTCGCTGTTCCGGCAGATGCGTCACAGCATTGCGTCGATGACGCGCCTGCTCGACGCGTTGCTGGAAATCTCGCGCCTCGATGCCGGCGTGATCGCCGTGAAACCCATCGGTTTCACCGCCGCCGAACTGTTCATGCGCGATCGCACGTCGCTCAACCACGAGGCCGTACAACAGCACGTGACGCTGGCCTGGCGTGGCAGCCATCATCAGTTGCACGGCGACGCCGACGTGGCCGCCAGCCTGCTCTATCAGCTGGCCAGCAACGCCATCGCCAATGCGCCGGAAGGACGCGTGCTGATCGCGGCGCGTCGTCGCGGCCAGGCCATCCGCATCGAAGTGCGCGACAACGGCCCCGGTATCGCCGTGATCCACCAGCAGCGCATCTTCGAGGAATTCGTGCAGTTGCAGGCCAGCGAAAGCGAACGCCGTGGCGGCTACGGCTTGGGCCTGGCCATCGCCGAACGCCTCGCCCGCCTGCTCGGCACGCGCATCGGCCTGCGTTCGGAACCGGGCCGCGGCAGCACGTTCTGGTTCGATCTGCCGCGCATGCCGCAGATGGAACGCCACTCCAGCTCCAGCGCACAGAAGCCGGCCGCTCCGGCTTGGCGCCAGGCGAGCTGACCTCCGAGCTCCTCGTATCGCAGGCAAAAAAAGACCCGCGTCGCCGCGGGCCTCCGATACTTTTGGTGGGTCGTCCGAGATTCGAACTCGGGACCAATAGATTAAAAGTCTACTGCTCTACCGACTGAGCTAACGACCCACGCGTCAAAAGCCAGCCCGATATTTTATGGGCTGAGCGCCCCAGGCACAAGCAAGCCCATTCAGGCGTAACGGGTCGGATCCGGCAGGCCGGCAATGCTGAAGCCCTGGGCGCGCAGGTGGCAGGCGTCGCAATGGCCGCAGGCGCGACCCTCGGCGTCGGCTTGGTAGCAGCTCACGGTCTCGGCGAAATCCACGCCCAGGCGCTGGCCTTCGCGGGCGATGTCGGCCTTGCTCATGCGCATCAGCGGCGCGTGGATGCGGATGCCCGCGCCTTCCACGCCGGCCTTGGTCGCCACGTTCGCCAACTGCTCGAAGGCCTCGATGAAGGCCGGGCGGCAATCGGGGTAGCCCGAATAATCCACCGCATTCACGCCGCACCAGATATCGGTGGAACCGAGCACTTCGGCCCAGCCCAGCGCGATCGACAACATGATGGTGTTGCGCGCCGGCACGTAGGTGACCGGAATGCCCTGCTCGCCGGTCTGGTCGAGCGGCACGTCGATGTCGGCGGTCAGTGCGGAGCCGCCGATCGTGCGCAGATCCACCTGGACCGTCTTGTGCTCGACCGCGCCCAGAAGGCGCGACACGCGTTCGGAAGCCGCCAGTTCCGCACTGTGGCGCTGGCCGTAGGCCACGCTCAGCGCATGCACCTGATAGCCCTGCTCGCGCGCGATGGCAATGGTGACCGCCGAATCCATGCCGCCGGAAACGAGCACGACGGCCTTGCGGGGAGTTGTTTGAGACATGGGATGAGATCCACTGCAGGTTCAGGCCGGTGATCCGGCCGAGAGAGCGCCAGCGGCAACACAGGCCGAAGCGCGAAACGCATGAAGCGGGCGGCGAGCGGCGCAGCGCAACGAAGGCGCCTCGCATGCCTCGGCACTCACCCCATCAATGTCCTGGCTCGTCGTTCCACAGCAGCTTGTGCAGCTGCAACTGGAAACGCACGTCCAGCTTGTCCTCGATGATCCATTCGGCCAGCTCGCGCGGCTTGATGGCGCCGTGCACCGGCGAGAACAGCACCATGCAGCGCGCGGTGAGGCGATGTTCGGCCACCGTATAGCGCGCCCATTCGTAATCGGCGCGACTGGCGATGACGATCTTGACCTGATCGTGCGGCAGCAGATGCTCGATGTTCGACCACAGGTTGCGCTTGGCTTCGCCCGAGTCGGGCGCCTTGAGGTCCATCACCTTGCGCACGCGCGGATCGACCGTCGACACGTCCAGCGCGCCGGAGGTTTCCAGCGATACGTCGTGGCCCGCGTCGCACAGGCGCGTCAGCAGGATCAGGCAACGCTTCTGCGCCAGCGGTTCGCCGCCGGTGACGCAGACATGTTTGGCGCCATGCGAGGCGACTTCGGCCACGATGTCGTCGATCTCGCGCCAGTCGCCGCCGTAGAAGGAATACTCGGTGTCGCACCACACGCAGCGCAGCGGGCAACCGGTCAATCGCACGAACACCGTGCGCCAGCCGATGGCATCGGCCTCGCCTTGAATCGAGTGGAAGATCTCGGTGATGCGCAGGCGCTCAGCGACCGCCTGGGTCGAGGTGGTGGAAGCCACGCTCGTGCTACTGCCAGTCACAACCACGTCCTCAGTTGGCCGGCTGGGCCTGCAGGCGGCGCAGGCGCTCCTGCGCCAGACCGGCCGCCTTGGAGCCGGGGTACTTCGCGCTGACGTTCTTCAGCGTGCTCTTGCCGGCGTCGACCTGCTTGAGCTCGATCTGGCTGTAGCCGACCTTGAGCATGGCGTCGGGCACTTTCTCGCTCTGCGGAAACTGGGTCAGCAGATGCTGGAACGCTTCCATCGCCACCTGGTAATTGCTGGTGGCGTAGTACGACTCGCCCAGCCAGTAGAACGCGTTCGGCAGCAGCGGGCTGTCCGGGTACTGCTGGATGAAATTGCGGAAGTCACGCGAGGACTTCACGTAGTCGCCGGCACGCAGCGACTTGAAGGCGTCGTCATAGGCGGCCTGCGCGGTGGCATTGGTCGCCGCGGCGCCCTTGCCTGCCGCAGCCGCGGCCGCTGCCGGCTTGGCTGCTGCGGCCGGTTGCGGCGCAACAGGCGGCACCGGCGGTGCGACGTTGGCGGCCGGAGGCGGCACGTTGGGATTGGCATTCCCCGCATTTGCACCCGCTGCACCGGCACCGCTTTCGAGGTGGCCCAGGCGCGAATCGAAATCCGAGGCTTGCGCTTTGTTCTTGTCGTTGGCTTCCTGCAGCTGGTGCTGCAGTTCCTCGATCTGGCCCTGCATCTGCTGCAATTGGGACTGCAGCGCCTGCACCTGGTTGACCAGGGCGGTTCCCTGATTCTGGCCCTGCGCCTGCTGTTCGAGCCGCGATACGCGGTCGGCGAGGCTGAGCCGTGAATCCTGGGCCTGTGCCGGGATGACAAAAAGCATGGCGGACGCGATTGCGCCCGCCATGCCCATCCTGGCCGTGAAGCTGTTAGCCAGTGTCTTCTTCATTACTTCGCCGTGTAGACGATCTCGACGCGACGGTTCTTGCTCCAGCAATCTTCGTTGTGCTCACGGCACACCGGCTTTTCCTTGCCGTACGAGATCACGTTGAGCTGGCTGGCCGAGCCACCGTTCGACTGCAGCGCGCTGGACACGGCATTGCCGCGACGCTCGCCCAGGCCGAGGTTGTACTCGCGCGTGCCGCGCTCGTCGGTGTTGCCTTCGAGACGGATCTGCGCCATCGGGCGATCCTGCAGGTACTTGGCGTGGCAAGCCATGATCTGCTGGAACTCAGGCTTGATTTCGTCCTTGTCGAAATCGAAGTACACAACGCGCTGACGGAGGCAGGCGTCGGTATCGAGATCGGCCGGGGTGTACTTGCCAGCGGTCGACGGAGCCGGGGTGGTCATCGGCGCTTCCGGCTGCGGCTGCGGCTTGACTTCCTGCTTCTTCGAGCATGCGGCCGCGCCAACGCAGAGCAGGGCGACCAGGGCGACGCGAACGGTCTTATTCATGGTGGACGTTCCTTCAAACAGGTTTGAGTTCCGACAGTCAATAATGATTGCGGTTACGGGACAGTTTTCGCCGGTGAACCGGCTGTTATTTTGACATTTTTGCTGCCGGCCGTGCGCTGTCTCGCACTGCCTCGCCCACCGACCGCGACGCAAGGCCGCGGCTGGCAAGCTGCTTGACCCCGGCGTGTCGTCCAAGGACTTCACGCCGTGATCACATGGTCGTGACGCTTACGCGTTACGGCATGAACTGTTTATCGCTGACGATAAGGACCCCAAGCCGGTTCGCGAACGTCGCCATCGGCAAGCACCAGTCGCTGACGAACCAGGCCGTCGGCGGACACGGCGTAAAGCACGCCGCGTCGACCTTCCGAAGCGGCGTACAGCAGCATGCTCGCATTGGGCGCGAAACTCGGGGTTTCGTCGATTGGACCCGGCGAGATGAAGCGCACCTGCCCACCCAGACTGCGATCCATAATGGCAATACGATACACGTTCCCGTTGCCCTGCACCATCGCGATCTGCTTGCCGTCATAGCTGATCGAGGCGTTGGCGTTGAACTGGCCCTGGAAAGTGATGCGCTCTGCTCCGCCACCGCTGGCCGACATCTGGTAGAGCTGCGGGCGGCCCGAGCGGTCGGAGGTGAAGATGATGCTCTGGCCATCCGGCGTCCAGCGCGGCTCGGTATCGATGGCCAGGTTGTTGGTCAGGCGGGTCTCCGAGCGGGAGCCCACGTCCATCACGTAGATCTCGGGGTTGCCCTGGTACGAGAGCGCCAGCGCCAGCTTGCTGCCATCCGGCGACCAGGACGGTGCACCGTTGATGCCCTTCGCGCGAGCCGACACGAGCTGACGCGAACCGGTCGTAATGTCTTGCACGTAGATGGCCGAATTGCCGCTTTCGAACGACACGTAGGCAATCTTGCGGCCATCCGGCGACCACGCCGGCGACAGCAGCGACTCGCGCGAGCGGGCCACGACCTGCGGGTTATAGCCGTCCGAATCGGCCACGATCAGCGAATAGGTGGTGTTGTTGCCCAGGCCGACCGAGGTGATGTACGCGATGCGCGTCCAGAACGCGCCACGCACGCCGGTGATCTTCTCGTAGATGGCATCGGCAATCTGGTGGGCCACGCCGCGCAGGTCGCCGGCCGGGGCGGTGAATGCCTGGGCCAGCAGGCTCTGCTGCCGGTTCACGTCCCACAGTTCGTATTCCACCCGCAGCATGCCGCCGCCGGCATCGCTGATGCGGCCCACGGTGATGTAGTCCTGCTTGAGCAGGCGCCAGGTGGCGAAGTTGATGTCCGCGCCCTTGGACGGCGTCTCCACGATTTCGCTCTTGGCCAGCGAGCGGAATTTGCCGGAGCGGTTGAAGTCGTTGCGGATGACATCGGCGATGTCGGTCGACAACGGCGCACCGCCGGCCTGCGCGAACGGCACGACGGTGATCGGCGTGGCCGATTTCGTCACGCCCTCGACGGTGCCGGTGAGGGTGGAGGTCTGCGCCGACGCCAGCCCTGCGCACAGCAGGGCAAGCAGTCCAAGCAATAGGGCCAGATAGCGGGATGGCTTTTTCATTGCGTTCTCACCTATGGCTTGAAAAACATATCAACGTTGCGGCTGAAGACCTTTTCGAAGCCCTTGAAGGGCAACTGGTTGGCCCTCATCGCGGCGTCTTCGACGGACTTGCGCCCGGCTTCATCGAACGGGCAACTGGCGTCGACCTTCGCGCTGACGACCTGCCCGCCCTGCAGCTGCACAATATGCAGCAGGCACGGCTGGTTGGGCATGTTATCCGGCCCGACCCAGTTCTGTTTGAGCGTATTCTGAATCGCCGCGAGGTATTGCGCCCTCAAATCGGCGTCATTGCCGTTGCTGCCGGTCTGCGCCTGGTCGGCGGGCGGCAAGTTCTCACGCCCGTTGTCCTGGGCGTTCTTGAGGTCTTCCATCTGTTGCTTGGCCTGTTTGGCCTTGCTTTCCGCCTGCTTGCGCGAGGTATCGGCCGCATCCATCTTGGCGAACAGTTCGTCGATCTTCTTCTGCTCTTCCTGCTTGTGCTTGGCCGCCTGGGCGTCCAATTCGGCGGCGCGCTGGCGCTGCTTCTCTTCCTGTTCCTTCTTGGCGTCTTCCGCCTTCTGGGCGGCATCGGCCACGATCTTTTCCTGATCGACGGTGTCCGGATGCTCCGGCGGAGGCGGCAGCTGCTTGATCTTGGGGGTTTCTTCCGACGGCGGCGGCGGTATCGAGGGCGGCGGCGGCACCGTGTCGGGCACCGGTTTGGCCTTGGCCGATTTCGGCGGCGGCGCAGCGGTGATGCCCACCAGCTCGGCCTCGATGATTTCACCCTGCAGCGACACCGGCTTGGCGCAGGTGATCGGATTCCAGCTGGCCGGAAGGTTCAGCGTGGCGAACATTTCTTCGTAGAACGAGCACGGAATCACCGCGAAGGCCAGGAAGCCCACGATGCCAAGATGGAGAATGGCGGAAAGGACGACCGCCTTGGACGTGCCCTTAGGGGAGTCGGCCCTCATTTCTTGGCGCCCGACTCCGGTGCGCTCATCAGGCCCACCTTGGCCACGCCAGCCTGCTGCAGATCGGCCAGCACCTGGTAGACGCCGTCGTACTTGCCGTCGCGATCGCCCGCGACCAGCACGCTGACCTGCGGATTGGCCTTCACGAAGGCGCCGACCTTGAGCTTCATGGTCGCCACATCCACCGGCTGATGCTTCTCGGCACCCAGCGTGAGGTACAGCTGGCCGCCCTGGTCGACCGCGATGATCACCGGATCCTTCTTATCCTGCATCGACTTGGCGTTGGCCTGCGGCAAGTTCACGTCGACGTTGGAATTGAGCATCGGCGTGGTGACCATGAAGATGATCAGCAGCACCAGCATCACGTCGATATAGGGAACGACGTTGATCTCGGATTTGAGCTTGAAGCGCTTGTGGCGCGCGGAGCTACGCATCGTCGAGTCCTCAGGCCGCTTCGTCGGTCTGGATCTGACGCTGCAGCACCGACGAGAACTCTTCCTGGAACACTTCGTAGCGCGAGGCCACGCGCTCGACCTTGTTGGCGAAGCGGTTGTACGCCCACACCGCCGGGATCGCGGCGAACAGGCCCATCGCGGTGGCGATCAGCGCTTCGGAAATGTGCGGCGCCACCACGGCGATGGTGACATCCTTCATTTCACCCAGGCCCTGGAAGGCGCCCATGATGCCGATGACGGTGCCGAACAGGCCGACGTACGGGCTGATCGAACCCACGTTGGCGAGGAATTCCAGGTTGCGTTCCAGGCGGCCGATCTCGCGGGTGCCGGCCACGCGCATGGCGCGCTCGGAACCTTCGATGACCACGCGCATGTCATGCACGCGGCGCTGGCGCTGGCGCACGAATTCGCGGAAGCCCGACTCGAACACGTTTTCCATGCCGCCGTTCTCGGCGCCGCGATTGCTCACTTCTCGGAACAGCTGGGCCAGGTCGGCGCCGGACCAGAAGCGCTCTTCGAAGCCCTCGGCCTCCTGCATCGCGGACTTCAGCTGTGCGTGCTTGCGGATGATGATCACCCAGGAGAGGAAGGAGAACACCAGCAGCACCAGCATGACGGCCTGCACCAGGATGCTCGCTTCCGCGATCAACTTGAAAATGTTCAATCCACCGTTCATTGCTTGGGGGTTCTCCAGCGCACGTACTTTTATTTAAGGGGAAAGGCCGGGGATGAGGTCGGCCGGAATTTGTACAGGACGCATGCGGCGAACATCGACGCACGCCACGCGTACCTTTGCGCGGATCAGCTCCGCGCCGTCCGCCCGGCGGATCGTCTGGGCGAAAAGGATACTGGCTGCCCGACGTTCTTTGACTTCCACGCTTACCGCCAGTTCATCATCCAGCAGGGCCGCGCGCAGAAAGTCGATCTGCATTTCCCGCACCAGGAAGGCCAGGCCGGTGCTTTCCTTGACGGCGGACTGGTTGATGCCCAGGGCACGCAACCACTCGCTGCGTGCACGTTCCATGAAACGCAGGTAGCTGGCGTGGTAGACCACCCCGCCCGCATCGGTATCTTCCCAATAGACGCGCACCGGCCATTCGAACGGCTCGGTGGCCAGGACTTGGCTTGTATCAGACATCGCTGTTGTCGGCAGTGAAGAGGTCGGCGGACACCGAGGGACGCGGCGGCGGGGTCAGGCCCAGATGGCGCCAACCCTTGGCGCTGGCCATGCGGCCGCGCGCGGTGCGCACCAGGTAACCCTGCTGGATCAGGTAAGGCTCGACCACGTCCTCGAGGGTGCCGCGGTCTTCGCTGAGCGCGGCGGCCAGCGATTCCACCCCCACCGGACCGCCATCGAAATTCTCGATGATGATGGTCAGCAGGCGGCGATCGAGCTCGTCGAAACCCTCGGCATCGATCTTGAGCATGTCGGTGGCGGCGCGGGCGGCATCGCGGGTGATCTGACCTGCCGCGCGCACTTCCGCGTAATCGCGCACGCGACGCAGCAGGCGGTTGGCGATACGCGGCGTGCCGCGCGAGCGGCGGGCGATTTCCTGCGCGCCTTCCAGCTCGCAGGGAATGCCCAGGATGCGCGCCGAACGCCGCACGATGGCGGTGAGCTCGTCGGGCGTATAGAACTCCAAACGCTGCACGATGCCGAAGCGGTCGCGCAGCGGCGCGGTGAGCAGGCCGGCACGGGTGGTGGCACCGATCAGCGTGAACGGCGGCAGATCGAGCTTGATCGAGCGGGCCGCGGGGCCTTCGCCGATCATGATGTCGATCTGGAAGTCTTCCATCGCCGGGTAGAGCACTTCCTCGACCACCGGCGAGAGGCGATGGATCTCGTCCACGAACAGCACGTCGTGCGGCTCGAGGTTGGTCAATAGCGCCGCCAGATCCCCTGCCCGCTCCAGCACCGGACCCGAGGTGGAGCGCAGGTTGACGCCCAGCTCGTTGGCGATCACGTGGCTCAGCGTGGTCTTGCCCAGGCCGGGCGGCCCGAAGATCAGCACGTGATCGAGCGCGCCACCGCGCTTCTTGGCCGCCTCGATATAGATCGACAGTTGCTCGCGCACCGTCTGCTGGCCCAGGTATTCGGTCAGTCGCTTGGGACGGATGGAAGCCTCGAGGGCCTCGTCGTCCATTTGGGCGGCAGCGGTAACGATGCGGTGTTCGGTCATGGGGCGAAATTATGGCAGAGCAGGGTGACGCAGGCTTGAAAAAAAGCCCGCTCACCCGGCACCCAGCATGGAAAAGGGCGCCGAAGCGCCCTTTTCGTCAAATTTCGACCTGGGCACCCAGTTCGATCAGACGATTGCCCGGTATCTGGAAGAACGCGGTGGCCGGCAGTGCGTTGCGCGCCATGAAGGCGAATAACTTGTCCCGCCACAGCGCCATGCCCGGCCGGCGGGCATCGGCAACGATGGTTTCGCGCGACAGGAAGAAGGTGGTGTCCATCATGTCGAACGGCAGGCCCAGCTTGGAGCACTTGGACAGCGCCCTGGGAATGTTCGGATCTTCCGCAAAACCGAAACGCAGGCTCAAGCCGTAGAAGTCGCCACCCAGCTCGGTGATCTCGATGCGCTCGCCCGGGTCGGCCGTGGGCGTTTCCAGCGTCTCCACCGTCAGCAGCACATTGCGCTCGTGCAGCACTTTGTTGTGCTTGAGGTTGTGCAACAGCGCATGCGGCACGGCGTTCTGGTTGGCGGTGAGGAATACCGCTGTGCCCGGCACGCGCAGTGGCGGATGCTCGCTGATGTTCTCGATGAACGGTTCCAGCGCCAGTCCGCTTTGCTTGATCTCGCGGATCACCAGCTCGCGGCCGCGACGCCAGGTCGTCATCACGATGAAGATCCACACGCCCAACACCAGCGGGAACCAGCCGCCGTGGGCGATCTTCAACGCGTTGGCACCGAAGAAGGCCAGGTCCAGCGTCAGCAGCAGAATGCCCACGGGAATGAGCACGACCCAGTTCCAGTGCCAGTGACGACGCGCCACCACCAAGGCCAGCAGCGTGGTCATGGTCATGGTGCCGGTCACGGCAATGCCGTAGGCGGCGCCGAGATTGTCGGAACTGCGGAAACCCAGCACGGCGCCGAACACCAGCACCATCAACATGCGATTGACCCACGGCACAAAAATTTGCCCGGACATTTCGCGCGAGGTGTGCACCACCGGCATGCGCATCGAATAACCCAGCGACATCGCTTCGCGGGTCATCGAGAACGCGCCGGAGATGACCGCCTGCGAAGCGATCACGGCTGCCGCGGTGGCCAGCGCGATCATCGGATAGAGCAGGCTATCGGGCACCAGCAGGTAGAACGGACTCTCGATCGCCGCCGGATTGTTCAGCAGCAGCACGCCCTGGCCGAAGTAATTCAGCAGCAACGCCGGCAGCACGAAGAAGAACCACGCGCGGCGGATCGGCTTCTTGCCGAAATGACCCATGTCGGCATACAGCGCCTCGGCGCCTGTCAGCGACAGCACCACGCCGCCCAGCGCAATGAACGAGGCGTAGCCGTGGCTGATGAAAAAACGCACGGCGTAAACCGGACTCAACGCCCACAACACCTGCGGGTGCTGCATGATCTGGTTGACGCCCAGCACCGCCAGCACCACGAACCACACGATCATCACCGGCGCAAACGCCTTGCCGACCGCATCGGTGCCGTGGCGCTGCAGCGCGAACATGCCGGCCAGGATCACCAGCGCAATGATCACCACGAAACGCGACAGCGATGGCGCCGCCACTTCCAGGCCCTCGACCGCGCCGAGTACGGAAATCGCGGGAGTGATCACGCCGTCGCCGTAGAACAGCGCGGCGCCGAAGATGCCGATCAGGCCCAGGATCCAGCGCGCCCGCGCCGATCCGCTCATGGAGCGCTGGGCCAGCGCCATCAGCGCCATGATGCCGCCCTCGCCCTTGTTGTCGGCGCGCATCACGAAGGTCACGTATTTCAGCGACACCACGATGATCAACGACCAGAAGATCAGCGACAGCACGCCCAGCACGGCACCGGGCGTCGGCGTCATGCCGTGCGTGCCCAGCGTTTCCTTCATGGTGTAAAGCGGACTGGTACCGATGTCGCCGAACACGACACCAATGGCGCCCAGCGCAAGCTTCATCATGCGACGGCGCAGATCGATCGCGCTGTCGCCCTGTGTGCTTTCGTGGCCCACGTATCAGCTCCCTAATGCGGCGCGCAGCGCCTTGCGGATGATCGATTCGGCGGTATCGCCTTCGGCGGCCACCTTTTGCACCAGGCGGGTCACTTCCGCCGGCTTGTAGCCCAGTTGCTGCAGCGCCACCGTGGCTTCGCCCGCCGGATCGAGCGGCGCGCCGTTCGGAGCGGCATGCGTGCCGGGCAGCGTGATGCCCAGTCCGTCCACGCGATCGCGCAGCTCCACCACCATGCGTTCGGCCGTCTTCTTGCCGATGCCGGGAATCTTGGTGAGCGCGACCACGTCGCCCGTTTGCACCAGCCGGGCGAAATCGTTGGTGGACACGCCCGACAGCACGGCCAGCGCGATCTTCGCGCCGATGCCGCTGACTTTCTGCAGGTTGCGGAACAGGGTGCGCTCGGATTCGTGCATGAATCCGTATAGCGCCACGCTGTCTTCCTTCACCGCGTAGTGCGTGAGCAGGGTGACTTCCTTGCCGGTTTGCGGCAGGTCGTAGATGGTGGACATGGGCGCTTCGAGTTCATAACCCACGCCACCCACTTCCACCATCAGCCACGGCGGCTGCTTGGACACCAGGGTGCCGCGCAAACGACCGATCATCGACGCCTCCAGGCGGTCCGGGGAATACCCACGCGCGCAAGGCTGGCACGGGTGTGTGCATGGGTCACCGCCACAGCGAGCGCGTCTGCCGCGTCTGCCTGCAGGGGCCCTTTGAGTCCGAGCAGGACGCCGATCATGTGCTGCACCTGGGTCTTGTCGCCTCGGCCGCTGCCAACCACGGCCTGCTTTACTTCTGTCGCCGCGTATTCGTGCACCGCGATCCCCTGGCTGACCACCGCGCAGATCGCGGCGCCCCTCGCCTGCCCCAGCTTCAATGCCGAATCCGGGTTGCGCGCCATGAACACGCGCTCCACCCCGCACTCATCCGGGCGATGGGCGGCGATGATGGCACACAGCTCGTCAAATATGCGTTTCAGGCGCAGCGGAAAGGTGGCCTCGCCAGCTACCGCCAGCGCGCCATGGAAGACATGGGACAGCTTGCCGCTGGCGTCGACATCGATGATGCCGACACCGGTGCGCTGGCTGCCCGGGTCAATGCCGATGATGCGGGTCATGGGCGAAGGCTCGCCGCGGGCCGGTGACAGCCGCGTACTTAGCCGGCGGCCTCGGCAGGCAGCAGGGCGTTGTGCGAGACCTCGCTGACGTCGTCGAGCCCGTCGAGCTTCTCCAGCAGGTCAAGCAGCGACTCCAGCGCCTCGCCGGGTACCGGCAAGCGGTTGCTCGGGCGCATGCCGACGCCGGCGTGCTCCGCGTGCAGACCGGCCGCGGCCAGCGCCTGCTGCACGGCTTCGAAGTTTTCCGGCGCGCACAGCACGGTGCTTTCGCCGTTCTCGTTCACCACGTCGTCGGCGCCTGCCTCGAGTGCGGCCTCCAGCACTTTTTCCTCGGCGGATTCATCGCCGCCGGTGGCGAATACCAGCTCACCCACGCGGGCGAACTGGAACGCCACGGAACCGGAGGTGCCCAGGTTGCCGCCATGCTTGGTCAGCGCGTGGCGCACGTCGGCCACGGTGCGGGTCGGGTTGTCGGTGAAGCAGTCGATGATCAGCGCGATGCCGGCCGGGCCATAGCCCTCGTAGCGCAGCTCTTCCATCGCCGCGCCGCCGTCGGCACCCGAGCCGCGCTTGATCGCGCGCTCGATGGTGTCCTTGGTCATGTTGGCCGACAACGCCTTGTCCACCGCCGAGCGCAGGCGCGGATTGGCGGACGGATCGGCGACGCCGGCGCGTGTTGCCACGGTGATTTCGCGGATCAGCTTGGTGAACACCTTGGCGCGCTTGGCGTCTTCGGCGTTCTTGCGACCTTCGATGGACGGGCCTCTACCCATGGCACTTCCTGCAAATCTGGTGAACGGACAAGCCGCGAATTGTATCGCTTCACGGTGTCGGACGGGCAAGCGGCACTCAAAGTGAGTTGCCAGGCGGGCTCAGAGCCTGTTCAAGCTCTCCGCGTGGTCGAACGCGCCTTGCTGGAGGAACTGGGTGACCTGTCGCGCGGCCTCCTGCGAAAACAGCAGGCCGGTGTGGTTGGTCTCGATGGCGCAATGGTCGGCGATGCCCGGCAGGCAGGTTTCCTCGACCGTCACGCAGCCATCGTTGTCGCCGTCGAACTGGCCGATCATGGCGCCCAGGCCCAGCGACACCTTGCCGGCGATCACGCCGACCTCGCGCTCACCGTTCCAGTGGTCCAGGCCGTTTTCCAGCAGTTCGCGATTGTGGCCGAGCAACACCTCGCCACCCCGCCCCATGCCGGCAAACCGACGCGCCGCCGCGCTGCCCTTGAGCGGCGAGCCCAGACAGACCACACGCCCCGGCGGCAAGGCCACGTCCACGCAGGCCTGCAGCGCCAGCAAACCGCCCAGGCTGTGCCCGACCAGATGCACCCGATGGGCGTCCTGTCCCAGTTCGTGGATCTGTGCCTGCAGGCTGTTGAGGATGCGCGGCTGCGAGGCGGCCACGCTCATGTAATCGAAACGATGCACGCGAAAACCCGCCTCCATCATTCGCCGATGCAGCAGCAAGAGCGCGAAACCGCGCATCCAGAGGCCGTGCAGGAGAATGACGTGATCGGTCATGGCGCGTAAGGGACATTCATCGACGACGGGAACCACCGGGCTTTTGCAGCCCGGTCATCCTGAAGAGTCCATTGTGCACAAAAAGTTGCGACCGGGCCGCGACGCAGTGCGCGGATGCCTTCGCGTCGCGACGCTTGAGCATGCGATCTTTTGCCCGTCATTCCGGCGCAGGCCGGAATCCAGGACGCCAGTGGGCGCCTTTCGCGTGGCCACACATGCTTTTGGGGCTCGACGCGAAAGCCCTGCTCGTTCGCCACTGGATTCCTGCCTGCGCCGGAATGACGAGCGAACGAACCGGGCGCTTTCTTACCCAGCCGTCTTCGCCTCCGCCGCCACCTTCACGTGCAGCTCCTTGAGCTGCGACTCGCCGACCGGCGACGGAGCGTCGGTCATCAAGTCCTGCGCGCTGGTGGTCTTGGGGAAGGCGATCACGTCGCGGATCGATTCCGTGCCCGCCATCAGCGCTGCGATGCGGTCGATACCGAAGGCCAGGCCGCCGTGCGGCGGCGCGCCGAACTTCAGCGCCTTGAGCAGGAAGCCGAACTTCATTTCGGCCTCGTCCGGGGTGATGCCAAGCAGATCGAACACCGTGCTCTGCATGTCCGGGCGATGGATACGGATGGAACCGCCGCCAATCTCGGCGCCGTTGAGCACCATGTCGTAACCGCGGCTCACCGCGTTGGACGCGTTCGCGCGCAGCTCGGCGATGTCGTCCACCTTGGGCGCCGTGAACGGATGATGCAGGGCGACGAAGCGCTTCTCTTCCTCGTCGTATTCGAACATCGGGAAGTCGGTGACCCACAGCGGCTTCCAGCTGTTTTCGACCAGGCCGCGATCCTTGCCGACCTTCAGGCGCAGCGCGCCCATGAAATCGGTGACGGCTTTCCAGGTGCCCGCGCCGAAGAACACCATGTCGCCGCTCTCGGCACCGGTGAGCTTGAGCACGCCTTCCAGCGCCTTGTCGTCGAGGAACTTGGCCACCGGCGAATTGATGCCGTCGCGGCCCTTGGACAGATCGTCCACGCGCAACCAGGCCAGGCCCTTGGCGCCGTACTTGGCCACGTATTCGGTGAGCTGGTCGATTTCCTTGCGGGTGAAGCTGGCGCCGCCCGGCACGCGCAAAGCGGCCACGCGACCGTTGTCGGCGTTGGCCGGTTCGGCGAACACCTTGAACTCCACGTGCTTGACCGCGTCGCCGATGTCGACCAGTTCCAGCGCAATGCGCAGGTCGGGCTTGTCCGAACCGAAGCGACGCATCGCCTCGGCCCAGGTCATGCGCGGGAAGACCGCGTCGAGCTCGACGTTCACCACTTCCTTGAACACGTGGCGGATCAGTTCCTCGACGAAATCCTGCACGTCCTTCTCTTCGACGAAGGCGAATTCGAGGTCGAGCTGGGTGAATTCCGGCTGGCGATCGGCGCGCAGGTCTTCGTCACGGAAACAGCGGGCGATCTGATAGTAGCGGTCGAAACCGGCCATCATCAGGATCTGCTTGAACAGCTGCGGCGACTGCGGCAGCGCGTAGAACTGGCCCGGATGCACGCGGCTGGGCACCAGGTAGTCGCGCGCGCCTTCGGGCGTGGCCTTGGTCAGGATCGGCGTTTCGATGTCCTGGAAACCGGCCGCATCCAGATAGCGGCGCAGCGACTGCACCAGCTTGATGCGACGGCGCATCATCTTCTGCATGTCGGGGCGGCGCAGGTCGAGATAGCGGTAGGTCATCCGCATGTCTTCGTTCGGATTCTCGTGCATCGCGAACGGCAGATCCTTCGCGGCATTGAGGATCTCGACCGTGTCGGCCAGCAGCTCCACCGTGCCGGTGCGCAGCTTGTCGTTGACCGACAGGCGCTTGCGGATGGTGCCGGTGACGCGCAGGCAGTATTCGTTGCCGATCTCGTTGGCCACCGCGAACGCCTCAGCGTTCTCGCGCTCGATCACCACCTGGGCCAGGCCCTCGTGGTCGCGCAGGTCGACGAAAGCCACGTGGCTCTGCAGGCGAAGGGTGTTGACCCAACCACACAGGGTGACGGTCTGGCCGACCAGTGCCTCATCGATGAGGCCGCAAAAATGCGTGCGCATGCGCTTGGAACTCCGGGCCGACTAGCGGCGTGATGCGTGGACAAGAAGACCCGGAATGTTAACACCGGCAGCCCCGGCGGCGGACGCCGGGCGCGGCCCGAAGACCGCGCCCAGGCCCGTGTTTCACCCGATTACCAGCGGCGATTGACCGAGAACAGGCCGCGGCAGCCCTTGGAAACCCACACGCCGGCGCGATTCCAGCCCCAGCTGTAACCCTGCTGGCAGGCCGATCCGGACAACTGTCGCACCAACACGGCATTGCCGCGCGCGCCCACGTCCACCTGGCAGAAGTGGTACTGCTTGTCGTTGCTTTCGCACTGCAGGCGGATCTCGCGATCCCAGTCGGGACCCGGGCGCCAGCCCCCTTGATCCGGCGGCGGTCGATAACCCGGCGGCGGGTAATAGCCACCGCCTCCGCGTCCCATTTCAACGAACTGCGCGCGGCAGCCGCGATCCACCCACAGGCCACCGCGATCGACGCCCCAGGTCTGCCCGCGGATGCACGGGCTGTTCGATTCCTGCCGGATCATTTCGGCATCGCGCCACGGCACCTGGCAACGCGTAAAGCGGCCGTCGTCGCTGCCGCAGCGCACCTGGTCGCGCCCCTGCGCCTGGGCGACCGGAGCGGACATCCACAAAAGGCCGGCCACAAGGCCCGTCGCCACACCCATCAAGCCAGTTCGTATCCGGAACATCGACCCCACTCCTTCATGTGACGGCTTGTCACGCTAGTGGGGATATCTTCAACCGGAATTGAATATCTTGCGACTGTTTCGTAGAAACCTGCCGGCCGGCTATCCGGCGTTCAGACGGCCGGCCCGTCAGCTCTCGCCGGACGAACCCGACGACCCGCTGGAAGCGGTCGATGCGCTGGTTCCGGCGGAGCTCGACGAGGTCGACTGAGCCCCGCTGTCGCCGGCCAGGTTGCGCTTCTTGTCGCCGTCTTTCTTGAAGTCGGTTTCGTACCAACCGCTACCGGCCAGGCGAAAGCCCGGCGCGCTCAGGCGACGCTTCACTTCAGCCACGTCGCAGGCCGGGCACACCGACGGATCGGGGTCGGAGATCTTCTGCAGGCGGTCAAACCGGTGGCCGCAGCTGCTGCATTCGAATTCGTAGATAGGCATGGACACTCCACAGGATCAGCCGCCGCGCCGGCATCAGGCTCCGGCCGCGGGCGGCGACAATCGGCCATTATCGAGGCGAACGGCGCGAATTCAATGATAGTGCGACCGGCTGCAGTGCACCCGGCAGCAAGGATGCGAGGCCGGAAGCGCAGTGAAGAATCTCGGCTCGCGCTCGCTTTCTCAGGTTCCAGGCTGCACGCCTAGAAGAACACTCCGGGGTTCACCGAGAAGCGCTCGGAGAGGTTTCGAATGTGCTCCACCGTCAAGCTGCGCTTACCGGCCAGAATCTCGGACACGACACTCTGGCGACCGATCTCCGGCAGCTGATTCTGCGTGAGATGGTGTTGATCCATCAGGAAGCGCACGACGTCGACACCGCGCACATGAGGCTGCGGGTAGTGCGCCTGATCGTAGGCATAGATCAGGTCGCTCACCGTCATGAACAACGAATGCTGCGGGTGCGCCTCATCCATGGCGCCTTCTTCGAGCAGGGCATCGGCGATCCGGGTTGCCTCGTCGTAGTCTTGTTCATTGGCGATGTGGCGCACGCAAGTGACCTCCTGAAAGGTCTCCCAGGCTTCGGCAAGGGTGGCAAGAGCAAGCGCGCTCATTTCCATTTTCCTTTGTTGTACTCGGCGTGGGTCAGCACGTGCTTTGTGTAGCAGACCTGCTGGCTGAAGCTGATGCCAGTGACGATGCGATAGTGATTCCCGCGGATATCGAAGATGTACTTCTCTTCGTAGATATCCATCGATCCGAACGTCCGGCGAAGATCGTGAAAGCTGTAGAATTGATTGCCTTCCATCAGCTTCCGCCAGATCTGCAGCGGGCCATCGGCATCGGGATGAGCCGCTCCAAACACGGCCAGCCGCTTGTTTGATATCACTCGCACAGCAGCTCATCCCTGAGAGTTCGGGACAAAAATATCGCAAATTGCGATATTGTCAATAGCAATCCGTTATATCTTCCGAAACTAGAGCGCCAGCGCCACCAGCACGGCCGCCTCGGTGAGTTCGGTCAAGGCGCCGCAGGTATCGCCGGTCATGCCGCCAAGCCGGCGCATGCAGGACCAGCGCCAGCAGGCGAAGACCAGCGCGGCCACCACGATGGCCCGCAAGCCGTGCCAGCCGGCGAACAGCGCGACGATCGCGGTGAGCAGCAGCGCCATGCCGCAAGCGATGCGCGATTCGCCCACCAGGGCGCTGCCCAGTCCGCCGCTGCGCACATAGGGCGTGGTCATGAACGCCGTCGTGAGCAGTGCGCGTCCCAGCAAGGGCGCCAGCCACAGCATCGCCGACGGCTGCGGCACGCTTGCCAGCGCCACGAACTTCAACAGCAGCACCAGCACGATCGCCGTGACGCCGATGGGTCCGCTGCGCGGATCCTTCATGATGCCCAGCGTGCGCTCGCGATCACCCAGGCCGCCGACCCAGGCATCCGCGCTGTCGGCCAGCCCGTCCAGGTGCAGCGCACCCGTGAGCGCCACCCACGCCACCAGCAACAGTCCCGCCGCGAGCATGGGCTCCGCGCCGGACAGCAACCAGCCCAGGCACCACAGCAGGCCGCCGATCAACAAGCCCACGGCGGGATACCAAGCCAGCTGTGCCAACGGCGACGACGCGCCAGCGAACACCCGCGCCGGCACCGGTATACGGGTGAGAAAGCCGATGGCGGCAAACAATCCGCGCATCAGGCCTTGGCCTGCGTGCCCGTGGGAGGTACCCACTGCAGCGCATGCAGCGATGCGTGCGGCACCTCGATATTCGCCATCTCGCCGAAGTCGCGGCCTTCCGCTTCGCAACGCAGCAGGCGGATCGCCCCGCCATGCGTCACCACCAGCACGCGCTGGGTTTCCGCCGCTTCGCCGACATCGTTCAAGGCAGCGCAAAGACGCTCGCGAAAACCGGCAAAGGATTCGGCACCCGGTGGCGGATGGGCGACCGGATCTCTCCAGAAGTTGGCCAGCGCGTCACCCTGCTCCTGGGCCAGGGTTTCGATCGGCACGCCCTGCCATTGGCCGAAGTGGTATTCCGCCAGCCGCGGATCGAGGCGCATCGGCACGCGCCGCGCGCGCGCCAAGTCCTGCGCGAACTCCGCGCAACGACGCAGCGGCGAGCTGACGATGGCATCCCAGCTGCGGCCGAAAATCGCCGCGCGCAACTGGCTCCAACCCAGTGGGCTGAGCGCATCGTCGAGTTGGCCGCGATAGCTGCGCTGCCCGGTATCGCCGTGGCGCAACAGATCGATGCCAACGTGCTTGCCGGTCATGCGCTGCTCACTCCCGCCTGCGCGAAGGTCGCCATGCGCGAGTGCAGCTCGCAGGCCAGTCGCATCAGCGGAACAGCGGTGGCCGCACCGCTACCCTCGCCCAGGCGCAAGCCCAGATCGAGCAGCGGATCGGCCTCCAGCACGGACAGCAGGCGCGCATGACCGCGCTCCTGCGAACGATGCGCGAAGAACATCCACTGGCGGCACGCCGGATGGATACGCACCGCCGCCAGCGCCGCCGCCGTGGTGATGAAGCCGTCGACCAGCACTGGAATACCGCGCTGCGCCGCGCCGATATACGCACCGCACAAGGCCGCAATCTCGAAGCCGCCGACGCGACCCAACCACGACAACGCATCGTCATCGGCCGGATACAACGCCAGCGCGCGTTCGATCACCGCGACCTTGTGCTGGATGCCCGCTGCGTCCAGGCCGGTGCCTGCACCGGCCAGCGCCCTGGGCGATTCGCGCAGGAGACCGCAGGCGAGCGCGGCAGCGGAGGTGGTGTTGGCGATGCCCATCTCGCCACCGATGAACAGCTTCGCGCCGGCGTCCTGCGCTGCCTGCGCGCTGTCGGCACCGGCGCGCAAGGCCAGTTCCAGTTGCACGGCGCTCATCGCCGGTCGCTCGCAGAAATTGCCGGTCTGCGGCGCGATGATGGCGCGACGCACGTTGGGCAGTTCGCCCGGATCGTTCACCGTGCCCAGGTTCACCACTTCCAGCATCGCGCCGAGACTGCGCGCCAGCACGCTGATGGCCGCGCCGCCGTTGGCGAAGTTGCGGATCATCTCGCCGGTGACGACCTGCGGAAACGCCGACACGCCTTC
>Ga0070689_100000612_pt1 | contig 21624 bp, 21 predicted proteins | sample KBSS23HmetaG_FD_64669 | JGI IMG/M metagenome (GOLD analysis project Ga0070689, IMG submission 64669) | Switchgrass rhizosphere microbial communities from Kellogg Biological Station, Michigan, USA - KBS S2-3H metaG | ecosystem: Host-associated > Plants > Roots > Rhizosphere ...
CAGGCTCGCACGCATGAGCGATGACGAGGCGCGGTTAGCATTGACGCAAATAAAAGGGATCGGATTATGGAGCGCGGACGTCTACCTGCTGATGGCGATGCGCCGCGCGGATATCTGGCCGGCTGGGGATCTGGCGCTGGCAGTAGCGATGCAGGATTTGAAAGGCCTGACGCATCGGCCCGGTCCCGATGAGTTAGAACGACTGGCTGAGCAATGGCGTCCACACCGGGCAGTCGCCGCGAGAATGTTGTGGCAGTACTATCTTGGGGAGAAGTTTTCGCGCGCAAAGGCGCAAAGGCGCAAAGAAGAACGCAAAGAAATCACGTAAATCTTTCGGTCTTTCTTTGCGCCTTTGCGCCTTTGCGCGAGAAATTATTTAGAAATTGTCGATGCGGTGGTGGTTGGTCGTAGCGTGCTGATCTCGGTAGTCTCCGGGACGTTTTCCATTGTCAGCTCGATCAAATCGTCAACCACGGCTTTGAGATCGTTTGTCTCGCGGTAGATCTGTAATTGCCGGTCCGCCGACGTGCCGCGCTCAAGGATCGTATGGACGTGCTCGATCTCTTTTCTCGAACCAAGTTCGTCAATCACATCATCGACGAATTCCAGTAACTCAAGCACCAGGTCGCGCACGGGCACTTCCGTCTGTTTCCCAAAATCGATCAACTTCCCTTCCAGCCCATAACGCACGGCGCGCCACTTGTTCTCCTGGATCAGCATGCGGCGATACAGACGGAACCCCAAATTCTTATCGATCAACTTATTCAACTTCGCCACGATCGCCTGAAACAGCGCCGCAATCGCCAGCGTGTCGTCGACGCGCGTGGGAATGTCGCAAACCCGAAACTCGAGCGTCGGGAAGTATGGATGCGGACGAATATCCCACCAGATCTTCTTACCGTCGTTAATGCACTTGGTCTTGACCAGCAGTTCGACATAACGCTGGAAACCGCTATATGAGTCAAAGTGATCCGGAATATCAGTGCGCGGAAACTGCTTGAAAATTTCCGTGCGATACGATTTGAGTCCGGTATTGTGGCCCATCCAGAACGGCGACGACGTCGAAAGCGCGAGCACGTGCGGCAGGAAATAACGCGCCGCGTTCATGATCTGAATAGCGCGTTCCCGATCGGCCATGCCGACATGAACGTGCAACCCGAAGATCAATAGCGAGCGCGCAACAGTTTGCAGCTCCTGGACCAGCAGCTCGTATCGCTCGTCGTCGAATATTTTCTGATCCTGCCAGTGCGAGATCGGATGCGTAGAAGCGGCAACGATTGTCAGTCCATTTTTTTTCGCGAGCCCGGCGATGATGCTGCGCAGTCGTGTGATGTCAGTGCGTGCCTCCTGGATGTTGCGACAAATGCCCGTGCCTACTTCCACCATCGACTGGATCATCTCTGGCTTGATCTGCTCGCCGAGCAACATCTTGCCCTCTTCGAGAATCTCTGCGACGTGCGAGCGCAATTCGCGCGTCTGTGGATCAACGATCTGAAATTCCTCTTCGATGCCCAGTGTGAATTGATCGAACATTTGCCCTCTTTCCATCTGCCGCCTTACGTATTCAAAGATTTTGCGATCGTGCGCCAGTCAGGCTTCACCTTGCTCAGCATTTCGTGTCGCAGGTGTCGCCAGGCGCTGCCCGGTGAGTGTATCGGACTATAAAGATCGAAGTGCACGTACCAGGTTCGTGGCTCACCTTCCTGAAACAGGAAGTGCAGGATCGCCTCGCCTCTCTGCTTTTCGTAAAAACCGCCGCTCGTATCGCTATGATTCGCAAACCGGCGCGTGAAATCTCGCCGTCGCGACAAGGTCGATTCAATCATCGGCCACGCTTCAAATTGTAGCCCGACGCCGCCTTCACCATAAATATTAGTCACTCTTTTGACGAGATGCCAGAGCCCTTTGCACTGCATTCGGTCTAAAAGCAACAGCAGCGCCTGCTTCTTGTCGAGTGGCCAGGAGTCGAAGGCTTCGGCGTCACTTGCGGCGCCCCACAAGCCCGTGAGCTTTCCTCTGAGAAGTTCCCTCGTAGCAGCCGGAAGTTCTTGCCACGTGTTAGCCATTCGAGACTTCTCGCTCCAGGATCGCGCGGACTTCATCCGACAATCCCTGGAACTTCAAACCGACACCCCGGCCCGGATTGCTGTAAACCACCACCGCGTTACAAACCGCCTGCACGTCACTGCGAAAAGGTATGCGCACGAGCAGCAAAGAACCTTCGGGAATCTCCGCCTGCGTATTCATGTAGAGGCCGCCGGGGCTGATGTCTTTTGTGCTGGCGACACCTGTAACGTCCTTGCCGTCAAAGAAAACGTCTACAATCAGCCGCGAGCGATCGTAGTTTCGCCGCTCTTCAGGCGATTCAATCCTTCTGTCGTCTTCGCCAGCCATTGGATTCTCTCCTCTGCGATTGTACCTGTTTTCTTTATTTTTGGCTGATGATGTAAGTGGGCACCATGCCGCCGCCCGAGCTCACGTTCGCTAGTTCCGTGAACGACAGCCGCGTGAACGCCGAGCCCACCTTACCGTTGAAGAGCAATGGATCGAGATCCACTAACTGTTCCGCAAACTCGATGCGCCCGTCGTCAGTCAGCGCCGGGAAAGTCTCGCGAGCGGTGGGGACGCGTTCCTGAACGAGATAATCGCCGTTCGCAAGCGCATCCTGAATCGCCTTGTCCCAGCCGGTTTCATCGGCGTTCCAGCCGATCGTGATTCCGTGACCGCCGTAATCGTCGTTAGGCTTCAGCACCAGTCGTTCATTGTTGCTGCGAATAAACTCGAGCAGGTCTACGCTGCGTCCAAAGTAGTCCGTTTGTTCGTTTCTCACCGAGCGCGTCCAGGGCACGTGTGAACGGATTGCATCGAGTTCTTTCTCGGAGAACAACCCGGCATGGCGCGGATTTGTCAGCACGGCAAACAGCGCTTTTTTGTGAATGAGCTTCGAGCGGAAACTGTTCACCATGCAGATCGCACCAGCGCGATACGCGTTCACCAGCGCCGGGTATTCGCGAATGATCGGCAAGTATTCGTTCACGAGCAGTCGTTTGTAGACGATGTCGATCTCCTGACCTGACACGCTCAAGCGATTGTTCTTGAATTCGAGTTCCTGTGGCGTGCAGATTACCGACGGATAGCCAGCCTTTTCGAAGAACTCTCGAAACAGCTCAAACTCTTTGACTGTTGGCACTCCGGCAAGATCGACAATCGCGATGCACGGTGGACGTTCAGGCTTGCGGCCCAGATACTCCTCATACGAACTGAGCAGGACGTCGAGCATGTATTGTCTGCCGTACATCGGGCGGACGTTGTAATCAACCGCAAACTCTTTCATCACCGGCAGCGACGAAAAGATGTCGTATGCAGCATCGGCGTAAGCAATGCCGGCTGGACTCTCGCCGTTGAGCTCGACAAAACTGTAGGCAGCTTTTGTCAGGAACGAGTCGAGTCGGGAAGTCGGTGAAACGGCGACGTAACCCGGATCGATCGAAACCAGATCGCGTTCAATCTCCGTTAAGCCGAGGTCGTCGACGACGCTCGGGTCGGCCACGGCCGCATCTTTCACTTTCTGAATCGCGGACCAGACGGTTTCGCAAATCTGGCAAATGCGCGCGAAGTCTGTTTCGGAAACGAAGTGCGGGCGGAGATAAGGTGAAAGGCGGCGACCGCCGAAGATGAGTCTGGCATTCTCCAAACCCTCGTCAAGCAAAGCGCGTGACGCTTCGGCCAGGTCCTGATTAGCGAGCAGATCGTGGTAACGAGCAACAGCCTCGGGGAACATGGGCCGTTAGGTTAACATCTGCCACGAAAACGCACAAAAGCTCCGTAAGATTGCGGATTGACAGCTACCAATCGTTGCCGTAGTGTCCTTGCCTCATTAACAAGTTGGGTTGAACTTCCCCCATCCGAATAGTCCCTCAAGGAGAAATTACAATGTTGCGAATGCTCACGCTCATCGCGTTAATTTTGATTGTTATCCCGGCTCCGATTAGTTCAGGCGCGCCGGATCCGAAGACCATTTCCATCGCCGAAGCGCGCAGTCTGCCATTGGGAACGATTGTAACCATTGATGGAGTGGTTACGGTTCCTTCCGGCGCGTTCAGTTCAAGCACGTTTGATCAAGGCTTTGCGATCCAGGATCGCACTGGCGGTATTTATGTCAGCGTTCCCGATAACCTCGGATTTTCACTGAGACAACAGGTTCGCGTGACTGGCACACTCGCCGATACCGTTTTACCTGGGCTGCTTGTTCTCGTTGATGTGACCGACGTCAAAGTTCATGGGAGTGGTCCAAAAGTGCGGCCACTTCCGGTCGCAACCGGCGACGTAGGTGAAGACACCGAAGGCCAGCTTGTCACGATCACAGGGACGATCACTCAACCGATCATCAATGATCTGCCATTCGGTTTTATTGTTTTCATCAACGACGGTTCGGGGGAAGTTCATTCGTTCGTCGCCGCCTCAACGGGCATAGACGTTAGCGCCCTCAGCCCCGGCCAAACAATCGAAGTAACGGGATTCAGTGGGCAGTTTGCCAACGACTTCGAAGTCGATCCCCGCACGCAAACCGATATTCGGATCGTGAATTAACAAAAAACCTTTTCACCACAAAGGCACAAAGACACCAAGAACTGAATGAGTTTGTGTCTTAGTGTCTTTGTGGTTATTTACTTCTTCTTCGTGGGGATGACAACGACGAGTTTTTCTTTGTTGCGAACGATCTCGAAGGTGAAAGAGGTTGGTGGCGTCGCCGGCTTGAATAGGGAGACGGGTTTGCCGTCGATCGACTGGATGACGTCGCCGGGTTGCAGACCGGCTTCAGAAGCTGCAGTCAAAGGTTCGACGTAGACCACGAGCAGACCGGCAGTCGTGCCGAGTTGTGATGCTACGGGAGGTTTGAGAGTGATGGTCTCGATGCCCTGTTCGAACAAGGAGAAGCCTCGGGCTGCCGGTGGGCGCAGGTTGAAGCTGAACACCGGATCCAACTCCCCGCTCAACTTAACGTTCAGTGGCTCTTCCGCCGGTCTATCCGGTCGTGTCACCGTGAACTCCACTAGACTACTTGGACCAGCCTGCTCGAGCCACCACGTAAAGTCATCGGCACTTTGAATCCAGTTGTCGTCGACTTTCAAGATAACGTCGCCGGCTCGTAGCGACGCCTTTGCAGCCGGGCTGTCAGGTACAATCGACGTCAGCAATATCCCGCGATGTTTGTCGGCCAACGCCTCGGCGCGTTGTAACTCCCAACCGTGATTCCGAATCTGATCGAGATTGAGTGCCTTGACAGCCTCGCCTTTCACGCCCAGCCACGGTCGCGGGACGCTTGCCTGCTGTTCCAACACGCGTTGCGCCGCACGCCTGATCAAAGCAACCGGAAGAATGCTCGCTTCGTTTCCTTCCAAACCGTCGACGATGCCAATCGTCTCGCCCGCTTCGTTAAGCGCAACGCCACCAATGTTCGCGTGTGAAAGTTTTGGAGCGCTCACTTTAAATCGCGCGATGCCGCCGGATGGCGCCGGCATCACGTCTCTTATGCGACCTTGAATCGCACCCATGCGAGCGTAGAGACTTGAACGCAACATCGCTCGCGCCTTCATAACGGGCTCCGGACTAAACAACAAAACTGTCTCGCCAGTATTTAACTGTTCGTCTTTGATCGCGCCCCCCGAAACTGCGTTCTTGTTTACGAGGCGAAGTATCGAGAGTCCTGTAACGGCATCTAGCCCGACATACTTCGCCGCAAGTCGCTTCCCTTCCGGTCCGATAATTGTAATGTCAGGACTGTTGTTGAAAACGCCGACACGGGGAGCGCGCGGCGGCCTCGGCGCACGCGGAACTGCAGGCGCAACCGGCGCCACCATGTCCGGTGGTCCAAACTCGACTTCAGCTTCAGGCAGCCAGGCGACAATCGTTTCGCCGTCGTCCATCGCGAGGCCGGCAATGACGTTGGTGTGAACGTCGTCCATTAAGTTGAAAGCCCAATCCAGAGAGGCAACTGACTGCACCTGCTGCTCGGAACGCAGCAACAGGCGAAACATCTTCAATCCGTTGATGCGATGAATGATCGTCACAACTTGCGGCGCAGCAGGTAGCTTACCCGCGCTGGCCTTCACAGGAGGCGCGGGTTTCTTTGGCGACGGCGCGGGAGTTTGCGCGACGGCAGCCGCGCAATAAAGCAATGTGACGGCAAGGGCTGTGACTTTTATTAACTTTCGGACAGTCATCTTCAAATACTTCCTATCGATGCCTGTTTACCAAACTCTTTTCGGCGCAAACTGATTTCCAGTTTGCAACATCCGCTCGGAACCAAAGCTGATTGTCGGAACTGAGATCGTGCGCGCGTTGCCGCGGCCGTCGTCGAGTGAAACTTTGAACGACTGCAACGACGCATCGAGTGGGATAACTTCGAAGCTGCTAACTGCTTCTTGCCCTCTTATCACCTGTGCGCCCTTGCTGCTGAAATCTTCAGCTACGAGACGCCGCGGCGTCTTCGACGCTGTTGATAAAGGCCGTTCGTTGTTGCTTGGTTTCGGACGCTTTTCCGGATTGCTCGCTACCAGTTGTTGCCCAGAGGTGTTGTCCTGGGATGCCTTGGCCGGCTCAACCTGTTTTGTCGGCTCCGGGATAGCAGCCGGCTGGTTGTTGGTTGAAACTACTTCGGTTGTCGGTCGATCCATAACGTTTCGCACCAAAAACGCGCCGGTGGCAAAGACCACCAACACCGTTGCCAACGCAAACCCACGGCGCATTAACGACAGGTAAGCTGCGCTGCTCGAATCATTCGCGAGACGTGCCCGCAAACGGAAATCAAAATCTGCCGGCGCCGCAACGGTGCCGAGACTGCCCACTATCTGCCGCAACCTGGTTTGCTGCTGCTGAAACTCACGGCACTCGCCACACTCGCTCAAGTGCGCGGCAGCGGACGAACTGCAAGTCTCATCCATCATCAACTCATCAAGTTCCTGACGAACCACTCCACAATTGTTTTTTCTCATAACTTCTTTCACCTACAAATAGGCCCGCATCTTCTCGCGCAGAAAGCCCCTTGCCCGGCTGATTCTCGACTTCACTGTGCCCTCGCTTGTTTCCAGAATGCGCGCGATCTCGTCATAGCTGCGCCCGTCAACGTCACGCAGAATCAGAGGCGCGCGATACTTCTCCGGAAGCGTACCGATTGCCCGTTGCACCGCACTGCGTCGTTCCGTGTCGACGAGCTCCGAGTCCTGCAATGGGCGCAGGTCGGGGGGATTGAATTCCCTCGCTTCGGCGCCATCGCTGGGTTGAAAGAACCCCGTCAGCGAGACGAGCTTGCGGCGTTTTCGTTTTCTGAGTTCGCTAATCGCCAGGTTGGTCGCGATCCGGTAGATGTAAGTCGAGAAAGCATAGCTTCTCTGATACCTGTCAGCGGCCCTGTAAACCCTCACGAAAGTCTCCTGAGCTAAATCCACCGCGCCGTCGTAGTCGTTGGTCATCCGGTAGATGTAGCTCGTAATTTGGTTGCGATAACGACTAACCAATTCGGCAAAGGCGTCCTGGTCCCCGCTGCGGGTCGCTTCCAACAACGCATGGTCGGAAGTCCTGTCCTCCAGCACGTCCTGCTGCAGGGCCGGGGCAAAGCCCAGCTCTTCGATGGTAGTCAACGTATTCATCAGGGCAGGTAGGCTTTCACAATGCGACTACACGCCTGTAGTCGCCACAGGTTCCGAAACAAGCCACAAAAGAGATCAAAAAGCTCAAAAGAAAAATCTGAGCTGAGTTTACTATTTTTGTACTCTTTGCGCCTTTGTGGCTAGCCTTGGGGGCTCTTGAAGATAGAGTCGCTGACTTTGACGCCGTAGGTTATGGTGAGAACCCGCGTCTCCTGGCTTTGACGACCGTCCTCAAACAGCACGATACGATATGGCACCAGTGTCTGTTGGACGGCGCGATAATCCAAAAATTTTCGCTGGTATTTGGTAGGCATGCCGCCCGGAAGGCCTTCTTCGTACTCCAGCCAAAGCACCCGGAGCGTTCTGGCGCTGATGTAGTAACGGGTCTTTCGCTGCTCTTTATCGAGCAGATCAATCACGTAGAGATCGAGACCTTTTTGCGCGTCCTTACCAACCAGGCTGATGGTGAAACCACACTCTTTGTAGCGCAACAAGGCTTCGAGACTGTGAAGATGCTGAGAGATGAAGCTGGTAGTGGCGTCCTGCCGGGGTGTGAATGCGGCGCCGTTGATGAGTCCGAACAGTTTGCCGTCCTCGAAGATCAGCGAATATTCCATCGTGGGCAGCTTTTGATCGAGACGGATCTTGTCTTTTTCAAGGTTTTCGCCGCGGATAAAGCGTCGCTCGTAGTCTGCCTCTTCAGGATTACCCGTGGCTGGAAAACGAGTTATCTTGCCGCGCTCGATGCCATTGCGACGGATCTGTTCGAGGCCGGGTCGGGTGCCGTAAATGAGAATGCTCGACTCGACAATCTGCTCGGCCGTGAATTTCGTTTCCTGTTTTGGGTCTATTTTCGCGGGTGGTTTTGCGTCCTGCTTAGTTTCTTGTTTGGTCTCCTGTGGTTTGGTCTCTTGTTGGACTGCCGCCGCTCGGGTGTCACCCGGCAAAGTCATCGAGACAAAAAACGCAGCAAGAGCTATGAGGGCCAGAAATGGACGAAGCAAACTAACTATTCTCCTTGAATTCAGATCACTGTATCTAGAAGGCACCTAACCGGGGAAAGCCGCTCAATGAAGGCGAATTGTAACACAACCGCTTAAAAATGCCCTTTCCGCCTCCGTCTATCGTTGCATGGATGCGGCAAGCCGAGGCGACGATGCCTGTTTGACAAGCACCAGCGCCGCGGGTATTTTCCTTGGTTTTCGCGAAAGGACACTCAAACAAATATGAAGCGGGTAGGGGTTCTTGTAGGCCGGGAAAAGACGTTCCCGGAGGCAATCATTAATGGCATTAACGAGCGCGGCGGCGGTGATGTCGTGGCGGAATATATCAAGCTCGACGGTGTTAAATACGACGATCCGCCAAAGTACGACCTCGTAATCGATCGCATCTCGCACGAGGTTCCGTTCTATCGAGCCACTCTGAAACGAATGGCGCTCGAAGGCACCATCATCATCAACAATCCGTTCTGGTGGTCTGCTGACGATAAATTTTTCAACTATTCACTCGGGAAAAAGCTTGGCGTCGCGATTCCCAAGACTGTGCTGTTGCCGCAAAAGGACTACATCGAAGGTATTGTCAGCGAGAGTCTGCGGAATCTCCAGTTTCCAATGGATTGGCAGGCCATTATCGACTATGTCGGCTTGCCGGCGTTTCTGAAGCCGTTTGATGGCGGCGGCTGGAAAAATGTTTCGAAGATCAACTCACTTGAAGAGCTCTGGACTGAGTATGACAAGACCGGAACGCTTTGCATGACGCTCCAGGAGGGCATCGATTTCGATCAGTTTGTGCGTTGTTATTGCGTGGGCCAGGAAGAAGTGATGATCATGGCTTACGATCCGCGCAAGCCGTACCTTTCAGGTGAACAATACGTTCACAATCCAAACTACCTCGCGCCCGCGCTCGCGGATCGGGTGGCGAAAGACGTGCGAACGCTGTGCACGGCGCTCGGATATGACCTCAACACGGTCGAGTTTGCGATCAAGGATGACGTGCCTTACGCGATCGACTTTATGAATCCCGCGCCGGATGCGGAGTTAGCGTCGGTGGGCGAGTTCTATCACAACTGGATTGTTGGGGCGGTTATTGATTTGGTGTTTAAGCGGCTCGGTGAAGGAAAAGAGAGGCCACGTTATCGTTGGGATTCGTTGCTCAATCCGGAGCCGGTGCAGGCGTACGCGGTTGCATCAGCCGCTGAGCAGCAGTCACGGACAATCACGCCCGCATCAAAGAAGGCTCCTACGAAACGAAAGAAGACTTAACCACAAAGGCACGAAGGCACAAACTCTTTATTAAATTTGTGTCTTTGTGTCTTAGTGGTTAAAGAGATTGAGGCTTGGAGCGCGTGAAGAGCATGCGCGTGGCGAGTAAGCTTAAAAGCCAAACACCCAACGCGGAGGAAGCGAGCGACCAGCCCAGGCCTCCCGCAACCGAATCGACAAAACCACCCACCAGTGCCAGCAACACACTCGCATTCGTCACTCGCAATGCCAGGCGACGAATGCGAGTTACGCTTTGCAACCAGTTAATCCTGCGCAGCTCCGCGGCGAGATAATCGTCGTCGTTATTCAACTGCATGTAGTAATCACTCTCGCTGCGAGCGTAACGCGCTAAAGCCTGTTCAGAACTGACACGCGCGGCCTCCTGGTAGTGATGAATAACGTGGGCCAGTTTTCCTTCCCGCAACGCAATATCCGCCAGACCAACACGCGCCTTGAAATTTTCGCTATCGATCTCGACCGCTTTTTCCAGCGCGCGTCGCGCATGTCTCGCATCGCCACATTCGAGAAAACTCTCTCCGATCAGCGGCAGTAAAACCGCATCGTTCTTCGCACGAATACTCGCCAACCGTAGCGCCGCTCTCGCTCTCGACAACAACCGCGCGTCAGATTGCGCGCTCGCCTGCGATCGCAACAGTCGCGCGAAATCGTAAATCAGCCACGCGCCGTGCGGTCTTACATTCAGCGCGCGTCGAAACGCTTCACCCGCTTCTCGCAAACGACCGGACACGCGCAGCTCGTTTCCGAGACGACGAAGCAGGCGCGCTCTTTCAAGCTCTTCCGCGGTCGCCGGAGTTTCAGGAGCGTCAGCGTTTCGCTTCAGCTTTCGCCCGAGTTTGAAATCAGATCTGGTGACGTCAAGGAGATCCGATGGAGCAAGCTGTGACAGCTGCGTTTTACGGTTTAGGAAACTCGGATCATTTAAATAGTCGCGCAGGTCTCGACTGCGATTGTCCAACTTGCTTTCGTGGATTAGCGGAAACAGCTCGCGCACGAGCTTTCGATAGTCGCGTCCGCTAGAGACGATCACAAATTCTTTGCCCTTGCCCGTGATCTGCGTGCGATAGCGATAACGAACACGCCCGCCGCGTCGCAACGTGCGCACTGCCTGCGTTTCGACTGTTTCGAAGTCGTCAACTGCGAGCTGCTTGCGGTAACCAAAAACTAGCTTAAGAAGCGTGGCTAAAGGACCGTGGCTGCGTAGTGAAACGCCGTCGAAAACGATGCGATCGCTGAGAGCGAGTAACGGAACTATCAGCCATGCAGCGGCGATCAATCCCAGCGCGGCGGCATCGTGTTGAGCGCGCAGCAGCAGTGCGGCAACGAAAGTTATGACGCTCGCAAGCGCCAGGTACGGTCCGGGTGACACGCGCACGCTGGCAACTGTAAATCTTTTCTGAGCGCGCTCCCGCTCTTCCTGAACTTCGGAGAGGACGGGCAGGCTATCCAATTCTTTCGTTTCGCTCATCTTCTTAATTGATCGTTCGGACAATCAACCGGCACATCAAGTGTGAAACTGCCTCGCGATTGACCCGGCTCAGTGTATCGCAAGTCAGCGAATTGAACGAGAGCCTGAGTGGTGCAACCGGGATCTTCGAGTTGTGCGACTGGAAACCGGGCAAAGCCGAGGAACACCCGGACCGGTCTTTGCTGCGCGATTGTGTCCATTGCCTGTTTCAGTTCGCCTTCGGGTTTGGCGTAACGCACCGCGTTGTTTGTCGAGTTGTCGCCCATGATGCCGACGTCGAATCGATAAGTGGCTCGATCGGTTTCAAAGACGAAGTCCCAGCGAAATGGATTTGCCAGTCGTGGCATTGCGGCAACTCGCGCCACGACCTCGCCTCTGGCGCTCGCCAGTCTTGCGGCTGCTTCACTACCGCGCGCGACGGCTCTCGCATGAGCAAACCCGAGCGCGCTCCAGTAACAAAGCACGAGGGCAAACGCGATGAACGCGATCCTGTTGCCCCATCGCTCACCCGCGTCTTTGACGAAGAGCACTATTAAAACCACCAACGCGAGGATCCATAAAAGCGCAACCAGGCGTGCATTCGGTAGATTGCCACTGCGCGGACTCGCAACTATCAGAAACGTGAGTACCGCGGCGACCGCAGCCCAGCTGAATTTCAAAAGCTTTGTTCGCGCCGTTAACAGAAAGGACGCGCCGCCGAGGATCAACCATAAAAAAGGATCTACGATGAAGACGAGATCGCCGTACGACCACTTCTGGTTCCACGGCAGTAGAAAGCGTATGCCGTAGTTGTTGGTCCAATCCAACAAAGGATGAGTGGCGCTGACGATGAATGAAGCCAGCATCAATCCCTTCAGTTTCGTCTTTGCTGGTTGATTGCGGAGTCTCGACCAGAGCCCGTCAACGAAGTGCATTATCAGTGGCAAGAGGATCGCTAAGGCAATCACGCCGACGATCGCGTGAGTGATGCCTCGATGATGTTGCAGGAAGTCCCACCTGTCTCCAAATGCAAGGACGATGATGTCTGAGTCGGGAGCGTTGGCGGCTAGCAGGCACAGCGCTGTTGCTCCCGGAGACAGTCTTTCCAGTCCCGCCTTAGCCGCCGCGAGACCGACGAATGTATGGGTAAGGTTATCCATAATTGTAGGGGTGGCCCTCCGTGGCCACCCCAGCGTCGATATACGTACACTGGGGCGGCCACGGAGGGCCACCCCTACAAGTAATTTTTATCCGGCTAAAGAGGGGGTTTCGGGTGGAAGCTGTGCGTAGCGGTCCGGATCGAGCTTCTGAAGTTCCTGACCCGCTTCGCGTGCCGCAGCCGAGACCGGTAGAGGCTGGTTGTCAGATCCCTTCGCTTTTCGCGACGCGTCTACGATATTAAACAACAGGTCAGCAGCTTCTTTATTCTTGCCTTGTTTTTTGTAGACCTTCGCGAGCCGAAGATGGGCTGTTTCCGCCGTTACAGTGGGACTGTTCTGTTTCGCCAGGTCGGAATAAAGCTGTGCTGCTTCGTCGAGCTTGCCGTCACTCTCTTTTGCCTGAGCGAGGGCGAACTTCGAAAGAGAAGCGACTTCCGCTACGCTGCTTTTCGTGAGTTCCTCCAACTCCGTGATTCCCTTCGGGCGATCGAGAAGCAACCGGTTCGAAGCAATGAAGTAACGAGACTCGGATTTGTAGGGGTCGCCGTATTTGGCTGCGACCTTCTCAAACTCCGCAATCGCCGTCTGAGCACGTTCCTGTTCGCTCGCAAACGACGGTTCGGCACCACCAGCTACTGGCGCTGCCAGAACGGATGCTTTTGAGATCGTGATGGCACGACCAAGCGCCTGTTCCGCCTCGTTACTCTTTTTATTCGACCAGTTAACGAACCACAGTATCAGCAGGCCGGCCACGATGAGTCCGCCCAGACCGTACAAAATCGTACGACCTCGGCCTTCCAGCAAATTGCCGAGCCGATCGAAAAAACCTATTGTCGTGTCGCGAAACCGATCGTGTTGCAGCTCACGGGCACGCTTTTTCTTATACTTTGCCACTAGTTTTCCTCTTGCAAGCCAACGTAGTCGGCTACGTTCTCTTGGGTGTATGATTAGCGAAAAGATTCACTCTAGCGGGGCGTGTAAAAAGTTGTCAAGAAGCCAGAAAACAGGTCCTATAAGACTTATAGGACCTATAGCACATATAAGGACCCTTTACAGACGCCAACCGTGAATGCATCTAAGACGTGTATGGTTTTTTTTCGGGAACATCGGGAACAAAACGGCAGACGCGGTTGTCTAAGAGGAAGCCTGTCCGGGAAAGGGCAAAAATTATTAACTGCTCCGATTCCCAACCCAGGGGGTGATCAGTGAGCTACGGAGAGCCAATAGTCCTCCGCGGGCAAGTGGAATTAGAGCAGGTTGCTCCGGCACCCATAGCTGAAGCACGGCCACCGGCAGAGACTCAGTTCATTGAAAGATTAAAGCGTGGCGACGCGGCCGCATTCGAAACCCTGGTCAGCGAACGCTCCGGCGAGATTTATGGCCTGCTGTACCGGCTGACGGAGAACGTTGAGGAAGCTCGCGACCTGACACAGGAAACGTTCCTGCGGGCTTTCCAGAGCATCGGTCATTTCAGAGGTGACGCTGATTTGCGCACCTGGATTTACCGCATTGCGATCAACCAGGCGCGCAATCGCTGGCGCTGGTGGCGCCGTCGACGTCGCGACGCAACTGTCTCGATAGACGCACCTGAAATAGGCGGGGGGCACCTTGGTCTGGTAGCGACACTTAAATCGACGACCGCCAAGGATCCCGAACAGGACACGCTCGCGAATGAACGCGATCGGGCCTTGAAAAAAGCATTGGGCACTTTGAAACGCGTTTACCGCGAAGCGGTGATCTTGAGAGACATTGAAGGTTTTGCTTACGAAGAGATTGCGACCACGCTCGACATCAGCGTGGGAACAGTCAAATCTCGACTGGCGCGAGGACGCCAGGAACTCCGGCGCAAGCTGGAAGGATCTTTATAATTCGGATGGCTGACCAGCCCCGGCTCACGAAACTCGGTGCCAAATGGGTCGAAGTGAGGAAACGGCGGGCTCAAGGCTTCCAGTGGCATGATGAGGGCGTATTGAAAACGTGGCCAGCAACACCCGTTAAGCATCGCTCACTTCAAGCCTGAAGGGGTTGCCCTAAACTTGTCGGAGTTGCTTCTTAAAAGGGAGCAGCCGGGGTTGGTCAGCCATCCGAAGCATTATCATTATGACCTGCGAAGAAACAAGACACTCACTTTCGTTATACGTCGACGACTGCGTGTCATTGCCGGCTCGAGTAGCAATGGACGAGCACCTGGATCGTTGTCCAGTGTGTCGAGCCGAAGTGGCAGAGTTGCGCTCATTAACTCGCAGTCTGAAATCAATGACACGGCCAATACCACCTCCATATCTGGCCGAAACGATTACCGATTTAATTACGATTGAGGCTGCTGCTCGTCGCCGTGCGCCTAAGCCGTCTCTGGGCATTCGCATTGCACGTTTTCTCGAGCCCCGCCTGATGCCTTACACCGTCGGCTCCTTCGCCTCAGTGATCATGTTCTTCATGATGTTCACAGCTCTGCGCCCACATTTCGTGGCGCTACGTGAGGCGGCGCTTCAAAGCAACGGAATCACGATAGTGAATACAACCGGATACGATCTCACCGAGGCACAAGACCTGGCAAGAACGCGTTTTGCTGACGACCGTGTATCCGAACTGTCACCCACCTTAGATCCAAAGAGCAGACTTGCCGCCCTGACACGTGCTTACGCACACGCCAGTTACTCTGCTGATGGTGACGATGCTGACGACATGACTGTCATCACTGACGTGTTCAGCGATGGCAGGGCAGCGCTGGCCGATGTGGTCCGAGCTCCGCGAGATAGACGAATGGTGGAAGAGTTTGAGACGGCATTACGCCAGGATCGCGCCTTCGTCAAAGCCGAATATGACCGCCGTCCCGACACCATGCGCGTCGTCATCTCCCTGGGTCCGAAAGTCGAAGTAGACGCGCAAAAGTTCTAGCCCGTTAAAACAGCAAAATGAATTGACGTGCTCATCGCAGGTGGCGTAGAGTGCGGTCACCCACTGAGCTGATTCGTTGAGTGTCGCCTCGCCACGACAACGAGTTAACAAACCGAGCTATTGTCCCCGGCTCTCACAGGAGACCTCATTATGAATTCCCGAGCTCGGCGAATTTCCCTTTCGTTATTACTTTGTACTGCTCTGCTGCCAATGCCGCAGGTTTCATTTGTCGTGAGTGAAGCGGCTCAGGACCAGCGCACTGACCGCCAAGTGGCGAGTGCACTATCCAATATGGGATACGCAGGTTTGCCTGTTCGAATGAAAGGGGAGAGTGACCGAGATTTTATCGGCCGGAATTCAACCTTTTTTAGTAACATCTTAAAGACCAAGTGTCCGACTCTCTAGCAAGGGGGCCTATGAGATTTCAAGAAATCTGTCTCTCGCTCATATTGTTTCAACTTATCGCGCCCTCAACTTCTCGCGGTTGGAAGGGCCTCGTGCCTCTGCATTCAACAAGGACCGAGGTGGAACATCAGCTCGGTGCACCCGTTACCTCTTGCGACGAAACGTGTGCTTACAACGTGGCAAACGAGCGAGTTACGATCGTCTACTCAACGGACCCTGCCAAACTGGCGACAATAATCGTTGGCGAGTTCCTGTGGGGACTGTAGTTACTATTATTGTTTATCCGTCAGTGAAACCAAAGTTAAAAGATCTTAGGCTGAACCATAAGCGGTTCACTAAATCAAAGGACCCGGAGTTGACAGGTTATTGGACATATACAAGCGGGCGTGAGGGAATTAGCTATGAAGTTTCGAACACCGGGAGGGTTCTGAGTGTTGAATGGTTTCCAACCGATAAAGAGGACTCCCTGAAGTGTGATAAAAAGTAACGACGGAAAGTCTTATTACCGGTAGAACACTCCCGCAGCCAACGCGATAGTTTGAAGCTGGATTCAAAATGAGTATCTACCTCGCTTGACGCACCGCACTGCGCGTGCTACGTTGCGGCTTCACCTGTTATCACTGATTAAAACAACGCGTTGCTTAAGACTCGGGCGCGCGTGGTGAGTAACTTGACGGCAACGGCTGCGCAACTCAAACGAACTCCACTTAACAGCGCCCACCGGCAGATGGGCGGGCGTATGGTCGATTTCGGCGGCTGGGATATGCCCGTTCAATATCCCGCCGGAACGATCGAGGAACACCTGCGCACGCGAACGCACGCGGGTCTTTTCGACGTCTCACACATGGGCGAGATCGACGTGCGCGGCACTGGTGCAATCGATTTCGTCAACCGCATAACTTCAAACGATGTCCGCAAGCTAACAGACGGGCAGGCACAGTACTCCGCACTGACGACCCCACAAGGAACCGTAATCGACGACCTGCTCGTTTATCGTCTCGCAGCGGATCACCTGCTGCTCGTCGTCAACGCCAGCACAACTGAAAAAGACTGGGAATGGATCAAGTCGAACACTGCCGGCGAATCGGTTGATTTGAAGAACGTCAGCTCCGATTACTGCCAGCTCGCGCTGCAAGGCCCGGACGCAGAGTCGATCCTGCAAAAACTGACTGACGTGCCGCTTGCTGAGATTAAGTATTACCACTTCACGCCCGGTCGAGTTGATGGAGTTGAAGGAATAATTTCGCGCACCGGCTACACCGGTGAAGACGGATTTGAGGTTTACGCGCCTTCTGATCGCGCCGAGCAACTGTGGAACAAGATCCTCGACGCCGGACAAACAGGTTCACCAACGGGCGTAATTCCTTGCGGCCTCGCTGCACGCAACACTTTGAGACTTGAAGCAGGAATGGCACTCTACGGCAACGAGCTGGATGAAACGACTACCTTGCTCGAAGCAAATCTCGGTTGGATCTGTAAGCTTGATAAAGGCGACTTCATCGGCCGCGAACCGCTGGCGCGTCAGAAAGAAGAAGGCGTCAAGCGCAAGCTCAGCGGGTTTGAAGTAACCGAACGCGGCATCGCGCGCGACCATCAAGACATCGTGATCGAAGGTCAGCGTGTCGGGCAAGTGACATCTGGTAGTCCGGCGCCTTTTCTGAAAAAGAATATTGGCTTTGCATACCTGCCTGTCGAGTATGCAAACGTCGGCCAGGAGATACAGATCGACGTGCGCGGGAAATTGGTAGGCGCGCGAGTTGTAAAGGTGCCGTTTTACAAACGACCGAAGTAGATAAACACAATGGAGGATCCATGGCGAACGTTCCGGAAGATCTGCACTACAGCAAAGATCATGAGTGGGTAAGAGTAGAAGGTGCCGAGGCCATTATCGGCATCACTGACTACGCGCAAAACTCATTGGGCGACGTAGTGTATGTCGAGCTGCCGAAGGCGGGCGATGAATTTGCAGCAAATGAATCTTTTGGCTCGGTCGAGTCAGTGAAGGCAGTTTCCGAAGTCTTCACTCCCGTGGCCGGCGCGGTGACGCAGATCAACGAGTCGCTGGCTGACGAGCCCGAAACAGTTAATACCGATCCTTACGGAGCGGGATGGATGATCCGCGTGATGATGTCGAGCCCCGGCGAGGTCGATAGCTTGTTGACCGCCGCGGAGTACGAAGATTTTACGAAAGCTGAGACAGAATAAACTTGCGCTACATTCCTAACTCGCCGGAAGAGCGCATGGAAATGCTCAAGGCAATCGGGCTCGGATCGGCCGAAGAACTGTTCGATTCAATTCCTCAGGATCTGCGTTTACAAAGACCGCTCAACACTCCCGCGGCACTTTCTGAAATAGAACTGCTCGACCAGTTCGAACAGATCGGCGCGCGCAACGCCGGTGCGCGCCGCACCAGTTTTATGGGCGGCGGCGCTTACTCGCACTACATTCCAACCATCGTCGATCACATCATTTCGCGCTCAGAGTTCTTCACTGCGTACACACCCTATCAGCCTGAGATTTCGCAAGGCACGCTGCAAACTATCTTCGAGTTTCAAACGCTGGTGTGCCAGTTGACCGGAATGGAAGTGGCGAACGCTTCGATGTACGACGGCTCGACCGCAATGGCTGAAGCGGTGCTGATGGCAGAGCGCGTTACGAAGCGATCGAAGGTGGTCGCTTCGAGCGCCGTGCATCCGCAGTATCTCGAAGTCGTGAGGACTTACGTTCAGCACGCAGGAATTCATCTTGAGTTGGTCGAGTTTGACGAACAGACGGGACAAACAATGCCGACGGCGCAATCGTTAGCCAAGGCAATTGACGACTCGACGGCGGCGCTCGTGGTCCAATCACCGAACTTCTTCGGTTGCGTCGAGGATCTGAAAGCCCTCGCGGATGCGGCGCACGCAAAAGGGGCGTTGCTGGTTGTAGCAATCACTGAAGCAATGTCGCTGGGACTTCTGAAGTCTCCGGGCGCGTGTGGAGCTGACATTGTCGTGGCTGAAGGACAGTCGTTTGGCGTGCCGTTGTCGTTTGGCGGTCCGTACGTCGGGCTGTTTGCGACGCGGGAAAAGTATGCGCGGCAGATTCCCGGCCGGCTCGTTGGCGAAGCGTACGACAAGAAAGGGCGTCGGGGCTTTGTGCTGACATTGGCCACACGCGAACAACACATACGTCGCGAAAAAGCCACTTCCAACATCTGCACCAACGAAGGACTGATTGCGCTGGCAGCCACGGTCTATCTCGAGACGATGGGGCGTCGCGGTGTTCAGGAGGCGGCGCTTCAGTGTGCACAAAAGGCTGCGTACACGGCGCGCGCGATTTCCGGTTTGAAGGACTATTCACTTCCCTTCACTGGTCCTTTCTTTAACGAGTTCGTCGTGCGTGGGCCGATGAAGGCTGTGGAACTGCTGGCGCGCTTGGGCAAGGACAAAGGGATCGACGGCGGTATCGCATTGGAGCGGTTCATGTCAGACCGGCCAAACGATTTTCTGGTCTGCGTCACCGAGACAAACAGCCGCGCGCAGATCGATGAACTAGTTGAAGGATTAGCAAGTTTTTCTAACCACAAAGACACGAAGACACAAAAGTGAATTTAGTGTCTTTGTGCCTTGGTGGTTAGTTCTTTTATGACTAACGCAATTACAAAAGTCACCACACACATCAGTCCGAACGAGCAGCTCATCTTCGAGCGCTCGCAAACCGGACGAATCGGGTATCGATTGCCTGCTCTCGACGTCGATGAAGCAGAATTGAGCATCCCCACCGAATTTCGTCGTGACGACGATCTCAAAGGCATGCCTGAGGTGAGCGAGGTCGACGTAATCCGTCACTTCATCCGCATGTCGACCTGGAACTACTCAATCGACATCGGCATGTACCCGCTGGGCTCGTGCACGATGAAGTACAACTCGCGCTTGAACGAGCGCGTCGCGCGAATAGCCGGGTTCGCCAACTTACACCCTCTAACAGACGAACAAGACGCGCAGGGCGCGCTCGAGGTTATTTACGACCTGCAACAACACCTCGCCGAGATCACGGGTTTGCCGGGAGTCTCATTACAACCCGCCGCGGGCGCGCACGGCGAGATGACCGGCATCATGATCATCCGCGCGTTTCTCGACGCTCGCGACGGCGAAGCCGCCTCGCATCGACGCACGATGCTGATTCCCGACTCCGCTCACGGCACAAACCCGGCATCGGCCCATCTTTCCGGTTTTTCAGTCAAGACAATCAGGTCAACGTCGGAAGGTCTTACCGATCTCGAACACCTGCGCGAACTCTGCGAGCATGGCGAAGTAGCCGGCTTGATGTTGACCAACCCAAACACCCTCGGCCTCTTCGAGCGCAACATCAAACAGATCTGCGACATCGTCCACGAAGCGGGCGGCCTCGTCTACATGGACGGCGCCAACATGAACGCGCTCGTCGGCGTCGCACGCCCCGGCGATATGGGCGTCGACGTCATTCACCTGAACCTTCACAAGACCTTCTCGACGCCACACGGCGGCGGTGGCCCAGGCTGCGGTCCTTGTTGTTGCACAAAGGAGCTCGAACCGTTTCTGCCGGTGCCGCGAATCGTAAAGTCTGACGCGAACTATCAGCTCGACTACGATCAGCCGCGCTCGATCGGTCGTGTCAAGGCGTTCTTTGGAAACTACGGCATGATGTTGCGCGCCCTTGCTTACACATTAACGCACGGCAACGACGGTTTACGTGAAGCAACAGAAGCAGCAGTACTCAACGCACGCTATGTCGCCGCCGGCCTGGTAGAGGACTACGACAAACCGTTCGCAGGTTCGCCGATGCACGAAGTAGTTTTCACTGACAAGCGACAGTCGCGCAAAGGCGTTCACACTCTCGACATCGCGAAACGATTGATCGACTACGGCTTCCATCCGATGACGATCTATTTTCCGTTAATCGTGCAGGGCGCGATGCTGATCGAGCCGACGGAATCGGTGGGCCGACAGGAACTGGATCAGTTCATCGCGGCAATGAAATCGATCGCGAGCGAGGCTATAGAAAATCCGGAATTGGTTCTAAACGCACCTCACGACACGCGCATCGGTCGTCTCGACGAAGCCGCCGCCGCGCGCAAACCAGTGCTGCGCTGGAAACCAACCACAGATTAATCCGTATTTAATCCGCGTGATCCGCGGCTCGCCTTCATGTAGAATGTGCTCCGAGGTTGTTTTGTAACTCTTTATGGCTACCGGCCTGGTTATCCACATCTCCTCGGGCGACGACCGGCATACCGAAATCCTCTCTGACGATAGCGTTCGCATCGGTGCTTCCGAAACCTGTGACCTGCGACTCCGCTCGTCCAGTTTGCCGAAAACCGCCAACAATAGCGTTTTGCTCGAATTAAGCCGGGCGAACGGCTCGTATCGTGTCACCAATTTCAACGAGGCCGTGCCGCTCACGCTGAACGGTCATCCCGTCAATCCCGGCAGCGAAATTCGCGACGGCGACGAGTTTCGCATTGCCGATTCAGAGCTGGTGCTGCACTTCTACCCCGTGCGAGCGCTTCCGGCCGTCGTGCCCGGCGCAGCACGCGAAACTCACGTCGCGCCGTTTATCGAAGCCGCTGCAATCGAGTCCGCTGCGACCGCCAGGCGCGACGATGCCAAGGTGTTCCTGCGCGAATTCACTCGCGAGCTGGTGCGCGAAATCAACCCGAGCACGAAGCTGGTAACTCTCGGAATCGCGATCGCTCTCGTAGGCGGCATGCTCTACCTCGGCTTCGCGATGTACAAAGAGCTCCAGCGCAGCCGCCGCCTGATCGA
>Ga0070689_100000613_pt1 | contig 21607 bp, 19 predicted proteins | sample KBSS23HmetaG_FD_64669 | JGI IMG/M metagenome (GOLD analysis project Ga0070689, IMG submission 64669) | Switchgrass rhizosphere microbial communities from Kellogg Biological Station, Michigan, USA - KBS S2-3H metaG | ecosystem: Host-associated > Plants > Roots > Rhizosphere ...
CTCTGATCACCGCATAACCCGAGTCTTTGCGTCCGCGCGCCAACACTCCGTCGTACGTCGTCGCCGAAGCACTAATAACGCCGTCAACTTTTTGCAGACGTCTCGCGAGCTCCGCATGGTTCTCAATCGGGCGGCCGTCGGTGCGCAGTACGCTGAGATGTGCAGTGCCCTGCAGGATCTTCTCCTTCATCTCATCGCGAAAACCATTCGACAAAGCGAACGCTACGATCAGCGCCGCCACACCCATGCATATTCCGAGAATTGCGGCTATCGAGGTCGCGCGTGCAAGTCGTCGCTTATGTCGCGAGCGAAGATAACGGAAGGCAAGAAAAACCTCGTAAGGCATAAAGAACGCATCAACGTTTTCGCGCCAAGGCGCCAAGCTCATGCAAAGGTGCTAAGAAGAAGGCTTTGCGTCTTTCTTTGCGCCTTTGCGTGAGAAGTTCCACAGCCTAATCGCGCAAGGGTGGACACTTCGCAACATCCTCCGGCCTGTTCTCCGGCAACAGCCGGCTCAGGTTCGGATTGTCGCGCGCTGCCGGATCGCCAGGCCAACTGATCTCGTAAATCGTGTCGTTCAAATGCCGGAAACTGAAGTGCTTCTCTAACTCCACGATCGTCGGTATCTCATCGCGCTGCCAACCACACGGTAACCACCAGCGCGGATCCGCATCGATGAACACTCGACGGCGATGATCGAGATGGTTCTGAACGATTGAGAACAACTTATCGCCGGGCCAGCCGCCGCCGGTGCCAATAGTCTTCCATCGTCCCGATCCTATTGACGCCCAGTAGGTCACCGCGATCGTTTGCGCGCCCGAAATCATGATCGCGTCCGGCGGCACTTGTTCGAGCCGGTGCTTATACTCCTTGCTCATTGCACGTCGCTTAACAAACTCATAACTGATCGGTCGCACGAGGATAAAAAAAATCGTCGCAAACATCAGGATCACTACAGTGCAAGCAACAAACGCACGGCGCTCAGTGCGCAGTCGTTTCTTAGCAACGAGCAACAACCAACCCGCGCCAAGCGGCACAAGTCCCGGCAACCCGGTCAAAAAATATCGCCAGTTAATAGTCGTGCTGTAGTTGAAAAACAGCAGCAAGTTGGCGCCGAACGCGACCAGCCACAGCAGCAGCATCGGCGAAAGCTTGTGCTTGCGCCACTCTACAACCGGAGCGAACGGAAGAGTCAAAAACAGGATCGGCGCGCTGATGCAGTAGTACAAAAGATACGGACGCAGATTGCCGATCACGACCGGATGTCGCGCCGATTCCTCACGCATCGACTCACGCCAGCCGTACCAAACCCAACGGTAACTCGGATCGGTAATGAACCAGTACGCAAACCACCCCAACGCAAGCAACACAAAAACCGCGCACGATGCGGCCACATACAAAACTTCCCTGCGCCCAAACTTCCAGCCAAAAACAAACGGCGCCAGCACGAGCCACGGCGCATAAAGTCCGATCGTCTCACGGAGATTGACGCCCAGGCCCAACAACCCTGCACCCAACAACACGAGCAAAAAGTTCCTCTGCTGCAAACCACGGATGTGAATGATCAGCGCAGTCGCGAGCACGAGAACGGAAGGCACGTCGGTCATGACCTGTCCGCCGTAAAGGACAAACACCGGCGAGAACGCAATCAACAGGGCAGTGATGGTGGCAGTGTAGAGTGAGCCACTGACGTCGCGCGCGAGAATCCAGCACGCAATCACGGCGATCGGCGCCTGGGCCACCACCGCGTATTTAAAGATCAAATACGCGTTCTCAGGTGCGACGTTAAAGAGCGTGCGCGCGACTACAAAAAGATAGTGATTGCCGAAGATGAAGAGATTTCGGCCGAGCGCCATCGACGATGGGTATCCAGCCAGCGAGAGCATGGTGTAGTCCATGCCGTCCCAGTCGCCGATGAATGGATCGACAAAGTAGAGAACGAGTAACAGCGCGATGATCGGCGGCGGTAACCACCATCGCCACGCACGCCAAAACGGCGCAGCACCAGCCGGGGCACTGGATTGAAGGAGTGGGAAAGTTTCAGACGTGTTTGTCGTCAGACGTATCAACGAGTTGAGCTTCGACCGGTACTTCCGGTCGCTTAACCATCTTCACGCGATTACCCTGCGCATTGTACTCAACTTCGTCCATGATGTTGTAGATGAGGAGCACTCCGCGGCCGGAGGTTCGGAAGAGATTGGCCGGGTCGCAAGGATCCGGAATCTCGCGAATGTCGAAGCCTTCGCCTTCGTCTTCCACTGTAAAACTCGCTTCTTTGGACGACAATTCCGCGGTGATTTTCAGTAGCTTGTTAGGATCGTTCTTGTTTCCGTGTTTGACGGCGTTTACAAACGCTTCGTCGAGAGCGACGAAGAGATTGGAGCGGTCCGGCCGGATCAGGCCGAGTTTTGAGACGCGTTCCTGCAAATACTCCAGCACGCCATTCATCAAAGCCAGGTCGCTGGGAAGCTCAAACTCGATCTTCTCGTGCACGTGGGATAGAAGGCTTGGATCGTCGACGTAGCGCAGTTTGTGCGAGAGGGTTTGTTCGACTATTTCGCGCAGCTCGTCGCGGTTGTAGGGGAGCCGGAGGTAGTTGGCCGCGCCCACTTTAAATGCCCTGACTTCATCTTCCGAAAGGTCGCTGATTATCAGGTCGAAGCTGCTGAGGTCGTCGCGGCGGAGCGCTTTCTCGCGTTCGACGGCCACCACGATTTCGTGGCCGAGCCGTCCAAGGGCTTGTTCGAGAACACGCAACTCATCGTTATTATCAACGATGAGTATCCGGCGTTTTTCCATTAAGCTCCAATCTATGCGACTGTTTGAGGAGAGATACTTCGACTCGCTGTACGAAAATCTATCGCCCGCCGTTCGAAATATATCACGTACCCGTTTATCCTGATAATCTTGGGAATCCATGGTGACTCTCGTTGATCCAGCGACAGTCTGTAAAATCAAAACTCCTTAATGGCTAAACACGGGAAGCTGAGAACCTTTCTAGAATATGGAGCGGCCAGGTCTGCCCTTTCGACTCTCGGTCGTCTGCCGGCGCCGGCGGCCTATGGTGTCGGGCGCGCGATGGGTAAAATCGCTTATCTACTAGCGCGTAATTTACGGCGCACAGGGACCACTAATCTTCGTCTTGCATTCCCCGAAAAGTCTGAAGAAGAGCGCGATCAGCTCCTGCGCGAGTGTTTTGACAGTCTCGGCCGGCAACTCGGGCTATTCAGCCAGATGTCCTCCAGATCCGGCGACGAGCTCAAGCAACTCATCGAAGTACGCGGGTGGGAAAACCTTGAAGCCGCCGTGGCCGAGCATGGTCAAAAACTGGTGCTAATCACCGGCCATCTCGGCGCCTGGGAGCTGACCAGTTTTGGTATTTCGCTTCTAGGTCACGGGGTCACGTTTCTCGTCCGCAGAATCGACAATCAGCGGATCGAGGAAATGGTCGATCGTGTCCGTACAAAATTCGGGAACACCACGATCGACAAACTTTCCGCCGCGCGCTCGATGCTCAAAATTTTGCGCTCGGGCGAAAGCTTGCTGGGTCTTTTGACCGACTTGAACACACTCGACGACGAAGCGATTTTTGTCGATTTCTTCGGCGTTCCGGCAGCCACGACTTTCATCGTGGCCAAGCTCGCTTTGCGAACTCAGACACCGATCGTTCCCGTCTTTTCGCCCTGGGACGCTGAAACAGGAAAGTATCTCCTCATTGTAGAACCGCTGATTTCGGTTCGGACGACCGGCGATGAAGAGGCGGACGTCAGGCGAGTGACGATGGAGATCACGCGGCTACTCGAGAACCAGATTCGGCAGTATCCCGGCCAGTGGCTCTGGATCCACAAACGATGGAAAACACGACCGCCAGGTGAGCCTCCTATTTATTAGCCGCGGATAAACGCGTATTCACGCGGATTCAGCTATACTTTCGGGCACTTCATGCAGGCTTCAGTGGAACAAAGTTTCTCCCACGCGCGCGTTAACCGCGCTTACGAATTTGCTGACCTGTCTGAGTATTCCTTTAAAGATCGTTTCCTGATTCGCGCCGCCGATCTGGTGTTCTATGTGCTGATCAATCTCATCGGTCTGACGGCGCGTTTCGAAGTGATTGGCTGGGAAAACCATGAAGAAGCCGAGAAGAACGGCGGGCTCCCCATCTACGTCTTCTGGCACGACCGCATCTTCCTGACCACTTACTGGTGGCGCAAACGTCGCATCGTGGTCATGACTTCGCGCAGCTTCGACGGCGAGTACATAGCTCGCTTCATTCAGCGCTTTGGTTACGGTGCGGTGCGCGGATCGAGCACGCGCGGCGGCGTCGGCGCGATTGTCGAGATGGCGCGTCTGATGCGCGCGGGCTGTACGACGGCGTTTACGATCGATGGTCCGAAGGGTCCGCGCTATGTGGCAAAGATGGGTGCGGTATTGCTGGCGAAAAAGTCTGGTCACCCGATCTTACCTGTGACAATGGCGCTCAAACGCTACTGGACGACGCCGAGTTGGGACTTTTTTCAGATTCCAAAACCTTTTACGGGCGCTCGCGTCTACGTCGCGCCGCCGATTTACGTTCCTCCAGATGCCGACGAGAAGACACTGGCCGCCAAACGCGACGAACTTCAGCAGGCCCTCGATCATCTAAACAGCCTCTCCACGGATTACACCAACAAAGAGGATTAACTATGAAATCGTTTCTTGCTTTAGTGCTTTGTCTTATTTGTCTTGGGATCGCAAAGGCCCAACTCAAAGCACCGGCGGAGCCCGCCATGGACCGCTTTCTTCGTTACGTGAAGATCGACACGCAGTCGCAGGAAGATCAGACGACGGTGCCCAGCACTCGCAAACAACTCAATCTCGCAAACCTTCTCGCGAAGGAACTGACCGCGCTAGGAGCGGAAAACGTGCGCGTCAGCGAGTTTGGAATTGTTTACGCAACCGTGCCCGGTAATCTCGCAGACAACTCAAAAGTTCCCGTCGTCGGTTTTATTGCACACATGGACACGTCGCCCGCAGTCTCCGGCGAGAACGTCAATGCGATCATTCACAAGAATTATCAGGGCGGCGATATCGTGTTGCCGAAAGATACGAGTCAGGTAATCACGGCTGCGAAGAACCCGGTGCTGAAAGAGTTGATCGGCGACGACATCATCACCGCCGACGGCACCACGCTGCTTGGTTCGGACGACAAATCGGGCATCGCTGAGGTCATGACGATGATCGACATCCTGCGTCAGAATCCGCAAATCAAACACGGCACGCTCGCGATCGCGTTCACGCCTGACGAAGAGGTTGGTGGAGGCATCGAGAAGTTTGATATCAAAGGCTTCGGCGCGAAGGTCGCTTACACGGTCGATGGAGAAGAGTTGGGTGAGATCAGCGACGAGACGTGGAGCGCTCGCACGGCAACAGTGACGTTTCAGGGCAAGAGCACGCACCCCGGAACTGCCAAAGGAATCATGGTCAATGCGATGTACGCGATCGGAGATTATCTCGGGCGGTTTCCAAAAGACATGCTGCCGGAGACAACTGAAGGTCGCGTCGGTTTTGTTCATCCTTATGCTGGCGTGATCGACGTTGAGACCTCGAGCGTGAAGATCTTGTTGCGCGACTTTGATGTCAGCGGGCTTGATGCGAAGGAGAAGATGCTGCGCGACATGGTGGCCCAGACCGCGAAGAAGTTTCCGGAAGTGAAGATAGGAATTACCGTCGAAGAGAATTACAAGAACATGAAGGAAGTGCTCAAGGAATTTCCTGAGCTAACCAACAACGCGATGGAAGCCGCGCGCCGGGCGGGGCTGAAGCCGTTCATGAAACCGATCCGCGGCGGCACTGATGGATCGCGGTTGACGTTTCAGGGACTGCCGACGCCGAACTTGTTCACCGGTGGCTCGAACTTCCACGGCAAGTTGGAATTCAACTCGCGCCGCGGGCTGGAGAAGTCTACCGAGACGCTGGTCCACCTGGTGCAAATCTTTGCGGAAAAGAGTTAGCCACGGATTACACGGATGAATAGCGGATATGTCGCCCTGATTGGACGCCCGAATGCCGGCAAGTCGACGTTACTCAATCGATTGGTGGGCCAGAAGATTGCTGCCGTCTCTGATAAACCGCAAACCACGAGGTTCAGGATTCAGGGGATAATCACCAGGCCCGAAGGCCAGGTTGTGTTTGTTGATACGCCGGGCGTCCACCAGCCTGGCTACGAGCTCAATCGTCGCATGATGGCGGCGGTCCAGGATGCGCTGATGGGCGTCGATCTCGTTTGCCTGATTCGCGACGCTTCCGTTTCAACCGGCAACGGCGATCGTTTTGTGCTCGATCTCGTGAAGCGCTCCGAGAAACCCGCGCTGCTGTTGCTGAATAAGATCGACAAACTTGACGACAAGTCAGCGTTGTTGCCGCTGATCGACTGGTACCGCAATGAGTACGACTGGAGCGAGATCATTCCGATTTCAGCGCTCAAAGATGAGATGACGGACGTGCTGGTTGAGAGCTCTTTGCGACACCTGCCGGAAGGTGAACCGATCTTTTCAGAAGACGAGCTGACAGACCAGTCGCTGCGCGTGCTCGTTGCGGAGATCGTGCGCGAGAAGCTTTTGCACGTGACCGGCGATGAGATTCCTTACGTCACGGCAGTGGTAACAGAAAAGTATGAAGAGGTTCGTGAAGACTTCGCGCGGATCTTCTGCGTCATCGTCGTCGAACGCGGTTCACAAAAGAAGATCATCATTGGCAAGGGCGCGAGTCGTTTGAAGGACATTGGCATTCGCGCGCGAAAAGAGATCGAGAACCTGTTGGGCCATCGCGTGCATCTCGAGTTGTTTGTGAAAGTCGAAGAAGACTGGCGCAACCGTGAACACCTGTTGGACGAATATGGATTGAGTGGAAATTGAGCACGGCAAAGGAAAAGCCAAACGCATGGTACGCGCTCGACGTCGAGCTGGAGCCGGCGGCGCGCGAGGCTGTCGAATACGCGTTGATGGAAGCCGGCGCGCTTGGAACTGAAGCTACTGAGACCACCGGCAACACAGTCACGGGTTACTTTGCAGAGGTTCCCAACCGCGAGCGGGTTCGCGCGGAACTGTTTGAAGCGCTGCGCATCTACGAGCTGCCGTCGTCGTCAGTGCGCGACATGAGCGTGCGCGAAGTCGAGGAGCGCGATTGGCTGGAAGAGTGGAAACAGAGCTGGCAGCCAGTCGAGATTGGACGCTTCATCATCGCGCCGCCATGGTCCGATGTCAGCGACCGCCACGATCGATTGATCATTCGCATCGAACCGGGAATGGCTTTCGGGACCGGCACTCACGAGACCACACGCCTCTGCCTCGATGCGATTCAGAAACACTTTTCCGGCGGCAGCTTTCTTGACGTCGGCACCGGCACCGGAATTCTCGCCATCGCTGCCGCCAAACTCGTTCCCGAAGCGCGTGTCGAGGCTTGCGATACGGATGAAGCGGCCGTCGCGATTGCGCGCGAGAACGCCGGGGCGAATGGGGTTGCGGAGCAGATAAATTTCCGCGTCGGGTCTGTCGATGATTCGACTCCTTCAGCCGATCTTGTTTGCGCAAATCTCACCGCGGATGTGATCAATCAGATGTTGGCAGCGCTCGTGAGTTTGAGCTGCGGGAAGCTGATACTTTCAGGAATACTGGAAACACAAATCGAACTGGTCCAATCCGGCCTGCATGCGTGCGGCATTGACGACTTTGAAATCGCTCAGGATGGCGAATGGGTGGCCCTGATCATCTAGCTCGTTTAGCTCATTTAATGACTCGTCGAAGATTTCATGCCCTGCCCGAAGCATTCAACGATCAAACTGTGACGCTTGGCACGGACGAAGCACGTCACCTGCGCGATGTGTTGCGTTTGAAAGCCGGCGACGAGGTTTACGTATTCGACGGGCGTGGACGCGAGTTTCGCTGCAACATCGTTAGCACGAAGCGTGACGTGGCGGAACTTCACATCGAGGCGGAAGTTGAGCCTGCAAAACCTGAATCACAGTTGCAGCTAAATTTGTGCGTCGCGCTGTTGAAGGGCGAGAAGTTTGATCTCGTAGTGCAGAAGGCGACTGAGCTCGGCGTAAGAAAAGTGACGCCGCTGATCACGCGCTACGCTGACATTCACTTGCGTGACGAGTCGGACGCCGCGAAGCGTGTCAGCCGCTGGCAGCGCATCGCGTTAGAAGCGGCAAAGCAATCGGGAAGAGCGTTTGTGCCGGAGATCAGCATGCCCGTGGCGTTTGATTCGGTGACCGCCGGGGGTTTAGGAGTGATGTTTTCAGAGCGTGGCGGCGAAACATTAAAGAGCCTGATCGAGCATGCTCCGAGTCACGTAACGTCTCTGGTCGGTTCCGAAGGCGGCTGGTCAGATGAGGAGATCGAGAGTGCTCGGGCACGAAATTTCCATGTAATCACGCTCGGCGGACGCGTCCTGCGCGCTGAAACCGCCGCAATCACGGTTGCTGTGCTGTTGCAACACCTGTTTGGCGATCTCAATTGAAGGAAATTTCCCGCAAAGGCGCCAAGGCGCAAAGTGGGTCTTGAACTTCCCATTTTCCTTTGCGTCTTTGCGCCTTTGCGGGAGATAATCTCAGGAACAAAGAATCCATTGAGGTCGTTTGAAGTCGTAATGGCAATCAATAAAGACGCAGCAGTTGAAAACGCTCGAAAAGACCTGGCACAGCGGCTGAAGATCGACGCCGCCGATGTCAAAGAGAGTTCAGTGGAAGATGCTGACTTTCCCGACATGGCGCTTGGCGCGCCAGAGGACGACGAAATGAGCGGCATGATGATCACACGCGGCTGGCGCATCAAGCTCGAGGCCCAGGGAAAGACCTACGAATACCGCGCTGACAAGAACCAGGTAAGAGCTTATCAGTTCAAAGGCAAGAATTATCGAGTCTAATAGGTCCTATAGGTCCTATTCTTCATAGAGGTACCACCATGAACCGCAATAACGTTTTCATACATCTCGCGCTAGCTCTCGTTCTCATTCTTGTGGCCGCCTTTGCGGGCCAACTAAGCAGGTGGCGGAAAGAGTGGAAGAACCACGTGCGGATCGTGCCCGCCGCTGAGAAAAAGCAGCCGGCCTCCGCCGAAGAGGTTGCGCTCAGTGAAACTCGCAGCTTCGGCAGTCCCGAAGTCCTGGTGAAATTCAAGAGCGGCGTGAGTAATGAAGCTATCGATGCGCTGACTGCGCGTTTCCACGATCGCGTCGAAGATCGTATCGAGAACGCCGAGGGCTGGGAAGCAATCGATGATCTCGACAACGCTGACGCCACGAGCATCGTCGCCCAGTACAGTCAACTTCCGGAAGTTGAATACGCCGAGCCCAATTACGAAATCAACCTCGAGGAAGCCAACGAAGGACCACTCGTGCCGGTGCTGCCGCACGATCCGCAGTTCAACGATCAGTGGGCGCTCGCCAATTCAGGACAACGAGGCGGTAAGCAGGGCGCCGACATCAGTGCGACGCTCGCATGGGCCACCACGACCGGCACCGATAAAGTCGTGGTTGCCGTGCTCGATACCGGCGTTGATTACACGCACGAGGACCTCGTGGAAAACATGTGGGTGCGTCCGGCGACGATGGCGCCGTATCACGACGACGAGCTCGGAACGATTGACGACCTGAACGGTTTCAACGCGGTCGACACCGCAGCCGACCCGATGGACGATAACGGCCACGGCACTCATTGCGCAGGCATCATCGGCGCCGAGGGTGAAAACAACGTCGGCATCGCGGGCGTGAACTGGAAGGTCCAGATCATGCCGCTCAAGTTTCTGAACGCGGGCGGCTCCGGGTCCACGAAAGACGCTATCGAAGCGATCAACTACGTGATCAATCGCAAGAAGGCCGGCGTGAACGTTCGCATCATCAGTGCGAGCTGGGGCTCAACGATGAAATCACGTGCGCTTGGCGACGTCATTCGCAAAGCTTACGAGAACGACATTCTGTTCGTCGCCGCGGCCGGCAACTCAAGCGTCGACAACGATCGCACGCCGCACTATCCGTCGAGCTATCCGAACGTGGTCAGCGTCGCCGCACTCGATCGTAACGATCAACTGGCGTCGTTTTCGAACTTCGGCGTCAAGAGTGTGATGATTGGGGCGCCTGGAGTAGACATTCTGAGCACGTGGCTTGATAACGAGTATGAGGAAAAGTCAGGCACGTCGATGGCAACGCCTGTTGTGTCCGGTGTCGCGGCGCTAATACTAGCGAAGCACCCGCAGATGTCGGCAGTGGATCTTAGCAAGCGACTAATGAACTCGACCGATCCGATTATCGCCCTGAAAGGAAAAACCGTTACGGGTGGGAGAATCAACGCCGCGAAAGCGTTAGGCGAATAAACCGCAGATAAACGCGGATAAAAATCCGGATTTATATCTGCGTCATCTGCGGTCAGGGTTGCGTGAGCTTCTTCTTTCCTTCGAGCGCTTCTTTGTAGGCGCCGCCGCGAACATCGCCGAGCTTTATAGCCTCGTCAAATTCCTTCAACGCTTCCGCTGTGTTATCGAAGAATGCATTGATGCGCCCCATCGACTCATGCGCGCGCGACATGATCGCCTTGTCCGTATCAGGTGAAGAAGCTGCTACCGCCAACCTGTAATGCCCGAGCGCTCGGTTGAGTCGGTCGGCCTGCACCTGCTCGTCAGTCGCATCCATCGCCGCCAGGCTCGCTGTCTGGCCCAACGCGAAAAAGATGCGCGGCTCGCGCGGATACTCCTTCAACATTTCACGCAAACGTCCCTCAGCGTCGTTGTAATCCTTGCTGCGTAAAGTATCTTCAATCGCCGCCAGATCACGAACGAGCGCCGATTCCCTGCTGCTGCCTTCGGGAGCGAGCTCCGCTTGCGAACGTCGTGCGGCAATACGAGCTTCGCGCGCCGCGGTCGCTCGTTGCATTGTCTCAGCATTTTCAGCGAGACGCTTTGCTTCACGCACCGGATCGAACGACGCGATCATGTCCTGAAAGAAGTTTGCGAGATCGAACCCCGCGCTCTCGATCCCCTTCAACTGATCGGCAAAGTAGAAAGAGAGCACCGCGCCCTTCTCGTATTCCTCCGCCAGACGCGCCACCGTTTCGTCCTGAATGGCTTTCATCTCCGCTTGCGCTGTCTTGGCAATCGCCGCTTTGTCGGCTTCGGTTTTCGCGGCTGCCAGTCGCGCGCGCGTGTCGCGAGCGAGCGGCTCGAGTCTTCTCACCTCTTCGTAACGCGCATCGGCCGCAGTCACCAGCGATCTACTCACACTCAAAAATACATCCGGCGTGACCTGCGCTCCCGCATTTTGTCGTTCGGTCAAGAGTTGTTTGACTTGTTCGCGACGAAGCGCGATGTCTTTGTTGAAGCGCAACACAAGCGCGTCGATCACATACTGAAGATAAGCGCGACGCAGCTCCGACGACGTCGGATCGGTCCCTTCCGGCACGACGGCGTAGTAATCGTCGGCGATGATGCGGAAGTTGATCGCGCCGCGCGGCGCCAGCAGATCGGGCAGTATAAAAAAGCGGCGCTCCTTGTCCCTGAAAGTGTAGTGCTTTTGTTTGCTGTCCTTCTTTGGATTTTTTACTTCGACTCGCTCCGTTGAAGTTGTAATCGGCCTCGTGTGCAGGTAGGTCAGCAGCGATCGGACCATCTCGGTAGTCGGGCCACGCAGGCGATCGCCTTCAGCCTGGTACGCGCGCACATAGCCAACCATTTGCTCGTCGATCCCCGAGCGGCGATAGAACTCCTGGACCAGCGGCGCGAAATCGAGCACGTCCAGCAATCCGGCAGGCAAGTCTTCCGAACGCGCCGGCGCTTCGAAGGTCGGCGACGGACCAAGTGCGAGGGCCAGCGAAACATACCGCGCAGCTTGATCGGCGGGCGTGGCCGGGGCGGGCAATTTATTGCGCTCGTAAAAAGTTTTCAGACGGTTCCGCAGATCCGGATCGAGGCCCGTGAGATCTTTACGCAGTTTCGTGCGAAACGCCGATGGCGCTCGACCAGCAGGCGTTGGATCAAATCCCGCTACATCCAGCGCCGCCATCACGACGATGAGCCGCGGATCTGACTGGAAATCGACGCCGTATTCAGAAACTTCAAAAGCGCCTTGCCTTTGTTGCGCTCCTTGCTGTTGCGCCGGTTGCGAGAAAACGACGCCGCAGGCGGGGATTGCTATAAGTAAGATCAGTAAAAATTGCTTCAAGCTATGTTACTCCGTGTGAATCTGGGGCTTTTTAAGGGTTCGATAAGCGCGCAGAGCCCGTAATGTTAGCGGATAAGCCAATGCCGAACAAACGACCGAGAGCGCCATCGCGCCCACGGAAAAAGGCCACACGATGCTCCAGCTCTGCACAAATAGCTGCTGGTAATACTCGCCGGAAAGAATCCGCGGGTTCTTCAGAAGCTCGAGTCCCTCGTCTGGGATGCTCAAAGGCCGCCCAAGGATGAACGCGCCCACCGCGTAAGAAGCAATAATTATCGGGACGAGAGTTAAAAAGGGATTGTTGATGAAGGTTCCGGTATAGATGGCGATCTTGTTGAAGCGAAAGATGAAGGCGATCAACGTCGCCATGATTGTGTGGAGACCGAGGAACGGTGAGAAGGCGATGAAGACGCCGATTGAAAACGCGAGCGCCGTCCGCTCGGGTGGATCATCGATCGCAAGCAGACGGCGAAATGCGGCACGAAACATTATTTGAGGCCGCAGATTTTCGCGGATAAACGCAGATTCTGATTTGCGTTTATCCGCGAAAATCTGCGGCTAAATCCTATTACTGAAAACTCTTCAACGCTTCGGCTTCGTTATCGAACGAATCAAAAACCGTGAGCAGTTTTGTAATCACCAGCAGATTTTGAATTTTATCCGTTAGGTTCAACAATTTTAGCTGGCCACCTTGTCGACTAACGGTCGTGTAGTTGGCAATCAACTCGCCGATCCCGCTCGAGTCGACATACTTGACGCCCGCGAGATTCAGCAGAATCTTCTTTTTGCCGGTGTCCGCTAGTTTCCTGATCGAATCACGCAGAGCGACACTTCCCTCGCCAATCCGCACTTCACCACTCATGTCGAGAATGGTTACATCTCCGGCTTGCCGTTCTTTCACATCGAGCTCAGCCATTACTTTCTCCGTTCTATTTGAAGCTGTTGAGTGCCTCGGCTTCGCTTTCGTAGACGTCGAAGACAGTCAGGAGCTTTGTAATCGTCAGTAGATCCTGGAGTTTTTGTGTGAGATTGAGCAGTTTGAGCTGTCCACCTTCTTTGCCGATGGCCGTGTAACTGGAAACCAGCTCGCCGATGCCGCTCGAATCGATGTAGCCTACACCCGCAAGATTCAAAAGAATGCGCTTCTTGCCTTCTTCGAGCAGTCGCCGGATTGCAGTGCGCAGTGCCACGCTACCCTCACCGATGGTTATCTTTCCGCTCATGTCAAGAACGGTGACATCTCCGGCTTGACGCTCGTTGATATTCAACTCAGCCATTTCAGAAATCTCCTTTATGCAATTGCGATTAACGTCGCTTGAGCATGCGCACCGTTGTACCACCGCCTGGTCTTATCGACCAGTCGACTTCGTCCATAAAACTGCGCATGAAAAAGATGCCACGGCCCGAAGTTTTTAAGATGTTCTCTTGTGCTGTTGGATCTGGGACTTCTTCCGGGTTGAAACCTGCTCCTTGGTCATGCACGCTGATTTCAACAGCGTCAGGTAAGCTTTTCAAAACGATATCAACCGTCTTGCCCTCATCCTGACGATTGCCATGGAGTACTGCGTTGGTCACAGCTTCGCGCACAGCCATGTCGATTCCGAACGCAGCGTCCTCACTGACACCTGAACGGCCTACAAATTCAGCAACTGCGGCGGCCGCAGCAGCAACCGTGTCAATGCGGCTGGGCAAACTTAGTTCGGTCGTTTCTACGGTCACAACTCTTGTGCATGACCTCTCCGAAAGCCACTGCGCGAGGACTCTGGCTGCTTTCTTATACCTTCAGACACTTATCAGGAGTTCGACGGTGTAACATGCTGGATGCGCGCATGTCAAGAATAGGAAGATTTTAGCCACGGATGAACTCGGACTTCGTACACGGATTAAAATAAAATCCGTGTTGATCCGTGGCTAAATCAAACAATGAAGCCCAGATCCTTCAGAGTGCGATCGAGCTCTTCCAAATCGAGTGGCTTGCTCAGGTAGCGGCTGCAGCCGTTTTCGAACGCAGCCTCTTCCATGCCGTAGACGTCGTAAGCTGTGATGGCAACGATCGGAATGTGCTCTCCATTTCCCTCGAGCTCGCGAAAGTGCTTAATTGTCTCCAAACCATCAAGAACCGGCATATTCAGATCAACCACCATCAAGCTCGGTCGATGTTTCTGGGCCATATCGAGCGCTTGCAATCCGTCTTCGGCTTCGAAAACGTGGTATCCCTTCATTTCGAACGCCCGCTTGAGCATAATGCGGGTGTCTTCTGAATCTTCTGCTAAAAGGACAGTCGGATAGATTATTGCAGATACAGCGCTAGACATCGGGATAAACCACCCATCTTGCATATTATTTCGGGGGAAATCCCGATTGGAGGGAAACTACGACGTTCGGGATGGCTACTTTATAGCATAACCAGGGACTAATGTCGCCTTACGTACAGAATCTGACATTATGAGACTAAACTCCGCACGCCAGATCCAAGGCCGGCTACGACTGCCGGGAGATAAATCGATATCTCATCGTGTGGCCCTAATTGCCGCACTTGCATCGGAAAGTTCCGAGATCTCAAACTTCTCGACCGCACGCGACTGCGCCTCAACAATCTCCTGTCTCAAGGAACTCGGCATTTCCATCGAACGACGCGATCAAAAGCTCATCTTCGCTGGTAACCAGAAACTCGTCGCGCCACGCCGCCCGCTGGATTGCGGCAACAGCGGTTCGACCTTGCGAATACTAACCGGCGTTTTGGCCGGTCACGATCTCACCGCGGAGCTTATCGGAGACGAATCACTCAGCTCGCGACCGATGCGCCGCATCATCGAGCCACTCGAATTGATGGGCGCGAAGATCAAAGCAACGGATGGCAAAGCGCCGTTGAAGGTCCATGGCTCCGCGAAACTGAATCCGATCACTTACAAACTTCCGGTCGCCAGCGCCCAGGTGAAGTCGGCAATCCTGTTTGCCGGACTAAACGCCGCAGGTCGAACAGTAGTGATTGAGACTACAACTTCACGCGATCACACCGAACGACTCTTCAACGGCTTCGGCGTACCCGTCACAACCAACACCGATCTTTCAGTTTCACTCGACGGCCCGGCACGCCTTAACGGCGGCCTCGTCACCATTCCCGGAGACGTCTCATCCGCAGCCTACTTCGTTGCCGCAGCAATGCTCCTGTCGCAATCGCAACTCACGATCGAAGGCGTTGGTCTGAACCCGACGCGCGCCGCATTTCTCTCAGTGCTGAGCTCGTGGGGCGCTGACATCTCAACCGACGACGTGAAAACGGAACGCAACGAACCCTTCGGAATCATCAACGTCCGGGGCGGTATTAATGCATTAGCCAACGAGACGGATCGAACCTTGAGTCGAGCAATGATCCCGTCGTTGATTGATGAACTGCCGTTACTCGCGGTGGTTGGTTCGCAAATCTCCGGAGGCATCCGAATCCGCGACGCGAGCGAGCTGAGACTGAAAGAGAGTGACCGGCTCGCGACCACGGCGCTTAACCTGCGCGCGATGGGCGCCGAAGTTGAAGAGTTTGAAGACGGACTGTGGGTTTCCGGACCAACGCAATTGCACGGCGCGCTAATCGACTCGCGCAACGATCACCGCATCGCAATGGCTTTCGCAGTTGCGGCACTGATTGCAAAAGGCGAGACGCAGATCGCAGGCTCTGAATGTGTCGCCATCTCGTTTCCCGAATTCTTTCCGTTGCTCGAATCACTCGCCAAAAGATGAGACCTATCGTAATTACAGGATTCATGGGCTGCGGTAAGAGCAAGGTCGCTCGCGCGTTGGCCCGGCGACTCGACGTTCCGGTTATCGATCTTGACGACGTAATCACCGCACGTCAGGGTCGAACTCCCGCACAACTGATCACCGAAGAAGGTGAACCCGCGTTTCGCGAGATCGAATCAAACACGTTGCGAGAAACTTTGGAATCGATTCCGGCTGGCGTGATCGCGCTCGGCGGTGGCGCCTGGATTGAGGAAACGAATCGCGATCTGATCGATCAGCGCGGTTGTCTGAGTGTCTGGCTGGACGTTCCTTTTGAAGTCTGTTGGGGCAGAATCAAAACTTCCGAAGAGGATCGCCCGCTCGGAAGAACGCGCGAGCAGGCGTTAAAGCTTTACAAACGTCGCAAGCCAATTTATCAGCTTGCGGACATTCACGCTCAGCGAATGGCTGATGAAAATTTGGAGAATTTCATCTCGCGCATCGAGCGTTTAATTTAGCCACAGATAAACGCGGATCTGTGTAAATCGATTTACATAGATCCGCGTCATCCGCGGTTCAGAACTTGTACTTCAACGCAAACTGCATCTGCCGCGACGATCCGGAGTCGCCCGTCGCGAAGCGCGTGTTCGTAATCTGCCCGAAGTTGGCAGTTCCCACCACACGTCCCGGTTGACCAAAGTTCGCATGGTTGAATACATCGAACACTTCCCAGCGAAACTCGATCAACTGCGTTTCGGTCAGGTGCGTTCGCTTAATCACCGAGAAGTCGGTGTTGTTGAATCCCGGTCCAATCACCACGTTGCGGCCCAGATTACCGAATTGGTTCGGTGGCACCACAAACGGAGCAATATCAAACCAGCGATTCGGTGTACCGAGAATATCGATCGGACCAGTCACATTCGGCCTGACGGTATTGTTAACACCCGTCAGCGCCGCGTTGTTGACGACGATGTTCACCGGATTACCAGTCTGCGACTGTACTATCGTACCCAGCTGCCAGCCTTCGACCAGTTGACTGCCATGGAACGGCAGCTCATAGATCCCGCTAAACACGAACCGGTGTCGAGCATCGAAATCTGAAAGCCCACGGCTGCCGCGCACGTTAAAGTTGTCCTGGATTACCACACCCTGGCTGTTCAGTGAGTTGTAATCAATCGACTTCGAGAATGTGTACGAAGCGTTGAACTGGAAGCCGCGCGACAAACGTTTCGTGGCGGTGAGCCAAAGAGCGTTGTAGCTCGAGTTTCCCGTGCCTTCGATCTGAATGATGTTGACCAGAGGCACATTCGGACGGAAAGGATCGTTAGACGGGAGACTTGGAAACGGCAACACACCATTGACACGCTGGTTGATGTTTCGCGAAATCCTCAGGTGTGTTCCCTTAGCTCCAAAGTAGCCAATCGTAACGCCTAGATCGCGTGCGACCTCACGCTGGATATTGACGTTCCACGACTGGACGTAAGCGTTATCAAAGTCGTGGGCCACCGTATTCGGCGAGAGTCCCGCGGCACGAGCGACTGTGTCGGCATTCTGGAACGTGATCAGGTTTGGAAGCACCGTGCTTATCGCCCGCGGGTCGGCGAGTGGCGGATTTGAAGCGAGCGGCGTAACAACATTCGTTACCGGTTGATCCGTCAGGATCGCATAGGCCGCGCGAACCGACGTCTTGCCATCTTTGAACGGATCCCAGGCAATGCCCACGCGTGGTTGGAAGTTCTTGTTGTTCTCGTGATAGACCCCATCGATGCCGGAACCGTCTTGAGCGAGTTTTCCTGTAGACGGATCGAAGACGATAAACCGGTTGAAGCGCTCGGTTGGTGTCATGTTCCAGTCGTAGCGCAAGCCGAGCTCGAGAGTGACATTCGGCCGCACCTTGTAGTTATCCTGAACGTAAAAGCCGAGGGCGTTCTGGATAATCGCGCTGGAGCGGTCACCAATCGTGATACTAAACGAGGTAGCTGTTCCATTCATGAAGCTGGCCAGGTTTGGAAAGACGAACTGGCCGGTGTCGAGGGTGAAATTGTTGTTGTAGAAACGCCTGCCTTCACCACCAAACTTGAACGAGTGGTTCCCTCTCAGATAGTTGAGCGTGTCTGAAACAACAACTGTCGTGTCCGAACGTCCTTGCGGGAAGCCGGCGGGGCCACCAATGTTGAAGTTAAATCCAGTGATGCTGATTTGCGGCAGCCCGATGTCATCGTTGATGCCGTTGTTGATATCGAAATCGCGAGGGTTCACCTGCAAATTGGGCGTGAAGGTGATGTTGATACGATTGAATCCAAGCCGCGCCTCATTGGTCAGGTTAGGGCCAAAGATGTGCGTTTCATTAAGCGTGAAGATCTGTCGTGTTGATTGCCGGGTGTCGCCGAAGCCCGGAAGGGTGTTGCCTTGAAGATTTGGCTCGCCGCGTTTGTCTCGCTGGAAAGCATAGTAAACGTGGAGACGATCGTTTGAATTGAAGTTATGACTCACGTCGCCGGTATATTGATCGATATCGACTGGCGCCGTGCCTGCGCCCGCAAACCTCCCGATACCGTTGTCGATACTCGTGGGCAGTGGAATCAACGGCAACAATTTCACGGCGGCGGAATTCGTTACGGCAGCGCGCTGCGCAGGGGTCAGGACGTTGCTCGTGAGCGTTAGTCCCTGGCGTTGTCGCAATCCTTCATAACTGAAGAAAAAGAAGGTCCGGTTCTTGCCGTTGTAACTAAACGGCGAACCGCCTTCGCCGAAGAATGGCAAATGCAGCGGGCCACCGATGTTGAGTCCAAACTGGTTACGCTTGAACGGCGGCTTGCGAGCGTCGAAGAAGTTGCGAGCGTCGAGCGTTTCATTGCGGAGAAACTCGAAAAACTCCCCGTGATACTCGTTGGTTCCGGAACGCGTGAGGATGTTTACAATAGCCCCGGAGTTGCGTCCGTACTCGGCGCTGAACGTCGAGTTATCGGCCTTGAATTCCTGCACTGTGTTAATTGACGGCTGGAACGTGATCTGGTTCTGGACCATGTCGTTGAGGTTGACGCCATTAATCATGAAGTTAACGGTATCTTCACGATTCCCCGCCGTGTTGAATGCGAATGAGCCCTGACCACGCAGTGGCGCTGTCAGGAACCCGTTTTGTGGCGGCGTGACGGAACCGGGAAGAAGCAGGCCGAGGTCCACGAAGTGACGGCCGTTGAGCGGGATTTCCTGGACGGTGCGCTGGTTGATCACGGTGCCGACCGAGGTGGTTGCGGTCTCGATTACGGGAACATCCGAAGAGACAAGCACCTGTTCGGAGAGGGCACCGACGTCCATCTGAAAGTTTTGGACCGCGGTTTTGGCGACCTCGAGAGTCACCGAATCCGCGACCTGGGTTTTGAAGCCCTGGACGCGCACCTCGACGGAATAAACTCCGGGGGGCAAGGCGGCCAGTTGATAATTGCCATCGCTGTCGGTTTGTGTGGTGCGCTCAGAAGAGGTGCTTCTGTTTCTGACGACCACGGTCGCATTCGGCAACACGGCTCCTTTGGAATCGCTTACAGTTCCCTGGAGCGTTGCAGTTGATTGGGCGAATGCTGAGGGAGTCGCAAGGAGAGCGGCTACTAGCAGCAAGAATGGAACGATCCTTTTGCTTAGCATAATTACCTCCTGAAGCTGGCTAAGCGCCGGCGGCTATTGAGTTGTAGGAAAAAGGAGAAACTGTCTCTAGCAATGAGAATGCCGTGAAAACGGAGAACGTAGCGCGAGATTTCCTAAGAAATCTCGCGTGTCCTAAGTCTCGCGATCCAAAAACCACAAGTCGTGATCCGAAAACGCAGCCTACCAACGAATAAGAAACTCTCTGAGCGTCTCATACATCGCGTCGAACGACTCCGCACAAAACAGGAATGACTGGAAGTGCGTTGGGTCGTAAGCCAGGTCGACGGCGACTTCGAGGTCCAGCGGTCGCAGCTCAGCTTTGTGCATCTCGGCCAGCTCTCCGGCTGACGATAGTAGGCCCGTTCCGTAGGCTTTGATCTGTCCGTTTTCACGCAGCACTCCGAATTCGATAGTGAACCAGTAGACACGCGCAAGGCGATCGAGCTCGGTGGTTGAACTAGTGCGTCTTACCGCTTCGCCGAAAAGCCGATTGAGCTCGGCGAATTGTTTGCTCGCGAGCGTGACTGCGTGTCCGATGATTTCGTGCGCCACGTCAGGCTCCGGCGTGTACAAGGGCGTCGAATGATGGCGAATGTACTGCGTCGACAGGAAAACCCCGCGGGCCAACGATTCGAGAAAGACGCGTGGCTCGACGAGTCCGGCCACAGGCTCGAGCCGGAAGCCGCTGATCGCCTCCACTTTTCGGCTGACTTCGTCCAGTTGCGGGATGCGATCGGTATCGAATGCCAGTTTATCGAGACATTCGAAGTATTCGGCGCAGGCGTGCTCGCGATGCGCCGGACCGAGTGCTTTCCAGATCGTTTGCCAAACACCGTGCTCCTCTGCGGTGTAAGGAGCGGCCGGGATGGGAGAACCGGGTTTGTAAGTCATGGCGATCTGTGCAATCGCGTTGCGCCGCGCGCGGTACTCCTTGTCGCGGAAGCCGGGGTGGTCCGGGTCGAGTTTAACGATCGCGTTGCGATCGAGGATCTCGTCGCCGTTTGCCGCGACCATGCGCATGTCGACGTGGTCGAGTAATGGAGTTTGGGTTTCGGTTGCTGTAATCATGGTTCACCTCGATGCATAAAAAAACCGGCCACCAATCCTCCAGGATTGATGGCCGGTTTTAGGAAACTTGTCTTATGTGCTACGTCTGCATCGCACGCCGACAGCCCATCGCCGAACCGTCCCTCCCAGAGGAGAGCGGGCCGTAATAGTAATAATAGCGATGCAGGCTCAGGCTCATGACGCGCTCGGCATTATAAGCCACAGATCTTCACTGATCAAGAAGAATCCGTGTAAATCCGTGGCTCAAATTCTTAGCGATTGACGTGATTTGAAGAAATCGGCCCACGGGTCGCCTTTCTTTAGGAGTTCTGGCACGTTTGTGATTGTGAAATCCGTGATCTTTACGCCCTGCTCGATCTGCCTCCACGTTAGGGGCATCGATACCGGCGCCTTCGGTTTCGCACGGGCCGTGAAAACAGAAGCTAAGCTCTTGCCGCGCGCATTCTGCATCCAGTCGACGTAAACCTGTGTGGCCTTGCGCTTCGCGATAGTTCTCTCGACAGTTGCGATCTTCGGCGCGCGCTGCGCGACTTCGCTCGCGAACAGCCGTGCAAACTCCGCTACCTTGTCGTACTCGTTCGCCGGCTTCAGCGGCACGTAAAGATGAATCCCTGACGATCCCGATGTCTTTGGAAAGACCTGCAACCCGATCTCATCCGCCACCTCCTTCACCATCAACGCGACTTGCAACACGTTTTCCCATGGCGCGCGTTTCGGATCGAGATCGATCGCGATCCAGTCAGGTTTGTCGAGTCGCTTTACGGTTGAGTGCCATGGATGCTGCTCGATCGTTCCGAGAGTGACGAAGTGCAGTAACGATCCAACAGTCGAATAAACGCCGTAGTCGAGTTGTCGCCCTTCCTGATTTGTCAGTCGCGCGGTCTTGATGAATTCGGGCGCGCTGTCGAGGTCCTGTTGAAAGAACATCGGCGCTTTGATGCCGCGTGGATAGCGTTGCAGTATCGCCGGCCTGTCCTGGAGATACGGCATGATG
>Ga0070689_100000616_pt1 | contig 21590 bp, 20 predicted proteins | sample KBSS23HmetaG_FD_64669 | JGI IMG/M metagenome (GOLD analysis project Ga0070689, IMG submission 64669) | Switchgrass rhizosphere microbial communities from Kellogg Biological Station, Michigan, USA - KBS S2-3H metaG | ecosystem: Host-associated > Plants > Roots > Rhizosphere ...
AACGATTCTCCTGGATGGCCGAAGGGTGGGGGAGGGAGATCAGACGGTGCTTGCAACGGCACGCGCGACGGCCGCCTTGCGGTCCTTGAACAGCAACACGAACAGCACCAGCACGAAGGCGGCGCATGCGCCGGCAATCAGCCAGATGCCATGCCAGTCGTGCATGACGCCGCCTTGCGCGGTGGGATGCGCATAGGCGTCGACGACCACGCCCGATAGCCACGAGCCGACGAACATGCCCAGGCCGTAGGTGAGGAACGTGATCAGACCCTGGGTGGCGGCACGCAGCGCCGATGGCGCCTCGCGATCGATATAGATCTGGCCGACCACGAAGAAGAAATCGAAGCAGATGCCGTGCAGGATGATGCCCAGCCAGAACATCCACATCAGCTGATCCGCATTGCCGAAGGCAAAGAAGGCATAGCGCAGCACCCAGGCCAGCATGCCGACGGCGAGCATGTACTTCACGCCCAGGCGCCGGAAGAACCAGGGAATAAGCAGCATGCACAGCAGCTCCGACATCTGCCCGCCGGTCATCTTGCCGGCAGCGTTGACCACGCCTGCCTCATTGAGGAACAAGTTGGTGAAGGCGTAGTAGAACTGCAGCGGAATGCAGATCAGGAACGATGCCAGCGCGAATACCGCCATCGAGCGATCGCGCAGCAGATGCAGCGACTCCAGCGGCAATGCGTGTTGCCAGACGAAGCGCTGGTGGCGTGCCAGCGGCGGCGTGGCGGGCAGGGTGATGCAATACACCGCCATCGCCACCGACAATCCTGCCGCCAGATGCAATGGCGACGCGGTGGCCTCCACGCCCCAGGTGCCGACGATCAGTCCGACGACGATCCAGCCGATGGTGCCGAACACACGGATGGCGCCGAACTCTTCGCGCGGATCGTCGATGTGGCGCATGGCGAGCGAGGTGGTCAGCGCCAATGTCGGCATATAGCAGAGGCTGTAGATCAGCAGCACGGCGTAAAGCAGGGCGAAGGCCTGCTGTTGCGCCGCCAGCACCAGCAAGGCAGCGCCGAGCAGATGCAGCACGGCCAGCACGCCACGCGTATCGAACAGGCGGTCGGCGAGCAGGCCGACAAACAACGGCGAGATCATCGCGCCAATGGCGGTGGTACCGGCGATCGCGCCGATCTCCTGGCCGCTGAAGTGCAGCGTCTTGCCGAGCCAGGTGCCGACGGTGACGTACCAGGCTCCCCAGATCGCATATTCGAGCAGCATCATCAAGCGAAGGCGCCACTTCATGCGGGTGTCCCTGTAGTGAGTTGCGATTCGTCAACGTGTTCGACTGGCTGCCAGATGCCACCGGAGGCGTCGCTGCGGAGCATGGCGTCGATCACCAGGCTGTTGCGGTAGCCGTCGGCGAAGGTTGGCAGCGCGGCAGGCTTGTGTTCCGGCCGGGCACCCTCGCCGATCCATCGGTACGCGTCGGCGATCAGGTTTCGAAAGGCATCCGCCCACGCCTCCGGATGACCGGCCGGCAGATGCGCATAGCTGCGTGCGGAAGGATCGAGCCGGGCGGGATCTTTCGCGATCAGCGCATTGGCCTGCGCGTGATGACCCAGCCACAGCTCGTTGGGTTGCTCTTGCCGCCATGCCAGCGATGCCTGGCGGCCGTTGACCTCCAGGCGCAGATCGTTCTTGTGCCCCGGCAAGACCTGGCCGACCACGAGGGAGCCGCGCGCGCCGTTGTCGAAACGCAGCAGGACACTCGCGAGATCTTCGCTGGTGATCTTCACTTCGCGTCGCGCTGTGTCGGTCGATGCATCGAAGGCCCGGCTGGCGGTCGCCGCCACCTGTCGAAGAGGTACGGCGGTATGCAGGTCGGCCAGTACCGCGACGATCCGTGAGCCGGTCACATGCTCGGCCAGATCGCACCAGTGCGAGCCGATATCGCCAAGTGCAGAGCTTGCGCCTCCCAGACTCGGGTCGAGGCGCCACGAGTACGTGCGCTCGTCGGTCAACCAGTCCTGCAGGTAACAGCCATGCACGAACACCGGCGCACCAAGTTCGCCATTGGCGATCATGCTGCGTGCCTGCTGGACCAGCGCATGGCCGCGATAATTGAACGTCACCACATGGGCCAGGCCGGAAGCGCGCGCGGCTTCGAACAACTCGCGGCTTTCCTTGGCACTGCTCGCCAGCGGTTTATCCGAGATCACATGCTTGCCGGCGCGAAGCGCGGCCAGCGAGACCTCTTTATGCAGGTGATTGGGGGTGGTGTTGTGCACGACGTGCACGGCCGGATCATCGAGCAGGCGTTGATAGTTCTCGTACGCGCGTCCCACACCCAGTTCAGCGGCGCGCCGCTGGGTCGACTCGGGGCTCGATCCGGCAACGCCGATCACGTCGACGTTGCCAAGGCGGCGAACCGCATCGAGGTGATGCGCCGCAATGAAGCCGGGACCGACCAGCCCCATGCCAAGCTTGCTCATCGAGCGCACCCGGAGGCGTTGCAACTGCGATGGCAACGGCCGCGCACAGGCGCTGCAAGCGGTGCTTTAGCCATGCACGATACGGGCCGACCCGACATGTCCCCTCCGACGCGATGCTGCGCTCAAGAAATGTATTCGATTACATTTTTCCAGCCACTTGCACTTCGGTGCCACTTGCCCTGCGTCTAAAAATGTCTAAATATCGCGGGAAAGCGGCGGGTTTATGTAACAGATGTGCAAACGCCCGTGCAATGCTTTCATGTAATCCATTACATTGCAGCGCAGCAAACGAAGGCGTTCGCCCGTGAACAAGCGCCTCGGCAAACAGGTGGCGGGCCGACTGGCGGTGGTATGGTCGCCAGCGCAGGCGCAACAAGGAGGGGAACCGGTGAGTGGAGATGGCTCCAAGACCAAGCGGCCGGGCAAAGGCTCAGTGGCCAAGCTGGCGAAGCAGCCCGCGCGCGTGCGCACGGTCAAAGAGATTGCCGCTGCCGCCAATGTTTCGGTCGCCACCGTCTCTCGCGCCTTGCAGCGCCCGGAGATCGTCAGCGAAAAGACGCGCAAGCACATCCACGACGTGGTCAGGCGACTGGGCTACACGCCCAACGCACTTGCGCGCAACCTGCGCACGGCGCGCACGCGGCTGATCATTGCCTTGCTGCCGGATATCGCCAATCCATTCTTCTCCGAGGTGATCCGCGGCATCGAGCAGGTAGCGCATGAGAGCGGCTATTGCGTGCTGTTGGGCGAAACGCAGGGCAGCCTGGTCCGCGAACAGTCCTATGCCGACATGGTGGCTGCGCGCCAGGCCGACGGCATCATCACCATGTCTCCCCGGGTGCCGTCGATTCCGATCCAGGGTCGGCTTCCCGTGGTCAATGCGTGCGAATACGTCAAGGACGCGCATATCTCCAGCGTCTACGTGGACAACGTCGCCGCTGCGGGTGTGGCGGTCGACTATCTGTTGATGCTGGGTCATCGCCAGATCGCCTTTGTCGGCGGTCCGCCGGCCAGCCCGATCTGCGTGGATCGCGAGCAGGGTTATCGGCTTGCCCTGCAACGCGCCAAAGTGCCGGCCAAACCCGCATTGACGGTTTCCGGCGATTTCTCCATCGAGGCCGGCGAGCGGGCCATCGAATCGCTGCTCTCCCGCGGCCAGGCATTCACGGCGGTGTTCTGTGCCAACGACGAAATGGCCATCGGCGCCATGCGCGCCCTGAGCGCGCGGAATCTGCGTGTACCCGACGATGTGTCGGTGGTCGGCTTCGACGATATCCGCTTCGCCCGCTACACCACGCCGGCGCTGAGTACTGTCGCCCAACCGAAGAACGCACTGGGGCGCGAAGCGATGAGCATGTTGATCGAACTGCTCAACGATCCCGAGGTACCACCCCGCAAGCGCATCCTGTCTGCGGAATTGATCGTACGAGGCTCGACCGCGCCGCCGCGCGCCGCGAACAAATAACGCTCACCATTTCATCTTGATGCCCTGATCCCAATGTGACCAGAATGCAGCGGATCGGATATCGATATTCAACCCGGGATTGCAACGCATGACGGACGAATCGAAGATCGCGAAAGAAGAGCAGGACCACCGCGCCGCAGGTGATTCCGCGGATACGCCGATGGGCGGCAAGATCTCACGCCGCGAATTCCTCACAGGCACCGCCATCGCCGCGGCCGGCCTGATGATCGTGCCTCGCCACGTCCTGGGCGGACCCGGCCATACGCCGCCCAGCGATCGATTGAACATCGCCGGCATCGGTGTCGGCGGCATGGGCATGCACAACATGCGCGCCCTGGCCGGCGAGAACATCGTCGCGATGTGCGATGTGGACTGGCACTACACGGACAAGTCCTTTCACGGGATGGTCGACGGCCTGGAAAAAACGCAGGCACGCCTGGACAAGGCGCAGACCGCTAAAGAACGCCAGGCGCTGCAGGACGAGATCACGCAGACCAGGCTGCTTGCCGGCAAGTTCAATGCGATCAAGCGCTATACCGACTACCGCCGGATGCTCGAACAGCAGAAGGACATCGACGCGGTGTTCATTGCGACGCCAGATCACCTGCATGCCGTGATCGCCAGCGCGGCGATGAGCCATGGCAAGCACGTCTATCTGCAGAAGCCGCTCACCTGGTCGATCTTCGAAGCCCGCGAACTGTCCAGGAAGGCGAAAGACAACCCCAGGCTCGTCACGCAGATGGGAAACCAGGGTCACTCGACCGACGACGCCCGCTTGATCAACGAGTACATCGCGGCCGGAGCGATCGGCGATGTTCGCGAAGTCCACGTCTGGACGAATCGCCCGCTTGCCTACTGGCCGCAGGGCATTCCACGTCCGCAAGCACGACCGCAGCCGGACGACGCCAACTGGAACGAGGGCGCGGTGATGGATCGGCTCGCCAACGCCATGGTCGGCAACTATCCGAAACCGGAAGGGCTGGCATGGGATCTCTTCCTTGGCCCTGGTCCCGTCGTCGACTATCACCCCGTGTATCACCCGTTCAACTGGCGCGGCTGGGTGGATTGGGGCGTGGGCGCCATCGGCGACATGGGGGCGCACCTGATCGATTCTCCGTTCTGGTCATTGGACCTGGGCTTTCCGACCTCCGTGGAAACCGTCTCGACGCCGTTCAACAAAGCGTCGTACCCCATGGCGACGATGACGCACTACGACTTCCCCGCACGCGGCAGCAAGCCGCCGGTGAGGCTCACCTGGTACGACGGCGGACTGCTCCCGCGGGGGCTGCACGCATTGGGAGCCGATCAGATGAGCAAGGACGGCGGCGTCCTCTACGTTGGCGACAAGGGAAAACTGATCCACGAGACCTACGGCGCCAACCCGCGCCTGCTGCCGCAATCGCTGCACGATTCGGTGGGCACGCCTCCGCAAACGTTCGCGCGCATCAAGACCTCGCACGAAATGAACTGGGTGGATGCCTGCAAGGGAAGGGCAGAAGCATCGTCGCCGTTCTCGTATGCCGCACGACTGACGGAAGTCATGCTGCTGGGCGTCGTATCCCTTCGTGCGGGCGGCAGGATCGAGTACGACGCGGCGAACATGCGCATCACCAACATGCCGGAGGCCAATGCGTTCCTGCGTCGCGAGTATCGTGACGGTTGGGCCGTCTAAAGCAACGAGACAGCTCCATGTTGGGCGTGGGCGGATCGGCACGCCATGATCTTCTGCTCGCCATGAGTGGGTTGCGGCGCTGCATTTCAGCGCGTACTTCGACGATACGTGGACGGGTGCGCGATCAAGCGTGCACCAGTGGAACCTTGTTCAAGACCGGACAGCCTTGAGGTCCGCCTGCGTCTTGAGGCAGACGGGCAGGGCCGTCCATCGCAAAATATCGCCAGGCAATCGCATGATTATGCGATTCAACTGCATCGCTTAAGCACTCCCTTAAGGTCGTGCTATCAAAGCGAGCTCTCTTCTCCACGATGATTCTTCACATAAGTGATGGTTGCGCGAATAAACGCGCAACGCTTCCGCGCTGAACTGTTTTTCTTCGCGCAAGGCATTGGTACGCCCGGCGAGCATCGTGTTAGCGTCACTGATGCCGCCGGGTGGCGGCTAACCAACTCAATGGAGTGACGTTATGAATACGCTAGATGCCAAGATCGATGGCGTGGTCGACGAAAGCAATCCTTTCGCGATTCAGATGGACGGTCCGATGCAAAAGGACGCACTGACCGGCGTTTTGGAAATGAAGCCGATGGGATTCCCGCAGGATGCTCGCTGGTATTACAGCGGAGGTTGAGCGGGGACTTGCTTGGCTGAGTTTCTGTTCTAGCGACACAGCGCCGTCCCTCCGAGGGGCGGCGTTTTGCCATCAGGGATGAACCTATGCTCAAGGCAGAGATCGCACTGCATGACCTGTCACATCAGCCGGAGTGGCGCGAGGGCGCGCTGACGATAGGCGGGAGCCGGATAGAACCGTACGCGCACTCCGCGCTGGAAACGCTGTTCGCGCATACGGAGGGCCAGTGGATCTTCGTGGTCCGGGAGCGTCACGCGAGCATGTCGTTGCACGCGAATGTGATCGATGGCCCTCTCGATGCGCAGCACTTTGCCGAACTGCATCGCGCGTGCGTCATGTGGCCGCTTGACTACGTGATGATCGAGGTCGCGAAGGCGGGCCATCGAATAAAGATCCGGGCCGGGATGTATGGCGCCGCGCCGCTTTATTGCCGTGCGAAGACCAGCGCGCTCACGCTTTCCTGGGACCTCGCGGATTTTCTGGCCGGGCCCCTTTCGATCGACCTCGACATTGCCAGTCGCTTTCTCGCGCTCGGCTCGATCTACTCGGCACAGCACATCTGCTCCGGCATCACCATGCTCACCGAGCGGGCGATGCTCTTCGCGGAGCCGGGAAAAGCGCACTATCACTATCCTGCGGCTATCGATACGAGCGCGCAGTCACCGGAGCCCCTGGATGACGCAGAGGCAGACGAGGCGTTCGGGAAGATCCTGCACGGCATCGTTTCATCGCGCCCCACATCAAGTGGTCGTATCGCGACGGAGCTCAGCGGCGGCATGGACTCGGCCACCGTTGCCTGCGCACTGACGAAGGCGTACGGCGTTGTCGCCAGCAAGGGCATCCTGCTCGACGGGGACGAAAGGAAGAGCCAGGTCGCGCGCCGGACGAAGATCGTGGAGCGACTCCGCCTGATCGATGAAACCGTGGACATCGATGCCCATCTGCCGACGCTGGATCTGCAGCCTGGCGAGGCGAGGGTGTATCCCCATGCGGAACTGTATCTCGAAGCGTTCGACAGTCTCTGGGGGAAGGCCAGGGCACAGGGATGCGAGCTGCTTTTCACCGGCGTCGGTGGCGATGAACTGTTTCCAACCTACCAGAGCGAGACAACGCGGCATACGGACACCAGCGGCGAACTTGTCGAGCAAGCCAGATACCACGCGACCGGTCTGCTGACGTCCCGCGCGCAGGCTGCCGTTGATTCGTCGCGCCTGTTCGATGCTCCCGCGGGACCGATTCCCGTATCCTCGCTTCTCGCAGGAACATGCCAGGCGCCACACTTGCTCCGGCACGGCTTGTGGCCGGTCAATCCGTTGAGCGATCCACGGCTGGTGGCTTTCTGCTATCGGCTTCCACCCGCAAGCCGCCATCGCCGCGCCGTGATGCAGAGATACCTTGCCGCGAGTTTAGGTGCGGATGTTTTTCCACCGAACTATGCCAAGGAGACGTTCTCCGCGGTACTTCCGGCGCTGATTTCCCGCCAGGAGCAGAGCCTGGCTTCGCAGTTGCGGGAATGCGCGCTGGCGGACCTCGGCCTGGTCGACCACGGCGCCGTCCTTGCACTGCTAAGAGAGGTCGCTGCCACGCGTAGCGATGCGCCCGCCGCGCCATTGATCTCCTTTCTGTGGCTGGAGCGATTCGTCAGGCAACTGGCCTGAAAGGCGCATCCCTACGCATGACAGGCCTTGCAATTCCCGTTAGCGCGGGAGCAGGGGTTTGTGCTCGCGAGCCGCCTTCCCCGATGAGTTACCGCCCGATTCGGAAGAGGAAACACTAGCCTCGATTTCTTAGGTAGACCGGCAAGCGGCCACGCCAGCACGCTTACTGCCGGCGCAGCCAGCCGTGCCTATCGATGCTTCATCGAGCATCCCTCTTCATTGCAGCGTTTAGCAGTCGCGGGTCGCCAAGAGCTTTGCGCGTGGGTGATTCAATGCTCCGCTGCCGGCTCGCTCAGGCTGTAGCCCAAGATGCGTGTTACCTGCCGATAGCCCATGCGCTGGTAGACCGGAAACCCGGCCTGGGTGGCGTGCAAGCTGGTCTGCCGCAAACCCGAAGCGTGGTGGGCAACCTCCAGGACGTGGCGCACGGTGGCTTCGCCAAAACCGAGACGCTGCGCCTCAGGACGGGTCGCCACGAGCGCCAGGTAGAGTTCGCCATCGCTTTCGATCACCGATGCGGTCGAAACCGGCTTGCCTTGGTGATAAGCGATGTAGGAATGGGAACGCTCCGTCCACAGCGGCATGCTTTGCCGGAAGGCCGGGAAGTACGAATCGGGCACCGCCCCGTAGGCCGCCTCGTTGACCGCGGCGAAATGGCTGAGGGCTTGCTCGCTACCGACGCGCTCGAAGTGCAGCCCGTGGTGTTCGGTCGCTCGCGCGAACGGCAAAAGTTCACCCGTCATGCCAATCGTGTCGAGCACGGGCACCAGGCCGGCATCCGCGATGGCGGCCTCCAAGTCCGATCGCGTGGCTTCCGCGACGTAGTCTTCGCAAAGCAGGAACAATCCAGGTTGCGCCTTCGCGCGCATGTAGTTCGCCCCGGTGCGGAGACGCTGCCGGAGTGCGTCGGCGTCCGCGATACCCTCGCTGAGATACAGCGTGTTGAAGAATATGAGATCGCTGCAGGCCCAGCGCACAGCGATGCCGTCTTTGTCGAAGACTTCGCTGTCCGGTATGGCGCTGCACACGAACGTGCTAAGGGCGATGAATTGATCGTTGGATTTGAGGATGTCAGGTTTGGACATGGGGTACGTCTTTGCGATAGCGAAAAGGGCGAGTTGCAGGCGCGCGGCGTCAGCTCAGCACGGTTCGACAGCCGGCGACCGGAGAGGGTGGCGTTTGCGCAGGAAGATGGCGTAGCTGATCGCGCCCAGGGCAAGCCAGCACAAGCCAATTTCCCAGGCGGCTCGCTCCATGTAGTACAGAACGTAGGCCAGGATGGCGAAGCCGATGGCCGGGCATACCAGATGTCGGAAGTAAGCCCGGGAGCCTCGCCGCCCCACGAAGTGAACCACCACCGTCACATGGAGAATAAGGAAGCCGGTGATGGCGCCGAAATTGATCAGGAGGGCGATCACATCGAAGTGGTTGAGGAAGACCATCGAAATGGCGATGGACGCTACCGCCACAAACAGCAGGCTGCCATAGGGAGTCTTGAACCTGGGGTGCACCGTGGCCATAAACGCTGGCATCCGTCCGTCGCGTGCCATGGCGAACAACAGCCTGGAAATGGAGGCTTGCACCACGCCTGCCGAAGTAAGGCCGAACATCACCGCGCACAAACAAGCTGTGAGCGAGCCGAAGCCCTTGCCGCCGGCGATCGCGGCCACCTCATACATTGCCGTATCGGGTGAGGCGAAGCTCCTGCCGTTGGCAAGGTCGGTCGCGATCCAAGTCTGGGCGACGAACAGCGCGGCGGCGAGCAGCAGCGAGGCGATCGTGGCTCGGCCGACGATGCGCCGGCTATCCCCCCGCACTTCTTCGGCGAGGGTGGAGATCGCATCGAACCCCAGGAACGAAGTGGCGGACAGCGACACGGCCGCGAAGACCAGGCCGACACTGAAGGCCTCGGGGCGGTACAACGGTTTCATCGTCAGGTGTGCCGCGCCAGCTCCGTGAGAAAGCGCATACGCACCCAACACGAGGAAAACCGCCAGGAGCGCCAACTGCACCGCAAGGAGGATCTTGTTCATCGCCGCGGTTACCTCCACGCCGATGAAATTGACCACCGTGCCGATGGCGATGAAGCCCACCACCATGCTCCAGCGCGGTATCGAGGGCACGATGTCATGCAACGCATTGGCGGCGGCCAGGTAGACCACGGCGGGCATCAGCAGGTAATCGAGAACAAGCATCCAGCCGGCCACGAATCCAGTCTTCTCACCGATGGCGGGGACGGTTATGAATTGCCGTTCCGCGTCGGTCTCGGTACTGGCCCCGTCTATCAGGTGGGCACTTACGACATCGCTCCCGAGTCGTTCGGTCTCGGCAAGTATGGCGACCTTGAACTGTCGCGCTTCGTGAAATTGGCGATGGTGAAACCCGCTGCGGCTGCTGCTCCGAAAGCAGCGTGATTTAAGGGGTAATGACGGTGCAAACGGCCTATCTGTCCTGCGTGCAATTCGACACTGACGGTGTGACGTGTCTTCAAACGCAGTGGGTCGAAGCACCGTCTTTTCTTCCCAGTTTGAGCCTCGGTGATGGGGCTCTTATAGGCTTCGCAATTCTCACCTGCTGGTGCGCGGCCTATATGTCTAGAGCTCTCCGGCAGGGTGGAGGAAATTGAGATGAAGAACGCATTGAAGTTGGCCGTTTCAAAGGGCAGCACCATCGCTGCCTCGCTTCTGGTGTTTGCCGTGTCGGGCGCAGCGATGGCGGATGCTGCTGATCCGACTTCCAGCATTACCACGACCCTGGCGACCTACGCCGTGGACGTGGCCACGATTGCAGCCGCTGTGCTTCTGATCGTGTACGGCAAGAAGCTGGTGTCGTACCTCCGCGTCTAACGCGGGTCTTGGTGCGGGGCTTCGCGCCCCGCGCCCTTTCTGGGGTGTGCCGTGGATATTTCCGGTTACTACGTGATCGTTGCGCTTTTGGGGGCAGGATGGATTCTTTTCGCGCCATCGCAGGACGATTGATCACGGGGGCGCTCGTTGCGCTTCTGGTGCTCTCTGCCGGTTTGTTCGCCCCTCGCGACGCTTCGGCAGCGTCCCTGCCGACCTACCAGCAGGCATACGCTAGCTGTCAGGCCGTTGTCGCAAATTACCCGGCGTTGAATCTGCACTGCGTTGCGAACGGAACAACCTCTTGTGGCGTGGTCGCATATACGGCATCCGGGGGGCAGTACGGCAATGCGTTTGGCTACGACTGTTCTACCGGTCCGAACGCCGGGAACGTATGTGCGTCGTACGGTCCTGTCGGCCATCGCTGGGTGCATGCGACGGTCATGGACGGTAGCCAGTTTGATTACCCTGTGACGCCACCAGGTAGTTCGACCACGTATCAGTGCAGGTACACGACGGCTGCGCTCACGCCGGCGTTGAACGGCTACACGTACGTCAATATTCAGCCGCTTGGTCAGGCTGCTGATAACACGCCGCTGGTGGCTGGCTCGATGGTTGATGCGAGCGGGAAGCCCGTGGCTGCTGATCCGGGCGATGTACCGACTGCGTCGTCGCCGATCAATTCTAACCCTGCGCCGCAAGTCTGCGGTGGTGGGAGTTGTGTTGACCCTAATTCCAATCAAGCGTGTGGCGTCGTTGGAGGATCGCAGTTGTGTGTTCCGCTCCCCCCCAAGGCGACGCAGCAGGGCGGGTCGTGCTCAAACGGTGGCGGCGGAACGTTGTGCGCAGGCAATCCGGTTCCGAGGCCCGATCCGAACGCGGTGCCGGATCCGGCCACACAAATTAAGTCGTCGGACTCGTATCAGCGCACAGACACAAGCAGCGGGGCGTCGGGGGTTCAGATCGTCAATGTGTATGGCGGCTCTGGTGTGAAAACCAGTAGTGGGCAGAAGACGGGTGATGTGGGTCCCGCGTCGTCTAGTAGTTCAGGCGGGAGCAGCGGCAGTGTTAGCGGTGGCGGCTCGTGCGACTCGCCTCCTGCGTGTAGCGGTGACGCTGTTCAGTGCGGCATCGTGCGCGAGCAGTGGTATGCGATGTGTTCGGCGAAGACGAGTGCTGACGCAGCGTTTAAGGCGGTAGCGGGTGACGGCAATGGGCCGTCTACCTTTTCGAGCGATAGCGCGAAGTATGGCCAGGGTGATGTGTGGGTGCAGCCGAACACCTCGCAGAGCGGTACTACGGGTGGTCAGGCGAACAACGGTGTGTACGACCAGAGCGGATTTGGCTACTCGCGCACGTGCCCTTTGCAGGACATCCAGTTCACTTCGATTCCGTTTGTGGCGAAATTTTCGGCGGGTTGTGACGTTCTCGAAGACGTGGGGCTTGTGCTCGTTGGGTTTGCGCTGTTCATTGCAGCGACGATCACGGCGGGGAGTAATCACTGATGCCTATCGTGATTGCTTGGATCGGTGAAATGCTGCTGAGCGTTGTTGGCCAGCTGGCTTTGAGCGCGCTCATCTCTTGCGGCATTGGTTTCGCGGCGAATGCGGGGGTCTCCGGCATTATCGATAGCACATCGATTCGCGGGATGCTCGGTAGCGCTGGACCTCTTCTCGGCTGGGTGGGCGTGTTTCGCCTTGACCAGTGCATGACGATCATTCTTAGCGCATGGGCGGGTCGGAAGATCACCGACGCCTTGAAAGTGCGCCTCACTGCGAACACTGGCAAAACGAAGTAGGGGACTTGTATGCCTGTTGGTCTTTTCACGGGCCTGCCGGGTGCGGGCAAAACGGCAACGTTGGTTAAGCGCATCATCGAGCTGCGAGAGAAAGAACCGGGTCGCCCGGTGTTTGCTCGTGGCATCAATGGGCTGAAGGAAGGCCTTGCCATTGAGTTGACGGATGACATCCTGCACCGGTGGTGGGAGCAGCCTGCGGGCTCAATCTTCGCTATAGACGAGTGTCAGGAAGATCACCTCATGCCTAAGGATCGCGGCAACCCTGCGGAATGGGTGCAGCGGATCACGAAGGTTCGTCATTACGGCATGGATTTCCTTCTCACAACGCAGCACCCGTGCAATATGAGCGCCTACGTGCGCCGGCTGGTCGATCATCATGTGCATTCGGTGATGCGTGCGAAGGGCGTGCGACAGACGTTCGAATGGATGCGGTGTATCGACGATCCAGATTCGAGGCGGGAGAAGAAGCACGCGCAGATGTCGTTTGCCCCTCTGCCGAAAGAGGTCTTTGAGCTCTACAAGTCGAGCTCGCTTCACACAATGAAGGTTCGCACGCCGCGCATCGTTTATATCGCTGGGGCAATGGCGGTGGTGGCGGTCGGTTTGGCCTTCTACATCCCGTATCGGATTCATCGTCATATCGACCCTGCGGCGGTCGCGGGCACTTCTGCGCCCGCCTCTGGCGACAAGCTCGCTGCGGAAGATATGGGTCTTCGGCAGAGCGACTACGTGAAGTGGCTAAAGCCTCGCGTCGCGGGCATTCCATGGAGCGCGCCCGCTTTCGATAACGCCACGGTCAAGGCTGAGCCTCGCTTGTTTTGCATTGCTGTGGACGATGGCCGCTGTACATGTAAAACGGAGCAGGGCACGTCTTACGAGGTGAAGGCTGATATGTGTCGCAATATCGCCCGTGATGGCATCTACAACCCGTTCCTTGCTCCCGCCGAGGCCGACCAAGCCGCTGGTGCTGGTGGCGACCGTGGAAGCGCGAGGACCGGTCAGGAAGCGGCTTCGCCGCCTGACCGGCCTCGCGCGCCTGCGTCTGTCATGGCGTTTGCGGATGGGACCTCGGTGGAGCTCCCGCACGGCGAACGGCAGACGTCTACGCCCTACACCCCTCCGGAATATCACGCCTGGAACTCTGATCCATTTGGGGGCGGCAAGAGCGGTCGTTGATCGCTTCTGCTGGACGCACGTCCGGATACGCTTTCGTAAAGAGTTGCCCATCGAAACCCGCGCTGTTGAGCCATCTTCGCGGGTTCACCGATCGAGGAAACCCCTTCCCGCCAAACTCGCTTTTGATACCCTTCTCGAAAGGAACAGGGGAGGGTTATGCGAATAGGGGACGTGGTGAACTACGTGGTGGCTGCTGTTCTAGTTGCGGCCACTATTCCGATGTATCGCTATCTCATTGAGCGAGCAAACGCGCCCGATAGTCGGCCAGTTGAATTACCTGCGCCCGTCGTCGAGGTTCGTAGGGAGGCTGCTCCCGTGGCTGCTCCCGAGTTGATTCCTGACGCGGGATTACCTCTGCAGTCTGGCTCAGAGGGTGGCGTTCGTTGCGCTCATGGTTTTGTGTATCGGCAAACCCATGGCTATTGGTTGCCGGTGGCTGGCGCGGATGGTCAGGCGTCGCGCTGTGAAATTCGAGTTGAGCCTGTTCGCCCTGGAAGCTCGTGAGCCAGCGGCTAAATGCGCGGATGTTGCTCGCGGTGATGCGGCTCGTTTTGAAGGATTCGCCGGGTGCGATCAGGCGGTTTTGTCGGATGCGCCATCCGCTCCATGCGCCGGACAGATCTTGGCATCCGTTGACCTGATCTTGTAAGAGCTGGGCGATTTGCAGCAGTGTGACCACTTGGCCGGATGGCGTCGTGAACTGCTGCAAATCGTTGTCGTAGAGCCAGTTTAAGCGGTTGCGGCGGTGGAATCGGCGGGGAAGTGTGAATCCGCAAGTCATTGATTTGGCGTTGATGGCGATCCATGTGGTCCCATCGCAGCGCATCCCCTAACGCAGTCAAGATTGCCGATTTCTTCCGATGTGCGGGTTGCGTTGACCGCATTTGCCGACACGCGCTAAAGCTTGTGCAAGCGCGGCGGAATTCCAGCCTCCTTGTGTGATCATAAGGTTAAGGGTACCTGGATAGTTGGCGGCTACTCCCTCCAATCTCCTGCTGTGGTGCCCACACTACCTTCGCAGCTGGACCCAGAGGAGCGTCGAGCGAGATTGACAAAAGCGGCTGCCTTAGTCGGGGGCGATCTCTGGGGAGATCGTAAATTGCACCTACGTGGCGACTAAGGATTGAGCGCATAGCCGCCACGTTCCTGCCTGTCTCCTGTTGAGGTGCCCACACCATCTTTTGCAGCCGGCCTCAAGGACCTGTCGAGCGATATCAGCAAAAGCGGCTGCCTTGGTCGCGGGCGATCTCTGGGAAGATCTTAATAAATGGCGTCTACGTGACGACTGAGAATTGAGCGCATACCCTGTGCATAGCCTCGCAATAGCGCCTGCTTCGCGAGAGTGGCAATGAGATGAAGCTGTTCAGGTGCAACGGCAGCAGGGTGCGGACGGATTCGTCCACGGTGTCGCGAAACGCCATCTCTTCCTGGTTGAGCACCCATACGCTGACCAGGCTGAGTCCGGCCAGAGGCAGAAAGAGCAGCAGCACGATCATGCTGATCCGCTGGCCGACCGACCATTGGCGAAGCTTGTCACCTAGACGCATGGCCACCCCTGAGGCATACAGGCGAGTCGCAGTCTAGGCGATCCGCGGCGGGCACGGCACCGCAGATTCTACCCATGGGGATTAAGTGTGATGATTTTGTGTAGGCGATCATCGGCGCCATGCCATGACGATCACGCGGAGGCGCCGCAAGGCGATGAGGCATTTACTTCATTTGCGCTGGCGATGCTCGATCGGCAATTGGCTGCGCAGCGGACTGGCCATGAACATAACGGACGAGATGCCGCGACGATTCCATTTTGTGAGGTCGCTCTCACTTCTGCATAAAGTCGCACCGACAAATCCTCTTGCATTATTGATGTAGTGGCGTAACGGTCGCGCACGAGACCGTTTGCGCCAGGCGTTTTTCGCAACACAAATGTCCGTCGGTAGCGCATCGTCATGCGCATGACCGTGTAAGGGCGATGACAATGTCGCGCCATCAAAAAACTCTTGCCGCTCTGTGCGAATTAGGATAAAAAAACTCTTCGCACGAGTTAACAACATCGATCGCACGGTTTTGCGGTGCGATGAATTCGCCAATAGCGATGGACTGCTTCATTGCGCAACGCGAAGATAAGGACGAAGGCAGGATGCGCGGCTTCACTGAGGCCTCTGGTGGTCTGGTGCACGGTTATTCTAGGAAGGTCGGCGTATTTTTCGAGTGGCAGGCACGGAGGCTTCGGAAGATCTTGCCGGCAAGCATGTGCAGTCTTTACGAGTCGATAGCCCGGCGTCGGAGGATTCAATGCAAGCAGATGTCGATCTTTAGGTAATGCGCCTGGTTGTTGCTGGATTTGCCGTTGTCCGCTGCCGGCATGGGCGAGCCAGTGATTGCCGGAGCGTGCTGGATTTATGCCTGAACCCAGGAAGGATGCTGTCGCGGAGTCGATTTTGTCGCAAGGAGCTATGGCAATGAGGTTTGCAAAGGTTGGCGTGGTGGGCGCAGGCGTCATCGGGCGAGGGGTTGCGCAAGCGCTCGCTCAGACGGGGCATGAAGTGGTGCTCGTCGACACCGATCGCTCGATTCTGGACAGCGCGCACAAGTCCGTTGCCGCAGGTTTGCGCCTCGCCGCATTCACCGATCCTGCGCTGCGCAAGGCGAATCACCACGAGATTCTTGGGAGAATCCACGGGACGGTGGATTACCAGGAGCTCGTCGATGTCGGGTTCGTCATCGAGAACACCACCGAGGATTGGGCGGTCAAGCGGGACGTCTATCGTTCACTCGACGCGGTGTGCGCACCCGACTGCGTCTTTGCGGTCAACACGTCCGCGATTCGCATATCCAGACTGGCCAAGGTCGCGCTGCGGCATCCGCACATTATTGGCATGCATTTCATGAATCCGGTGCCGCTCAAGCGCCATGTCGAGGTGATCGTCAGCGAAGTCACCACGCAGCACGCAGTGAAAGCGGCCAACGACTTGCTGGCGCAGCTCGGCAACCGCGCCATTACGGTTCGCGACAAGCCCGGCTTCGTGTCCAACCGCGTGATGATGCTGATGATCAACGAAGCAATCGCCACGCTGGAAGACGATACGGCTAGCGCCGCCGATGTGGACGCCATTTTCGTGAACTGTTTCGCGCACAAGATGGGGCCGCTTGCCACCGCCGATCTGATCGGGCTCGACACCATCATGCGAACACTCGAAATACTTCGCGACAGCTATGGCGACACGAAATTCGAGCCGCGCCCATTGCTGCGCCGGATGGTGGGCGAGGAACGTCTCGGCCGCAAATCCGGATCGGGATTTTTCGACTACGGCAAAGAGGCATAAGCCACCCATGGATCATAAGCAGCGGATCAAGGACTATCTGAACAAGAATATCGCCGAGCCGGTGGGCGACCATGAGGATATTTTCGGCAGCGGGCTGGTGACCTCCCTTTTTGCCCTGCAGCTTGTCGACTTCATCCAGCGGGAATTTGAGTTGACGGTGGAAAACGAGGATCTCGATCTCGACAACTTCTGTTCCGTCGAAGCAATGCATTCGTTTGTCGAACGGAAACTCAAGAGCGTCGCGGCCTGATGGAGCTGCGTCTTACGGATGCCCAGCGTGAGGCCCGCGAGAGAGCGCAACAGTTAGTCGAGCAGCAGATCCTGCCCGCGGCGGGCGAGATCGACCGCCAGGGCCGCATGCCGCCGGATCTGCTGGACGCTTTGCGCGCTGGCGGCTGGCTGGGAGCGGCACTCCCCGCTGCATTCGGTGGCGGCGGCATGGACTCGCTGGCTCATGGCGTGGTCACCGAGGAAATTGGCCGTGCATGTTCCTCCGTGCGCAGCTTGTTGACCGCCCACAACATGGCTGCGCAAGCGCTGGCGCGCTTTGGCACCGCCGAGCAGAAGGTGCGATGGCTTCCGGATATCTGCTCAGGCAAGAAGATCATTGCTTTCGCACTGACGGAGCCCGAAGCAGGCAGCGCGGGAGGCTCGATAAGCACCGAGGCACTGGACAGCGGTACGCACTATCGCGTCACCGGAACAAAGGTATGGATTACCGCCGGGCTGATGGCGGATATCTATCTGGTGTTTGCCCGGGATGGCGACAAGCACGTCGCCTTGGTGATTGAGCGCGAGCAGCAAGGCTTGGCGGCGGAACCGACCACGGAGGTGCTGGGGGTGCGCGGGGCTGCGCTGGCTCGCCTGTGTTTGCGAAGCGTCGAGGTTCCTGTCTCTCAGCGACTCGGCCCCGTGGGCGCGGGCATCGCTTTCGTGGCGAACGCAGCGCTGGATCATGGACGCTTCTCCATTGCATGGGGCGCCGTCGGCGTGATCCAGGCTTGCCTGGATGCCTGCCTGTCCTACGCCGCCCGGCGAAAACAGGCGGGGCATGCGCTTAGCGAGTTTCAACTCATCCGCAAGCTGCTCACCGAGATGCTCCTGGCACACACCACGGCACGGGCGCTGTGTTGCCGCAGCGCGTGCTTGCGCATACAGGGAGATGCCCGTGCCGTCATGGAAACAACGCTTGCCAAATATCACGCTGCGGAGGCTGCGGTACGCGTAGCCACCGACGCGGTGAGGCTGCACGGCGCCAATGGCTACAGCATCGACTACCCCGTCGAGCGATACCTGCGTGACGCCACGGTCCTTGAGATTATCGAGGGAACAAGGGAAATCCATCAGGCAGGACTTGCATCCTATGCACTCCAACGACCCTATCTCGAATTCTGATCCCGCCCGTCGTCCGGAGGATGGGCCAGCGCGCAAGATGATCAAATGCGTGATCTGGGATCTCGACGACACGATCTGGCAGGGCACGCTCCTCAACGGCGAGGCGCGCGAACTCACCAGGGGCGTCTCCGATATCGTCAGAGAGCTGGACGCAAGAGGAATCCTGCAATCGGTAGCGAGCAAGAACGATCATGATGCCGCCTGGCCGCTGGTCGAAGCCTTCGGTTTGTCGGAATTTTTCCTGCACCCTCAGATCAGCTGGTCCGGCAAGGCCGGCTCGGTGCGGCTTATCGCCGAAGGGCTGGGCATCGCCCTGGATGCCATTGCGTTCATCGATGACCAGGCCGCCGAACGCGATGAAGTGGCGTTCTATTTGCCGCAGGTGCGCGTCATCGACGCGTTGGACATTGCCGGTCTGCTCGATCGTGCGGAATTCCAGCCTGGCGTCATTACGGCCGAAACGCGCACGCGGCGCGCGATGTATCGCACCGATATCGCTCGATCGGAAGCGGAGAAGCAATTCCGCGGAACGCGCGATGCGTTCCTGGCCACCCTAGACATGCGCATGTCGATCCGGCCGGCAATGGACGGCGACTTGAGGCGAGCCGAAGAACTGACTCTGCGAACCAACCAGCTCAATACCACGGGATTGACCTTCTCCTACGACGAACTCGAGGAATTGGCCCGCTCGCCGAAGCACCTGTTGCTGGTCGCCAGACTCGATGATCGCTACGGCAGCAGCGGAATCATCGGTCTGGCGCTGGTCGAAACGGCGGGGACGGCCTGGACCATACAGCTGCTGATCATGTCCTGCCGTGTCATTACCCGCGGAGTCGGCACCGTGCTTCTTGGACACTTGCTCCGGCGCGCGGCCGATGCAGGCGCGCGATTGCGCGCCTTGTTTGTACATACGGATCGCAATCGCCAGATGTACGTAACCTACAAGTTCGCCGGCTTTCGGGAGGTCTCGGAGGATGCCGGCGGCGCGCTGCTTGAGCACAGCCTGGAGCGAATTCATCCGCTGCCCGCCTATGTGACGGTGGTATCGGAGCTGGACGAGGAAGCAGTCAGCTGAGCGGCCCCGTGTAAGGAAGCGGCCCGTGCCGCCGCGGAAGTTCGCGAACAGGCTGGTCGTCAAGACGTTCGAGTCGCCACTTTGCCCCTGGAAGTAAACAAGAAGAAGGGATTTTCGTATGCAAAAGCCACGCTCCAAAACCACGATCGATAGATTGACGCGCGTTTACCTTGGCTTCGTCTGCGCTGTCCTCGCGGCTTTGATCGTTATTCTGCTTCGCTACCTTTGCGCCTATGCAAGCGGCGTTCTGGTGACCGCCGCGATGGCGCTATGCCTGGTCGGGCTCATCTCGCACCCGGTAATTTCCATCACCAATAGCGTGCTCAGGCTGTTCTTTCCTTCGCTGACGCTGCCGGCGATCGAGTCCGACAAGGTCGCCCCCGAGCACACGACGCTGGTGGTCATTCCAGACCTGATTCTGGACAGCGAGAAAATCGATGCGCTGGCCGACACCATTCGCGAACACTACTTGCTCAACGACGACCCGAATATTTTCTTCGGCGTGCTTACGGACTGGGGTGATTCGGCGACCGAGCATGCGCCCACCGACGATGAGCGTTTGAGTCAGATTGTCCGCCGCATCCAGGGTCTGAACGCGACCTACGGATCGGCCGATCGGCGGCCGTTCTTTCTGCTCCACCGTGGGCGGCGCTGGAACGCTTACGACAATTGCTGGATGGGTTACGAACGCAAGCGCGGAAAACTGGAAGATGTCAACGACTTGATCCTGCATGGCAATTCGTCACCGTTCATCACCGTCGAAGGCGACATGGCGGCGATCTCGCGGGCGAAGTACGTGCTCACGCTGGACAACGACAGCCGCCTTCCGCGCGGTGCCGCACTGAAATTGATATCGGCCATTGCCCATCCCGCAAACCGTCCCGAATTCGACGACAAGGGCGTGATTGTCTCGGGCTACGGCATATTGCAGCCCAGAATGATGGCGGCGCAGCCGGTGGGTCCGTCGACATGGATCGAACGCTTCTGGGTCAGGCTGCGCGGCTCCAACCCCGAGCGGCCCCAGTTCGACATTTTCCAGGACTTCTTCGGAGAGGGGTGTTTTACCGGGGTTGGAATCTATTCGGTCGCAGACTTTGACCGCGCGTTGCGCGGCATGATCCCGGAAAACCATCTGTTGAGTCACGATGTCATTGAAGGCTGCTTCGCCCGCGCCGGGCGTGCCGGTCACGTTGTCCTGTACGAAAGCGTGCCGCCCACTTACCACGCCGCATCGCGACGTCATCATCGCTGGATGCGAGGCGACTGGCAAAATTGTTCGTGGCTGTTTCCGTTCGTGCCGTCAGCCAATGGCAGGCAAAAGAACAGCTTCAGCCTGTTGTCCAGATGGAAGATCTTCAAGTGCATGCTGGCAAGCCTCTTCCCGGCGTCGATAGCGTTGCTTCCTTTTACCTGCGCCGTCACCGGACATACCTATGGCGGCGTGATGGTGGTGGCGGCCTCCGTGCTGCTGCCGATCATGGTGGACATTACGGTTAAGCGGCTGCTGGGCCTGAAGCTGTCGCTTGTCCGGGCGACCAAGGACTGCCTCTTCCACACCTTTCTGACCATCACCCTCGCCGCGTTCGAAGGCATGAGGAATATCAATGCCGCCTGCACGGCTATCTATCGAATATCGGGATCCAAGCGGCGCGGACTGGAGTGGGTGCCGTCCAGTGCATACGATTCGGATGATCTGAGCGCCGTGAACTACATTCGATACATGTGGACGTCGCCCGCCGTGGCCGTGCTGCTGGCGGTGTGGATGGACATCTGGTCGGCCAGGCCGAATGCGCCAATCCTGGCCGTCATGGGCATGTGGGCGATCGCGCCGCTGGTGGCCTGGCAGATCAGTCGTCGCCAGCCCAATGTCGCCGCCGAGGCGGCGGATTCGGGCGTGCAGCGGGAGCCTGCCCGCTGAGTCGATGTGCGGGCGGTCAATAACGACCGCCCGCAGTCGAGGCGCCGCCACTGTCACGCGTTAGGGAGTTCTATGGAAAGCATTGCCGTATTGATTCATGAGCTGGCCCCCAATCCGGACACCTATCTGCTGGGCTTGTTGATGGCGGAGTGGCGAAGAATGGGCTTCGAAGTTCAGGTGCTCCGTGGC
>Ga0070689_100000617_pt1 | contig 21575 bp, 9 predicted proteins | sample KBSS23HmetaG_FD_64669 | JGI IMG/M metagenome (GOLD analysis project Ga0070689, IMG submission 64669) | Switchgrass rhizosphere microbial communities from Kellogg Biological Station, Michigan, USA - KBS S2-3H metaG | ecosystem: Host-associated > Plants > Roots > Rhizosphere ...
TTCGGTGCAAGCATTGAGTGAAAAAGAAAGCGCTGCGGTCCTGGATCATTTGCGTGAGTGCGCGGCGTGCCGCGCGTACGCGACGCAACTGGAAGGCGTTGTGAGCCTTTACATCCAGGACGCGGAACGGCCGATCGCGTCCGCGAGTTTGGCGGCCGCCCGATTTGAAGTGGAGCGGGTGCCATGGTTCAACTGGCTGTTTGCCTCGCCCAGGCCTGTCATCGTGGCGATGGTCGCGCTCGGAGTTTGTGTGCTTTTGATCAGTAGCCGCCCGGGGCGCGATAGGTCCAGGCGCGTGCAAGCCGTAGCCCACATCGTCCCCGAGAGGGTGCCCGCAGTCCCGACCATCGGCAACTCGCGCCATTTAACCTCTGCGGAGTTCGACCAATTGACTGAAGTGCAGTCCCCGCGGACATCGAGGGATACCGAATTTGTCTTTTCGGTCCGAACTCGGGACGAAGGGTTTTGAGTCGCCGCTGCATCGGCCAGACGACATCCTGAGCCAACCGGCTTGCGGACCAAATAAAAAGGATCAGGGCGATCGGTCAACCCAACGGGTAACGACTTCTTCGGCAAGGCGCGCCATTTCGCGTTCCTGCGAGTTTGTGGAGGAATGGTATTTCCGCGCGATCGTTTTCAAGGTGTCGAGGTTTTGACGGTACTCAGCGCGTTTTCGCAAATCCCAGTTCAGACGCTTGGCGCGCCCCAAGAAGAACTCGGGATCGAGGAGCGGTGATGGCCAATACCAATCGCTTTCAAAGGTGAAGATGCGCTGAAGTTCGAGCAGATCAGCCGTGGCGCCAGGGGAGGCAGCGTCGCCGAAAATGGTTTTGCCAAGGTCTCGCTGAAATTGGGCCAAATCCAAAGCGGGGACATGGCTGAATTCGCGGAACGCGAAGCGTTGGGTCCGCGCAAGCAATGCGCGATACGGCATTCGGCCGTCGGCCAGAGTTTCCCTGGCGAAGGCTTTGCGCCGCATACCCACTTGTCCCGGCTCACCGCCTTCGGGATGCTGGGTGACGTAACTGAACGCTTCCATCGACGGGATAAAGCCGCTGACGCCATTTTTGCGGGCAACCCTCGCAGCTTCGGCGATGCGACCCGGCGTTCCCAGGATCGGCGCGTCGCTCCAATAAAAGCTCTCGCGGGCTTTGCGAATCAGGTCGGCATTGAAATGCGAACTGTGGGGCGAAAAGGCCAGACCCCACCTTGGATCAAATTCCTGCCTGGCCGCGATGGCATCCAATCCGGGCACTTTCTGTCCGGTGAAATAGTGCGGATAAACAAAGATCAACGCCTCCGCTTTGCGCTTCCAGACTTGTTCAGAAATCCATTTCACGAAGGCGAATTCGTGCTCGTAGAATTTGGGGCCGCAGTCCGGGCAGCGGCAGATGCCATAATCGGACGATTCGACGAGGAGCCCGTCGGCATTGGGATAAAAGTCGAAAATCATTTCGCTGATATATTCGCGCATGAATCGTTGCGATTCCTCGCGGGCCGGACAGAGATTCCATCCCCAGCAATGAATCCCAAATTCATCGACCGGCGTGCCGTCGGCTTTTTTCGCCTTCAATTCCGGATGTTCAATCGGGTAGCGATTCACGCCGTCATAACCGAACGGCGTGAAACCGAGCAGGACGCAAATGTGTTTCGCGTGAGCATAATCAATTAATTCGCGGGCGAAGTCGTTCCTGACGTTGGCGTGGTCGTGGTTGTATTGCCACGTGATAGGGAATTTTTTGGAGCGAAATCCTCCCGCGGTCCAAAGAATGAGGACATTGATGTCGTCCTCGGCGAAACAATCAATCGCCTCCTTCCATTCGGGCAGTCCCATCACTGGCATCCGCATGAAGGTGACATAATAACCCCGGAATTTGAAAGGATCGGCGCCATGAGCGCTGACGCACATGAACCAACAGATCAAAAGGACCAGGAGCTTCACACCATTCATTTAAGGGATTTTTGACGACAGAGCGATCCTGAATTGGAGGACTCCTACGGCGTTACCGTTGCAGATCGGAATGGCCAACAGCAACTCGAATGCTTCTACGGCGCTCGGCGAAAGAGGGGGGAACCTAATTGCCGGGGTTGCTATGAAATCGGGATTTCAATACGCTCCGCGCATGGAAATGAAGCGGCTTGAAGCCTTCAGCGTCGCTGTTATTTCATTTGCGCTGACGGCGTGCAACCCGCCAACGCCGAGCGGCACGGCTCCAATTCTTCTCTTCAATGGACCTGGAACATCTCCCAACGATGTTAAGGCGGTCGAGACAGTCCTCAAGGACCGCCATCTGGACTATTCCACCGTGAATTCCCGGCAGTTGAATGGCATGAGCGAATCACAGCTCCTGGCCTGCCGCCTGATCATTATTCCGGGCGGAAACTTCATCGACATGGGCAGCGGCTTGGCGCCGAATACCCTCGCGAACATTCACAATGCCGTGCAGGGTGGTTTGAACTATCTGGGGATTTGCGCAGGAGGATTCCTCGCGGGGCACGGCTCGTACAAAAGTCTGAATTTGACCTCGGGCGTGCGGTTCGACTTTTACGCGGCGGTGAATCTGGGAATCCACAAGTCCGCTGTAACGGTGGTCGGAGTCGGCACCGCGCCGCTGGAGCAATACTGGGAAGATGGTCCGCAGTTTACCGGCTGGGGCGAGGTGGTGGGAAAATACCCGGACGGAACCCCCGCAATCGTCCAAGGAGCATCTGGCAAGGGATGGGTCATCCTCTCTGGCGTTCATCCAGAGGCTCCGGCGAATTGGCGGCGCGGAATGATCTTCACGACGCCAGCGAGCGCCGACAATGCCTACGCCGGGACCCTCATCAACGCCGCGTTAAACCGAACGCCGCTCGCGCATTACTAGCGACGGCTCGGCCGCATCCTCGCAAACACGGAATTCCGGCATGTTTGTTCGTTGCTTGTGCTCACATAGACAGCAGCGAGAAATCCGTACAGAACGGCCAACAGAACTTGACGGTTTGAACAGGAGGAAACAGAGATAACAGAGGCATTCTTCTCTGTTCCCTCTGTTAACTCCTGTGAGAATTCGGCTCGATGCATCCACTCTTCCAGAGATGACGACACAAGAGCCGAGTTTAACAGAAGCAAACAGAGGAAACAGAGACGGAGATCAAAATCTCTCTTCTCTCCGTTTTCTCTGTTTTCTGCTGTTCAACCCTACGCGAATTTCTTGGCATCGCCCGGGAAAAGAGGGAAGGTCCCGTTCCACCGCCGCCCACCTGAAGCCATCTATGAACCAGCCGTGGTGGAGGCCGGGGGCGGAGGAGCCGGAGCGTTCGGGCCGAAGAACTCCTCCGAAGAGTAGTACCTCGCACCGAGGGCAACGGCGAACTGCGCGTCGCTGTCCATGTCCCCGACCATCACCAGGTGATCGCTGGCCAGGTTGTGCTGCTGCTTGAGGTAAATCCCGAGCCCCGGCAGCGGCTTCCGGCAGAAGCATCCGGCCGGGAATGCAGGGTGCGGGCACACGGCGATCTCCGCGACCGGCAACCCCAGCAGATCCACCGTTTTCTGGAAGCAGCCGTCCACCGCCTCCCGGCTGACGTTACCGCTGGCGACGCCGCTCTGGTTGGAGACGAAGAACAAGCGGTACCCGGCCTCGACCCAGTGCTGCAGCGCTTCCCTGCGGCCAGGCAGGAGCTGCACATCGTCCGGCTGCCGGGGGTATATTTCCCCGCTGCGCGTGGTCCGAAGCGTTCCATCCACGTCAAGCAGCAGGCCCTTTACCGTCCCTGCGCGGCCGTGACGGCGGACAAACGGAATCTCCTCCACCGCCGAGAATCCCTCGTCGAGCGCCGGCGGCTCGAAGCTGGCCGCCCAGCGAGCCATGGCCACCGGCGGCGGCAGGTTCGGATCGGACTTGCCGAGTTCCTTGAGATCGTCGGGACCCAACAGTCGTCCGTACCGTTCCAGAATGCGGACCACGACGTTTTGGTACGCCTCGTTCAACGGCGTGTTCAGGAACCGGCAGCGAATGGGCACGCAATGAGTGTGGGCCATCCGGATCACGGCATACCGCGACACACGGGTGGGATAGGTATTGTCGAGCACAACCCGGGTCTTCCCGGCGCCCAGGCTCTCCCTCAGGAGCGGGACCAGGTCTTCCAAGCTACCGCCCTCCTGGTCGCGATTGAGCCGAACGTACTCCTTCTCGACGTACTGCCGGACGAACTCCGACTTGCCCGCCCCTTGGATTCCCATCAGCAGCACGACTTCCGGTTGGTCGCCGGGGCCCTCGCCCGGGGAAAGCTCGCGAAGACCACCGGGCGTAACCGGCGGGGCCAGTGCGGCGGTGGCTTCCGGCGTCGGGGCCAGGGAAATCTTCGCGGTCAGCGCGGCGTGGTCAACGTCATCCAGCCTGATCTCACGCGCTCGCAGGCAGGAGTCAATGCGCTCGATCCGGGTGGCGCCGACGAGGGGCACCACGTGCTGTCCGGCGCTCCAGACCACAGCAAGCGCGGCTTCGTGCGGTGTAATCTTGTGCCGGGCCGCCAGCGGAGCGACTGCCCGGTTCTTCAAAATCGAGTCAACCTTCGCGTGGCCGCCGAGCACCCGGTAGGCCAGGAACGGCGCCTGGAGATCGGCCGCCAGCGCCACGACGCCTTCCGTGGCGCTCTTGCGGTCAATGACGCTCAGTTCGTTCTGGATTGCGTCCACGGAGAAGTGACGCTGCGCCTGGCGCACTTCGGCGATCGAGACATTACAGAGACCAAGGTGAGCGATCTTGCCCTTCCGCTGCAATTCTGCCAGCGCGCCGAGCTGATCCTCGAACGGCGTGCGGGGATCATTGGCGTGGAGCAGGAGCGCGAAGAGTTGTTGTACGCGCAGCGCCTGCAGACTGCCGTCCACGGCTTCTCGCAGGTGCTCGGGCCTGCCGTTTGGGACCCAGCGGCCCTTGGGACGCGCCAGGCCGGCCTTGGTCACGATCCGAACCTCCTCCCGCGGCCCGTGCCAGGTGTCCACCGCCTTCCGTGCCAGCCGTTCGCCATAGTGGAGGTCCCCTTCGCCCTGGCAATAGACGTCCGCCGTGTCCAGCAGCCGTATCCCGCGATCGAGGGCGTGGTGGATCACTGCGATGGCATCCGGCTCCGTTGGCCGGCCTTCCGTGCTGAGGCGTAGCAAGCCCAGCCCACAGCGCAGGTCCAGCGAACCCAGGAAACCCAGGCTGCTGTTCATCGGCCGATCCCTCCTGCTCGTCGGCCCGGAATGGTTCTCTCCCGCGCGACAACATGTTTCGCAAGACCGAGCTGGCAGGCGTGACCGGGGCGCGCGCGGGCCATCCCGCAAAAGAGGAAAACCGGATTCACGAGGTTCAACGGTCTACTGGCGACGATGAAGGCGGCAAAGGACGGTCCAGTCAGCCGCAGGGAGCCACGATGCATGCGAACACCAAATACGCCCAAGGAGGGCGGAACTCAAGCCCGGAGAAGGGATCGTTCTCCACTCGCCCGGGAGGATAAAAGCGCTAACCTTGTTTGATGTTTGATAACGTAGCGTCCTGCGCCAAAACATTTAGATGCAAATTTTAGGCAGCCGACCGGCGCCCATCCGCCGCCCGAATTGGACCCTGGGATCTGCTGGTCGACTGGTTTGATAGCGATATGAGCGTGTTTTGTCAGTATCAATAACCTGTGCAACCACATTTACGTAATTTCTTACTTTCGCTCCCCGAACGGGGGCTGAGGTCGGCCACGGCGCTGGCGGGCGGATTGCTCCGCGAGCTTGGCGACGTTGCGATTCCGAAGACAATCCGCCGCAGCCAGCTTTATAGCAACCTCGTGGAGGCAACCTTGCGGTTCCTGATCGAGCAAGTGGGGCAGGTGAAAGACGTGTATCCGGGCGCGGAGAAGCTTTCGGAGGACTTCCTGGTTCGCCGAACCGCGGGCAACGGGATCGAGTTGATTGGAATTCTGACCTTCCGCGCGTCACCGGTCTGGGTGCTGGCCGCGCTTGCCGATGCGTCGGGAGCCGGGCGCTTCCTGGTTCGTGAAATCACGGCGTCGCTCAAAGCGGAGGGCCTGCTGGAGCCGGGAACTGAATTCGACACGGTGGATGAAATGCTGGTTGGCTTGGAGGCTTCAGCCGGTCGGATGGCAGCCAATGTCAATCTGCCGCCGCTGGATGTAGAGTCGCTGCGCCAGGAATGGAACGCTCTCCGTGGTGACCTGGCCAGAATTCCGCCGCGGCAACTGCCAGGCACGCAGGCCCTGCGCGATTTGTGGCAGGAGATCGAACAAGAAGCCGGGCGGCAAAATCGCAGCGTATTTCAGGTTTCTTCACTAATGGCCATCTCGGCGATGAAAAGCGTTCCGGAGAAAGCCCGCTGGTTGTCGGCCTCCGCGCGGTACGCCGCCAGCAAGACGAGCACGGCGGTGGGGGGTATTCTGTTGGAGGACTACCGAACTTCGCTCAAGCAGATTCGTGAAACCGGTTACGTTCGCTATGCCGTTGACCAGTTTCGGCCCTATTTGTCCGCGGCCGTTTCTCAATTCTCACCTCGTCACCAATCCCTGACGGAGCGCCTCATTTCGAAGGCAGCTCAACGTAAGGCGCGTGGCGGCAAGCGCTCCCGAACGCGAGCGCCGCCCTTTTGAGGTTATGAGCGGCGCCTTCGTCCGATTCCCTATCCACGCGCCGGGCTGGCTGTTTCACGCCCCGCAGCCGCGGTCGCGCCATCTGCTTTGGAGCGGACAACCGACTGCGCCTTCCGGTAGCTTTTCATCACTGCGCGGTATTTGGGCAACACCAAGGTGTAAGGCTCGGCGAGAGTCACACCGTTTGAACACGAGGAAACAGAGACAACGGAGGTTTATTCTCTGTTCCCTCTCTTTGCTCCTGTTAAAAATTCGGCGCATGCATCCGCTATATGACAAAGCGTCGGGCCTCACCGAAACGATTATTGCCGCGGCGATTGAGGTCCATCGGGATAAGGGACCTGGGCTGATCGAATCCATTTATGAGTGGTGCCTGCTTCACGAGCTGGGATTGCGCGGCCTGGCGTGTGTCAGCCAGAAATCGGTTGTGATCAATTACAAAGGGTTTACCCGCGAGGAGCCGTTGAGGTTCGATGTATTGGTTGAAGGGTGCGTGCTCGTGGAAGCCAAGGCGGTCGAAAAGATTCTGCCCATTCACAAGGCCCAGCTTCTGAGTTACATGAAACTGCTCGATGTTCCGCTGGGATTATTGATCAATTTCCACGAAATGAAAGTCACCGATGGCATTAGCCGGTTGATTCTTCCGGGAGCAAACTTATGACAACCCAAGAGCCAAGTTTAACAGGAGCAAACGGAGGAAACAGAGAGGGAGATCAAAATCTCTGTTCTCTCTGTTCCCTCCTGTTAAATTCCCCCGGCAAACCCGAACTGCGCGAATGCAAAGCCGTCTTCGTTGTCGGCGACGTCGAAGTCAGCCAATGGAGACCCCTTTGGCATTGAAATAGCCGCCGCCGTGACGTTGGGTGTGTTTCCGCCGCGCGCGATCGATCAAAATGCGACGCATGGTGATTGCGCCTGACTGGTCTCTGCGAGTTCAGCCATCGCATCGCCCGGCTGTTCATTTGGTTTCACGACGCTTCGGTTGGTGGTTGTTCCAAAAAAATTTCGAGCCGATCATGGGCTCTCAACAACAGCGAGATTTCCTCATAGAAAGGCCAAGTGGATAGCGCGAAGAGATGGTTGAGCGGAGGGGGGACCGGGGGACTCATTCCTTCAGTGCAGGCCGATTGCTCGCGCAACGTGACGCCACACTCGTCTTGCTCCAATGAAAACCAGCGACGCCACGCACAACACCACAAGCATCGTCCGCAGGTGCGTGGCGGTCGGCAAAGAAATCCCGAGGCCGGTTGCGAGCGCCACATACGTTGCCACACATGCAGGACACTTGGGGAGCAACGCCAACGTTGCGCTCGGAACGATCCAGCCGGCAATCTCGCCGCCGCGGCGCGATCGCGACGCGGGCCGAGGAGCGTTGTCGCCGGCTCGCGTCTTCATCGGGCGGCAATCGCGGGTCTTCACGCGTGTGCCTCCGCCGCGTGGCAACACGAACTGGCATTCTTAGCAAATGGCTCGTATTCGTCGTGACGCCGCCACCAGATGCCCGTCTCGTTGCGCCCCTTGGGGGCGCGGTCGAGCCACTGGTACATGCCCCAGATGCCGTCCAGTCCGCGTGCATAAGTGGAATAGGTGTGGTAAACGATGCCGTCTTCGAGCACAAACGCACTCATGCCCGGCCTCTCGCGCGTGAACGTGGCCACGTCGGTTCCGGTCATGGCCGCAGTATCGGCGACAGGAGTCCCCTCCATGCGACTTGCAATCCCTTCGCCGTCGCGTACCTGCCACGCCGGCTCGCGCCGGTAGTTGTATTCGATGCCTCCCTCGCGCTGTTGCTTCTCGGTGAACCCAACGCTGAAGTCGAAGTTGAAGTCGTTGCCGAACGAGGATGCCCAAGGGAACGTCCATCCCATCCGCCGCTTGTACGCCTGCAACTTCTCCAGCGGCGCCCGCGAGACCGCCCAGAGCATTACGTCATGGTTGGCCAGATGGACGGCGATGCCATTGAACCCGTCCGCGATCGCCGAGCAGGACGGACAGCCCGCCTTGTAATCGGGCCCGAACATGAAGTGATAGACGAGAAGCTGCGAGCGCCCTCTGAAGAGACCCGCGAGGGAAGCTTTTCCGTCGTCGGTCTCAAAGCGGTACTCCTTGTCAATTCGAACCCAGGGCAGCTCCTGCCGCCGCCGCGCCAGCTCATCGCCGCGCCGCGTGAGCTCCTTCTCCGCCTCGAGCAGGTCGAGCCGAGCCGCAAGCCATTCTTCCCGCGAGACGACCTTGTGGTCGCGTGTCAATGTGTTGTTTTGAACGATGCTCATAACATTTTCCTTTCTTTGCTTATTGTTGTTTTCAGATAGATTCAACGGAACGTTCGAGATCAAGGGAGTCAGGGACGATGCAGGCATCCTCAGCTTCACTGAAGCTTGTGCTACTCCGTCCTTGGTCGTCAGCGCTTGGGCTTGCGCACGGCGCGCACTTTGCCACTGGCGCCACCGCCGCAGTAGAAAACCCCGGCGCCGTCCGCCTCGAGGCCGCTGACGCCCGTGCCGCGCGGCATCTCGAGCCGCTCGAGCACAGCGCCGCTCTCGGGGTTGATTCGGCGGATATCGCTCTCGTCGCCTTCCCAGGTGCCGTGCCAGAGCTCGCCGTTCACCCAGGAGACGCCCGTGACGAAGCGATCCGATTCAATCGTGCGCAGGATGGCGCCGGTCTCGGCGTCAATTTGGCGGATCTTGCGGGCGCGGTACTCGCCGACCCAAAGCGTCCCCTCGGCCCAGGTCAGACCCGAGTCGCGGCCGGAAGGTGCCGGAATGCTGGCCACAACCTCGCCCGAGCGCGGGTCAACCTTCTGGATGCGGTCGGCGGCAAGCTGCCACAGGTACTCGCCGTCGAAGGCAGTGCCGGCGTCGCCGGGAACGGCGACCTCGCGGACCACCGCGCCGCTCTCGGGATCGAGCGCGACGATGCTCTCGCCGCGGGCGAACCAGACGTGCGCGCCGTCGAAGGTGACGCCGTGGATGTTGTTCATGCCGGGATAGGGGCCGTATTCGCGGAGGATCTCCGCCGGTTGGGTCTTGCTCTTTTGTGTCGTTTTCATGATCCAACACTAACCCACCGACAGAGAGCCCGGGAGTAACAATGTTGTCGCGAATCCGTCGAGCGCGCCGTGAAGAACCTTCCTCCGCGCTGCTGCCCGGAGCAAACTCGGCGCGTGAGCAAAGATCGGTTTCGGGGCAAGGCACCAAAATTTGGCGACAGGAGCAATGAGGTTGCCTAGGAATGACACACTCTGATGGGACAGATGATTCTCCATTCTATTTGCCTTTGCAGGTGTAGCTAAGGGGTTTCCATGCATACGCCACGCATATTCAGGACGCAATCGTGGATTGCCGGAACGGTTTTTGCTGAGGTTCCAGCACGGTTGTTGCAGTCCTGGGCCTAGGTGTGGAATAATACTGTCGACGTTCGTCTTTCGCAGTCATTAGCGGGGCCTGCCGGGGATTTGATACTGCACGATCTGAGTCTTGGATGGGTACTGGAAAATCAATGAAAACACAGAAGTGTAGGTTTTGTCTCACTGCTCTCCGTTCGGGTAACTGCCATACGCAGCGCCCGGCCATCGATTGATTCGCGGTCTTCACTATGAAAATACGCGTGAAGTTTTTCAGCGGAATTCTTTTTCTCCTGGCTTGGGCGCTGCCGTCCTCGGGCAGCGTGGTGATCAACGAGATCCTGTATCATCCCACGTCCACGAATGTTCTGGAGGAATGGATCGAACTTTACAATACCGGCCAGACCAACGTGGATCTTTCCGGCTGGCGCCTAACAAAAGGTCTGCAGTTCACTTTCCCGACCAACACAATCATCGCCGCCGGTGGTTACCTGGTGATCGCCGCCGATGCAGCGACCTTCGCCGCGAAACATCCAGGCGTGGCAAACGTGGTGGCTGGTTCCGCCGGAGCGCTGGACGGCCATACCATCGAACTGAACGACAAGGCGGGCCAAACCGTCAATAGCGTCAGTTATTTCAGCGACGGCGATTGGGCCATGCGCCGGATGGGTCCGTTGGTTTACGATCACCAAGGTTGGGAATGGTACGCCGCGCACGATGGATTGGGGGCGTCGCTCGAACTGATCAACCCTGCATTGCCCAACAGCTACGCGCACAACTGGGGAGCCAGCGCGACCCTCAACGGGACGCCGGGCGGGCCCAACTCGATTGCCGCCGCGAACACCGCCCCGTTCATTTCCGGTGTCGCCCATGCTCCTGCCATCCCGCAGCCGACGGATGTGGTCACCGTCAGCGCCCGGTTGGTTGACGAACACACCAACGGCCTGACCGCGACCCTCAATTATCGCGTCGATGGCGCAGCAAGCTTCACCGCGCTGCCGATGTTCGACGACGGCATCCATGGCGACGGCCTCGCTGGCGACGGAATCTTCGCGGCAACGCTTCCCTCACAACCCAACTCCACCGTCGTCGAGTTTTTCCTGCAGGCGCGTGATCTGGAGAACCATTTGCGGACTTATCCCGAGTTCATTCCTCCGACGAATTCACTTCGCACAGCGAACCTGCTGTATCAGGTGGACGGCAGCGCGTATAACGGCTCGCAGCCGGTCTATCGCATCATCATGACCGAATTGGAACGGGCGGAGCTGTATGCGCTCGGGCGGAAATGCCCGGACTCGGACAGCGACGCCGCGATGAACGCCAGCTTCATCACGACGGACGGCGTGGTGACGGGCGGTTCGACCACCCAGCTTCGATACAACGTCAGCGTCCGCAACCGCGGACATGGCACGCGGCAGTCCAACCCGAACAATTACCACCTGGACATTGCGTCCGACCGCAAGTGGAAGGACCAGACCGGGATCAATCTCAATTCACAATACGCCCACGTGCAGATGGTGGGTAGCGCGGTGTTCCGGCGACTCGGGGTGCCGATGGCCGATTCACGCGCCGTGCAAGTGCGGGTCAACAGCACGAATCTGATGGCGACGGTTGTTGGAAATTCCTTTGGCTCCTACGCGGCGAATGAGCAGTACAACGATGACCTGGTTCACCGCCAGTTTCCGCTGGATGCCCAGGGCAATTCCTACCGGGGAATCCGGCAGGCCGCTCTGTGCGATCCGCTCTTCCAGAACAGTGTTGCGGACCTCAAATGGAACGGAGCGAGCTACGCCATCGCCGCCTACACCAACGCCTATTTCAAGGAGAATCATCAACTCGAGAACGACTGGTCCGATCTGATTTCGCTGATCGGAGTGTTGAATGTGACCAATGGCACCACGGCAGCCTCGTATGTCAACGACGTCCGGCGCGTGTTGAACGTGGACCAGTGGATGAAGTACATGGCCATCAACACGCTGCTCGACAACAACGAGACCTGCCTTGCGAACGGCTACGGCGACGACTACGCGCTGTATCGCGGCACCAACGACACGCGTTTTGTCGTCCTGCCCTACGATCTGGACACGGTCATGGGGCGCGGCCTCAACTCCGTCAGCCCGCGCGACGGTCTGTTCCGCATGACGGCATTGCCGGTGATGGATCGGTTCATGAAGACTCCTGAGTTTGCGCCGATTTATTATCGCTGGCTGAAGGCACTCGCCGAGACGAGCTTTTCCCCGTCAAAGATAAACCCGCTGCTGGATCAACTGCTCGCCGGCTACGCTCCCCTGGCGACCGTCGACGCGATGAAGGCGTTCAACGCGTCTCACGTTAACTATGTTTTGTCGCAGATTCCACTCACGCTCACGGTGGCAAGCGGTCTGCCGGTGACGAACGGCTATCCGCGATCCACAGTCGCCACCACAACGCTGTCCGGGAGCGCCAACGCCATCGAGACGAGCAGCATCCTGATCGATGGTTCTTCGGCAACTTATGTGGCCTGGCAGGGCACCTGGACCAATAACGTGACGTTGACTCCAGGCCTCAACCGAATTCTCGTTCAATCGCTCGGCTCCAACGGCGTCGAGTTCGCGCGGACCAACATCGATATTTGGTACGACGACGGCAGCATGACCACGGTCGGTGGCACGATCGCGGCGAGCACGACCTGGACGGCGGCCGGTGGACCCTACAACGTCACCACCAGCCTTACCGTAGCCAGCGGCGCGACGCTGACCATCCAGCCAGGCACAACCATCTATCTCGGGTCCGGAGTCAACTTCACCGTGGCCAACGGCGGACGCCTGCTGGCGGAAGGCACGGCGACCGCACCCGTCCGTTTCACCCGCGCGCCCGGCGCGACCGGAAACTGGGGTAACCTGACCGTCAACGGCGCCGTTGGATCGCCGGAGACGCGGATTGCGCACGCCCATTTTGAATTCAACGCCAACTCAACTGGCACACCTTGCATCGAGGTTTCGGCGGGCACGGTTTATTTTGATCACCTCACCTTCGGCAACACGGCGGCGCCGTATATTCACGTTGACGGCGCGTCCTTCGTCATCCGTGATTGTGTGTTTCCCGATCCGGCGTCGGGTTTCGAACCGGTGCACGGGACCGGCGGCGTGAAAAGCGGTGGCCGGGGGATTTTCCTCCGGAACTTTTTCGGCGCGACCACCGGTTACAACGACGTCGTCGATTTCACCGGCGGCAACCGCCCGTCACCCATCGTTCAATTCATCAACAATGTCTTTTCCGGCAGCAGCGATGACGAGCTTGATCTCGATGGAACGGACGCCTGGGTTGAGGGGAACATCTTCCTGCATGCCCACAAGAACGGTTCGCCCGATTCCTCCAGCGCCGTCAGCGGCGGCAGTGACAGCGGCAATACCTCCCAGGTGACCGTCATTGGCAACTTGTTTTACGACTGCGATCAAGCCGCAACCGCCAAGCAGGGAAACTTCTTCACGTTCATCAACAACACCATCGTCCACCAGACTCGCCAAGGCGGCCTCGACACGGACTCGGGTGTCGTCAACGTGCAGGATCTTGATCCCGGCCCGCCGACCACTTTCGGCGCGGGTTTCTACCTGGAAGCCAATATCATCCTGGACGCCGAGAAGCTCGTTCGCAACTACGACCCAGCCCAGACGACGGTCACCTTCAATAACAACATCCTGCCGTTCGCCTGGAGCGGGCCCGGCAACGGGAACACTCTTGCTGATCCGCTGCTTAACTATATGCCGCAGCTTGCGGAAACCCACTTTACGTCCTGGGAACAAGCGCAGGTGCTGCGCGATTGGTTCGCCCTCCAGCCCGGCTCACCCGGGCGCGGCAACGGCCCGAACGGGCGCGACCAAGGTGGCGTCGTTCCGATCGGCGCGTCGATTTCGGGCGAGCCGCCCGGCACCAACAACCAGACGACCGCCACCCTGAGCGTCGGCGTGGCCCGCACCGGCAACGGAATCCCGGCCAGCGGCTGGCCCAGCGGCTCCGGCTACACGCATTATCTGTGGCGGCTCGATTCGGGCGCGTGGAGCGCGGAGACCCCCATCTCGACGCCGATCATCCTCACCAGTCTCGCCAATGGAGCGCATCACGTCGAAGTGAGTGGGAAACGGGACTCAGGCTTGTATCAGGACAATCCGGACTTTGGCTCTGATGCTACCATTACGATGTCGCGCACGTGGACCGTGAACACGAGTTATGTCCCGCCGACCACGCCGCGCATTCGCATCAATGAGGTCCTGGCCGTGAACTCGACCACACTCACCAACGCCGGCGTCACGCCCGACCTGATTGAACTTTACAACTACGGCGCCACCGCCGTTGACCTGTCGGGCCTGGGGTTGACAGACAATTCCGGCACGCCGGACAAGTTCAGCTTCGCTCCCGGAACTCAGCTCGGCGCTGGTCAGGTTCTCGTGCTGTACGCGGACAACAACACCGCCGCGCCGGGAATTCATCTCGGTTTCAGCCTCAAAGCGAACGGCGACGACATTTATCTCTACGACAAGCCCGCTAGCGGCGGCGCCCTGCTCGACTCGGTGGTATTTGGCGTGCAGCTTCCGGACTATTCCATCGGTCGCGCAACGGATGGCAGCTGGATGCTTTGCAAACCGACGTTCGGCGCGGCCAATGTCGCGCTGGCCCTGGGTGATCCGCACGGCGTCAGGATCAACGAATGGCTCGCCGACGCGCAGTTCCTCGCCGCGCACGATTTCATCGAACTGTTCAATCCAAGCCCAGCGCCCGTGGCTCTGGGCGGTTGCTATTTTTCGGATGCCGCGGGCGCGCCGGCGTTGAGTCCGATTCCGGCGTTGAGCTTCATTGCCGGCGGGGGCTACCTCTCCTTCGTCGCGGACGGTGATCCTGGCCAGGGCGCAGATCATGTGAACTTCAAACTCGATCCCGATGTGGGCATCATCCTTCTTTCAGACGGGGAGCTCAGCCTGATCGACGCCGTCAATTACGGCCCGCAACAGACCGACGTTGCCCAGGGGCGCAGTCCCAGCGGCAGCGATACGCTCGTCAATTTCCTGCAACCGACCTCTGGCGGGCCCAATCCCGCTCCGAACGGCGGCACCACCACTGTCACCAACGTGACCAGCGTCGTCGTGAATCTCCTGGCGATCACGAACACCTGGAAATACAACAACACCGGCACGGACCTCGGCACGGCGTGGTCGCAAGTTTCCTTCAACGATTCGGGCTGGACCAACAGCGGCCGGGGTTTGTTTGGAACCGAGAATTCGGGCGTCTATCCCTACCCGATCCTGACTTCCATCCCGGCGCCCAATCAGACCGGCGGCCATATCACGGTTTACTACCGCACACACTTTCAATGGACCGGCGGCCTGACCAATTTCATTCTGGTATCCACGAATTATGTTGATGATGGCGCGGTGTATTACCTCAACGGGGCCAAGGTCGGTTCGCTGCGCATGCCCGCCACCGTGAACTACAGCACGTTCGCCACGATTCAGCCGACCGAAGGTCAGACGGAAATCCTCACGTTCACAACCAACAACCTCGTCAATGGCGACAATCTCATGGCTGTGGAAGTGCATCAGTCCGGCACCAACAGCACCGACGACGTCTTTGGCATGCAGTTGAGCGCCGTCCAATCCACGACGAACCTCATCACGACCACGACGGTCGGGGTGCCCGTGGTCCTCAATGAAATCCTTGCCAGCAACCAGTCGCTCACCAACGCCGATGGCAGCACCTCGGACTGGATCGAACTGTTCAATACGTCCACCAACGCGCTGGACCTCGCGGACGTCAGCCTGAGCAACGATCCAAATGCCCCGCGCAAGTTTGTTTTTGCGCCAGGCACGGTCGTCCCCGCTGGCGGGTTCCTGTTGGTTTATTGCAACAACAACGTGCCGGTTTCGCCGAACAACACCGGGTTCGCCCTGAACGCAGACGGCGGGACGGTTTTCCTGTTCAACCGCTCGATCAACGGCGGTGGTCTTATTGACGCGATCAGCTTCGGCCTGCAGACGGCAGACTACTCACTCGGTCGTATTCCGAACGGTTCGGGCGGCTGGACGCTTAACGTGGCGACACCAGGCGCGCTCAACAGCGCTGCGGGCCTCGGCACGGTGGCGAATCTGAGTATCAACGAATGGATGGCCGATCCGGCGAGCGGTGACGACTGGTTTGAGCTTTACAACAGCGGCGGCCAACCGGTGTCGCTGGGCGGGTTGTTCTTCACGGATGACCTGACCAAGAAAACGGTTTCGCCGGTCCAACCCCTTTCCTTTATCGGCACAGGCGCGCATGGATTCCTGCGTTTTGTGGCCGACAGTAATCCGGACGCCGGCGCCAATCACGTAAAGTTCAAGCTGGGCCGGTCGGGCGACGAGATCGGCCTCTACTCACCGTCCGGAACACTGGTTGCCGGCGTCAGTTTCGGCCAGCAGCAGACGGGCGTTTCGCAGGGGCGGTTTCCGGACGGATCGCCGTATGTCATCAGCTTTGCCAATAGCGTTTCACCGGGAGAAAGCAATTATCTGCCGCTGGGAAATGTCGTGGTCAACGAAGTGCTCAGCCACACCGACCCGCCGTATGAAGACGCGATCGAGTTTTACAATCCCAGCGCCAGCGCCGTGGACATCGGCGGCTGGTATCTCAGCAACACCCAGGACGATTTGAAGAAGTATCGCATTGCCAACGGCACGACAATCCCGCCGGGCGGATTCAAGGTCTTCTATGAATTCCAATTCAATCCCACCAACGGCTCGTCCGTGCCGTTCACGTTCAATTCCGCGCACGGCGACCAGGCCTACTTGTCGCAGGCGGACGGGAGCGGGAACCTGACGGGCTATCGCGCGACGTCGAAATTTGGCGCGGCGGCGAATCGGATCTCTTTTGGCCGCTACACCAACAGCATTGGTCAGGCGGACCTGGTGGCGATGAACGCGATGTCCTTTGGCGTTAATAATCCGGCCACCGTTGGCCAATTCCGCGCCGGAAGCGGGGCGGCAAATCCCGCTCCACTGGTTGGCCCGATCGTGATCAACGAAATCATGTTCCATCCGCCGGCTGTCGATGTGCTCGAGGACAACACGCAGGATGAATACATCGAGTTGTTGAACATCACCGCCAATACCGTGCCGTTGTTTGATCCGGCCGCGACGACGAACACCTGGAAACTTGCGGGCGGCGTGGAATACACTTTTCCACAAAATGTATCTTTGCAACGGGGTGGCTTGTTGCTGCTGGTCAATTTCGATCCGGTTCTCGATTCTGCCGCGTCGGCCGAATTCCGCGCGCGTTACAACCTGGGCGCGGGAGTGCCGCTCTTCGGCCCTTACAGCGGCAAGTTGAGCAACACCGGCGAGAGCGTGAGTTTGTACAAACCCGATCCGCCCCAGGCGCCGCCGCATCCGGACGCGGGCTTCGTGCCGTACGTGCTCGTGGAACACATCGATTTCCAGAACATCGCACCGTGGCCCGTGGGTGCGGATAGCACTGGTTTCTCACTGCAACGGCAGGTCGCGGGCAGTTACGGCAATGATCCGGCCAATTGGTTCACAGCGGCGCCGACGGCTCAGGCGGTCAACACGGCCACCGCGGTAGATGCGGATGCCGACGGTTTGCCGGACGCGTGGGAGCAACAATTCTTCCCGTCGATCAGCGATCCACGCGCCACGCCCGACGCCGATCCGGACAGCGACGGTTACGACAACCTGCAGGAATACGTCGCGGGCACGAATCCGATGGATGGATCGAGCAAGCTGAAAATCGATGCGATCGCTGTCGCGGGCAGCGAGCCGGCACTTCAGTTCAGCGCGGTTGCGGGAAAGACTTATACCGTTCTTTACCGCGATGACCTGTCCAATGGGGCGTGGTCGACCTTGCAGAACGTTCCGGCGCAAGCCTCCGACGGAGTCGTCACGATCCCCGACCCAACCATCGGCAGCGGCACGACGCGCTTTTATCGCCTGGTCACACCGCAACTGCCCTGAATCAAAATTCGCAAATCGATGTCCCGAAGGGACGCCTGAAGCGTGACAGCAGATACACTCAGTCGTCCCTTCGGGACTCGAATGGCATCGACAGTGTTCCCGGCGTTGAAACGCCGGGCTATTCTCGGGATGTCCCTCCGGGACGCCGCGCATCGAATTTCCGAAAGGCGTTAACACGAACCAGGTACAAGCCGAGGTGAAATGATGAATGTGCCCATATCCCATCCTCAACCGCATCGCTTTGCATTGTTCAGATCAGGATTCCTGATTTTGGTCGTTCCGCTTTTGTGCCTTCCGGCACTTGGGCAATCTGCCAATGGCGCGCTTACGGCCCAGCTAGGCGCCGGGGGAACATTGCCTCTCCCGCTGGTCAATCACGGGGACCTGTGGCGCTATCGCAAAGGCACCAGCGCACCGCCCGTCGGCTGGCAAACCAACGCGGAATCTACGCTCGACAATTCCTGGCTCAGCGGGCCGGGTGGGTTTGGCTACGGTGACGCAGCCATCGCCGGCGAGGCAACCGCGCTAAACGACATGCCGAACGGATACACAACGCTCTACATTCGGAAATCGTTCGACGTCAGCTCGGAGGTCGACACGAATCGGCATCTGAAATTGACGATCGATTTCGATGACGGTTATGTGGCTTATCTCGACGGCGCGGAGTTGAGCCGCACGAATGCCCCGGGTGCCCCGGGAACCGTCGTTGCTTACGCCACCAACGCGACCGCCAATCACGAAGCCTCGTGCTGCACCCCGCCTACGAATCCACCGAACATGCTGGACCTGGGGCCGGTGGGCGATCGGCTTGGCATTGGCGGCCATGTGCTCGCCTTGCAAGGGTTGAACGCCACCAACAACAGCAGCGATTTTCACCTCATCGCTGACCTGGCTGTGGCGGCCCCACCATCGTACGGCGGGGGCGTTTTCTTCGCGATCGTGAACACGAACCGTGTCCTGCTTAGCGGCAGCAACACCGTTCCCAACTCCATCCGCGTCGTGGTGAACGGAGAAGATGCGGCGTTTGACGCCGCGCCAGGGACGTGGTCGAAAACTCAAACCCTGTCACCGGGTTTCAATCGGCTGACCGTGCAAGCCCTGGACTCGGCCGGCAACACGCTCGCGACAACCAACCAGGACATCGTGGTCGAGCTGGCTTCAAGTTATGTCGGCGGCGCGCTGCCCAACACCACGGCCTGGGACAGTTCGACGGGAATCATTCACGTGACGAACAACCTGGTGGTCCCCGTTGGAGGGACGTTGTCCATCGGGCAGGGCACGGTTCTGCTGTTCCAGACCGGAGCGTCGATTCTGGCCACGAACGCCTCAATTACCGTCAGCGGCGTCGCAACCAACCCGGTTTATTTCCTTCCGGCGGACGGGACGACCGTCTGGGGCGGTTTGGTCGCGGTGGGCACGAACGGCAACCTGCGGATGCAACACGCTGAAAGCATCGCCGGCCACGTGGAGGTTTTGGAAGGCGCCACCGGCCTGGTTGAGGATTGTTATTTGCACGACTACCTGGTCAGCAGCCCGCCCATCGTGCACGCGCTCCGCGCTGCGTCGCTGACGTTGCGCCGCAATCACGTGCAGCATTATTACGAGCACTTGATCCAACTGACACCCGTCGTGATGGAAGATTGCCTGGTGGAAAATATCACCGGCGATGGCATTGATTTTGACGGGGCGCCACCGGGCTCGGCGATCCGCCGCTGCACGATCCGGCACGGCGACCTCACGAACGTGGACGGCCTGGACATCGGCAATTACTCGGACGGCACGCCGAGCCGCGGAGTCGTGATCGAGGGCTGTTTGATCTACGATTTCACCTTCGACAAAGGCGTGTCCATCGGCGAAGCGGCTCAAAACATCACGGTGCGCAACTGCGTGATTTATCAGGTGCAGTCCGGCGTAGCGGTCAAGGACTCATCGATTGCCACGATCTACAACAACACCATTGTCGATTCAGAATACGGGCTTCATCTGTATCAGAAAAACGCGGGCCAGGGCGGCGGCCACGCCACCGCGTACAACAACATCATTTGGGGCGTGGGAACCAACGCGGTTCTCGACAGCCTGTCAACCGTGACCAACAGCTACAGTGACCTGTCCGGTGCGGGCATTTATCCCGGCACGAGCAACATCAACGCCGACCCATTGTTCATCGACGCGGCGGCGCGGGATTATCGATTTAGGACCAATTCCCCCTGCATAGGGGCCGGGCTTGATGGTTACACCCTGGGCGCGGTGGGCCCGGTCGGCGGGGTGCCGGCGGCCCCGGGCAATCTGGTTGCTGCGCTATGGAAGGGAACCAATGTTTATCTGTCCTGGTCGGACAACAGCGATAACGAGACCAGTTTTGAAATTCAAAGGTCCAACAACGCTACCAATTGGACCAGCCGCAGTGTTGCCGGGGCAAATGAAACCAATTTCGTGGACGCCGCTGTGCAGCCGGGCGCCACCTATTATTACCGGGTGAGGGCCAACAATCTGCCAGGCAACTCGGATTTTTCCAACCAGGCACTGTTGACCCTGCCATTGCCGCCAACGATCGTCCGGCAGCCGGTGTCGAAAACGGTCAGCCCCGGGGACGACGTGACTTTCAACGTCAGCGCGACCGGCAGCGAGCCGATCCACTATCAATGGCGCGCAGGCTATCTGCCCGGCGACATTCCCGGGGCAACCAACGACACGCTCGTGCTCACCAACGTGCATACCGGGATGAGCGGGAATATTCGTGTGATCGTTTCCAATCCGGCCAGTTCAGTCATGAGTGCCATCGCTGTGTTGTCTGTGGTGGCACCACCCTCGATTACCAATGCCGGCTTGAACACGACCAATGTTTCGTTTGCCTTCACCAGCCTCACAAACCTGGGTTACGTGGTGGAATATAAAGACACTTTGTCTGATCCGGCATGGTTGACCTTGCGCAACGTGAATGGTGTTGGAGGCGTCCTCACGATCAGCGACGGCATGACGAATTTGCCGAGCCGGTTTTATCGCATCCGTGTTCCGTGATGGCTGGGGATCTCTGCCAATGTCTCAGGCGCGGTTCTGCATGCGGTTGTAGCGGCAGCCATCTTCCGGACACGCCTCGGGGCGGAGCGCTGACGGTCCTCGTCCGCAGGTGTTAGTTACCGCACCAACTGGGATTTGAGCAGGAGCGCGGCCTTCAGGCCGCTTCACTGTGCGCGAATTCCTAAGACGTGGCTTTTCCGTAACGTCGCGTGTCTGTGCCACGCGGAAGCGACGTAAACGTCGCGCTCCGGACGAGACGGTTCCGATCGCAGCCAGTCGGCCACGCGCCGAGTATGTGTTCAGCGTAGCGCAGAGTTGGACTCTGCCGTATCGCAGATTTGTAATCTGCGTCGCCTCGCAACGGGCCGACGCCTGGGACCAGTCCGACACTCTGCCGAATATAATTCGGCGATACGGCAGGAGATGCAAGCGCTCGGCGGGCCGTCGGCCGCCGGCATTCCCATCCTGATCGCGACCGTTTCGAAACCGACTTTGACCATCAGCCACTCGAGTGACACTCTGACCATCACAGTGACCGGCGGCCAGGGCCCATTCACGTTGCAGCGCAGTGCGGACCTGAACACGGGCACGACCTGGCAGGATGCGGGCGCTATTAG
>Ga0070689_100000623_pt1 | contig 21418 bp, 20 predicted proteins | sample KBSS23HmetaG_FD_64669 | JGI IMG/M metagenome (GOLD analysis project Ga0070689, IMG submission 64669) | Switchgrass rhizosphere microbial communities from Kellogg Biological Station, Michigan, USA - KBS S2-3H metaG | ecosystem: Host-associated > Plants > Roots > Rhizosphere ...
ACGCTGCGCGACGGAGGCTTCCCGAAGAACACCGTGATCTTTCCCGACCTCGCGTTCGCCGCGTCGGCCTTGCTGGCGGACGACTGACGTCGACCCGGCGCATGGTCTCGTCGCTGCGCTCGATCGCATTCGCACTGTTTCAGCTGATCGTCACGCCGGTGTACGCGATGACCGTGCTGCTGCTTTTCTGGCTGCCGCCGGTGGCGCGCTACCGGTACATCACCGGCTGGTGCGGGCTCAACCTGTGGGGAGCACGCTGGATCTGCGGCATCAAGAGCCGCGTGATCGGCAGCGAGAACGTGCATCCGACGCCGCACATCGTCGCGTGCAAGCACAGCTCGACGTGGGAGACCCTGTTCCTGTCACGTTACCTGCCACCGCTCGCGTACGTCGCCAAGAAAGAGTTGCTGTCGCTGCCGTTCTTCGGCTGGGCGTTCAGGCTGGCATCGCCCATCACCATCGACCGCAAGGCCGGGCAGGACTCGATGGCGCAGATTTCCGATCAGGGACGCGAACGCTTCGCCCTGGGCTTCTGGATCGTCCTCTACCCGGAAGGAACGCGTATTCCCGTGCACAAGCGCGTCCGCTACAAGACGGGGGCTGCGCGCCTCGCCATCGACATGAACGTGCCCATCCTGCCGATCGCGCACAACGCCGGTTGGTTGTGGCCCAAGGGCGTGATGGGCAAGCGCGCGGGCACGGTCACGCTGTCGATCGGCAAACCGATTGCGCCGGCATCGATGACGGCGGCCGAACTCATGCTGGCCGTCGAGACGTGGATCGAAAGTGAAGTGCAGCGGCTGGGCTCACCGCTGCGCGATGCGCCCGATTCGCGATGAGGCTCGACCCTTCCCAGCGCGACCGCGAGACGCCCGCCGGGCAGGTGGGCAGGATCGTGCTCGCCGGACGCACGATTGAATACAGGCTGATTCGTGCGCGGCGCCGATCGATCGGCATCGAAGTGCATCTGGACGGACTCACCGTGCGCGCACCGCGCTGGGTGACGCTGCGCGACATCGAGCTTGCGCTATGCGAGCGCACCCGCTGGATCGTTCGCTCGCTCGACGAATGGCAAATGCGGCGGCGCGACGTCATGCCGCGTGAATGGAAGTCGGGCGAGCCGATCGTTTTTCGCGGCGAAGCGTTGGCACTCGCAATCCACGCGTCGCAGCGAACGTCGATCGCGGCAGACATGTTCCATCTGACGGTGCGCCATCCGCGCGCCCACGACGGTGCGGAGGTTGCCGCAAGCGTCGCCGATTGGCTGAAGGACCAGGCGTGGACGCTCGTCGCCGCACGCGTCGCGGGCTACGTGGCCCGCATCGCGGCGCAGCCGCCGCTGGTGCGGCTCTCCAACGCGCGCAGCGAGTGGGGAAGCTGCAACGCGAAAGGCGAGATCCGGCTCAACTGGCGGCTCGTGCAGTTGCCGCCCATGCTCGCCGAATACGTCGTCGCGCACGAGGTCGCCCACATGATCGAGCTCAACCACTCGGCGCGCTTCTGGGCAGTGGTCGAGGCGCTGTTGCCCGGACATGCGGCGCTGCGCCGGCAGCTCGAAGAGTGGACGGCCTTATTGGTAGCTTGAACTACGGGTCCGCGGGCGCCGGCAGCTCCGGCATCCGCACGTTGATCCGCGCCTGCGCCTTCAGCAGTCGCGCGAGCGCCGCGGCGAGCTCTTCCTGGCCGCGCGAATCGCGCCACCGCCCCTGCTGCGCCCGAAAGTGGAAGCCGCCGCTCTTGGCGGCGACCCAGATCTCGCGATTGGGAACGTGGCGATTGATGATGACGCGACTGCCGTCGTCGCATTCGATCGTCAGCACGCCGTCGCGAAGGCTCCAGTCGAGATCGGAATCGCTCGTCTCGAGCGCCGCGTCGAGCGCCAAGCCGATCTTGTCGAGCGTTGCGTCAGCGGCAACGATGAAAGCCGATTCGTCCATGTCGCCATGCTAGGATTCGCGGGCCCGTCGCGCGACAACTGCCTGCGCCAACGGGGAATCGCCACGATGTTACGTCAATTTCATTTCCGGGGCGCCGTTCGCGCCACGCTGCTGGCGGCGATGCTCGCCAGCGTCGCTGCATGCGGGATCAAAGGGCCGCTCCGGCCCGCGCCGAAGGCAGTGGCGACGCCACCACCGCCGCCGATCGACAATCCGGCGATACCACCGACGACGACGTCGCCCGCGCTGCCACCGCCGTCGTCGACGACCGACCGCCAGCCGTGAGCGGGTTCGACTACGTCGACGGCGAGCTGCATGCCGAAGACGTGCCGCTCGCCGCGGTGGCCGGCGAGTTCGGCACGCCGTGCTACGTGTACTCGCAGGCACTGCTGACGAGCGCCTACCGGACGTACGACGCGGCGTTCGATGGCATTCCTCATCTCGTCTGCTACGCGATGAAGGCCAATCCGACGCTCGCGATCCTGGATCTGTTCGCGCGGCTCGGCAGCGGGTTCGACATCGTATCGGGCGGCGAGCTCGCGCGCGTGATCGCCGCCGGCGGCGATTGCCGCAAGGTGGTCTTCTCGGGTGTCGGCAAGAGCGACGCCGAGATGGAAGCGGCGCTTGCCGCAGGCATTCTGTGCTTCAACGTCGAATCCGCTTCGGAGCTCGAGCATCTGGCGGCGGTGGCGGCACGAACGGGCCTGCGCGCACCGATCAGCTTCCGCGTGAATCCGGACGTCGACCCGCTGACGCATCCGTACATCGCGACCGGATTGAAGGACAGCAAGTTCGGGGTGGCCCTCGATGATGCGCACGCGCTGTACCGGCGCGCGGCACAGATGCCGTCCATCGTAGTTCGCGGTATCGACATGCACATCGGGTCGCAGATCACCGAGCTCGCACCGTATCGCGAGGCCGCATCACGGATGCTGGCGCTGGTCGACGCGCTCGCCGCCGAGGGCATCGCGCTCGATCACGTCGACCTGGGTGGCGGGCTTGGCATCCGCTACCGCGACGAGGTGCCGGTCACGCTCGCCGCCTACGCGACGATGGTGCGCGGGCTGTTCGAGGGCCGGCGCGAGCGGTTGCTGTTCGAGCCCGGCCGCCGGCTCGTCGGCGACGCAGGCGTTCTGCTGACGCGCGTACGTGTCGTCAAGGCGGGCGCGTCGCGCAATTTCGCCGTCGTCGACGCCGCGATGAACGATCTGTTGCGTCCGTCGCTGTACGACGCGTGGCACGCCATCGACCCGGTGCGCCCTCGCGAAGGTGACGCTGCACGGCACTTCGACGTCGTCGGGCCGATCTGCGAAAGCGGTGATTTCCTGGCGCTCGACCGCAAGCTCGCGATCGCCGAGGACGACCTGCTCGCCATCCGGACGGCCGGGGCGTACGCGATGGCGATGAGCTCGAACTACAACGCGCGTCCGCGCGCATGCGAAGTGCTCGTCGACGGCGCGTCCGTGCATCTGATTCGCCGCCGCGAGACTATCGCCGAACTTCACGCACACGAAATTCGTTTGCCGACGCAGCCGCGCTGAAGCGGCGCGCAAACGCGCGCAATGCGCGTTGGAAACGGTGTGCGGATTCGCAACAGTGCGCGATCGACCCGTTCGATCGGCGGCTCAAATCTTGCAAAAGATCTAAACGTGGCTACAATGCAGGCAGCAGGTGCCAATGGATTTGTCAAGGGGTCGGCTCGAATTTGTTGGAAATGAGCGCGGATCCCGGAGCAACTGGCGACACCTGCCAAGAAGGACCATAACAGTTAAATGAACTCAGACAGGAGAAGCAAAGATGATGGCTGACATGATGTCGATGATGACGCCTTCGGCTCCGGCCGCGGCGGCAAAGAAGCTAGCGGTGAAGAAGGCGATCAAACGCAGGGCGGTCAAGAAAGCCCTCGCGAAGAGGGCGCTCAAGCGCCGGATCGTGAAGAAGGCCGTCAAGCGCAAGGTCGCGAAGAAGGCGATCAAGCGCCGGGTCGTGAAGAAGGCCGTCAAGCGCCGTGTCGTGAAGAAGGCCGTCAAGCGCCGGGCCGTGAAGAAGGCCGTCAAGCGCAAGGTCGTGAAGAAGGCCGTCAAGCGCCGGGCCGTGAAGAAGGCCGTCAAGCGTAAGGTCGCAAAGCGCGCGGCTAAAAAGTAAAGCGTTCCGGCGTCAAGCGTGGGACGGACGAAAACGGGCGGCGCTCCACGCGTCGCCCGTTTTGCATTTGGCGCTTGGTCGCCCGTGCCGCCGCTTTAATGCTGATCAGCGGCCGTTGGCGCTCATGCGGGTGCCCGACGTCTTGGCGCCGCTGTCGCTGACCGGGCGGTCACGCCCGGCGGCCACGCCGCTCTTGCCCTTCGAGCCTTTCGCGCGCGCGCCTTTGGTAGCGCGGCCGTGGCCGGCCGCCTTGATCTGCGACACGTCGCTCGTCACACGGAGCTTTTGGCCCTTGCGCACGCCGTCCTGCGTCAGGTTGTTCCAGCGCTTCAGATCCTGGGTCGTCACGCCGTAGCGCGCAGCAACGCCCTGCAGCGTATCGCCGCGCGCGACCGTGTGGAAGAACGTGCGGCCGGCCGGCACCGTCGTGAACACCGCGTCGGCCAGCGACGCCGCCGCCTCCGCCGTCGGACGCTGCATCGGCACGAGCAGCGCGTAGCCGGTGGGCACCGTTTGGCGCGGTCCGATGCCATTGACCGATCGCAGCGTTTCGATCGACATACCGTAGCGAATCGCGACCTGCGCCAGCGTCTCGCCCGCCTTCATCCGGTGCGCCTGCCACGACACGAGCGGCTGGTTGACGAGATCGAGCTTGGCCGCGAAGATCTCGGCCTTGTCGATCGGCAGCAGGATCGCGTAGTCGTCTGCGCCGGAGATCACCGGCCGGTTGTGCTGAGGATTCAGCGCGAGGAACTCGTCCATCGGCAGTTCGGCAAGCTCCGCCGCCCGCTTCACGTCCATGCGGATCGTCGTACGCACGACGGCGAAGTAAGGCGCGTTGGGCACGTCGGCCATCACCAGTCCGTACCGGGCCGGATTGGCAATGATGTTCTTGATCGCCTGCAATTTCGGCACGTAATTGCGGGTTTCGTCGGCCATGTTGGTCAGGCTGTCGAAGTCTGCCGGCAGACCTTTTGCACGATTGCGCGCGATCGCGCGCCGCACGTTGCCTTCACCCCAGTTGTACGCGGCGAGCGACAACTGCCAGTCGTTGAACTCCCCGTTGAGCTTCTGCAGGTAGTCGAGCGCTCCGCTCGTTGCGGCAACGACGTCGCGCCGCGAATCGAACCACCACGTCTGCTTGAGGCCGTACGACGTTCCCGTCGACGGCATGAACTGCCAGATTCCCGACGCGCGGCTCACCGAAATCGCGTTCGGATTGAATGCGCTCTCGACGATCGGCAACAGCGCGATCTCGAGCGGCATGCCGCGCCCCTCGACTTCGCTGACGATGTGATACAGGTAGCGCCTGCTTCGCTCGACGACGCGAGCCACGTAGTCGGGACGTTCCGAGTAGTACTGCTCCCATTTCTCGACGAGCGGTCCCTCGAGGTCGGGAATCTTGTAACCCAGCACGATGCGATCCCACAAGTCGCCGGTGGCGGGCGGCAACGGCTCGAGATCGGCGGCCGCACCCTGAAACGGGTCGACCATGACAATTTTTTGCGGGGGAGGCGGGAAGTCGATCACCGGCAACAGCGCTGGGGGCGGCGGCTCGGCCGGTGGAGGTGGTGCGGGCGTCGCGCAGGCGGCAAGCGCGAGAACCAGCGGCAGGATCAGTGATCGTCGATAGTGCACTCGATTACGAAGCTCGATAGAGGAAGGCGGCAAAAGTCCCGGCGATGGTAGGCCGCGTCGCTGCGACCGTCAACCCGAGCGACTGTGACGCACGTCACCGGAAATCGTTCTTCCACTGCCGCAGCGTCGCGAACGAGTCGACGACATTGTCCATTGGACGGCGCGCATGCGCGGCAGCGCTCGCCATCACATTGGGCAGTCCCGCCCGCAGGAACGGATTGGTCGCATGCTCGTCGCCGATCGTCGACGGCAACGTCGGTGCGTCGTGATCGCGCTTCACGCGCTCGCGGGCGATCCGCGCGCGCACGTCCTCATTCTCGGGCTCCACTGCCTGGGCGAACGCGAGATTCGCCACCGTGTACTCGTGGCCGCAGTAAACGCGCGTCGCCGCCGGCAGCGCGGCGAGCTTCGCAAGCGACGTCCACATCTGGCTTGGCGTGCCCTCGAAGATCCGGCCGCAGCCCGCGGCGAACAACGTGTCGCCGCAGAAAAGCAGCGGGTCGTCGCCCGACGTGTAATAGGCGATATGCCCGGCCGTGTGGCCCGGAATGTCGAGCAGCCCGAAAGCGACGTCGATGCCGGGCACGTCGATGCGATCGCCGTCCGCCAGCGCGTGCGTGCGCCGCGGAATCGATTCTCGCGCGGGTCCGAACACGGGGACATCGTACTTGTCGCAGAGCGCCGCCACGCCGCCGACGTGATCACCATGATGATGCGTGGCGATGATCGCCGACAGCCGCGCGTCGTTCGCATCGAGCCACGCCAAGACTGGTGCCGCATCACCCGGATCGACGACGGCGACATCTGCCCCGTTGCGCAGGGCCCAGATGTAGTTGTCCCTGAAAGCAGGGATGGGGATAATCGTCGTCATGGATCAAGCCTCCGATCGGGTGGGGACGGCGTCGACGACGCTCGCTCACTGGCTCACGACACCGCTCGGCGAATACCTGAAAGACCGCGAGCAGGCGTACTTCGATGAGACTGTCGCGGACATCTTCGGTTTCCACGCGCTGCAGATCGGCCTGCCCGAGTGTCCGTTGCTCGCGCAAAGCCGCATGGTCTCGAAGTGGAGCCTCGACTACGATCCACCTGCCGACATCATCGCAGATCCGCACGGTTTGCCATTCGCGGAGAATTCCCTCGATCTCATCGTGATGCCGCACGCGCTCGAGTTCACCGACGATCCCCACCTGATGCTGCGCGAGGCGTGGCGCGTCGTGCGTCCCGAGGGACAGATCGTCATCTCGGGCTTCAATCCGTTCTCGCTGTTCGGGACGAAGCGCTATTTCGGCCGCGGCTCGACGCCGCCGTGGAACGGCAACTTCATCACGCTCTATCGGCTGAAGGACTGGCTGACGCTGCTCGGCTTCGATGCTGTTGGCGGCCGCTTCGATTGCTACATTCCGCCGTTCACTCAGGACAAATGGCTGCGCCGATTCTCGTTCTTCGAAAAGACCGGCGACCGCTGGTGGCCGCTGACCGGCGGCGTCTACTACCTTCGCGCGACGAAGAAGGTGATCGGCATGCGCCTGTTGACGCCGGCATGGGAGCGGCGCGAACGCCGCAAGGCGCTGGCGCCCGCGGCGCGCGCCCGCGAAGGCCTCACGACGATGCATCGGCAAGACACGGCGTCGACCCTAGACCGATGACGCATCGGATCGTCGCCGGGCGGATCGCGCGTTGACGCCTGTCGTCGTCTACACCGACGGCGCGTGCAAGGGCAACCCCGGACCGGGCGGATGGGGCGCGCTGCTGCTTTTCGACGGCCGCGAGAAGGAGATCTTCGGCGGCGAGCCGCAGACGACGAACAACCGGATGGAGCTCACCGCCGTGATTCGCGCCCTCGAGGCGCTGAAGCGCGATTGCACCGTCGATCTGTATCTCGATTCGCAATACGTCAAGCAGGGCATCGAGAGCTGGATCCACAAGTGGAAGCGCAACGGCTGGCTGACGGCGGACCGCAAGCCGGTCAAGAACGCCGAGCTGTGGCGCGAGCTCGACATATTGGTGGCGACGCATCGGATCCGCTGGCACTGGGTGCGTGGACATGCCGACACGCCGGGCAATCACCGCGCCGACGAACTGGCCAACCGCGGTGTCGCGTCGCTCGGCGCATTGCCGGGCGGCTAGCTGGGAACTATCGGCCGGTAAGTGTCGGGCGCGTGTCAGGACTCGGCGAGAGCGCGCTCGATTCGGCGCGCGAAGACGGTCATCTCCTTCTCTGCCTGGCGGTCACCCTTGCGCTGCGCGACATCGATGCCCGTCCGGTAAGCGGCGAGCGCTTCGCGCGGGCGGCCAGTTTCCTGCAACGCGCGCGCGTACAGTTTCCAGGCCGCCGTGAACTGCGGATCCAGTGCCACCGCGTTGCCGAGCGGCTCGACGGCGCTCGCCCACTCGTGCACCTTCGCGTATTCGTTCCCGATCGAAAAGCGCAGCAGCGCGCCGTCCTTGCCGGCCGCGAGCATCTTTTCGAAATTGACGAGTGCCGCACTTTTCGCCGGCGGCGACGATTCCGGATTCGTCATCGCTATTTGCCGATCGGCTCGCCCGTCTCGCAATCGACGCGGCGCAGCGGGTAGATCACCTGCCGGTCGGCGCCGTTCATCTTGCCCTCGATCGTCTCGTACAGCCACCCCTCCGTGCCGCGCCGATAGATGAGGCGCGCCGGGAATGCATCCGCAGTGTTCGCGAACGTGAAGATCGTGTCCTTGTCCTCGCCGACCACCTTGTCGAGGCGAAAAGAGGTTTCCTTGCGATCGCCGCCAAACTGAGAGAAAAAGACGCCATCGCTCCTGGGCTCGATGCGCAGGAATTCGTAATCCTGCATCTTGCCGCGCAGCACCGATTGTCCGGCGCCGATCAGCATGCCGCCGCGGGGCGGCAGCCAATGCTCGCGGAACTCGCGCTGGTTGACGGTGCCCTGCCAACAACCTTCAAGCCATGCGAGCGCCGTGAACGCCCCGCTGTCGTCGAGCTTCGATGCCGTCGGCGATTGCGACGGTGGTTCAGGCGGCTGTGCGGCGGCTTCCGGCGGCGCGGCCGGCTGCTGCGCCCACGCAGCCGCGCCGAGCAGCAGGGCGGCAAGCGTCGCGCGGCCTCGGAGTTTTCGCGATCGACGTTCCGGCATGGCGAGTGTGTTCATTGAATGCGTCCAAGCGGCAGGTTCATCAGCAGGTTCTGCGGTTTGAGTTGCAGCCGGTTACGCTCGTCCATCGCCATCGCCATCCATATCGGTCGTCCCGCAAGCGCCGGCCGCATGTCGGAGGGGTCGTCGAAATCGAGGCGGAACAGGCACAGCAGGCGCCCCATGCGCGCTTCGTCGACGTTCTGGCGATTGTAAAGGTCGTTCAGGATACCGCTCGCTTCCGCGTCGAGGCCGACGTGCCAGGCCCAGTGCGCGTCGTCGATTTCCCGCTCGGGACGAATGGACACGCGCACGCCCAGAAAGTGCGCGATCCAGTCCTCCATCACCCGCGTCAGCGCCGTGAGCGCCGCGCGGCCGCGATTGAGGCTCACCGAAAGATCGTGGCGCTCGTCGCGCGTCCAGTACGACGCGCCGTTTTCGACGTCGAGCACGTCGAGGTCGACGCTCCGCGGCGGCGTGCGGTTTGTCGCCAGCAACTCGCCGAGCGAACCGAAGCCACCGGTGTCCGCAAAGAGCTCGACGGTGACCTCGTCGGCGGCCATGACGGCTCCGTCGTCGGTGACGGCGATCTTCTGCGTGCGAAACAGCATCTCGGCAGCTCGCGCCGCCAGCGGATCGGGCTTGTCGCCGAGCACGTGCCGCAGGATCACCTGCGTCAACTGCGCGACGAAGAGCGGCGGCACATCCACGCCGTCGCCGTGGAAGAGTCCGATATATGCCGCCTCGAGCGACGGGGCCGCGACGAGGCGATCCCGAAAGCGCAGCCAGATGCCGTAGTTCTCGCGCGCGTCCGCATCGGCAACGCCGGCGAGTGCGTCTGCTTCGACGACGCGCCGCGGATCGGCCATGAGCGCATCGTGCAGGCGAAGCTCGGCCGCGCACGATTCAGGCACGGGTGCCAGCTCGGGTCGCGCGAGATAACTGCGCAGGAAGTCGTCGGTCACGCGCAGGTTGCCATCCTGGTCGTGCGCGAGCAACCGGTACCCCGACGACAGCCAGAAGTCAGGCACCTCCGAGCATCGCCTTCTTCAGATCCGCCTGCACCGGATTCTCGCCGATCCAGATTCGCGTCAGCGCATCGTTGAAGGCAGCACCCTCGATCGTCCCGCGTGCGGCACCATCGAGGCCTATCTTCGTCGACGTGCCGACGAAGTCGATCGTGACCACACCGCCTTCCTTCGCCTGGCCGAACGATTTCATGATCGCCGCCATCTCGCCGCTCTGAACCGCGATCGCCTGCATTTCGGCGGGCGACAGGTTCTGCTTCAGGCCATCCATCAGCGCCTCGATCAGCTGATCGGACGACAGGTTGCGCAACAGATTAAGCTGGATGCGCCGCGGACCCTTCGCCAGCACCTCCTGCGTCGTCTGCGCCTTCGCCGGCACGTACAAACTGCCGACGTAGACCTTGAAGATCGCGCGCTTGCGTACGCCGGCGCCGTTCAGCACGAGCTCCTGGCCACCGACGCTGGCCTTGTCGTCGAGTTTCACTCCTTCGACGTCGACGGCCGCAGCGCTCGTCGCCATCGCGAAGGCCACGATCGACACCATTGATTTCATCACCTTCTCCCCGGGTGACTGCGCTAGCGGCGAAACGGGCCGCAGGCATGGCGCCCCTCGAGCGAGCGACCGGAATGTACACGAGCGTACATCAGGATCGCGAGCGAGGAGCACAGCATCGTGCGAATGCATCTGTCGAAAAAAGACGCGCGGCCGGGTTACCCAAGCCGCGCAACCCCTGGCGACGCCGTTTCGGACCGGCGGTTGTCCGCCGGCAATCGCCTGACCGCGTCAGAACGTGTACGTCATCTGCGCGGAGATCACGGTGACGTTCGCATCGTAGCTGCCCTTGATGAGGCCGTTGGCGGCCGTCGAGCCGGCGTTCTGCGAAATATCCGGGCTCTTGATGGGGATGTAGGTGAGGCCAGCGTCGAGCGCGAGATTGCGGCTGAACTTGTATTGCGCGCCGACGGCGATCCAGAACCGATCTTCGTCCGGCAGGCGCGGCGTGCGATCGGGCGTGTTGGTCGGCGTCTGGTCCCACGCGAGTCCACCGCGGAAGCTCCACGCATCGTTCCAGTGATACGTCGCACCGACCGAGATCCGCCACGCGTCGTCGAAGTTCTCCGGCGTGTTCGACAGCAGGCCGCCGCTCGTACGAACGAACTTCAGCTCCTTGAACGTCGACCAGCGCGTGAACTGCACGTCGGCCATCAGATCCCACCGATCGTCGAGGCGCGTGAACACCGACACGTTCGCGATGTCCGGCAATTCGATGTCCGCCTTGACGCCGCCGTTCTGCAACTGAGCGTTCACGCCGGCGGCGAGCAGGCCTACGACAGGTGCCAGTGCCGGCGGCAGCGTCGGCACCGCGGGGTTGTCGAATTCGACGTTCGCCGATACGTTGTACTTGATCGAGGACCGGTACGCGGCACCAACGCGCGTCTGCGGCGTCACATCCCACAGCACGCCGATGTTCCAGCCCCACGCGCTGTCGTCGCCCTTGACGCGCGCGTTCGATTCGAGCCCCGGCGTGGCGCCGATGATCACCGGCACGAGCGACGGCGGAATCAGTCCGCCGGCGGCCGCCTGCCCCGCAGCCTGCGCGAGGCCGGCGCTGTAGTTCACCTTGCTCGTAAGCTCGGCATCGACGCGCTGCCAGTTGACGCCGAGACCAACGGACACCGTGTTGCTCACCCGCCACGACACCGACGGATTCACGTTGATCGTCTTGATGTCCGATTTCACGCCCTGGAAGCGGCCGAGCCAGTTGCTGTCGTACTCGGTGACGAGACCGAACGGCGCGTTGATGCCGATGCCCACCGCCCATTGGTTGTTGATCGGCATCGCCGCGTAGAGATTCGGGATGATGGCGAGATCACCCGCATCGCCGCCCGTGCCGCCCAGCGGCTGGAACGCCGCGGCCTGCGAACCCTCGTCCTTGAACTTGAACGACGGGATGACGAAGTGCACCGCACCCGCGACCTGCGGCGTCGCGAACCGCGACATTCCCGCCGGATTTGCCCAGATCGTGCTGACGTCTTCTGCCGATGCAGCACCGCCGGCGAACGCATTGCCGAGCCCGCTCCCCGAATTTTCCTGCAGCGCGAACGCCGCGCCGAAGGCTTGGCCGGCAGCGAGCAAGACGCCCAGTCCGCCAATCGCCGTAACGACACGCGTGCGCTTGAACGTGATTGCGTGCATCGGTTGACTCCTCCCCATTTGCGTCGCATGGACGCGCTTCGAAGATAGTGCCCGGTGCCTGCACGGCGCCCGGCGGTCGCGATGGTGCTTGCGATCCGACTATACACGCGGGAGGACACCAAACCGGTGCCCTGGCCCGAGCGATCGGCACCCACGCGAGGCCTTTGTGGCGCAGTCAACACAGGCTGCGCCAAAAGTGCGTTCGAGCCCCTTACAGAATCCGTCGCGGGACCCTTGCGACTCTGCCAGACGGTACTTGCCCGGCACTTCGCGGTAGCGCATGTTCCGGGCGCTCGCCCGCTCGAACCAGGACGAGCGTTGAGCGATTGTTCAGGCTCGCACGACCAGCGTTCAGAGCCACCGGCTTTGCAAAAAATCGACAAGGAGAGCGTCGATGTTGAAACAATCGTTGGTGTCATCCCCGATGATTGCGGCGGCCGCCGCAACGGGAACGGCGGTCGCGCAGTCGACGATCGGTTACGGCAGCGCGGTCGTCGTTCCGGTCGTCGCCCACATCGCACAAGTGGCGCCGTTCCAGACGCCGGACGATTTCTGACGCGTCACGCCGGCCAGCGGCGCGGCGACCTCCCGGACGCCGCGCCACGTGTCATGTCGCAAGTGGCGGCAGGTCGCGCGGCTTCCGGTCGGGCCCGACGGCGACGTAAGTAAGACTCGCTTCCGTGACCTTGACGGTGATTTCCTCGCCGGGATTGCGCTGCGCGTACACCTCGACCGAAACGGTGATCGACGTGCGGCCCGTCTTCTCGATCTTCGCAAAGAACGACACGACATCGCCGATCAGCACCGGCTGCTTGAACACGAACGAATTGACGGCCACCGTCGCGACCCGTCCGCGCGCGCGTCGCGACGCGGGAATCGATCCGGCGAGGTCCACCTGCGACATGATCCAGCCGCCAAAGATGTCGCCGTGAAAGTTGGCGTCCGCCGGCATCGGCGTCACGCGCAGCGACGGCATGTCGGCAGGGAGGTGGACGCCGCTCACCCGGTCGAATCGATGTGCGTGCTCACGCCTCGGCCTCGTTGCGCGTCGAGTCCTGCAACGGCCTGCGCGTCGGCCTCGCAGCGCTCGCACGGCGTCGGCCCCTGCGGGACTTGGCTTCGCCCGCCGTGCTCACGCCTCGGCCTCGTTGTGCATCGAGTCGTGCAACGGCCTGCGCGTCGGCCTCGCAGCGGTCGCACGGCGTCGGCCCTGCGGGACTTGGCTTCGCCCGCCGTGCTCACGCTGCCCGCCTCGCCTCGTCGCGGAGCTCGCGCCGCAGGATCTTGCCGATGTTCGACTTGGGCAACTCGTGGCGAAACTCAACGTCGCGCGGACACTTGTAGCCCGTCAGGTGATCGCGACAGTGATTGAGCACCTGCTCGGCCGTCAGTGCGGGGTCCCGGCGGACGACGAACAGCTTGACCGCTTCACCCGATTTCTTGTCGAGAATGCCAACGGCCGCACACTCGAGAACACCCGCCATCATGACGACGACGCCTTCGATCTCATTGGGATACACGTTGAATCCGGACACGAGGATCATGTCCTTCTTGCGGTCCACGATCGTGATGTAGCCCCGCGCATCCATCTTGCCGATGTCGCCAGTCATGAAGAAGCCGTCGGCCGTCATCACCTTCGCGGTTTCGTCCGGGCGCTGCCAGTAACCCGCCATTACCTGCGGGCCGCGGATGCAGATTTCGCCGGCCTGCCCGAGCGGCACGTCCTTGCCCGCATCGTCGCGCAGCGCGACGTCGGTCGACGGGATGGGCAGACCGATTGCTCCGGTGTATTCGGTCGCATCGAGCGGATTCATCGTCGCCGCCGGCGACGTCTCGGTGAGGCCGTACGCTTCGACAAGCGTCACGCCCGTAACCGCCTTCCACCGCTTGGCCACCGCTTCCTGCACAGCCATTCCGCCGCCGAGGGTCAGCCGGAACGACTTGAAGCTGAGCTGCGCGAACTTCGGATTGTTCAGCAGCGCGTTGAACAGCGTGTTCACGCCGGTCATCGCCGTGAACCTATAGCGCCGCATCTCCTTCACGAAGTGCGGGATGTCGCGCGGATTCGTGATGAGCACGTTCTCGCCGCCGACCGACATGAACACGAGGCAGTTCGCCGTCAGCGCGAAGATGTGATAGAGCGGCAGCGGAGTCAGGATCACTTCGCGCCGGTTGTCGTCGAGTATCGGGCGCACCCACGCGCGCGCCTGCAGCATGTTCGCGACGATATTCCGGTGAAGCAGCATCGCGCCTTTGGCGACGCCGGTCGTCCCTCCGGTGTACTGCAGGAACGCAAGGTCGTCGTGCCCGAGCGGGACCCGCGTCAGCGACAGCTTGCGCCCCTGTCGCATCGCATCGGAGAAGCGGATCGCGCCGGGCAGCGAGAACTTCGGCACCACCTTCTTCACGCGCCGCAGCACCAGGTCGACGAGGCGGCCCTTGACGGCCAGCATCTCTCCGATCGACGTCACGACGACCTGCCGGATTTTCGTGCGCGCGACGACCTCCTGCAGCGTACGCGCAAAATTCTCGACGACGACGATGACCTCTGCACCGGAATCGGTGAGCTGGTGCTCGAGCTCGCGCGCCGTGTACAGCGGATTGACGTTGACGATCGTGCACCCGGCACGCAGGGCGCCGAACAGGCACACCGGGTACTGGAGGACGTTGGGCATCATCAGCGCAACGCGCGTGCCCTTGGCGCAACCCTGGTGCTGCAGCCACGCGCCGAACGTCGACGACAGCGCATCGAGATCGGCGAACGATATCGAGCGGCCCATGCACGAGAATGCAGGCCGCGTGGCGAACTTGCGGCAGCTCTCCTCGAATACCTCGCGAGCCGATGCGTACTCGTTGACGTCGATTTCCGCGGGCACGCCGCGCGGATAGTGCTCGAGCCAGATCCGGTCCACGACTCCTCCGTTGCGGCTACCGAACGGCATCGAGGGCCGCGCGGCGCGGGGCCAATGCTACACCACAGTCGCGACTTCGGCGCTTACGAACCGGCCGCCGCCGTGCGAGCGTACTGCAACGGCCCGCCGCGAAACGGTGCGAAGCCGGCGCCGAATATCGCACCCGCGTCGACGAGATCGGCGTCGTCGACGATGCCTTCCGCAAGCGCGGCCTTTGCTTCGGCGACGAGCGGATCGACGAGCCTCTGCCCGAGTGCGGCGGGCGCCGCTTGCGCCGGCTGTTTCTGCGGCTTGCCGTCGACCCACGCGTAGAAGCCCTGACCCGACTTCTTGCCGAGCTGACCGGCGGCAACGCGATCGGCGAGCTTGCGCGGCGGCGCGCCTTCGTGCCCGAGCATGCGACCGACGGCGAGACAGATGTCGAGCCCAACGGTGTCGGCGAGCTCGATCGGACCCATCGGCATGCCGAACGCGACAGCGGCCTCGTCGACGACCTCGGGTGCCATGCCCTCGTCGACGCAACGCATCGCCGTCATCAGGTACGGCGCGAGCACGCGATTGACCAGGAAGCCTGGCGCGCTCTTCACCGGCAGCGGCAGCTTGTCGATCGCGCGGACGAACGCCGCACCGCGCGCGACGAGCGCGGCATTGCTGTCGCGGCCCGCGACGACTTCGACGAGCATCATCCGCGCAACCGGGTTGAAGAAGTGCAGGCCGATCAGGCGGGACGGATCGTGCAGTGCCCCGGCGATGTCCTCGAGCGGAATCGACGACGTGTTGGTGGCGAGGATCGCGTCCGCTTTCGCACGCTTCTCGACATCCCCGAACAGCGCACGCTTCGCGTCGACGTTTTCATAGATCGCCTCGATGACGACATCCGCCCGCGCGACGCCGTCACCCGCTACGTCGGGAATCAGCCGGTCGAGCGCATCGCGGATGCGCCGCGGATCCTTCAGCCGCTCGGTAAAGAGCTTCGCGGCACGCTTCATGGCCGGCGCCAGCCGTTGCGCATCCTGATCCTGCAGCGTGACCGTCAATCCGCGCAGCGCGCACCACGCGGCAATGTCGCCGCCCATCGTTCCGCCGCCGATGACGTGCACGCGCGAAATCGTCGACACGACGACCTTGCCGAGCGTCTTCAGCCGTTCCTGCAGGTGGAAGACACGGATCAGGTTCGCAGCCGTCGGGCTCGCGAGCAACCCGTCGATGGCAGCGGCGTCGCCTGCCTGCGGAGCGAGCGCGTTGCCGTCGAAGCGCTCCCACAGCTCGATGATCGCGTACGGCGCCGGATAGTGCTCGCGCCGCGCGCGGCGCGCGACCTGCTTGCGCGCCTTCGCGGCGATGTAGCGCCGCACAATCGGCAGCTCGGTGAGCGACAGCGGAAACCGGAGCGCGCGCGGCGCCGGGCGGGCGAGCAGCACGCCGCGCGCCGTGTTGTCCATCACGCGCGCCGGAACGCACTCGTCGGCAAGACCGAGGCGCTTCGCCTTGCGGGCGTCGATCGTCCTGCCGGTCAACAGCAAGTCGAGCGCCGCGGGTGCACCGATGAGTTTGGGCAGCCGCTTGATGCCGCCCCACCCGGGAACGATGCCAAGCATCACTTCCGGCAGGCCCAGCCGCGTCGACGGCTCGTCGACGACGACGCGATAGCGGCACGCGAGTGCGAGCTCCAGGCCGCCGCCGAGGCAGAAGCCGCGAATGAGCGCAAGTGTTGGATACGCGACGCCCGCAAGCCGCTCGAACGTGTCCCAACCGCGTTTGACGAGTGCCCGCGCAACCGTTGCGTCGCGGATATCGCCGAACTCGTCGACGTCCGCGCCGGCGATGAATCCGTTCGCCTTGCCCGATCGAATGACGAGGCCCTTCGGCGGCTCTGCCTGCAGCGCGTCGAGCACGGTGTTGAATTCTTCGAGCACCGCCTTCGACAGCGTGTTCGTCGCCGTGCCTGCGCGATCGAACGTGAGCCACGCGAGGCCGTCGGCGTCCCGCGTCAGTTTCCAGTGTTCCACGTCTAGTGCACTCCCGTACTGCGTTCGACCAGCATCGCGCCGCCCTGTCCGCCGCCGATGCAGATCGAGGCGATGCCGCGCCGTCCACCGGTGCGCGCAAGGTCGTTCAGCAGGTGCAGAACGATCCGCGCGCCCGACGCGCCGACCGGATGCCCGAGCGCGATCGCGCCACCGTCCACGTTGAGCTTGTCTTCGTCGAGAGCGCCCAGTGCGCCCGGCAGTCCGAGCTCTTCGCGGCAGAATGCATCGTCCTGCCATGCGCGAAGACAGGCGAGCACCTGCGCTGCGAACGCCTCGTTGATTTCCCACGCATCGACGTCGGCGAGCGCGAGACTGTTCCGCTGCAGCAGCGGCGTCGCTGCGTAGACGGGACCAAGCCCCATCTGCGCCGGGTCGAGCGCCGCCCATTGCGTATCGACGATGCGTCCCATCGGCGTCAATCCGAAGCGGCGCACCGCGTCGTCCGTCGCGAGCAGCAGCCATGCCGCGCCGTCGGTGACCTGGGAGCTGTTACCCGCCGTCACGTTGCCGTACTTGCGATCGAAGAACGGCCGGAGCTTCGCGAGGTTCTGCGGGGTCGAATCCTCGCGCACGCCGTCGTCGGCCGCATATACGTTGCCGGCGCGGTCGAACAGCGGCACCACTTCGCGTGCGAAGCGGCCGTCGCGCTGCGCGGCCAGCAATCGCTGGTGGCTACGAGCGGCGAACGCGTCCATCGCCTCGCGCGAAATGCCGAAACGGAACGCCAGATTCTCCGCCGTTTGCCCCATCAGCAGGCCGACGTTGGGATCGGTCAGCCCTTTCATCAAGCCGATGACGGGTGCGAGGTTGCGAAGCTTGAACTGCGCGAGCACGGCTGCGCGCCGGCCCAGCGTCTTGGCGGCGTACCAGTTCGCGAGCCACGTCACCATCGCATCGGAGAACAGCAATGGCGCACGCGACAGCGCATCGACGCCGCCGGCGAGCACGAGGTTCGAGCGACCGGCACGCATCGAATCCATCGCCGAATCGATTGCCTGCATCCCGGACGCGCAATTGCGCATCACCGTCCAGCCGGGGACCTTGTGGCCGCAGCCCATCCGCAGCGCGACGACACGACCGATGTTCACCTCGTCTACGGACGGCGCCGCGCAACCGAGGATCACTTCATCGATGTCGGTGGGCGCGAACGGCTGCCGCAACAGCAGCGCGCGCCCCGCGTCGGTCGCGAGGTCGGATGCCGCGAACGGCCCGGGCCGGTTGCGCGATTTCAGGAACGGCGTGCGCGCGCCGTCGATGACGTGGATCGGCGTGCTCATGCCGCGGCCTCATTGCAGCAACGGCGAGAGCAAACGTCAGCGCGTCGGCCTTTCCGCAATCGCGCGCAGTCGACCCTCCGGGGCTCCGCTTCACGCGGCGCGCTCATGCCGCAGCCTCCTTGCTCCGTACACGCGGCGCGCTCGATGCGCGTCCGCGCGGCGATCCATCCGCATCCTGCTCGCTCGGCTGCAACAGCGACGTGCCGAGATCCTGCGCGAAATCGTCCACCTTCACAACGCGCGCCGTGAGCTCGCGCCGCACAGCGAGTACCGCCGCTTCGGCCGGCGTCAGAACACCGGCCGTGACCGCGGCGGCCTCGAGTTCTGCGGCGCCTTCGCCCGGTGCCTGGGCCACCCTCAGTTTGCCGCTGCGGACGGCGCTGCGCAGCTTGCGCTCGATCGGATCGGCTGCGACGCTCGCGGCAAGCGCGCGCTCGAGCAGTCCGACCGGCTCGTCGGGATCGCCGATGAACACGTTCGCTGTCAGCCGGTCACGCGTGGTCGAAGGCTCGATGACAAGCCGCGCGACGTGCTGGCCGAGCCGATCGGACGGCACCACGTGCGCCTGGCCAAGCGGAAACACGATGAAGCGCATCGCGGCTGCCACGAAGCGATTGGGGAAATTGACGACAACGCCTTCCATCGCGCTTTGTGCCTTGAAGAGCGCGTCGCGCACCGCCCAGTGCATCAGCGGCGCGTCCGCCGCGTGCCGGCCCTCCTTCTCGTAGCGCCAGAGCGTCGCCGACGACAGGTACAGCAGCGACAGCACGTCGCCAAGCCGCGCCGACAGCTTCTCCTTACGCTTCAAGGCGCCGCCCAGCGTGAGCATCGACACGTCGGCCATGAAAGCCAGCGCGGCCGACAGCCGTGTCAGCTGCCGGTAATAGCGGCGCGTCTCGGGCGCGACTTTCGCCGGCGTCTTCGCCAAGCGCGATCCCGTCAACCCGAAGACCAGCGCGCGCAGCGCATTGCCCATCAGGAATCGGAGGTGGCCCATGAACGCGGCATCGAACTCGCGCAACGCATTGCCGGCGTCGGGCTCGCGCGCCGCGGCCATCTCCCGCAGCACGAACGGGTGGCAGCGAATCGCGCCCTGGCCGAACACGATCAGGCTCCGCGTCAGGATGTTCGCGCCTTCGACCGTGATCGACACCGGCATCTGCATGTACGCGGCGCCCAGGAAGTTCGACGGCCCCATGCAGATGCCCTTGCCACCCGCGATGTCCATCGCGTCGTTGATCAACTCACGATTGCGCGCTGTGATGTGCAGCTTGGCGATTCCGGAAAGCACCGCGGGCTTCTCGCCGCGATCGACGAACGTCGCCGTGAGCATTCGCACGGCGTCCATCATGTAGAGGTTGCCGCCCATCCGCGTCAGCGCTTCCTCGATGCCTTCGAACCTGCCGATCGGCGTCTTGAATTGCGTGCGGACGCGGGCGTACGCACCCGTCGTGCGAACGGCGAGCTTGGCCATGCCGGTGTTCGACGACGGCAGCGAGATTCCGCGCCCGGCCGCGAGGCATTCCATCAGCATCCGCCAGCCCTTGCCGAGCATCGGCGCGCCGCCGATCACCCAGTCCATCGGGATGAATACGTCGGCGCCGGAATTGGGACCATTCTGGAAGACGGCATTGAGCGGCATGTGCCGGCGTCCGATGACCACGCCCGGGTGCGACGTCGGGATCAGCGCACAGGTGATGCCGAGATCCTCGCGGTCGCCGACCAGGTGATCGGGGTCGTACGCGCGAAACGCGAGTCCGAGCAGTGTCGCGATCGGACCGAGCGTGATGTAGCGCTTGTCCCACGTCACGCGCAGGCCCAGCACGCGCCGACCCTCGTGCTCGCCGTGACACACGACACCCCAGTCGGGAATCGAAGCCGCGTCCGAGCCGGCTTGCGGGCTCGTGAGCGCGAAGCACGGGATGTCGAGGCCGCGCGCGAGCCGCGGCAGGTGACGCCGCTTCTGCTCGTCGGTGCCGTAGTTCAGCAGCAATTCGCCAGGTCCCAGCGAATTGGGCACGAGCACGCTGACCGCAACGCTGCCGCTGCGCGTCGACAGTTTCGTGATCACCTGCGAGTGCGCATAGGCGGAGAAACCGAGTCCGCCGTACGCCTTCGGGATGATCATCCCGAGAAATCCGTGCTCCTTGATGTATTGCCAGACGGCAGGGGGAAGATCCTTATGGACGTTCGTCGTCTCCCAGTCGGAGATCATCGCGCAGAGCGTCTCGACTTCATGGTCGAGAAAATGCTGCTCCTCGGCGGTGAGTCGCGCGCACGGCAGCGCGATCAGCTCCGACCACGCCGGACGGCCCGAGAAGAGTTCGCCGTCCCAGCCCACGGTGCCTGCCTCGAGCGCGTCGCGCTCGGTCTGCGACATCGGCGGCATCACCTTGCGGAAGATCCGCAGCAGCGGCCGCGCGATCAGCCTGCGCCGCAGCGGCGCGATGGCGATCGGTGCAGCGACGAGTGCCAGCACGGCGACAGCGACGATGATCTCGGCGATGAACGCGTTCATTGCGTGCTCCGTTCGAAGAAGGTGCCCATCAGCGCCGGCGCGATTTCGGCTCGCCGTCGAGCTCGCGCGTCACCGCACTGAGGTCGGGCAGCGGCGCCGTCAGACCGGCCAGCAGGAAGGGCGCGAGACGACGCAGCAGGATTTCGTCGTTCGTCGTCTCGAGCGGATTCAATTCCGCGATGAGCTTCAGTGCGTCCGTGCCGGCGAGCGTGTACGACAGCGCACCCATGATGAAATGCAGCCGCCACGACAACTCCTTGCGCGGCATCTGCGGCAGAGCGCGCCCGAACGCAGCCTTGAATCGCGCGATCATTTCCGCGTACTGGTCGGACAGGAATTGCCGAATGAACGGCGCCGGATCGGCGTACGCGCGCCCGAGCAACCGGAGGAAATTGGAGCCGCCACGCTGCGGATCGCGCGCGAGCGTCAGCGCCGGCACGAGCAGCGCGCTCAGGATGCGGTCGCACGGCAGCGGCTTGGGCGCGCTCTCGGCCTCGAAGCGCGTCAAAAGCTCGAGGCGCCGCTGATTCATCGGATCGAGGCGACGCGTCAGCACCGCCTGGAACAGCTCTTCCTTCGTGCCGAAATGATAGTTGACGGCCGCGAGGTTCA